>Ga0182746_1000097_pt1 | contig 166974 bp, 168 predicted proteins | sample eDN3rd30CBELigOP_FD_128881 | JGI IMG/M metagenome (GOLD analysis project Ga0182746, IMG submission 128881) | Enriched Organic Plus compost microbial communities from Emeryville, California, USA - eDNA 3rd pass 30_C BE-Lig OP (version 2) (version 2) ...
AACAACGAGCGCAGCGCCGCCCTTGACCCCTGGCTCGAGCACTACAACACTGAACGACGCCACTCAGCCCTCGGAGGCCAGCCCCCGATCAACCGACTGGCACCAAAGAGCTGACCGGGTACACCTAGGCGGTGAGCACGCGCGCGCCGGGAAGCCGGGCGCGCATCACCTCGATCGCCTCGGCGCTGGAATCCACGAGCACGAACCGGCGGTCGAGCGCCGCCGCGACCGCGCCCGTCGTGCCCGACCCCGCGAACAGGTCGAGCACCGCGTCGCCCGGAGCGCTCGACGCCTGCACGATGCGGCGCAGGATCCCCTCCGGCTTCTGCGTCGCGTAGCCGGTGCGCTCGCGGCCGTTCGTCGGCACGATCGTGTGCCACCAGACATCCGTCGGCAGCTTGCCGCGCGCCGCCTTCTCCGGCGTCACGAGCCCCGGCGCCATGTACGGCTCCCGATCGACCGCCTCGTTGTCGAAGTGGTAGCGCTCCGGGTCCTTCACGTAGACGAGGATCGTGTCGTGCTTCGCCGGCCAGCGCCGATTCGACCGCCCGCCGTAGTCGTAGGCCCAGATGATCTCGTTGAGGAAGCACTCCCGCCCGAACAGCCCGTCGAGGGCGACCTTCGCGTAGTGCGCCTCGCGGTAGTCGAGGTGGAGGTACAGGGTGCCCGCGTCGTCCAGCAGCCGCCGGGCCTCGACGAGCCGCGGCTCGAGGAACGCCCAGTAGTCGTCGAAGCGGTCGGGATAGCGCGAGACGGGCCCGGGTTCCGCGGTGTAGACGCGGCCGCCGAATCCGGCGCGCCCCTCCTCGGCGCGGGTGACCGTCATCCGCTGCCGGCGCTGGGTCTTGCCGGTGTTGAACGGCGGGTCGAGGTAGACGAGCCGGAACGACGCGTCGGGAAGCTGCGCGGCGACGGCGAGGTTGTCGCCGTGCACGATGGTGTCGGGATCCCCCGGTCGCCAGATCACGCCGGGTCGACGAGTTCGTGCACGCCCGCGAGCACCTCGTCGGGCCGGAACGGGTAGCGCTCGATCTCGGCGCGGTCGGCGATGCCGGTGAGCACGAGCACGGTGTGCAGTCCCGCCTCGATGCCGGCGACGATGTCGGTGTCCATGCGGTCGCCGATCATGCCCGTGTTCTCGGAGTGCGCGCCGATGCGGTTCATCGCCGAGCGGAACATCATCGGATTGGGCTTGCCGACGACGTAGGGCTCCTTGCCGGTCGCGCGCGAGATGAGCGCCGTGACCGCGCCCGTCGCCGGCAGCACTCCGTCGGTCGACGGGCCGGTGGCATCCGGGTTGGTGGCGATGAATCGCGCGCCGGCGTTGATGAGCCGGATGGCACGCGTGATCGCCTCGAACGAGTAGTTGCGGGTCTCGCCCACGACGACGTAGTCGGGGTCGGTCTCGGTCATGATGAAGCCCGCCTCGTGGAGGGCCGTCGTGATGCCCGCCTCGCCGATCACGAACGCCGACCCGCCGGGCATCTGGGAGGCGCAGAAGTCGGCGGTCGCGAGGGCGCTCGTCCAGATGCGCTCCTCGGGCACGTCGAGTCCCGACGCGCGCAACCGCGCGGCGAGGTCGCGCGGCGTGTAGATCGAGTTGTTGGTGAGCACGAGGAACGGGATGTCGCGCTCCCGCCACTGCGCGATCAGCTCCGCCGCGCCCGGCAGCGGGGTGTTCTCGTGCACGAGAACACCGTCCATGTCGGTCAGCCAGCACTCGATGTCGCCGCGGGTTCGCACCCTCCGATGCTACGGAACCGGGATCACGACTCCGTGCCTTGCCAGACGTTCAGGTCGCGCCAGCCCGCGACGAATCCCATATGCAGCTCGGGAGAGAGTCCACCATTCTTCGGGAACTGCTCGACGAGGTCGCGGAGCTCGATGGTGACGGCATTGCTCACGCCCGGGATGCGCTGCGTCGCGTAGGCGAGAACCGTGAGCGGGCGGTAGACCTTCTTCTGCTGGGTCGGCGGGATGTCGGCGAAGTGACTCAGGGCGGGCGCGAGATCCTCCGGAATCCGAGGGATCTGGTAGGTCAGCGTCCGGTTCCAGAGACGACCATGGTGCGCCGAGACGTTGCGCAGGTAGTTGAAAGTCTTGCTCGCGCTCTCGATGATGTTGGGATTTCCCAGTCCGAATGACATCCCGATCTCGCGGCGATCGGCCTTCGGAGCGAATCCGAGGAGCCTCGTGAGAGAGCCGAAGTCCATCATCTCGATCGCGACCCAGATCGGAAGCCTTCCGTCGTACTTCTGTTCGTAGTGAGTGATGAAGTCCTCGACTGCGGCGCCCCGAGCGCGGTCGAACTTCTCGCGCCACTCGCCATAGACCCCCGACGCGGTGTCAGTGCCGATCCGGACCGGGTCCAGGGTTTCGCGCTCGAGGTGCGCGAAGGCCGAGCGCCGACCGAGGACGTAGGCCACCTGGACGCGGAGGGCGAGCTCGAAGCACTCGAGCCCCTCAAGAACAGTGGCTCGGAGCCGTCGGTCGAAGGCTGCCAGCTCGGCGATCCACTCGAATCGAGTGCCTTCGACGAACTGGTCTCCGCGGTATTGGACGCTGGTCTGTCGTTGAGCGTCGTCGGAGAGTGGGGTGCGGAATGAGTAGGCGTACGCGGCGAACCGGTAGTACCCGAGTCGTTGAAGCACCCCTTCGGCGGCCGTCGCGTCGTCAACGATGAGCCCGCGGCTCTTCAACAGCTCTAGTTGCTGGGCGAACGAAAGGTGCGGCTTGTCGTACTCCACCACACCTCGCATCGGGACTGCGCGGGAGAAAGAAAACCAGCCCGTGCCATAGGCAGAGGGGCTGGTGTTTGTACCCGAACTCTACAGTGAACGGCTGGCTGAGTCTAGATTTGCGCACACCCATCCCGTCGGAACGGGCCCGTGTGTCAGTACTAATCTCAGGCCGTGGCAGTGGACGACTCGGAGCGGCGGATCGGCGTCGGACCCTGGCCCGGCGGGGCGGATGCGTGGCCCGACGACCCCCGCTACGACCCCGAGCTGCTCGAGCACGGCGACACCCGCAACGTCGTCGACGCGTACCGCTACTGGACGATGGAGGCCATCGTCGCCGACCTCGACACCCGGCGCCGCCCGTTCCACGTCGCGATCGAGAACTGGCAGCACGACCTCAACATCGGCTCGATCGTGCGCACCGCCAACGCGTTCCTCGCCGCGGAGGTGCACATCGTCGGCAAGCGCCGGTGGAACCGCCGGGGCGCCATGGTCACCGACCGCTACCAGCACGTGCGCGAGCATCCGGATGTCCCCGCTCTCGTCGCCTGGGCGCGCGAGGCCGCGCTGCCGGTCGTCGCGGTCGACAACATCCCCGGGTCGGTCGACGTGCGGGCCGCCGACCTGCCCGAGCGCTGCGTGCTGCTGTTCGGTCAGGAGGGGCCGGGTCTCACCGCCGAGGCGCTCGGCGCCGCCGACCTCGTCGTCGAGATCGCCCAGGCGGGCTCGACCCGCTCGATCAACGCTGGCGCTGCCGCCGCGATCGTGATGCACGAGTGGGTGCGGCGCTGGACCTGAGCGCCTAGCGTCGGAGGATGGCCGCGCCGACCCGCCCCCTGATCACGATCGACGGCATCGACCTGGGCCCCGACGACCTCGCGGCCCAGCTCCCGCGCCGCGCCGAACTGCTGCGGCCGATTCCCGGGCCCGATCGCCCCGACTACGCGCTCGCCGTGATGCAGGAGACGCCGCTCACCTTCGACACGACGCTCACCGCGCTCCGAGCCGCGGGGGTCGACCCGGCGACCGCCGACCCCGACCTCATCCGGTACGCCGACGACGGCGAGCACGTGCGCCTGTTCGTCTACGGGATCGTGCTCGCACCGCGCATCGTGGGCGACCGCATCCATCTCTCGATGCGGGGGATGCCGGTCGGCCTGGCCTACGTGATCGACAACACCGCGATGCGCGATGAGACGCTCGACCTGGCGAAGTGCTTCTACGCGGCGGTCGCTTTCGTGAGTTCCGTTCCCCCCGCAGACCCCGCTGGATAGGATGGGGTGTAATCCCTCCGTTATCCAAGGGAGTCCCGCATGCCCGCCATCGTGATCGTCGGCGCCCAATGGGGCGATGAAGGCAAGGGCAAGGCGACCGACCTGCTCTCCAGCCGGATCGACTACGTCGTCAAGTTCAACGGCGGCAACAACGCCGGCCACACCGTCGTCGTCGGCGACGAGAAGTACGCGCTGCACCTGCTGCCGTCGGGCATCCTCACGCCCGGGGTCACGCCGGTGATCTCCAACGGCGTCGTCATCGACCTCGCCGTGCTGTTCGAAGAGCTCGAGGGCCTCAGCGCCCGCGGCGTCGACGTCTCCAAGCTGCTCGTGAGCGCGAACGCCCACGTCATCACGTCGTACCACCGCACGATGGACAAGGTCACCGAGCGCTTCCTCGGCAAGCGCAACATCGGCACCACCGGCCGCGGCATCGGCCCCGCGTACGCCGACAAGATCAACCGCGTCGGCATCCGCATCCAGGACCTGTTCGACGAGAGCATCCTGCGCCAGAAGGTCGAGGGCGCGCTCTACCAGAAGAACCACCTGCTGGTGAAGGTCTACAACCGCCGCTCGGTGACCGTGAACGAGGTCGTCGACGAGCTGCTGTCCTACGCCGAGCGGCTGCGCCCGATGGTCGCCGACACCTCGCTCGTGCTGCACCAGGCCCTCGAGGCCGGCAAGACGGTGCTGTTCGAGGGCGGCCAGGCGACGATGCTGGATGTCGACCACGGCACGTATCCGTTCGTCACGTCGTCGTCGGCGACGGCCGGCGGCGCGGCGACCGGATCGGGCATCGGCCCGGCGAAGCTCGAACGCATCATCGGCATCGTGAAGGCGTACACCACGCGCGTCGGCTCGGGTCCGTTCCCGACGGAGCTGTTCGACGACATGGGCGACTTCCTTCGCAACACCGGCCACGAGTTCGGCACCACGACGGGCCGCCCGCGCCGCGTCGGCTGGTACGACGCCCCGATCGCGCGCTACGCCGCCCGCATCAACGGCATCACCGACTTCGTGCTCACCAAGCTCGACATCCTCACCGGGATCGAGCGCATCCCCGTCTGCGTCGCCTACGACGTCGACGGCGTGCGCTTCGACGAGCTGCCGGTCAACCAGAGCGACTTCCACCACGCGACGCCGATCTACGAGGAGTTCCCGGGCTGGACCGAGGACATCACGGGCGCGCGCTCGTTCGAGGACCTGCCGAAGAACGCGCAGGACTACGTGCTCGCGCTCGAGAAGATCAGCGGCTCGCGCATCTCGGCGATCGGCGTGGGCCCCGCCCGCGACGCGATCGTCGTGCGCCACGACCTGATCGGCTGACGCCCGGGCGTTCCCGCCGCCGCGGCGCGCCCCTACGCTGGGCCGCATGGACCAGCTCGTCTGCCGCGCCTGCTCGTCGCCCAACGTCGTCCCGGATGCCGTCGTCTACGACCACGGCGCCTCGACCTGGGCGCCGCTGCACGTCTCGGTGCCGCTCGCGAACCCCGAGCCGGGGCTGCTCGCGCGCGTGCGTGACAGCGCCCCGCTCTCGGCGCGGCTGTGCGGCGACTGCGGGCTCGTCGACTTCCACGCCGCCGACGCGGCGCGGCTCTGGGCGGCCGCGCGGGGCTGAGGTCCGGGCGGGTCAGCCGCCGGAGAGCGCCCGGAAGGCCGCGAACGACAGGAAGGCGCCGAGCGCGACCGCCGCGGCCCACACTCCGAGGCTGAGCGCCCAGTCGCGGGCCGTCGGCTCGACCTCCTCGCCGCGCGCGACGGGAGAGTAGCGCAGCGGGTTGTTCGGGCGGTCGCCGGTCGCGAACCGCCGGCCCTCGATGTCGATCGTGCCGAGGAAGTCGGGCGCGATGCCCGTCGTGCGGATCGACAGGAACGGCGGCACGAGGCCCATCACGATGAACATGACGGCGAGGATGGCGTTGCTCACGACGCCCACCCCGGTGAACGCGCCGAACAGGAACTGGAGGCCGAGCCCGACGAAGAGGATCGGCCAGGCCCACGCGGTGAGCAGCACGCCGAAGCCCTGCGCGACGAACACCGCGATGCCGACGCCGAGGAACATCCCGAAGATGCCGCCCGGCGCGAACAGCGCGACCGACTCGGGGCACTCCACCTCGATCACGTACGGGCCTCCGGAGGCGCAGAACCCGCCGAGGCCGATGACCGCGCCCGCCGACTGGTAGAGGCCGAGGAACGCGAACGTGAAGACGACCCACGAGGCGAAGGATCCGACCAGGCGCCACCCGGGCGACGACACACGCGACATGCCGAACAGAGTAGTGCTCAGGATGCCGCGTGCGAGCGCGCCGGGGACCGCGACTTTGCGAGGATGAACCGGTGAGCATCACCCGACCGGATCGCGTCCCCCTCGACGGCCGCTTCGTGCGGCTGGAGCCCCTCGCCGACGAGCACGTTCCGGGGCTGTGGGTCGCTCTCGGCCGGCCCGAGGTGTTCGCGGGCGGGTTCGGCGGCGGCCCCGCCGGGCTCCCGGCCGACGAGGCGGCGTTCACCGAGTGGGTGTGGGCGAGCACACCGAACGAGGCCGGCAACACCTACGTCGCGCGCCTCGCCTCCGGTCCCGACGCGGGCACCGTCGTCGGGATGTCGAGCCTCGCCGACTTCGACCTGAAGCACGGCCACGCGCACATCGGCTGGACCGGCTGGGACCCGCGCGTGTGGGGCACCGCCGTCAACCCGGAAGCGAAGCTGCTCATGCTCGCGACCGCGTTCGACCACGGATTCGGGCGGGTGAAGCTGCAGGCCGACGTGCTCAACGACCGGTCGCGCGCCGCCATCCTCAAGCTCGGCGCGACCTTCGAGGGCATCACCCGCCGCGATCGGCTGCGGGCCGACGGGTCGGTGCGCGACACCGCGGTGTACTCGATCATCGTCGACGAGTGGCCCGAGGTCCGCGCGGCGCTCGAGCAGCGCCTCGCCGGCGCGTCGCCCGTCCGGCTGCTTCAGTAGGCTGGCGGCATGGCCGAGATGGATGACGCCACCCGAGCGGAACTCGCCGAGCTGCGCCAGAGCATCGACAACATCGATGCGGCGCTCGTGCACATCCTCGCCGAGCGGTTCAAGGCCACCCAGCGGGTCGGCCGGCTGAAGGCCGAGCGCGGGCTCCCCCCGTCGGACCCCGAGCGCGAGGCGACGCAGATCGCCCGCCTCCGCGCACTCGCCCTCGACGCGCAGCTCGACCCCGCGTTCGCCGAGAAGTGGTTCAACTTCGTCGTCGCCGAGGTGATCCACCACCACGAGCAGATCGCGTCGACCGGCGCGATCTCCACGCAGTCCGAGTGACCTGGGACCCGCGAGCCCTGCCGTCGCAGGAGGGCCGCACGATCGTCGTCACCGGCGGCAGCACCGGCATCGGGTACTGGGTGACCGAGCAGCTCGCTGCGACCGGCGCTCGGCTCGTCATCGCCGCCCGCTACGCCCCGAAGGCGCAGGAGGCGATCGCGTCGATCCGCGCGCGCGTCCCGGGGGCGGAGGTCTCCCACCTCCCGTTCGACCTCACCTCGCTCGACGCGGTGCGCGAGACGGCGGATGCCATCACCGGCCTCGGCGGCGTGGACGTGCTCGTCAACAACGCCGGACTCGTGCTCTCGCCGGCTCGCCGGCAGACGACGAAGGACGGGCTCGAGCTGCTCGTCGGCGGCAACTTCGTCGGGCACTTCTCCCTCACCGCCCTCGTCTTCCCGGTCCTGCGCGACCGCGTCGTCGGTCTCGGCTCGCTCTCCACCGCGATGTGGCGGCTGGATCCCGCAGACCTCATGTCGGAGCGGCGCTACCGGCCGATGCGCGCCTACGCGTTCTCGAAGCACGCCGTCCACGGCTTCGCGTTCGAGCTCGACCGGCGTCTCCGCGCGGCGGGGGATGCCCGCAAGTCGGTGCTCGCGCATCCCGGCTACGCGGTCAACGGGCTCAGTGAGAAGCGGCCCGAGGTCATCCTCAACTCGCGCGGCTGGCAGCGCGTCGGCGGCGTGCTCACGGCACCCGTCGGGCAGGGCAAGGATCGCGGGGCGTGGCCGGTCGTACGCGCGGCGATCGATCCGGATGCCGCCTCCGGCGACTTCTTCGGACCCACCCGCGTGCTCGGGCTGCGCGGGGCTCCCGGCCGGGTCGCCCCGGTCGAGTCGAGCGCCGCGCCCGAGTTCGGGGCCCGCCTCTGGGCGCTCGCCGAGGAGTGGTCGGGAATCCCCTTCCCGCTCCCCACCGCTGGTTGAGCAGGAGCGGAGTGTCCCCCGAAATGGGGACCCGGTTTCGCGTCACGGCGTCCCCCATCCTCGGTCTCTTGTCATGACGGGGTAAGACGCCCGTCGTTCGACGAAGAACGAGAGCACCATGATCAGGATCAGACCCTTCGCCCGCGCGCTCGCCGCGGCCACCACCTCGCTCGCCCTCGCGGCGGGCGCTCTGCTCGTCGCCTCAGCGCCGGCGCGAGCGGATGCCCCGCCCTCCGCGTGGTCCGAATTCGCCGCGCCGGAGTGCCCGGGCGAGACCGACAACGAGCCGACCGAGGCGCCCGGCCCCGTGCCCGACCTCACGAGGGTGTTCGGCGCACGCCTGGCCGACTTCAACGCGGGCCGGGTGGTCGCGCTGTACTCGAACTTCGGCGACAACGACTTCGGCAACCCGGTCCCCCCGACGTGCGGGACGCGGTTCGTCGACGGGCAGGCCGTGTCGGAGTGGATGTACTGCACCGACCTGTGGAGCCACACGTGCAGCGGCACCGATGAGGACGGCCGCCTCGTCGACCATGACGGCGTGCCCGTCCCGGGGATGGGTCGACTGCCGGGAGCCAACCCCAAACTCTCGGCCGATCAGGAGAAGCTCATCGCCTACCTGATCCGCAACGGGCACACCTACCGGCACGGGGGCGGCGGGATGTTCTCCGACGTGACGTTCGCCGACCCGGCCGGGACGAGCGCGGAGCGCGGCGCCCTCCAGGTGCTCGTCTGGTGCATCAGCGACGAGGGCGGCGACGGATGGCCGGCGGTCGCGGCCGCGTGCGCGGCGACGATGCCCCCGACGCGCCAGGCGGAGCTGCTCGCGCTCATCCCCGACGACCCGGAGATGCACCTCGACCTGGTGAGCCCGGCGGCGCCGCTGGCCGTCGGCGACACCGCGACGCTCACGCTCACCACGAACATCTTCGGGCGCCCCATCTCCTTCGCGGCGGAAGGGGTCGAGGGGGAGCTCGCGGTGCTGTCCGGGCCGGCGGCGCTCGCCGCGGGCGCCCTCGTCGTCAGCGGCGACGACCCGGAAGTGCCGGTCGTCGTCGAACTCGGCTTCACGGCGGCGACGTCGGGGCGCGCCGACTTCGAGGTCAGCGTGCGTCCCGACACCGTCCGGTCGATCGGCTGGCATCAGAGCCCTGGCGTCGCGGCCGACGAGGTCGGATGCCAGGTCTACGCCGTCTTCCACGAGCAGGATCTCGCGACGGTCTCCGCCGCCGCCTCAGCCGAGTTCGCCGCGGGCGACGGGCCGCCGGTCACACCCGCCGTGACGGGGGACGTCCTCCCGCCGACGGGGGCCGACCCCACGCCGACCGCGCTCGCGGCGGGCGGGGGGATGCTGCTCGGGCTCGCGCTGCTCGGGGTGCGTCGGCGGCGCCGGGCGCTGGTCGACCCTGCTGGTTGAGGAGCGGGCGCGTCCCGCCCGCGGATCGCGGTCAGCGGGCGGGGTAGCCGACGACGGGGCCGAAGTGCGCGGCGAGGGTGCCGCGCGAGACGTCCTGCAGTTCGCCGACGGGGATGTCGAACAGCCCCTGCACCTCGAGCCCGCCCTGGTCGTCGGTGACGCCGACACGCAGCACGGGGAAGCCGCGGCCCTCGCACAGGCGGGTGAACTTCACGTCCTCCTCGCGCGGGACGGCGACGAGCACGCGACCGGACGACTCGGAGAACAGGGCCGTCGCGGCATCCACGCCGTCGCGCTCCATGAGCTCGTCGAGGAACACACGCGCCCCGACCCCGAAGCGCAGGATGGCGTCGGTGAGCGCCGTCGCGAGTCCGCCGTCGGCGAGGTCGTGGGCCGCGTTGAGCAGCCCCTCGTGGGCGGCGGCGGCGAGCAGCGAGCCGAGCGCCTTCTCGCGCTCCAGGTCGACGGCCGGGGGTTTCCCGCCGAGGTGGCCGTGCACGACGCCGGCCCAGGCCGAGCCATCCAGCTCGAGCGCGGTGGTGCCGAGCAGGTAGAGGTTGTCGCCGGCGTCCTGCCAGCCGGACGGCACCCGGCGGCCGACGTCGTCGATGACGCCGAGCACCGCGACCACAGGGGTCGGGTGGATCGGCACCTCGCCGGTCTGGTTGTAGAACGACACGTTGCCGCCGGTGACCGGGATGCCGAGTTCGAGGCACGCGTCGGCGAGGCCGGTGACCGCCTGCTCGAACTGCCACATGACCTCGGGGTTCTCCGGGGAGCCGAAGTTGAGGCAGTCGGAGACCGCCGCCGGGGTGGCGCCGGTGACGGCGACGTTGCGGTACGCCTCGGCGAGCGCGAGCTGCGCGCCCGCGTACGGGTCGAGGTAGCAGTAGCGGCCGTTGGCATCCGTGGCGACGGCGAAGCCGAGTCCGGAGGTCTCGTCGACGCGCACCATGCCGCCGTCGTCGGGGTAGGAGAGCGCGGTGTTGCCCAGCACGTACTTGTCGTACTGATTGGTCACCCAGCTCTTGTCGGCCAGGTTCGCGTTGCCGACGAGCTTGAGCACGTCGGCGCGCAGCTCGTCGCCCGACGCGGGGCGGGGGAGCGCGGAAGCGGAGTCGGCGTTGAGCGCGTCGATCCACGTCGGCCGCGCGATGGGCCGCTCGTAGACGGGGCCGTCGACGGCGACGGTGCGGGGGTCGACATCCACGATCGTCTCGCCGCGCCAGGTGATCGTGAGCCGACCGGAGTCGTTGACCTCGCCGAGCACGCTCGTCTCGACGTCCCACTTCTTGGTGACCGCGAGGAAGCCCTCGAGCTTCTCGGGGCGCACGACGGCCATCATGCGCTCCTGGCTCTCGCTCATCAGGATCTCCTCGGGCGTGAGCGTCTCGTCGCGCAGCAGCACCTTGTCGAGTTCGATCGCCATGCCGCCGTCGCCGTTGCTCGCGAGCTCCGAGGTGGCGCACGAGATGCCGGCCGCGCCGAGATCCTGGATGCCTTCGACGAGGCCGGCCGCGAACAGCTCGAGGCAGCACTCGATGAGCACCTTCTCCATGAACGGGTCGCCCACCTGCACGGCCGGGCGCTTGCGGCCCGCGCCCTCGTCGAACGACTCCGACGCGAGGATGGATGCGCCGCCGATCCCGTCGCCGCCGGTGCGCGATCCGAAGAGCACGACCTTGTTGCCGGCGCCGCGCGCGTTCGCAAGGTGCAGGTCCTCGTGACGGAGGACGCCGACCGCGAGCGCGTTGACGAGCGGGTTCGCCTGGTAGACCGGGTCGAACCAGGTCTCGCCGCCGATGTTGGGCAGACCGAGGCAGTTGCCGTAGAACGAGATGCCCGAGACGACGCCGGGCACGACGCGGGCGGTGTCGGGGTGGTCGACGGCGCCGAAGCGGAGGGCGTCCATGACGGCGACGGGACGCGCACCCATCGAGATGATGTCGCGCACGATGCCGCCGACACCCGTCGCGGCGCCCTGGAACGGCTCCACGTACGACGGGTGGTTGTGGCTCTCGATCTTGAAGGTGACGGCCCAGCCTTCGCCGATGTCGACGACGCCGGCGTTCTCGCCCATCCCGACCATGAGGTTCTTCTTCATCTCGGGCGAGACCTTCTGGCCGAACTGGCGCAGGTGCACCTTGCTCGACTTGTAGGAGCAGTGCTCGCTCCACATCACCGAGTACATGGCGAGCTCGCCCGACGTGGGGCGGCGTCCGAGGATGTCGCGGATGCGCTGGTACTCGTCGGCCTTGAGCCCGAGGGCGGCGTACGGCTGCTCTCGCTCGGGAGTGGTGGCGGCGTTCTCAACCGAGTCGATCATCGATCCGAGTCTACGAGGCCTCGGGCGTGTCCTGAGCGGTCCGCGCGGACTGGTAGATATGTCCGGTGATCCTCTCCGCCGGCATCTTCGCCCTCGTGCTCTTCGCCCTCCTCGTCGTCTTCCAGCTCGCGCTCGCCGCAGGGGCTCCGTGGGGGCGGGCCGCGTACGGCGGGCAGAACGCCGGCGTGCTCCCGGCGCGGCTCCGGGTCGCGAGCGCGATCGCGGCCGTCGTCTGGGCCTTGCTCGCGCTGTGCGTCGCGCGCGCCGACGGCATCCCGGTGTGGGCGCCCCTCCCGGACGCCGCCCTGCCGGTCGTCGTGTGGGTGGTCGCCGCGCTCGTGCTCGTCTCGGTGGTGCTCAACACGATCACCCGTTCCCGCGTCGAGCGCGCGATCTGGCTGCCGATCAGCCTGATGATCCTCGTCGCGGTGGTCGTCGTCGCGGTCGGCTGAAACCGGCTGCACGTCGTGGCCCGTAGGGTGGAGGCGACAGAGTCGCCGACCCCGGGAGATCCCGCATGCCACAGGGCAAGACGCTCGCCTTCGCAGGCCTGACGAAGACCTTCGGTCCCGTCACCGCCGTCGACGGGCTCGACTTCGCCGTCGAGCCGGGACGCGTGACCGGGTTCCTCGGACCGAACGGCGCCGGCAAGACCACGACGCTGCGGATGCTGCTCGGACTCGTCGCCGCGACGAGCGGCTCGGCGACGATCGGCGGTCGCCGCTACCGCGAGCTCGACGACCCGGCCGGCACCGTCGGCGCGTCCCTCGAGGCGACGTTCCACCCCGGCCGCTCGGCCCGCGGCCACCTCTCCGTCGTCGCGACCGCCGCGGGCATCCCGTCGTCGCGCGTCGACGAGGTGCTCGCCCTCACCGGCATGACCCCGTACGCGAACCGCCGCGTCGGCGGGTACTCGCTCGGGATGCGGCAGCGCCTCGGCCTCGCGACGGCGCTGCTCGGCGACCCCGGCGTGCTCGTGCTCGACGAGCCGATCAACGGACTCGACCCCGAGGGCATCCGCTGGATCCGCACGTTCCTGCGCGAACTCGCCGCCGAGGGCCGCACCATCCTGGTCTCCTCGCACCTGCTCAGCGAGGTGCAGCAGACGGTGGATGACGTCGTCGTCATCGCGAACGGCCGCCTGCGCTACGTCGGCCCGCTCACCGGCATCGAGGGGTCGACCCGGGTGCGCTCACGGGTCGACGCCCCCGACCGCGCGGCGCTCGCCGCCGCCTTCGCCGCCGCGGGCCACGCCGTCGAGCAGGGCTCCGACGGCCTCGTCGTCGCCGTCGACCCGGTGGAGGCGGGACGCATCGCGCTCGCCGCGGGCGTCGCCCTCTCGGCGCTCGGACCCGTGGCGACCGGACTCGAGGACGAGTTCCTCGCCCTCGTCGCCGATCCCGGCACCGCGACGGAAGGAGGCGCCCGATGACGTTCCTCCGCGTCCTCGCCGCCGAGTTCCGCAAGGTGCTCACCACCCGCATCTGGTGGGTGCTCGCTCTCGTGCTCTTCGGGTACGTCGGGTTCAACACCGCCGCGATCGGCTTCGCGTTCACGCTCGCGCCGGACGGCGGCGGGATGCCCCCGTTCGCCCCGGAGATGCTCACGGCGCTCGTCTACAGCCTCGCGACGTCGACCGGCTATGTGTTCCCCGTCATCTTCGGTGCCCTCATGGTGACGGCCGAGATCCGCTACCGCACCCTGGCGACCGCGTTCCTCGCGACGCCGCAGCGCGGGCTCGTGCTCGCCGCCAAGGCGGTCGTCGGACTCGTCGTCGGCGCCGTGTTCGGCGTCGTCGGTGCGGCGGCATCCGTCGGCGCCGGCGCCCCGCTGCTCGAGGTCGCGGGGCAGTCCTCGCTGCTCGGCGAGGGGGAGACGTGGGCGCTCATCGGGCGGATCGTGCTCGCGATGGCCCTGTGGGGCGTCGTCGGCGTCGGCGTCGGCGTGCTCGTGCCGAGCCAGATCGGCTCGGTCGTCGGGATCATCGCGTTCACGCTGCTCATCGAGCCGATCCTGCGCACCGCCGCCGCGTTCCTCGAGCCGCTCGCCGGCATCGGGAAGTTCCTCCCGGGTGCCGCGGGCGACGCCCTCGTCGGCGCGAGCATCTTCAGTGTCGTGCCGGGAGCCGGAGCCGACGTGCTCGAGTGGTGGCAGGGCGGGCTCGTGCTCGCGGCGTACGCCGTCGTGTTCGGCGCGATCGGGGCGGTCACGACCTGGCGTCGCGACGTCTCCTAGGGGCGCCGCTGTCGGCATCCGGAGCTAGCCTGACCGCGTGAGCCCCGCCACCGGACCGACCGACGCCGACGTCACCGCCTTCCTGGATGCGGTGCCCGACGCGCGGCGACGCGAGGAGGGCCACGCGATGCGCGCCCTCATGGAGCGCGTGACCGGCGAGCCCGCGGTGATGTGGGGGCCGACGATGGTCGGATTCGGGTCGCGCCCGTACACGAACACGACGGGCACGTACGACTGGTTCGTCGTCGGCTTCGCGCCGCGCAAGGGCGCGCTCACCCTCTACGGGGTCTACGACGACGACGCGCCGGATCCGCTGTTCGCCGACCTCGGACCGCACGAGGTCGGCAAGGGATGCCTCTACCTCAAGCGCCTCGACGCGGTCGACGGCGACGTGCTCGAGCGGCTCGTGCGCGGGGCGTGGGAGCGACCCTGGCAGGACCGCGGCTGACGCCTCCGCGTCAGTGGCGTCCGCCGGGCGGGCCGATGATGAGCAGCGTCACGAAGAGCGCGATGACCGCGAGCACCGCGACGACGGCGAGCACGACGGGGCGGCGCACGAACCAGCGCACGAGCGCGTCGAGCGGCGTGCGGTCGTCGCCGGTGTCCTCCCGGCGCCAGTCGCCCTCCAGCATCCCGCGACGCTGAACGGCGATCTCGACGGGGATCGTCGCGTACGGCACGATCGCCGCGGCGACGGCGCCGACGACGGCCCCGGCCTTCCAGCGGCGGTCGATGCCGACGAGCAGCGAGACGGCGGCGTACGACAGGAACACGAAACCGTGGATGCCTCCGGCGATCGTCACGAAGTCGGGGCCGCCGACGGCGCGCGAGATGAGCGCCGAGATGAGCAGCGTCCAGGTGACCGCTTCCGCGAAGGCGACGATGCGGAAGAGGAGCTTGGGGGTCACGCGCGGGCCAGCGCGTTCTCGATGACGCTCGTGAAGAACGTCAGGCCGTCGACGCCCGAGCGCATCGCGTCGCGGGTGTCCGGACCGAACCCGGGCTCGACGGCGTGCTCGGGGTGGGGCATGAGCCCGACGACGTTTCCACGCTCGTTGGTGACGCCGGCGATGTCGTTGAGCGACCCGTTCGGGTTGAGCCCGGTGTAGCGGAAGGCGACGAGACCCTCGCCCTCGAGGCGCTTGAGCGTCTCGGCATCCGCGATGAACCCGCCTTCGCCGTTCTTGAGCGGGATGGTGATCTCCTGGCCCTGCTCGAACCCGCTCGTCCACGCGGTCGACGCGTTCTCGACGCGCAGGCCCTGGTCGCGGCAGATGAAGTCGCCGTGGTCGTTGCGGATGAGTCCGCCGGGCAGCAGGTGGGCTTCGACGAGCACCTGGAATCCGTTGCAGATGCCGAGGACGGGCATCCCGGCGTTCGCCGCCGCGACGACTTCGCTCATGATCGGCGAGCGGGCCGCGATCGCGCCGCAGCGCAGGTAGTCGCCGTACGAGAATCCGCCGGGCAGCACGATCGCGTCGACGCCCTGGAGGTCGTGGTCGCCGTGCCAGAGCGACACGGACTCGGCGCCCGCGATGCGCGCCGCGCGCTGGGCGTCGCGGTCGTCGAGCGACCCCGGGAAGGTGACGACGCCGATCTTCACGCGGACTTCACCGCGATGACGTCTTCGATGACGGAGTTGCTCAGCAGCTCCTCCGCGAGCTTCTGGGCCTGGGCGAGCACGGCATCCGTGACCTCGCCCTCGACCGTGAGCTCGAACCGCTTGCCGATGCGCACATCGGTGAACGGGCTGCCCTCACGGCGCAGGGCACCGGCGACGGCCTTGCCCGCCGGGTCGAGCAGTTCTGCCTTGGGCATGACCTCGACGACGATCGTGGGCACGACACTCCTGACGCGAAAGGCGGGACGGGATGCCCCCAGTCTAGGCGCGCTCCCGCGCGGTTGCCGGAGGGTGTCAGCGGGCCGTCGCCGGCGGGATGACGAGGATGCGGTCCGCGCGATGCGCGGTCGCGGCGATGAGCGCGGCGTTCGCCTCATCCGACCGCGCGACCCACTCCTCCGCCTCCTCCGGCGTCTTGCCGAATTCGATGTGGCGGGCGACGAGGCGGGCGCGGCGCTCGGCGTCGTCGGGCTGGAGGTAGACGACGCCGTCGAGGAGGGGGCGCACCCGCTCCCAGCCGTCGGCGTCGTGCAGGAGGTAGTTGCCTTCCACCAGCACGAAGCGCGCGTCCTTCGGGATGGTGAGCGCGGAGGGAACGACCTCTTCGCGCGTGCGGTCGAAGCCGGGCACGAGCATCGAGGCGTCGATGTCGCGGGCCTTCTCGAGGTCGGCGGCGAAGGCATCCACGTCGAAGGTGTCGGGGGCGCCCATGCGGTCGCGGCGTCCGAGTTGCACGAGGCGCGCCTGCGAGAGGTGGTAGCCGTCCATCGCGAGCACGGCGACGTCGTCGGGGCGCGGCCACGCGGCGACGACCTGCGCGGTGACGGTGGTCTTGCCGGCTCCGGGGGCGCCGACGATGCCGATGAGGCGGCGGCGGCGGGCGTCGACGCGGGCGCCGAACTCGAGCACGGCGGCGGTGACCCGTTCGGCGAGGGAGTCCGGCGTCACGGCGCCGCCTCGGCCCCGGGCTCCTCGTCGGCGGGGACGCCGGTCACCCAGATCTCCCACAGCGCGTCGTTGAGCTCCCAGCGGGGCGACAGGTGGCCGTTGCACATGACGACGACCGTCGTCTCGCGGTCGGCCGACACCGTGAACGCGGAGATGTAGCCGCCGAAGCGTCCGTTGTGGTTGAGGTCGCCGTCCGGCTCGATGTCGATGCCGGCGCCGTACTTCTCGCCCTCGCCCTCGGGCACGGCGCCCTCCGCGAAGTCCGCCTGGATGATGCCGAGCGGACTCTCCCGGTACTGGTCGCCCCAGCGCGCCAGCTCGCTCGGCGTCGTGTAGATGCCGATCGCGCCGTACGCCGTCCATCCGGGCGGCTGGTACGAGAGGTCGTCGTCGTAGGAGAGGGCGATATCCGGCGCCTTCAGGCTCGGGGTGAGCTCCATGTCGAGGCCGAGCGGGGTGAAGATCCGCGTGTCGAGGAACTCGGGCAGGGCCATCCCGCTCGCCTTCTTCACCACCTCCGCGAGCAGCACGTAGTTGCTGTTCGAGTAGAGGTAGCCGGTGCCCGGATCGAGGTCGGGCAGGGCGCGGATCGCGTCGAGGATGCGGCGGTGGTTCGCCTTGTCCATGAAGCCGATGCCGTGGCGGTCGAGCTCGACCCAGTAGTCGGGCACGCGGGCGGTGTGGTGCATGAGCTGCTCGATCGTGACCTGCCTGCCCCACGCGGGGAGGCCGCTCACGTACCTGCTGACCGGGTCGGAGAGCTTCAGCGCACCCTCCCGCTTGAGCATCAGGATCGCGGTCGCCGTGAACTGCTTCGCCACGGATGCCATGTCGAACCGGGTCGACGTCGTCACCGGCTCCTTCGTGCGCCGGTTCGCGATGCCGCGCGCGCCCGCCCAGACGACCTCGCCGCGGACGCCGACGGCGGCCGAGCATCCCGGGTAGTCGTCGCGCACGATGTCGAGCAGCGCGGCGTCGCTCGGGAAGATGCGCTTGTCGACGTGGGACACCGTGCGCACCCGCTCGGGGCGGTCAAGCGCCGGCGGGGTGGTGGCGCAGCCGCCCAGCATCAGGCCCGCCGCGGCGAGGGCGGCGACGAGGTGGAGCGGTCGCGAGGAGCGCACGCCCCCACGCTAGCCGCGACGGTCCCGCGGGGTGCGGAGCGTCGCCCGCGACGCGTCTCGTCAGCCCGCGGGGGTGGCGGGCTGCACGCGGATGAGGTTGGCCCAGGGGTCGTCGAACTCGAGGGACCGCCCGTCGTCGCGGGTCTGCACGCCGTAGTGCGTCATCCGCTCCTGCAGTTCCCCCAGGTCGTCGGCGCCGGGCACGACGATGTCGACGCAGCCGAGGCCGAGGGTGCGCTGCCGGCGGCCCGCGCCGCCCGAGCGCCAGATGTTCATCGCCATGTGGTGGTGGTAGCCGCCGGCGGAGACGAACAGCGCCTGGTTGCCGAAGTCGAGGGTCTCGGCGAATCCGAGCCGGTTCACGTAGAACTCGCGCGCCGCGTCGATGCCCCCGACGGAGAGGTGCACGTGGCCCACGCGGGCGTCGCCCCCGATCGGGCCGGCGAGACCCTCCTCGGTGAGGTGCTCCTGGAGGAACGCGTTCGGGTCGAGGAAGATCGTCGCCATCTCGACCGAGCCGTGCACCCAGCTCCACGCGGTGCGGTCGCGGTCCCAGTAGAGCTCGACGCCGTTGCCTTCGGGGTCGTCGAAGTAGAACGCCTTGCTGACGAGGTGGTCGCTCGATCCGGTGAACGTTCCGGGATGCCGGCGCGCGACCGAGTAGACGGCGGCGGCGAGGGCGGCCTCCGTGTCGAACAGGATCGCCGTGTGGTACAGCCCGGCGTCCCGCGGCCCGGCGTGCCGCAGCTCGGGGGAGTGCTCGAGGATGACGACGGCACGCGCGCCGCGGCCCAGGGTGACGCGGGGGCCTTCGACGGCGAGCAGCTCGAGTCCGACGGCGTCGCGGTAGTACGCGGTCATCCCGTCGAGGTCGGCGACGTTGAGGGTGACGGCGCCCATCGCGGTGTCGTCGGCGAGGCGATCAAGGTTTGTTGTCACGACAACATCTAACGGTGGGCGGCGGCGCGGTATTCCCGCGCCCCGGTCATGACGCGAACCGGTCGAGGAGTTCGCGGTAGCGGGCCGCCGTGCGCTCGACGATCTCCGCGGGCAGCTCCGGCGGCTCCCCGGTGCGGTCCCAGTTCGCGGCGAGCCAGTCGCGCACGATCTGCTTGTCGAAGCTGTCGAGCCGGTCCGGGCCGCCCGCGGCGTAGCCGACGGCATCCCAGTAGCGGCTGGAGTCGGAGGTCAGCACCTCGTCGGCGAGCACCGGAGCGCCCGACTCGGGATCGCGGCCGAACTCGAACTTGGTGTCGGCGAGCAGCACCCCGCGCTCCTCCGCCATCGCGGAGGCCGTGGCGAAGACGCGCAGGCTCGCGTCGCGGAGCGCGGCGGCATCCGCCTCCCCGACGATCTCGACCATGCGCGCGAAGGTGATGTTCTCGTCGTGCTCGCCCATCGGCGCCTTGAACGCGGGCGTGAAGATCGGCTCGGGCAACCGGTCGCCCTCGGTGAGCCCGTCCGGCAGCGGCACACCGCACACCGACCGGGAGGCCCGGTACTCCGCCCAGCCGGAGCCGGCGAGGTAGCCGCGCACGACGCACTCGATCGGGAACATCTCGAGCTCGTGCACGAGCATCGCGCGCTCGGCGACATCCGCCGGCATGCGCTCGGCGAGGGTCGCGTGCTCGGGCGCGAGGTGGGTCGGCTCGCCGAGCCGGTCGAACCACCACTGCGAGAGCCGCGTGAGGAGGGCGCCCTTGCCCGGGATGCCAGGGGAGAGCACGTGGTCGAACGCGCTCACCCGGTCGGAGGCGACGACGAGCATCCGCCCCGGCAGTCCGGGCGACACGTAGAGGTCGCGCACCTTGCCCGAGTAGCGGTGCTCCCAGCCGAGCGCCGCGAGCCGGGGGTCGGCGCTCACGCGACGCGCTCCGCGATGTCGCGGCGGTAGTGGCCGCCCTCGAGGCCGATGCCGCCGAGCACCGTGTACGCGGCGCTGCGGGCGGCCGCGAAGTCGGCGCCGCGGGCGACGACGCCGAGCACGCGCCCGCCGTTCGCGAGCAGGCGCTCGCCGTCGCGCAGGGTCGCGGCGTGCGCGATGGTCACTCCGGCGGGCAGCTCGCGGTCGAGCCCGGTGAGCTCGCGGCCGGTGATCGGCTCCTCGGGGTAGCCCTCGCTCGCGAGCACGACGACGACGGCGGCCTCGGGCGAGAACTCGGGGTCGGGCATCCCGCCGAGCTTCCCCGTCGCCGACGCGAGCAGCAGCCCCGACAGCGGGGTGCGCAGGCGCGGCAGCACGACCTGGGTCTCCGGGTCGCCGAAGCGCGCGTTGAACTCGATGACGCGGATGCCCTTCGGCGTGAGCACGAGGCCGCAGTAGAGCAGCCCGGCGAACGGGGTGCCCTCGGCTTCGAGCGTGCGGATGGTGGGCAGCGCGATCGTGCGGCGCACCTCGTCGACGAACGCCGCCTCGCTCCCGAAGTCGTCGGCGAGCCAGGGCAGCGGCGAGTAGGCGCCCATGCCGCCGGTGTTCGGGCCGGCATCCCCGTCGAGCGCGCGCTTGAAGTCCTGCGCGGGGCTCAGCGGCAACACGTCGTGGCCGTCGGCGAAGAAGAACAGCGACACCTCGGGGCCCGACAGGTACTCCTCGACGAGCACCGGACCCTGCGGCAGGAAGTGGCGGGCGTGCGCGAGGGCGGCCTCGCGGTCCTCGGTGACGATGACGCCCTTGCCCGCGGCGAGGCCGTCGGCCTTCACGACGTGCGGGGCGCCGAGGTCGTCGAGGGCGGCCTCGACCTCCTCGATCGTCGCGGCGCGCACGGCACGGCCGGTGGGCACGCCCGCGGCGTCCATGATGCGCTTCGCGAACGCCTTCGACCCCTCCAGGGCGGCGGCCGCGCGGTTGGGGCCGAAGACCGGGATGCCGGCCTGGCGCACGGCATCCGCGACGCCCGCCACGAGGGGGGCCTCCGGGCCGATCACGACGAGATCGACGGCGTGGTCGCGGGCGTAACCGGCGACGACGGTGCCGTTGTTGGGGTCGAGCCCGAGCACCTCGACACCGGGCTCGGCGGCGATGCCGGCGTTGCCCGGGGCGGCGACGATCTCGTGGCCCGCCCCTTCTGCGAGGAGGGCGGAGACGATCGCGTGCTCACGCGCGCCGGAACCGAGGACGAGGATGCGCACCCTCCCAGGGTAGTAGCGGCATCGAAGCGGGAAGATGGTCCCGTGAAGCGACTCCTCCTCCCCGCCGCCGTCGCCCTGCTCGTGGCCGGCGCGCCCGCCTCGGCGCTCGCCGCCCCCACGGCATCCGAGATGGCTCCCGGCTGCGACGTCGTCTCGGCGCACCTCGACTGGGGACTCAAGGAGTCGTACCGCGCGTACATCGACGGCTCGATCGCGAACGGCCAGTGGGAGGTCGCCGACGGCGCGACCTATTCGACGCCGACGTTCGGGTTCGACGGCCAGGGCCGCGTCGACCTGCGCGCCCCGATCGGCCAGCTCGACTTCGCCGGCTCGGTGCGGTTCACCGGGCACGGCGGCGTGCTCGACACGACGATCGCGAACCCGGCGATCGTGTTCCGCGGCGAGGAGCCGGCGCTGCTGCTGCTCGACGTCAGCGGGCCGCTCATGGACGGCGGCGAGGTGAACGCCCCCGCGACGCCGTTCGTGTCGATCGACCTCTCCGGCCAGGACCTCACGCCCGTCGACGGCGTCGTCACGATCGTGGACGCGCCGACGACCTTCACGGCCGACGGCGCCGCGGCGCTGCCCAACTACGCGGCGGGCGAGCCGTTCGACCCGGTGAACGTCACGATCGACCTCGGCGACTGCGACCTGAGCGGCGAGCCGGTCGGCGGCGACGTGATCGACGGCGGCGACACGGGTGACGGCGACGCCGGCGGCGCGGTCGTCGCGGTGGTCGGCGGCATCGCGCTGCTCGGCCTCGCCGCAGTCACCCTGACCCTCGGGATGCGTCGCCGCGGCGGATCGACGGCGCCCGACGGCCGATGAGCGTGCGGCGCCGCATCGGCGTCGACGAGGGGATCGCCGCCGTCGACGCGGTGCTCGCGGGCACCGACGACCGCCCGACGACCGCGACGGCCGTGCGCTACCTGCTCGAGCAGCTCGCCGACGAGGCGGAGGGGCACACCGTCGAGGTGCGCGTGCCGCCGTTCGGCGCGGTGCAGGCGATCGACGGACCCCGGCACACCCGCGGCACGCCGCCCAACGTCGTCGAGATGGATGCCGCCACCTGGATCGCCCTCGCGACGGGCGCCCTCGACTGGGATGCCGCCGTCGCCGACCTGCGGGTCACGGCATCCGGTGCCCGCGCGACCCTCGCCGAGCAGCTGCCGCTGCGCTGGGCCCCGGGACGGTAGGGGAGAATGGTCGCGTGAGCGAGTCCGAGGTCAGCATCCGCCGCGCGCCGAAGATCGGCGTGTTCCTCGTGATCGGCGCGCTCGTCGGCGCGATCGTGACGCTCATCCTGACCAGCCTGTTCGAGCCCGACCCCGCCGTCGGCTTCGCCGCGTCGTACGCCTACTTCTGCCTCTTCGGCATCCCGGCGGGCGTCGTGCTCGCCGCCGTCCTGGCCCTCATCCTCGACGCCGTCTCGAAGCGCCGGGCCCGCACCGTCACCGCCGTCCGCGACGAGATCTCCGAGTAGCGGGGGGCCGGGTGCGCGAGATGCCCGTTTCTGCGCATCTCGCGGCGTCAGGCTGCAGAAATGGGCATCTCGCGGGCCAACCCCGCGGTCAGCTCGCCTGGTTCGACTCGACCCAGGCGAGGTACTCGTCGGTGACGGTGCCGGTGACGTAGTCGCCCGTGAAGCACGACATCTCGAGACCCTGGATGTCGGTGCCCTCGAGGATGGCCGCCTCCATGTCGGCGACCTCCTGGTAGATCAGGTAGTCCGCGCCGAGCGCCGTCGCGATATCGGGGATCTTCCGCCCCGCAGCGATCAGCTCCGACCGGGTCGGCATGTTGATGCCGTAGACGTGGGGATGCCGCACCGGCGGCGCCGCCGACGTGAACGTCACCGAGTTGGCGCCGGCCGCGCGGGCCATGTCGACGATCTCCTTCGAGGTCGTGCCGCGCACGATCGAGTCGTCGACGATGAGCACGTTCTTGCCCTTGAACTCGCTCGACATCGCGTTCAGCTTCTGCTTCACGCTGCGCTGGCGCTGCTCCTGCCCGGGCATGATGAACGTCCGGCCGACGTAGCGGTTCTTGTAGAACCCCTCGCGGTACTCGATCCCGAGCTTCTGGGCGACCTGCATCGCCGCGGGCCGCGACGAGTCGGGGATCGGCATGACGACGTCGATCGCGCCCGAGGGGGTGTACCGCGCGATCGTGTCGGCGAGCCGGTCGCCGAGGCGCAGGCGGGCCTCGTACACCGAGATCCCGTTCATCACCGAGTCGGGACGCGCGAGGTAGACGTACTCGAACGAGCACGGGATGAGCACCGGGTTCTTCGCGCACTGACGGCTGAACATCTCGCCGTCACGCGTGATGAAGATCGCCTCGCCGGGGGCGACATCCCGCACGATCTCGTAGCCGTCGGCCTCGAGCACGAGCGACTCGCTCGCCACCACCCACTCGGTGCCGACGAGTCCGCGCACGCGCTTGCCGAGGATGAGCGGCCGGATGCCGAAGGGGTCGCGGAACGCGAGCAGACCGTGGCCGGCGATGAGCGCGATCGCCGCATACGACCCCTCGACGCGCTCGTGCAGGCGCTCGATCGCGTCGAACACCTGGTCGGGGTCGAGGGTCGTGCCGCGCACCTGCTGCTGCAGCTCGTGGGCGAGCACGTTGACGAGCAGCTCGGTGTCGGAGTTGGTGTTGAGGTGCCGGCGGTCGACGCGGAACAGCTCCTCGGTGAGCTCGCGCGTGTTCGTCAGGTTGCCGTTGTGCACGAGCACGATGCCGTAGGGCGCGTTCACGTAGAACGGCTGCGCCTCCTGCTCCTTGCTGGCATCCCCGCGCGTGGCGTAGCGCACGTGCCCGAGGCCCATCGTCCCGAGGAGGCTGCGCATGTCGCGCGTGCGGTACGCCTCCCGCACCTGGCCCTTGGCCTTGTGCATGTGGATGATCGAGCCCTCGGACGTCGCGATGCCGGTGGAATCCTGTCCGCGGTGCTGCAGCAGGCCGAGGGCGTCGTAGACCTGCTGGTTGACCGGGTTCGACGAGACGATGCCGACGATGCCGCACATGGGGCGGATGACTCCCGGGAGGTTGACGCGAGGTACCGGGCGGGTACGTCTCAGTGTCCCACACGCATCCCCGAGTGCGCCGGGAGGATTACTCCCGGCGGAGCATCCCCAGTGCGCCGAGCGCCGTACTCGCGGCGTCCGCGGCTTCGCCACCGTGGATGCCATGACTCTCAACCGCCCCGCTCTCGTGATCCTCGCCACGGCCGCCGCGACGGCCGTCAACCTCCTCGTGTTCGTCGGAGGTCTCGCCCTCGGCGTCCCGTTCCGCTTCCCGGGCGCCGACGGGCTGCCGATCGCCTGGGGGTTCGTCGCCGGGCTGACGGCGGTTCCGCTCGGCGTCGCCCTCACCGCGTTCGCGCTCGTCGCCCCCCGCCGGCCGTGGGCGACCCGGGCCGCGCTCATCGCGGCGCCGGTGGTCGCGCTGGGCAGCATCCCGCTCATGCCGGTGTCGGTCGGCTTCGACGTCGCCACCACGGTCGCGCTCGCGACCATGCACGTCGTCGGCGGCGCGTTCGCGGTGCTCGGCGTGCTCGGCATCCGTCGTCGTCTCGACGCCGCGCCGCAGCCCGCCGTGGTGCCGGCCGGCGCGAACGCCTGACCGTCGCCGGAGCGCCCCCGCGCGCGGTCGGCGGGTAGCCTGAGTTCGTGGCCAGCACGACCTCGACCGACCCGTACGCCGCCGCGGGGGTCGACACCCACGCGGGCGACCTCGCGGTCGAGCTCATGAAGTCGGCCGTCGGCCGCACGCAGGGCCCCGAGGTGCTCGGCGGCGTCGGTGGGTTCGCCGGCCTCTTCGACGTCTCGGCACTGCGCGACTACCGCCGTCCGCTGCTCGCGACGAGCACCGACGGCGTCGGAACCAAGATCGCGATCGCCCAGGCCCTCGACGTGCACGACACGATCGGCCAGGACCTCGTCGGCATGGTCGTCGACGACATCGTCGTGGTCGGTGCGAAGCCGCTGTTCATGACCGACTACATCGCGTGCGGCAAGGTCGTGCCCGAGCGCATCGCTGCGATCGTCACCGGCATCGCCAACGCGTGCGCCGCGACCGGCACCGCCCTCGTCGGCGGCGAGACCGCGGAGCACCCCGGCGTCATCGCCGACGACGACTACGACGTGGCGGGCGCCGCCGTCGGCGCCGTGGAAGCGGATGCCGTGCTCGGTCCCGAGAAGGTGCGGCACGGCGACGTGGTGGTCGCCATCGCGTCGAGCGGACTGCACAGCAACGGTTTCTCGCTCGTGCGGCACATCCTCGCCGAGCGCGGCGTCGCCGTCACCGACGACGCCCCCGAGTTCGGCGGCACGGTCGGCGCGGCCCTGCTCGAGCCCACCCGCCTCTACACGTCGCCGCTGCTGCGCGTGCTCGACGAGGTGCCGGATGCCGTGCACGCCCTGTCGCACGTCACCGGCGGCGGCATCGCCGCGAACCTCGCGCGCGTGCTGCCCACGGGGTCGTGGGTGGAGGTCGACCGCTCGACGTGGAGCCCGCAGCCGGTGTTCCGCATCCTCGCCGACTGGGGCGGCCTGAGCCTCGAGCAGACCGAGGGCACGTGGAACCTCGGCGTCGGCTTCCTCGCGGTGGTCGCGCCGGATGCCGCCTCCGCGGTGACGCACGCGCTCACCGCATCCGGACTCCCCGCCTGGGTCGTCGGACGGGTCACCGTCGGCGCGCGCGACCTCGACGGTTTCACGCACGGTGCGAAGGGGGTCGACGGCGGCGCGGTGCGCCTCGTCGGGTCCTACGCGGGATAGTCAGGACGGACCGCGATCAGGCGGTCTTGGACTCCGCCTCGTCGTCCTCGAGCTCGTCCTCGTCGTCCAGGTACTCCGCCCACTTCTCGAGGTCCTCCTCGAGGCGGGGGTTACCGCCGAGCTCTTCCTGAAGCGCGCTGTAGTTCGTGTCCGGGCTGAAGTACTTCAGCTCCCGAGCGACCTTCGTGTGCTTCGCCTTCTGACGGCCGCGCCCCATGCGTGACCCCCTCGATCTCAGGTTGCGAAAAGAAAAAAGACTGGCCGCGAGTCTAGCACGCGGCCCCTCACCGGCATCCGTGAGTCCCCCGCGACGGCGGTAACGTAGGCGGGGTGACCGAGCCGGAGATCGACACCTCGGTCGTGGTCGTCGGCGCGGGCCAGGCGGGCCTCTCGGTGGCCTACTACCTGCGTCGTCTCGGCCTCGACCCGGGGAACGACTTCGTGCTGCTCGATCGCGGTCCGGGGACGGGCGGCGCGTGGCAGTTCCGCTGGGAGGCGCTGCGTCTCGGCTTCGCCCACAAGGTGCACGACCTGCCCGGCATGGACGAACTCGGGATCAGCTTCGAGACCGCCGACAAGAACATCCCGGCGAAGGATGTCGTCGCCGACTACTACGCCCGCTACGAGGAGCATTACGGTCTCCACGTCGTGCGGCCGGCCGATGTGAAGGCCGTCGAGGCGACGCCCGACGGGTTCGCGATCTCGTTCGAGGGCGCCCACGGTCTGCGCGAGGTGTCGAGCGCGGTCGTCGTCAACGCGACGGGCACCTGGGGCTCGCCGTTCGTGCCGTACTACCCCGGGATGAACGAGTTCCGCGGCCGCCACGTGCACACGACCGAGTACCGGGACGCGGAGGAGTTCCGCGGGCAGGACGTCATCGTCGTCGGCGGCGGCACGAGCGCGATCGGCTTCCTCATGGAGCTGGAGGGCGTCGCCGGCTCCCTCACCTGGGTCGCCCGCCGGCCCATCGACTTCACCGACGGCCAGGACCTCGACATCGAGGGCGGCCAGAACGCCGTCATGATCCAGGACGAGGCCGCCCGTACCGGCCGCGCCCTGCCGAGCATCGTGTCGAGCACCGGGGTGCCGCGCAGCCGCCGCATCCAGGCCGCCATCGACCGCGGCCTGCTGCTCGCGCGTCCCGTGTTCGAGCGCATCGAGGCGGACGGCGTGCGCTGGTCGAACGGCGCCTTCCGTCGGGCGGATGCCATCATCTGGGCGACCGGCTTCCGGCCCGAGCTGCGCCACCTCGCCCCGCTCAAGCTGCGCGAGAAGTCGGGCGGGATCGCCGTCGGCAAGAACGTCGCGTGGAAGAACCCGCGCATCTTCTTCGCCGGCTACGGCCCGACCGCGTCGACGATCGGCGCGAACCGCGCGGGCCGCTCGATCGCCCGCCAGGTCGTCGCGACGCTGAGTTCGCTCGCCGACTCGAAGCGCACGATCCTGCCGGACAGCCCGGCGTCGAAGCTGCCGGAGAACCTCCCGGAGCTGCGCTTCCTCGACGCCTGACCCGGGCCCGGATCCGCGCGGGCTACTCGGCGGACAGGCTCGACCAGGTTCCGTAGGCGGCCTCGGCGGCGGCCTCGGCATCCCCCGCGGCGCTCAGCCGCACGAGGTCGGCGTGCCGCTCGATGGAGGCTTCGGCGTCCGGCCCGGCGAAGCGCAGCCGTTCGGCGCGGCGCAGGATCGGGGAGTACTGGTCGAGCACGGCGGCGACGGCGCGGTTGTCGGCGACCTGAACCGGGACGCCGTGGAGGTCGTCGTCGGCGGTGAGGGCGGCGTCGATATCGCCGGCGCGGACGGCCTTCTCGAACCGCTCGGCGGCATCCCGCATCGCGGCGATGTGGTCGGGCGTGAGCTTCGGCACGGCCTCGGTGACGGCGATCCGGTGCATCGCGGCGACGACGTCGCGGGCCTCGCGCACCGAGCGCACGTCGAGTTCGCTCACGACGGTCGAGCGGCCGGGGCGGGCGACGACGAGGCCGGCCTGGGAGAGGCGCAGGAGCGCTTCGCGCACGGGCGTGCGGCTCACCCCGAGCCACTCCGCGAGTTCGCCGTCGCGCAGCTGCTCGCCGGGGGCGAAGGTGCCGTCGCAGATCGCGTCGCGCAGGCGCCCGAAGACGTCGTCGCGCAGGAGGGTGCGGTCGACGGCGGCGGGTCGGTCCTGAGGGATGGGCACGGTTCCATTCTGCCGCACGATTGCGGCTTTGGCATGCTGCATGCAATATATTGCGTATCTCGTGTGTTGCACCCGAACAAGGAACCACCCGGCGGGAGCCGGCCGAAGAAGGGAAACACCATGAACACCGCCACGAAGCAGACCGTCGTCCTGGTGCACGGCGCCTACGCCGACTCCTCGAGCTGGAACGGGTCCGTCACCGCCCTCCACGAGGCCGGATACCCGGTCGTCGCCATCGCCAACCCCCTCCGCTCGCTCGAGGACGACGCCGCCTACGTGCGCAGCGTCCTGGAGCGGATCGAGGGCCCCATCGTCGCCGTCGGCCACTCCTACGGCGGCCACGTCCTGAGCCACGCCGCGGAGGGCAACCCGAACGTGACAGCGCTCGTCTACGTCGCGAGCTTCCAGGCCGAGGTGGGCGAGAGCCTGGTCGACCTCGTCACCAAGTTCCCGGGCGCCCGGCTCGGCGACGCCGCCATCCCGACCCCGTACGTCGCGTCGGACGGCAGCACGCAGACCGAGCTGACGATCGACCCCGAGCGGTTCAACGAGCTGTTCGCGGGCGACGTCGACGCCGGCACGGCGCTCACGATGGCGCTCACCCAGCGTCCGCTCGCGCTCGCCGCGTTCGAGGCGAAGTCCACCCGGGCCGCGTGGAAGACCATCCCGCACTGGGTGCTCGCCGCGCGTCAGGACCTCGCCATCCCCACCGAGCTCGCGCGCTGGATGACCGAGCGCTCGGGCGGCCACCTCATCGAGATCGACGCGTCGCACGCCGTGACCGTCTCGCAGCCCGGTGCGGTGACCGACATCATCCTCGAGGCCGCTCGCTCCACCGCGGGCTGACCACCTCCGCCGGCCCGGACCGCGACGTCCGGGCCGGCTCCATCCCTCCAGGAGGCCGGGATGCCCCAGCTCACCCCGTTCGCGATCCCGCTCTGGGCCGAACTCGTCGCCGTCGCCATCGGCGCGCTGCAGGGCGCGCTCTTCGCCCTCGGGCTGCGCGACCGTCGCATCGACGTGCTCGGCGCGGTGTTCGTCGGCATCGGCGTCGCCCTCGGCGGCAGCCTGCTGCGCGACGTGCTGCTGGGAGAGCCGCCCGTCGTCATCCGCGGTGCCTGGTACGTGCTCACCGCCGCCGTCACCGCGCTCGTCGCCCTCGTGCTGAGCCGGGTGTTCGCGCGCCTCGACCCCGCGATCGTCGCGCTCGACGCCCTCACGATCGGCGTCTTCGGCGCGATCGGCACGACCAAGGCCCTCGCCCTCGGCGTGCCCCCGGTGCCCGCCGTCTTCGTCGGCGCGGCCGCCGCCACCGGCGGGTCCGTCGTGCGCGACGTCACCCTCGGCTTGCCCGCCGCGCTGCTGCAGGTCGGCTCGCTCTACGCCGTCGCGGCGGGGGCGGGCGGCATCCTCATCGTCGTGCTCGTCGCGATCGGCGTCGCCGTGCTGCCCGCCGCGATCGCCGCGGTCGTGCTCACCACCGCCATCCGGCTGCTCGCCGTGCGCTTCGGCTGGACCTTCCCCGAGCAGTCCGCGCTCGTCGTGAAGCCGCGCGGGCGCTGACCGCTCAGAACCAGAGGGATCCGAGCGCCCACCCCGCGGCCGCCGCGGTGAGGCCGAGCGCGAGGTTCGCGGCGACGTTGCCGAGCGCGGCCCGCCAGCGCCCCTCGAGGGCGAGCTGCACCGTCTCGACGCCGAACGTGCTGAACGTCGTGAGCCCGCCCGCGAAGCCCGTCACGACGACGAGCGCGAACTCCGAGTGGAGGGCGACCCCCGCGATGAGGGATCCCGCGACGTTGACGACGAGCACCGGCCACGGCCACCGCGAGCGGGCGCCCGCGCGTCCCGCGAGGTAGCGCAGCACGGCCCCTCCCGCCCCGGCGGCGAGCACGAGCAGCACGGTGCCGGCGGTCACTCGTCCGCCTCGATCGGGGGACGCGGGTGCGCGGCGCGGGAGCCGAGCCGGATGCCGAGGAACGCCGCCGCGAGTCCGCCGACGAGGGACGCGGCGAGGTACGCGATGGCCGCGCCGACGGCTCCCGACGCCGTGAGCTCGACGGCCGAGACGGCGAGCGCCGAGAAGGTCGTGAACGATCCGAGCAGCCCGGCCCCGAGTCCGGCGCGCAGCCAGTCGGGGGCGACGGGCCAGACCCGCGCGACGAGCAGCCCGAGCAGGAACGCGCCGGCGAGATTCACCAGGAGCGTGCCGAGCGGGAAGTCCGCGCCGCCGTGGGGGAGCGCGGTGTCGACCGCGAGCCGCAGCCCGGTGCCGAGCATCCCGCCCGCGACCACCGCGAGCAGCGGTTTCACGACAGTCGGCACGGCGTCACGTTACCCCCGACCCCGGCCCCGCGGCGTCCGCCGGTCCTATGATCGTGCGGTGACCCGAGAGCGCCGCCGCCGCTGGCCGTGGATCGTCGCGGCCGTCCTCGTCGTGCTGCTCGGAATCGTCGCGATCGTCGTCGTGCCGATCCTCACCCACCAGAACCAGGGCCTCGCCAACCAGGACGACGCGGGCGAGGAGTGGCCGCTGCGCGCCACCGCGCGAGGCGACGACGGGCGTGAGCGCGAGATCGTCATCCTCTCCACGGAGCCCGGCGGCACCGTCGACACCTCGGCCCTCGCGCCGGGCGACCGCTTCGTCGTGAGCGGCACCGGGTTCGACCCGTCGCGCGGCATCTACGTCGCGATCTGCGCGATCCCGGGCGACCCGTCGATCAAGCCCGGCCCGTGCCTCGGCGGCTCGCCGAACGAGGACGCCGGCGAGAACGCGCAGAACGAGCAGCAGTTCGCCGCGAGCAACTGGATCAACGACGACTGGGCGTGGAAGCTGTTCGGCGCCCGCTCCTACGACGACCGCGACTCGGGCACCTTCACCGCCTACATCGAGGTGCCGCCGACGGCCGACGAGTACGTCGACTGCCGCGAGGTGCGCTGCGCGCTCTACACGCGCAACGACCACACGGCCGCAGCCGACCGCGTACAGGACCTCTACATCCCGCTCGGCTTCGTCGGCTGATCCGCGCTACGGGCGACCCGCGTCGGGCGGCGTCGTGAGCCCGAGCCCGAAGCAGAACTCGTCGTCGGGGCGGCCCTCGGCGTTCGGGAAGACCCCGAACCGCAGGTCGGCGAGCTCGCACACGGTGGGGTGGGAGATCTCCGCCTCGTCCAGTGCGTAGACCTGCTCGCACAGCTCGAGCGCGAACGCCGCGTCGAAGACGAACACCTCGTCGCCCGGGTCGAACAGGTTGTAGTCCACGTCGATGTCGAGTCGCGGCTGGTCGTAGCACGCGACGATGAACCACTCGTCGCTCGTCTCCGCCGGGGGCACCGCGGTCGCGGCCGCCGTGATCCCGATGCCCGCCGCGACGGCGACGGCCGCGCTCGCGAGCGCCGTCCGCCGGCGCCGGCTGCGCCGTCGCGCCGCCTCCTCGATGCCGATCCGGATGCCGTCGGCCATCGCCGCGACCTGCTCGTCGGTCGGCTCCGGGATGCGCGCGCTCACCGCAGCTCCTCGCGCCGGGAGCCGAGGGTGCGGCGCAGACCGGCGCGCAGCCGGGAGAGCCGGTTGCGCACGGCGCCGTGGCTGACGCCCATCGCCGCGGCGGCCTCCTCGTAGCTGAGGCCCTCTTCGAGGCACAGCGCGTAGAGCCGGTAGTCCTCGTCGCTCAGGCCGCGCACCGCGTCGTCGATCGCCTCGCGCAGCAGCCGGGTGTGCGCGCGGTCTTCGACCGACAGCGGATCCGGCGGCAGTCCGCCGAGTCCGTCGCGGTGCTGGCGCGCGTTCTGCCGGGCGAGGGCGCGGCGACGGTTGAGGCAGACGAAGCGCGACGTGGCGAGCAGCCAGGGCAGCACGGAACGGTCGACGATCCGGATGCCGCCGACCTTCCCCCACATCGTGACGAACACGTCCTGCACGGCCTCTTCGGCATCCTGGCGCGTGCCGAGCAGGCTGTACGCGTGCCGGTAGACGACCGAGACGTGGCGGGCGTAGATCGCCTCGAACGCGGCGCGGTCACCGCGCGCGGCGGCCTCGAGGTCGGCCCGGTCGTCGATCAGCGGGGTCGCCGCCGCGGGCGCGGCCGGGGGCCGTTGCGCGAGCCGGCGATCGTTCATCCCGACAGTGTCACCCGCGGGACACCCGCTCCGCGACTCGACCCGGGTACCGGGCCCCGGAGTCAGCTGCGCAGGGCGGCCGTCACCGAGCGCTGGAGTTCGCGGATGCCGTCGAGCAGCACGCGGACGGCGGCCTCCGGGTCGCGTCCGTCGGCGAGCGACGCGCGCAGCTCGGTGCCCACTTCGGCGCGGAACCGGGTGAGCGCGGCGTCGGCCTCCTTCACCCGCGCGCGGGCGGCGGCGCGGGTGTCCTCCGCGATCAGGCCGATCTGCTCGGCCTCGGCGCGGGCCTCGCGCGCGGCGGCGGCGAGGTCGGCGCGCAGGGTGCGCATCGCCTCCTCGACCGAGGTGCGCACCTCGTCGGCGAGCCGGCGCACCGAGTCGGTGAACTCGCTCTCGATGCCCTCCAGCTCGTGCTCGCGGCTCGACAGCTCCGCGCGGCCGGCGTCGGTGATCGCGTAGATCGTCTTGCGGCCGTCGACCTGCTTGGTGACCAGGCCCTCCTCCTCGAGCTTGCCGAGGCGGGGGTAGATCGTGCCGGCGCTCGGCGAGTAGGTGCCGCCCGACTGGTCGGACAGCGCCTGGATGACCTCGTATCCGTGCATCGGGCGCTCGGCGAGCAGCCGCAGCAGGTAGAGCCGCAGGTGCCCGTGGGCGAAGACGGCGGGACTCACGAGGCGTGCGTCGTCGCGCGCTCGGTGCGCAGGATGTGGACGTCGCCGCCGACGGTGTTGACGCGCAGGTCGGTCCAGCGACCGTCGAGGGTGCCGAACCGGCCGGTGAGCCGGTTGCCGCCGCCGCGCACGGTGCCGTGCTCGAGGTGCAGCTTCCCGCCGACGGTGTTGACCGTGTAGGCGGCGGGGGCGTCGGCGTCGAAGCGGACCGTGACGGCGCCGCTGACGGTGTTGACCTTCACCTGGTCGGGGGATTCGAGGAGGTCGAGGAAGACCGCGCCGCTCACCCCGTCGCTCTGGAACGATGTGGCGGGCCCCGAGGCGGTGATGTCGCCGCTCACCGTGTGCGCGTTGATGCGCCCGCGGTGGTTGCGCGCGATGAGCTCGCCGCTCACGGCGTTGAAGCGCAGCTCGCCGCCGAGGTCGTCGGTCGTGATGTCGCCGCTCACCGTGCTGAGGGTGAGGTCGGCGCTGAGGCCGCTGACGAGCGCGGTCGCGCTCACGACGCCGAGGGTGAGGGCGACGTCGCGCGGCACGAGGATGCTGACATCCGCGCGCGAGGCGCCCGGCCGGAAGTTGCGGAACACGTCGAGCCAGTTCTCCCAGGAGAGCTGCGCGTGGTCGATCTCGAGGGACTCGCCCTCGGCGGTGATGCGCAGGTCTTTGCCGCGCACGCTGTGGATCTCGATGCGCACGACGGGCTCGCCGTGGGCGATGACGTCGACGTGGCCGGCGACGAGGCCGACCTTCATGCGACGGATGCCGTCGAGTTCGAGGGTCTTGGGCTCGGCCACGAGCCACTTCTGCTGGGACATCCGCCCGTCCTTCCATCGAGATATATCGCGTCTGTCGCCACTCACGTTATATCGCGTTTGCGACGGGCGCAAGCGGATCGGCTTGACATTGACGCAGCGTCAACTTCTACGGTCGAAGACATGGAGTGGAGCATCCAGGAGATCGCCCGCCTGGCCGGCACCACGAGCCGCACCCTGCGTCACTACGACCAGGTCGGGCTCGTGCCGCCGAGCCGGATCGGCGCCAACGGGTACCGGTACTACGACGCCGACGCCCTCGTGCGGCTGCAGCGCGTGCTGCTGCTGCGCGACCTGGGTCTCGGCATCCCGGCGATCGCCGAGGTGCTCGACGGGCAGCGCGACGACGTGCACGCCCTGACGCTCCACCTCTCCTGGCTCCGCCGGGAGCAGGAACGGCTCGAGCGGCAGATCGCCGCCGTCGAGTCGACGGTCCGATCACTGGAAGGAGGTGAGACACCGATGGCAGAGAACATGTTCGACGGCTTCGACCACACCCGGTACAAGGATGAGGTCGAGCAGCGCTGGGGGAAGGACGCGTACGCGCGCTCCGACTCCTGGTGGCGCAGCCTCTCCGCCGCGCAGAAGGAGGAGTTCGGACGCATGGCGGGCGCCCTCATCGCCGACTGGCAGGATGCCGCCGCGCGCGGCATCGACCCGGAGGGCGACGAGGCGCAGGCGCTCGCGCAGCGTCAGTTCGAGTGGCTGCGCGGCATCCCGGGTACCCCGGGCGGCGGCGCCGCCGGTCCGACGAAGGAGTACTTCGTCGGCCTCGGCGAGATGTACGTCGCCGACCCCCGGTTCGCGAAGAACTACGGCGGGGAGGCGGGTGCGACGTTCGTGCGTGACGCGATGCGCGCCTACGCCGAGCGCGAGCTGTAACCCGTGAGATCGGCGGGAGGTGCCGGCGGCTCGAGACCCGGCGCCTCTCCGTCCTCGGCGGTCTCCCCGGCCCGCTCGGGCACGCGCAGCAGCGGGAGGGTCACGTTCACGATCGGGCCGATGAGCAACGCGAACGCGACCGTGCCGACCCCGAAGTGGCCTCCGAGCAGGATGCCGGTGAGCAGCACCGTCACCTCGATGCTCGTCCGCACGACCCAGATCGGCCATCGGGTGCGGGCGTGCAGCCCGGTCATGAGCCCGTCGCGCGGACCGGGCCCGAGGCGGGCGCCGACGTAGAGGCCGGTCGCGATCCCGACGACGAGGATGCCGCCCGCGAGGGCCGTGATCTGCAGCCATAGCTCCGTCTGCGCCGGCACGAGCAGGAGCGTCACCTCGGCGCTCGGCCCGAGCAGCAGCACGTTGAGCACCGTGCCCACGCCGGGCTTCTGGCGGATGGGGATCCAGAGCAGCAGCACGACGGCGCCGACGATGACGGTGACGAGGCCGAACGACAGCCCCGTGCGCAGCGAGAGGCCCTGCGCGAGAACATCCCACGGCGTCACGCCGAGGCCGGCGCGCACCATGAGGCCGACGCCCACCCCGTAGAGGATGACGCCGACGACGAGCTGGATGATCCGCCGGGCCCAGGAGCGGACGGCGAGGGAGGAGGGCCGGGGCACGTGGCCATTCAACTCCTCGAATTGGACTTGGCTCAAGATGCCAATGCGAGTACCGTGGCCGCGTGGCCTCGCTCTCCGCACGCGCATTGGCATCCCTCATCGCCGGGTGGCGTGACGTCGCCCTCGGCCCGGCGTACGCCGCGCTCGCCGACCGCATCCGCCTCCTCATCCTCGACGGGCGCATCGCGCTCGGCACGCGCCTGCCCGCCGAGCGCGAGCTCGCGGCCCAGCTCGGCCTGAGTCGCACGACCGTCTCCGCCGCCTACGCCGACCTCCGCGAAGACGGCTACCTCGACAGCATCCGCGGCTCCGGCAGCGTCGCGCGCCTGCCCTCGCGCGGGACGTCGGTTCCCGACCCGCTCGTCACCGACCAGCTCGACTTCAGCAAGGCGACGCTGCCCGCGCACCCCGCGGTCGCGGATGCCGCCCAGCGCGCCACCGCGAAGCTGTCCTGCTTCCTCGAGGAGTCGGGCTTCGACGTCATCGGGCTGCGCGTCGCCCGGCAGGCCGTCGCCGACCACTACACCGCGCGCGGCCTCCCGACGGATGCCGACGAGATCCTCATCTCCGTCGGCGCGCAGCACGCGATCGGCCTGCTCGCCCAGACCCTCCTCTCCCGCGGCGACCGCGCCGTCATCGAGCAGCCCAGCTACCCGCACGCCGTCGAGGCGCTCAAGGTCGCCGGCGCCCGCCTCGTCACCGTGCCGGTGAGCGGCGACGGGTGGGACGAGTCGGCGCTCGAGCAGGCGTTCCAGCGCACGTCGCCCGTGCTCGCCTACCTCATGCCCGACAACCACAACCCGACCGGGGCGACGATGCCGCAGGCGCAACGCGAGCGCGTGCTCGCCCTCGCCGCGGCGCAGGGCACGACGCTGCTCATCGACGAGACCGTCGGCGGGCTCGAGCTCGACGGCCAGCCGCGCCCGCTGCCGTTCGCCGCGCACGGCCGCGCCGTGCTGCTGGGCTCGCTCGGCAAGTCGGTGTGGGGCGGCCTGCGCCTGGGCTGGATCCGCGCCGACCGCGAGCTCATCCAGCGGGTCGCGCGCCGCCGCTTCATGAACGACCTCGGCACGCCCGTGCTCGAGCAGCTCATGCTCGCCGAGCTGCTGCCCGACCTCGACCGCATCCTCGCCGACCGCCGCGACTACCTGCGGGCGAGCCGCGACCACCTCGAGCGCCGCCTCGCCGAGCAGCTGCCGGACTGGCGGATGCCGCACGTCGCCGGCGGCATCACCTCGTGGATCAACATCGGCCTGCCGATCTCGTCGCAGCTCGCGCTCGCCGCCCGCAGCGAGGGGCTCGTGATCGCGGCCGGCTCGCGGTTCGGGATCGAGGGCGTCTTCGAGCGCTTCCTGCGCATCCCGTTCACCTACCCGCCGGATGTCATCGACCGCGGCGTGACCGCGCTCGCGGCTGCGTGGCACACGGTCACCCGCACGCCGATGCCGGTCGCCGAGGCCGACTTCGCCCACGTCGTCTGAGGCCCGGGCCGCCCCGTCGCGGTCCCGGGTTCCCAGCGATCTGCCAGCCGGATTCATCCCTCCGGAGTAACCGACACCTGTCGGACAAAGGAATACTGGCTGGCAGGGCACGCCGGCGTGCGCCCCTCACCCACAGCTCTCGAGGAGACGTCCGTGCACCTTCTCTCGGTGTTCAGCCTGCGCAACCGCGCGCTCATCGCCCTGCTCACGATCGTCATCGGCATCTTCGGCGGCATCGCGCTCACGTCGCTCAAGCAGGAGCTCTTCCCCTCCATCTCGCTGCCCAACCTGACGATCATCAGCACCTACCGCGGCGCGAGCCCGGAGGTCGTCGAGAACGACGTGTCGACGCCGATCGAGTCGGCGATCCAGGGCATCGACGGGCTCGAGGCCACGTCGGCGACGTCCGGGGCAGGCGTCTCGACCATCTCGGCGTCGTTCTCCTACGGCACCGATCTCGCGCGCGCCGAGCAGAAGATCCAGCTCGCGATCAACCGCATCCAGGACACCCTCCCGGATGCCGTCGACACCCAGGTCGTCGCGTTCTCGCTGAGCGACCTGCCCGTCATCGTGCTCGCCGTCACGAGCGACCTCGAGGCCGACGAGCTCTCCGCGCGCCTGCGCGACGAGACGATCATCGACATCGCCAACCTGCCGGGCGTCGCCGAGGCGTCGCTCTCCGGCGCGAGCGGCAAGCGCGTCACCATCACCCCGGACCCCGACAAGCTCATCGAGCGCGGGCTCAGCAACCAGTCGATCCGCGACGCGCTCGACGACAACGGCGTGCTCCTCGCGACGGGCGTCATCGACGACGGCGACCAGGAGCTCACCGTTCAGGCCGGCTCGGAGCTGACGAGCGCCGACGACATCCGCAAGCTCCCGCTGCTCGGCGGCAACCGCCGCGCCACCATCGGCTCGGTCGCGAAGGTCGAGATCGTCTCCAACCCGGTGACCGCGATCTCGCGCGTCAACGGCGAGCCCTCGCTCACCATCTCGATCACCAAGGCGGCGTCGGCGAACACCGTCGAGGTGTCGCACACCGTGCAGGACGCGCTGCCCGCGCTCGCCGCCGCCCTCGGCTCGAACACGGAGTTCACCGCCGTGTTCGACCAGGCGCCGTTCATCGAGCAGTCGATCGAGTCGCTCGCCACCGAGGGCGTGCTCGGCCTCGCCTTCGCGGTCGTCGTCATCCTCATCTTCCTGCTCTCGATCCGCTCGACCCTCGTCACCGCGATCTCGATCCCCGCGTCGGTGCTCGTCACCTTCATCGGGATGTGGGCCACCGGCTACTCGATGAACGTGCTGACCCTCGGCGCGATCACGATCGCGATCGGCCGCGTCGTCGACGACTCGATCGTCGTCATCGAGAACATCAAGCGGCACCTCTCCCTCGGCGAGGAGAAGAAGGACGCCGTGCTCATCGCCGTCAAGGAGGTCGCCGCCGCGATCACCGCGTCGACGGCGACGACGGTCGCGGTGTTCCTGCCGATCGCGCTCGTGAGCGACGTCACCGGCGAGCTGTTCCGCCCGTTCGCGCTCACCGTCACCATCGCGCTCGTCGCGTCGCTGTTCGTGTCGCTCACGATCGTGCCGGTGCTCGCGTACTGGTTCCTCAAGGCGCCGAAGGCCGACCGCATCGTCACGAGCGAGGACGAGCTGGAGAAGCCGACCGCCCTCCAGCGCGTGTACCTGCCCGCCCTCAACTGGACGCTGCGGCATCCCGTCGTCACGCTGACGGCGGCGGTCGCCGTGCTCGCCGGCACCGCGGGCCTCTACACGCTCGTGCCGACCAACTTCGTCGGCGACTCGGGGCAGAACACGATCAACGTCACCCAGACGCTGCCCGCCGGCTCGAACCTCGACGCGATCGACCGCGCGTCGCAGGAGGTCGAGGAGACCCTTCTCGGCATCGACGGCGTCGAGGTCGTGCAGGTCTCGATCGGCAGCGACGGCGGGTCCATCCGCTCGTTCTTCGGCGGCGGCGCCGACGCGACGTACTCGATCACGACCGACCCCGACGCCGACCAGGAGGAGCTGCGGCTCACCGTCACCGAAGAGCTCGACAAGCTCGAGGGCGTCGGCGACGTCACGGTCGGATCCGGCGGCTCCGGCTTCTCGACCGACGTGACGATCGACCTCCGCGCGGCCGACCCCGAGACGCTCGCGGCGGCGACCGAGACCCTCCTCGCGGATGTCCGCGAGCTCGAGATCACGTCGCAGGCGGTGTCGAACCTCGCCGTCACACAGCCCTACCTGTCGATCAAGGTCGACCGGCGGAAGGCCGCGGAGTACGGGCTCTCCGAGATCGCGGTCGGCGGCATCGTCGCCAACTCGACCCTGCCCGCCGCGGTCGGCTCGGTCACCATCGACGACACCGTGCTGTCGGTCTACATCACCGACCCCGACGCCCCGGAGACGATCGCCGAGCTGCGCCGATTCGAGATCCCGACGGCGCAGGGCCCGATCCAGCTGCGCAAGCTCGCGACGATCGAGATCGTCGACGCGCCCGCGCAGATCTCCACCGAGCGCGGCATCCGCACGGCGACGATCACCGTCACGCCGTCGACGCCGAACCTCGCCGTGGTGACGCCCGCGCTCGAGCAGGCGATCCGGGATGCCGACCTCCCGGAGGGCGTCTCGGCGAGCGTCGGCGGCGTCGCGGCCGACCAGGCGGAGGGCTTCGGCCAGCTCTACCTCGCGCTGCTGGCCGCGATCCTCATCGTCTACACGATCATGGTCGCGACGTTCCGCTCGCTGCGTCAGCCGCTCCTGCTGCTCATCTCGATCCCGTTCGCGGCGACCGGGGCCTTCCTGCTGCAGCTCGTGTCGGGCATCCCGTTCGGCGCGGCGTCGATCATCGGCCTGCTCATGCTCGTCGGCATCGTCGTCACCAACGCGATCGTGCTCATCGACCTGGTGAACCAGTACCGCGAGCGCGGGATGGATGTGCGCGAGGCGCTCCGCCACGGCGGCGCCCGACGCCTGCGCCCGATCCTCATGACGGCGCTCGCGACGATCGGCGCGCTCTTCTTCCTCACGATCGGCATCACCGGGCACGGCGGGTTCATCTCGCAGCCGCTCGGCATCGTCGTGACCGGCGGACTCGTGTCGTCGACCCTGCTCACCCTGCTCGTGCTGCCCGCGCTGTACTGGGTCGTCGAGGGGGCGAAGGAGCGCCGCGAGGCGCGCCGCGCGGCGAAGGCGGCCGCGAAGGAGTCGGCGGCCGCCACGGCCTGACCGGGAGGCCCCTCAGCCGCCGTCAGGTGAGGGGCAGCTTCATCCCCACGTGGGAGGCGACGAAGCCGAGCCGCTCGTAGAAGCGGTGGGCGTCGGTGCGGCGCGTGTCGCTCGTGAGTTGCACGAGCCCGCAGCCGCGCGCCCGGCCGCACTCGATCGCCCAGCGGATGAGGTCGCCGCCGAGCACCTCGCCGCGGCGCGGCGACGCGATCCGCACGGCCTCGATGAGCAGCCGCTCGGCGCCGCCGCGCGTGAGGCCCGGGATGAACGTGAGCTGGAGCGTCCCGACCACCTCGTCGCCGTCGGTCATGACGACGAGTTCGTTGCGCGGGTCCGCCTCGATCGCGTCGAACGCGGCCTCCACGGCGCCGTCCGGTTCGACGTCGCCGTAGCCCGTCGCGCGCGTCACGTCGTCGTCGTTGAGCAGGGCGAGGATGGCGGGGATGTCCTCACGGGTGGCGGTGCGGATGTCCATGCCCGAAGCATGCCACCCGGCGCCGGGCCTCAGCCGAGCGCGCGCGGGTCGCCCTCGGCGACGGCGGGGCGATCCGGCTCGCCGGGGCCGAGCGTGCGCGCGTAGAACGCGAGGATGCGCGCCTTGAGGTCGTCGTCGAGCAGCGCGATCGAGTGCAGGGTGCCGTCGGCGACGAGGTACTCGACATCCACTCCCGCCCCGCGCAGCGCCTCCACGAAGCGGTCGCTCTGCGCGAGCGGGATCTTCTCGGTCGTCGAGTGGGCGACGAAGAACGGCGGGTCGTCGGCATCCACGTAGGAGCCGGGGGAGGCGGCGACGGCGGCGGGGCAGTCGGCGAAGTCGGCGCAGCCCAGGTACTCGAGCTGCAGAGGCGCGAAGTCGTCGGTGAGGTCGGCGCCCGTGAGGTCGATGGGCCCGCTCAGGTCGACGACCGCGGCGACGCGCGCGCCCTCCGTGAGGTCACCCGTCCCCCACGTGCCGAGCAGGGCGGCGAGATTGCCGCCCGCCGATCCACCGAACACGCCCACACGCGCCGGGTCGACGCCGAAGCGCGCGGACTCGGCCCGCACCCAGGCGACCGCCGCCTGCACGTCCTCGAACGCGGCGGGGAAGGGGTCGTCCGGGGCGAGCCGGTAGTCCACCGAGAAGGCCGGGTAGCCGGAGTCGGCGAGCCACTGGCACACCGAGCGCCAGCCGACGCTGTCCTTGCGACCCTCGCGCCACGAGCCGCCGTGGATGACGACGACGCCAGGAACGGGGGCCGCATCCGCGTCGCGGTCGGGCGGCAGGCAGGCGTCGAGCAGCAGCGGGACGCCGTCCACGGTGCCGTAGGCGAGGTCGGCCTCGACCGGCACATCCGGGTAGGTGGCGAGCGCCTGGCCGAGCGCATCGACCGTCGGATCGATCGCCACGGCATCCGAACCGGTGGGTGCGCAGCCGGCCAGGATGAGCGCGGCGAGCGACACCGGGAGGAGTCGTGCCGCGCGCATCCGGCCACATTAGGTCATGCCCGCCCCTAGGCGAATCGGGTCGCGTCCGGTATCGTCGGTAGGTCGGCTCTCGACACGCGGATGTCTTCCGCAGAGCTTCACTGTCAGTCGAGCGGGCCGGATCGCGACTCATCCGAGGCGCGAGGAATCCTTTCAGGAAAACGGCCCCGGCTCATCGTCGCCCGGGATCTCGAGGCATGCGCACGCGCGCGCCCCGCACTCTGAAAACCCAGCAACGAGAAGAACACGCATGCCCACGAGCAAGAAGGGCGCGCCCGCGCGCGCCAAGAACACCCCCGCCGGCAAGAAGCCGCGCTGGAACGCCGAGCAGCGCGCCGCGAAGGGCCTCGCCCCGAGCCGGTCGCGCGGCACCGCGTCGAAGCCGCAGCAGGCGCGCCGTCAGGACGCCGGCGAGCGTCGCGACGCCGCCGAGCGCGGCCAGTCGAGCCGCCCCAACTGGGAGCCGCGCGGGAAGACCTCGCGCTTCGAGCGCTCGGAGCGCTTCGACCGTGACGCCCGTCCGGCGCGCGACGACCGTCCCGCCCGCACCTTCCGCGACCGGGATGACGCCCCCCGCCACGAGCGCAGCGAGCGCCCGCGCCGCGAGGGCTTCGACCGTCCGCGCGACGAGCGCGCCCCGCGGTCGTTCGACCGCTCGGACCGTCCCGCGCGTTCGTTCGACCGCGACGACCGTCCGGCCCGTCGCTTCGACGGGGACGAGCGTCCCGCGCGTCGGTTCGAGGACCGCGGCGAGCGTCCGGCCCGCCGTTTCGACCGTGACGAGCGCCCCGCGCGGTCCTTCGACCGCGACGACCGTCCCGCCCGCCGCTTCGACCGCGATGACCGTCCCGCGCGCCGGTTCGACCGCGACGAGCGCCCCGCGCGCCGCTTCGACGACGCGCCCCGCGACCGTGCGCCGCGCACCGACGACGTCGTGCTCGAGCGCCTCGAGGCGCAGGCCGTCGCCGCCGACGACGTGACCGCGAGCGGCTTCGGCGACCTCGGTCTCGGCCAGAACATCGTGCGCGCGCTCGCCGACCTCGGCGCGGCGACGCCGTTCCCGATCCAGGCCGCCACCATCCCGGCGGTGCTCGAGGGTCGCGACGTGCTCGGCCGCGGCCGCACCGGCTCCGGCAAGACGATCGCCTTCGGCGCTCCGCTCGTCGAGCGCCTCATGCTCGCCCAGAAGGGGTCGACCGAGCGTCGCAAGCCCGGCCGTGCGCCGCGCGCGCTCATCCTCGCCCCGACCCGCGAGCTGGCCCTGCAGATCGACCGCACCGTGCAGCCGATCGCGCAGAGCGTGGGCCTGTTCACGACGCAGATCTACGGCGGCGTGCCCTACGCTCGCCAGACCGGCGCCCTCGCGCGCGGCGTCGACATCGTCATCGGCACCCCCGGCCGCATCGGCGACCTCGTGTCGCAGGGCCGCCTCGACCTGTCGCAGGTCGTCGTGACGGTGCTCGACGAGGCCGACCACATGTGCGAGCTCGGATTCCTCGAGCCGGTGCGCGAGCTGCTGCAGCGCACCTCCGAGGGCGGGCAGAAGCTGCTCTACTCGGCAACGCTCGACAAGGGCGTCGCGTCGCTCGTCGACGAGTTCCTCGTCGACCCGGCCGTCTACGAGATCTCGGGTGAGGACCAGGCGTCGAGCGACATCCGCCACGTCGCGTTCCTGCTCGACCAGCGCGACAAGCAGGAGGTGCTCGTCGAGCTCGCCGGCGGCGACGGCAAGAAGCTCGTCTTCGCCCGCACCCGCTCGTTCGCCGAAGACCTCGCCGACCTGCTCGACGACGCCGGCATCCGCGCCGAGTCGATCCACGGCGACCTGACCCAGTCGCGCCGCACGCGGGCGCTGGAGAAGTTCACCAACGGACGCGTCGTCGCCCTCGTCGCGACGGATGTCGCCGCCCGCGGCATCCACGTCGACGACGTCGACCTCGTCATCCAGGCCGACGCGCCCGACGAGTACAAGGCGTACCTGCACCGCGCCGGCCGCACCGGCCGGGCCGGCAAGGCGGGAACCGTCGTGACGCTCGTGCCGCGCAACCGCCGCCGTCGCACCGAGGAGCTCTTCGCCCGCGCGGAGATCACCCCGGAGTGGATCCAGGTGCGCCCCGGCGACGCGGCCATCGCCGAATTCGCCGGCTGAGGCATCCCCTCCCGTTCAACCCCTGCGAGCGCTACCGAGATCGGCGAGCGCGCCCGAGATCTCGGTAGCGCTCAGCGGATTCGGTAGCGCTCGCGGTGGTGGAGGGCACGGCACGATGACCCGGGCCCGGCCACTCCCCGCCGGACCCGGATCACGCGCCCCCCTGTGCCGCCCCCCGCGGCTCCCCCCGGCTAGGCCGTCGCGGGCGTGCGCCGGGAACGGGTGGCGGACTCCTCGGAGCTCGCCGCCGCCGATCCGCGGGCCGCGTGGGAGGGATGCGTGCACCACCTCGTCGGCCTCGACCTCGGCGCCCTCGGTGCGGCGCTCGCCGCCGCCCATGCCGCCGGGCACGTGCGCTCCGACCTCACCGCCGCCGACGTCGTCATCGCCGTCGGGATGATCACGCGCCCGCAGCCGGAGGCGGTGCTGCGCGCGACGCCCGGCCTGCCGGAGCGCCTCGTCGACATCCTCATCGCCGGCATGCGCCCCACCCCGGGGCGGGTCGAGTAGCGCCGCACGCGCCGGCGGGGATGCTCAATCCGCGACGCGGACTTCCTTCCAGAACGCGACGTAGCCCGAGAAGTCGCGCCCGACCTTGTCGATCGCCGACGGATACGGCTCGGGGTAGGTCCACGCGCGGTCGGGCAGCGCCTCGCCGTCGACCGTCACCGTGTAGTACTGGCACTCGCCCTTCCACGGGCAGGTGTACGGCGTCGGCGACGTCGTGAGCACCCCTTCGGTCACGGTCGAGGGCGGGAAGTACACGTTCCCCTCGATGCGGATGACGTCCTCCTCGGGGGCGTCGGCGATCACGGTTCCGTTGAGCGTCGCAGTGGGCATACCCCATGCAAGCTCGTGTCAAGGCCCGGCATTCCCCCCTTGACGTGCGGTCGGATAGCTGGATGCCGTACGCCCACCTGTCCGCGCTGTTCGTGAACTGCACGCTCAGCCGCAGCCCGCGCCCGAGCAACACGCAGGCGCTGATGGACCGCAGCGCCGCACTGCTCGAAGACCAGGGTGCCGCCGTCGAGTCGCTGCGTCTCGTCGACTTCGGGGTCGCCGACGGCATCACGCCCGACCTCCGCGAGGAGGGCTGGACGGAGGACGCCTGGCCCGACGTCGTCTGGCCGAAGGTGCGGAATGCCGACATCCTCGTGGTGGGGACGCCGATCTGGCTGGGCGAGCCGTCCACGGTCGCGCGCCGCCTCATCGAGCGCCTCTACGCGATGACCGACGAGACCAACGACGCGGGCCAGCCGGTGTTCTACGGCAAGGTCGGCGGCGTCGTGGTGACCGGCAACGAGGACGGAGTGAAGAACTCTGCGAAGCACGTGCTCTATGCGCTCCAGCACCTCGGCTACACGATCCCGCCCGCGGCGGAGACCGGCTGGATCGGCGACATCGGGCCCGGGCCCTCCTACCTCGACGAGGGGTCCGGCGGGCCGGAGAACGAGTACACGACCCGCACCCTCACGACGATGTCGTGGAACCTGCTGCACCTCGCGCGGATGCTCAAGGACGCGGGCGGCATCCCCGCCGTGGGCAATGTCGCGGGATCGTGACAGGCTGGCCGGAGCGCGGTGCGGAATGACCTCGCGCCACCAGCCGTTGGGTTCTTCGAGGCGAGAGGGGCGGCGATGATCGAGTTCCGCGACGTGTCGAAGCGCTATGGCGACTCGGTCGCGGTCGAGGGCTTCTCGCTGCAGATCCCCGCACGGCACGTGACGGTGCTCGTCGGATCCTCCGGCTCGGGCAAGACGACGCTGCTGCGGATGATCAACCGAATGGTCGACCCGACGTCGGGCTCGATCGAGATCGACGGCGAGGATGTCGCGACGGTCCCCCCGGTCGCCTTGCGCCGCCGCATCGGCTACGTCATGCAGGAGGCCGGCCTGCTGCCGCACCGCCGGGTCGTCGACAACATCGCGACCGTGCCGCGCCTCACCGGGGTGCCGAAGGCCGAGGCCCGCGAGCGCGCCCTGGAGCTCATGGATGTCGTCGGCCTCGACCGCGACCTCGCGCGGCGCTACCCGGCCGAGCTGTCGGGCGGTCAGCAGCAGCGCGTCGGCGTCGCCCGCGCGCTCGCCGTGAGGCCGAACATCCTGCTCATGGACGAGCCGTTCGGGGCGGTCGACCCGATCGTGCGCGCCGAACTGCAGCAGGAGGTGCTGCGCATCCAGCGCGAGACCGATACCACGATCGTGTTCGTCACGCACGACATCGACGAGGCGTTCCTGCTCGGCGACCAGGTGGTCATCCTCGCCCGCGGCGGGCGCATCGTGCAGAAGGGCAGCCCCGAGGAGATCCTCGCGAACCCGGCCGACGACTTCGTCGCCTCGTTCGTCGGCGCCGACCGCGGCAAGCGCCGCCTCACCGTGAGCTCACGCTCCGGGAGCGGCGACGACAAGGTGCTCGTGGATGCCGGCGGCTACCCCGTCGGCGTCATCGCCGCGCCGGGGGGCCGGCTCGCGGCGGGCGACCCGACCCCGCGCACGCGCAGCGCCTCGTCGAGCAAGGCGCACAGCATCTCGGACAAGACCACGCAGGCGGGAGACCCCTGATGTCGTGGCTGTGGAACAACCTGGATCTGGTGTTCGCGCTGCTCGCCGAGCACGCCCGGCTCTCGGCCCTCCCGATCCTCCTCGGTTTCGCAGCCTCCCTTCCGCTCGGCTGGGCCGCGACGCGCTCGCGGGTCGCCCGCGGCATCCTGCTCACCGTCTTCAACGTGCTCTACACGGTTCCCGCGCTCGCCCTCTTCGTCGTGCTGCCGGGCCTGCTGGGCACGCGCATCCTGGACGACCTCAACGTCATCGTGGCGCTCGCGATCTACGCGACGGCGATGATGCTGCGCGGCACCGTGGACGCCTTCGGGTCGGTGTCGCCCGCGGTGCTCCAGTCGGCCACGGCGCAGGGATTCGGCGCGGTGTCGCGGTTCTGGACGGTGCAGCTCCCGCTCGCCGGGCCCGTGCTGCTCGCCAACCTGCGGGTCGTGTCGGTGAGCACGGTGTCGCTGCTGAGCGTCGCGGCGCTCGTCGGATCGGGCGGCCTCGGCTACCTGTTCACCAACGGGTACGCGCGCGGGTTCCTTGACGAGATCGTCGTCGGCATCGTCTTCACCGTGCTGCTCGCGCTCGTCTTCGACGCGATCCTCGTGCTCGCCGGGCGGCTGCTCATGCCGTGGACGCGGCGTCGCGCGGTGCCCACCCGCATCCCGCTCGTGAAGGCGGCGGTGCCGTGAACTTCTTCCTCGACGCGATCGCGTTCATCCTCGATCCCGCGAACTGGGCGGGCGACCGGGGGATCGGCGCGCGACTCGGGCAGCACCTCTACATCACGGCGCTCAGCGTCGGGTTCGCGGCACTCGTCGCCGTGCCGCTCGGCTTCCTCATCGGGCACACCGGTCGCGGGCGCGCGGCCGTCATCGGGGTGACCGGCGCCGCGCGCGCCCTCCCGACCTTCGGACTGCTCACGCTCTTCGTGCTCATCGGCATCCGCTTCGGCGCGGGGCTGAGCCTGCCGCCCGTGATCGTCGTACTCGTCGTGCTCGCCATCCCGCCGCTGCTCGCCGGCGCCTACGCGGGCGTCGAAGCGGTCGACCGGCAGACCGTCGACGCCGCGCGTGCCCAGGGGATGACGGAGTGGCAGATCCTCTCCCGCGTCGAACTGCCACTCGCCCTGCCGCTCCTCATCGGCGGGCTGCGCTCGGCGACGCTCCAGGTCGTGGCGACGGCGACGATCGCCGCCTACGTCGCCCAGGGAGGCCTCGGCCGCTACCTCATCGAGGGCATCCAGACGCGCGACTACGTGCGGGCCGTGATCGGCGCGCTGCTCGTCGCCGCGCTCGCCCTCCTCCTCGACGGCGTCCTCGCCGCCGCCCAGAGACTCGCCGTGCCGCGTGGGGTGTCCCGCGGCCCGGCGCGCACCACCGGCACGACAGCGAGGCGGCCGACCCGGTCGCCGAGTGCCTCACGGACACCCGTCACGGAAGGATGATTCGGATGTTCTCACGCACCATGAAGAGCGCGGGTGCCGCCGTCGCGGCGCTCGGCCTGACGGTCGCGCTCGCGTCCTGCGCGACCGGCGACCCGCTCGGCGGCGAGACCGGCGGGGCGGAGCCCGGCGCGATCACCATCGGCAACCAGGCGTTCCCGGAGAGCGAGCTGCTCGCCCAGATCTACGGCCAGTACCTCGCCGCGAACGGGTTCGACGTCGCCTACGAGCCGGGCATCGGCTCGCGCGAGACGTTCATCGGCGCCCTCCAGGACGGGTCGATCGACCTCATCCCGGACTACGCCGGCAACGCCCTCATCTACGCCGACCCCGACGCGACCGCGACGAGCGCCGAGGATGTCGAAGACGCCCTCGACGACGCGCTCGAGCCGCTCGGCCTCGCCGTCGCCGACCTCGCCCCCGGCGAGGACTCCGACGCGCTCGTCGTCACGCGGGAGTTCGCGACGCAGAACTCCCTCACCGCGATCGGCGACCTCGCCCCGATCGCCGAACAGATCACGCTCGGCGCCAACACCGAGTTCGAGCCGCGCTGGCGCGACGGCCTCGCCGAGGTCTACGGCTTCGAGGGCTGGGCGTTCAAGGCGATCGACGACTACGGCGGCCCCGGCACCCTCGCCGACCTGCTCGCCGGCAACATCCAGGTCGCCGACATCTACACGACGACCCCGTCGATCGCGGCGAACGACCTCGTCGTGCTCGAGGACGACCGCGACCTGTTCGCGGCGCAGAACATCGTGCCGCTGCTGCGCGCCGACGTGCTGACCGACGAGCTCGAGGATCTGCTCGACGAGGTGTCGGAGCGCATCACCACCGAGGTGCTGCTCACCCTCAACGCGCAGATGGCGGGCGACGGCCAGCCGTCCGCCGCCCAGGTCGCGACCGAGTGGCTCACCGCGCAGGGCCTGCTGTAAACCGCCCCACCCGCCGGGTGAGTAGCCTGAGCAGCGCTACTCACCCCGCGGGTGCGGGGAGGGCGAGGATCGCAGCGCCGAGGAGGGCGAGCGCGAGTCCCACCCACTGCACGGGCGCGATCCGCTCCCGCAGCACGATCGCGGCGAGCGCGATGGTGCCCGCCGGGTAGAGGGCCGCGAGCACGCTCATCACCGTCAGGTCGCCCATCCGGAGGCCGACGAGGATGAGCACGTTGGCGGCGGCATCCGCGATCCCGCACGCGACGATCACCGGCAGCGCCGCGCGCAACCCGGGGAACACGGGCCGCTCCTCCCGCCGGCGGCCGCGCAGCACGAGCACGAGCACGACGACGAGCAGGATCGCCCCGCTCACGCCGCGGTTGCCGAGCAGCGGGTAGAGACCGGAGTCGTCCGGCGCCCGGTCGATGAGGATGAAGAACACCCCGATGAGCACGCCGGCCCCGGTGGCGAAGAGGATGCCGCGCAGGCTCGGCCGCACCGCCCCCTTCTCGGGCACGAACCCGACGAGCACGATGGCGACGAGGATCGCGCCGAGTGCGACATACCCCCACCAGGGCAGCCGCTCGCCGCTCGCGAGCCCCCACGTCATCGGCACGAGCGCCGAGAGCACCGCGGTGAGCGGCGAGAGGATGCTCATCGGCCCGATCGCGAGCGCCGCGTAGAGCAGGAAGATGGCCGCCGCCCCGGTGACGCCGGAGATCCCGCCCCAGAGGACGGCATCCACCGACAGCCGCGCGGGGATGACGAACGCGAACGGCAGCATCACCAGGAGGCCGACGACCGCGGCGAGAGCCGTGACGACGACCGCGGCGGTGCGCTTGGCGGCGAGTCCGCCGAAGAAGTCGGCGACGCCGTAGACGACGGCGCTCGCCAGTCCCACGACGATCGCCAGCACGGGTCAACGCTAGTGCTGCCCCGGGATTTCCCAGGTTGCGCGCTTAGCGTCCCGGTGGCCCCCGAACGGGGGGCGAACCCGACACCCCTCACCCGAACGCCAGAAGCACATCGGAGAGCGAAGCAATGTCGACAGCACCGTCCCCCCGTTCCGTTCGCGCGCTCGGCCTCACCGCCGCGGCCGCCCTCGTCCTCGCGCCGCTCGCGGCGTCGCCCGCCCAGGCGCTCGTGCCGCCGGACCCGGTCGAGGTCGAGATCCTCACCATCAACGACTTCCACGGGCGGCTCGAGGCGGCGTCGCCCGCCCCCGGCGCCGCCGCGCTCGCCGGGATGGTGCGCTCCTACGAGGCCGCCAATCCGAACACGATCTTCGCCGCGGCGGGCGACCTCGTCGGCGCCTCCACCTTCACCTCGTTCATCCAGGATGACCAGCCGACGATCGACGTGTTCAACGCGATCGGCCTCGACGTGTCGTCGTTCGGCAACCACGAGTTCGACCAGGGCCGCGAGGATGTCGACGACCGCATCCTGCCCGCCGCCGACTGGCCCTACCTCGCCGCCAACCTCTACGACGAGGCCACCGGGCAGCCGGCGTTCGACCAGTACGCGGTCATCGAGACCGGCGGGGTGTCGGTCGGGTTCATCGGCGCCGTCACCGACGAGCTGCACAGCCTGGTGAGCCCCGACGGCATCGCGAGCCTCGACATCCGGCCGATCGTCCCCGAGGTCAACGCGGTGGCGGCGGCGCTCTCCGACGGCGACCCGGCGAACGGCGAAGCGGATGTCGTCATCCTGCTCGTGCACGAGGGGGCGGCGACCGCATCGATCGACTCCGTCACCGACGACTCGTCGTTCGGCACGATCGTGCAGGGCGCGAGCGCCGACGTCGACGCGATCGTGTCCGGTCACACCCACCTGCAGTACGACCACGACGTGCCGATCCCGGGCACCGACCGCACCCGGCCGGTGATCTCCTCGGGCGAGTACGGCATCGCCTACGGGCACACCACGGTGCAGGTCGACCCGCAGTCGGGCGAGCTGCTCTCCATCGAGTCGGAGGTGCTGCCGGTCGAGGGCTTCGCGCCCGACGCCGAGGTCGCCGCGATCGTCGCCGAGGCGGTCGAGGTCGCGGACGAGCTGGGCAGCGTCTCGCTCGGTCAGATCGCCGCCGACATCACCCGCGGCGTGCAGAACAACGGATCCGAGAACCGCGGGTCGGAGTCGACGATCGGCAACCTCATCGCCGACGCCCAGCTCGCCGCGACCGCCGACCTCGACACCGAACTCGCGCTCATGAACCCGGGCGGCATCCGCGCCGACCTCGTGTACGCCTCGGGCGGCGCGGGCGACCCGGATGGCAACGTCACCTTCCGCGAGGCGGCGACGGTGCAGCCGTTCGCCAACACCCTCGTCACCTTCACCCTCACGGGCGACCAGGTGCGCCAGGTGCTCGAGGAGCAGTGGCAGCCCGCGGGCGCCGGCCGCCCGTTCCTCAAGCTCGGGGTCTCGGAGGGCTTCTCGTACACGTACGACCCGACCGCCCCCGCGGGGTCGCGCATCATCTCGATGACGCTCGACGGCGCGCCGGTCGAGCCGGAGCAGGACATCCGCGTCGTCGCCAACTCGTTCCTCGCGGCGGGCGGCGACAACTTCACGACCCTCGCCGACGGCGCCGGCCGCGCCGACTCGGGGCGCATCGACTTGACGGCGTTCGTCGACTACATCGGCGACAACTCGCCCGTCGAGCCCGACCTCGCCCAGCGCGCGGTCGGCGTGCACCTCACCGCCCCCGCGGACGGCGAGACGTACGTCGCGGGCGAGGAGGTCACGATGTCGCTCACCTCGCTGCTGTTCAGTCAGGGCGGCCCGACGTCGGGCGAGGCGAGCGTGCTGCTCGGCGACGAGGTGCTCGCGACCGCGCCGGTCGAGTTCGCGATCACGGACGCCTACGACGAGCAGGGCGCCGCGACGCTGACCTTCGCGATCCCGTCCGGCCTGAGCGGGGAGCAGTCGCTCACCGTCATCGGCCCCGGCGGCACGACCGTCGAGGTGCCGATCACCGTCGCCGAGCAGCAGGCGGAGGAGCCGGTCGACACGTTCGTCGTCGCCTGGCCCGACCGCATCCTCGTCAAGAAGGGCAAGGCGGTCGGCTACGAGGTCGTCGTGAAGGCGGTCGACCGCTCGGTCCCGGTCGGCGAGATCATCGTGTACGACGGGCGGCAGGCGATCGCCACGGCGACCCTGGATGCCGACGACAAGGGCCGCACGACGGTGCGCCTCGACGGGCTGAAGCGGGGCATCCACGTGCTCACCGCGCGGTTCAGCTCGGACGCCGCCTTCGACGACGCGCGCAGTTTCCCCAGCGTCGTGGTCGTCTATTGACCGTTCCACCGGGGACGGGGGCGGGAGGCCTGTCCGTCCCCGGTGGCACGTAGGGTGGCGACATGACCGCCGCGCCCCCCGAGTCCGCGCCGGCCCCGCGCGCCTCGACGGAGTCCGCCCGCGACGTGCTGCGCCGCGTCTTCGGCTACGACGACTTCCGCGGGCAGCAGGCCGCGATCGTCGACCGCGTCATCGCCGGCGGGGATGCCCTCGTGCTCATGCCCACCGGCGGCGGCAAGTCGCTGTGCTACCAGATCCCCGCGCTCGTCCGGCCCGGCACCGGCGTCGTCGTCTCACCGCTCATCGCCCTCATGCAGGACCAGGTGGATGCCCTCTCCGCCGTCGGCGTGCGCGCGGCGTTCCTCAACTCCACGCAGGACGCGGCGGAGCGGCACCGCGTCGAGTCGGCGCTCCTCGCGGGCGAGGTCGACATCGTCTACCTCGCGCCCGAGCGGCTGCGCCTGCCGCAGACCCTCGCGCTGCTCGACCGCATCCCGATCGCGCTGTTCGCGATCGACGAGGCCCACTGCGTGTCGCAGTGGGGCCACGACTTCCGGCCCGACTACCTCGGGCTCTCGGTGTTGCACGAGCGCTGGCCCGACGTTCCGCGCATCGCGCTCACCGCGACGGCGACCGAGGCGACCCGGCAGGAGATCGCGCAGCGCCTCGACCTGCGCGACGCGCAGTGGTTCGTCTCGTCGTTCGACCGGCCCAACATCCAGTACCGCATCGACGCGAAGAGCCAGCCGTTCGCGCAGCTGCTCTCGCTCATCCGCACCGAGCACCCGGGGGATGCCGGCATCGTCTACTGCCTCTCCCGGGCGAGCGTCGAGAAGACGGCGGACGCCCTCATCGCGGAGGGCATCGAGGCGCTGCCGTACCACGCCGGTCTCGACGCGGCGACGCGGCAGCGCAACCAGGCGCGGTTCCTCCGCGAGGACGGCGTCGTGATGGTGGCGACGATCGCGTTCGGCATGGGCATCGACAAGCCCGACGTGCGCTTCGTCGCCCACCTCGACCTGCCAAAGAGCGTCGAGGGCTACTACCAGGAGACCGGCCGCGCGGGCCGGGACGGGCTGCCGTCGACCGCGTGGCTCGCCTACGGACTTCACGACGTCGTGCAGCAGCGCCGCATGATCGACGAGGGCGAGGGCGACCGCGCGCACAAGCAGCGCATGGGTCAGCACCTGGATGCGATGCTCGCCCTCTGCGAGACGGTCACCTGCCGCCGGCAGCAGATGCTCGCCTACTTCGGTGAGTCCAGCGACCCGTGCGGCAACTGCGACACGTGCCTTTCGCCGCCCGAGGCGTTCGACGGCACGATCCCGGCTCAGAAGCTGCTCTCCACCGTCGTACGGCTGCAGCGCGAGCGCAACCAGCGCTTCGGGGCGGGGCAGCTCATCGACATCCTGCTCGGTCGCGACACCGAGCGGGTGCGCTCCAACCGGCACGACGAGCTGACGACGTTCGGCATCGGCACCGAGCTGAGCGACCAGGAGTGGCGCGGCGTCGTGCGGCAGTTGCTCGCTCAGGGACTGTTGCGGGTGTCGTCCGACGGCTACGGCACGCTCGGCATCGGGGATGCCGCCGCCGTGCTCGACGGGTCGCGCCGGGTGATGCTGCGCCGCGAGGCCGCCCGCCCGGCGAAGGCCGCGAAGCGCACCGCGGGCGCCGAGCTGCCGGAGCAGGCCCGCGACCTGTTCGAGAGGCTGCGGGAGTGGCGCGCGGGCGTCGCGCGCGAGCAGGGCGTTCCCGCCTACATCGTGTTCGGCGACGCGACCCTGCGCGGCATCGCGGTCACCAAGCCGGCGTCGCTCGAAGAACTCGCGACGATCAGCGGCGTCGGCGAGAAGAAGCTCGAGGCCTACGGCGCGGGCGTGCTCGAGGTGGTCGCGGCCGCGGACGGCGAGGCCGCGTGAGCGCCGTCGAGATCCGCACCGACCGGCTGCTGCTGCGGGGCTGGCGGGAGTCGGACCGCGACGCGTGGGCGGCGATGAGCGTCGACCCCGAGGTCATGCGATTCTTCCCGTCGCTGCTCGAGCGCGAGGAGGCCGACGCCGTGTTCGACCGCGTCGCGACGGCGCTCGACGAGCGCGGCTGGGGGCTGTGGGCGGTCGACCTCGACGGCGAGTTCCAGGGCTTCACGGGCCTGCAGCCGGTGCCGTTCGAGGAGTCGTTCACGCCCGCCGTCGAGATCGGCTGGCGGCTGCGACGCTCCGCCTGGGGGCGCGGGATCGCGACGGAGGCGGCACGGGCATCCCTCGACCATGCGTGGACCGAGCTCGGGCTCGACGAGGTGGTCGCGATGGCGGTGGGCTCGAACTCCCGCTCGCTCGCGGTCATGGAACGGCTCGGGATGACGCGCGTCCCCGGCGCCGACTTCGACCACCCGCGTGTACCCGATGGGCCGCTGCGGCGCCACGTCCTGTTTCGGATCGCGCGACCCGGGTAGCGTTTCGGCATGACCTTCAACGACAACGCCAACATCGGCGGCAACCGGGTGTCGAAGCGCGGCCGCAATGCGGCCATCGGTGCCGGCGGTGGCGGGCTCGTCGTCATCGGACTCCTGCTCGTGTCGCAGCTCGTCGGCGTCGACCTCACCGGTCTCGCTCCGCTGCTCGGCGGCGGGGGAGGCACCGGCACCGTCGAGGAGACGCCGCTCGCCGAGTGCGAGACGGGCGCCGACGCGAACGAGGACATCGAGTGCCGGATGCAGGGCGCGGCGCTCTCGCTCGACGACTTCTGGTCGGGCGAGGTGCAGGGCTACACCGAGCCGGAGTTCGTGCTCTTCACCGGCGGCGTGCAGACCGGGTGCGGCAGCGCGTCGAGCGCGGTCGGCCCGTTCTACTGCCCGCCGGACAAGACGGTCTACATCGACACCTCGTTCTTCGACGAGCTCCGCGGCCAGTTCGGCGCGAGCGGCGGACCCCTCGCCCAGATGTACGTCGTCGCGCACGAGTGGGGTCACCACATCCAGAACATCGCGGGCATCATGAACGGCCTGAACCTCAACGACTCGGGCCCGCGCTCCGACGGCGTGCGCCTCGAGCTGCAGGCCGACTGCTTCGCGGGCGCGTGGGTCGCGGCGGCGAGCGAGACCAAGGACGACGCCGGCGTGCCCTTCCTGGTCGAGCCCACGGCGGCGGAGATCAAGGATGCGCTCAACGCGGCCGCGGCGGTCGGCGACGACCACATCCAGGAGACGCTCGGCGGCGGCCAGGTGAACCCGGAGACCTGGACGCACGGGTCGAGCGCCTCGCGGCAGAAGTGGTTCAACGTCGGCTACACGAAGGGGATCCAGGCCTGCGACACCTTCGCCGCCAACGCCGACCTGTAGACCACCGCTGACCGGCGGCGCACTGGATTGTGGGGTTGCCACAACACCCCGCGATCGGTCGCCGGGCCGGATTGGCGTCCCGCACGACGATTCGGCAGGTTTCCGGCGACCGGACGTACCGTGTCGGCATGACCGATCTCGTGGACCGCACCGCTTCCGAGGCGACCCCGGAGGCGCACATCGACGTCGCCGCCCTGGGGGAGACGCTGCTCGGGCGCTGGGCCGACATCCGTCGCCAGTCGCGTGAACTGATGAAGCGCGAAGAGTTCCACCGCATCCCGGGCCAGACGATGGACGACCACCGCACGCGCGTGCTCGGCCAACTCAAGCGCCTCGTCGAGGAGGGCACCGTGCTGCGGGCCTTCCCCGCCGAGTTCGGCGGATTCGACGACCACGGCGGCAACCTCGCCCAGTTCGAGGAGCTCGTCATCGGCGACGCCTCGCTGCAGATCAAGTCGGGCGTGCAGTGGGGTCTCTTCGCCGCCGCGATCCTGCACCTCGGCACGAAGCGCAACCACGACCAGTTCCTCCCCGGCGCGATGAGCCTCGCGGTTCCCGGCGCCTTCGCGATGACCGAGACCGGCCACGGGTCGGATGTCGCCAGCATCGGCACGACCGCGACCTACGACGAGAAGACCGACGAGTTCGTCATCAACACCCCGTTCCGCGGCGCGTGGAAGGACTACCTCGGCAACGCCGCCCTGCACGGGCAGGCCGCCGTCGTGTTCGCGCAGCTCATCGTCAAGGGCGTCAACCACGGCGTGCACGCGCTCTACGTGCCGATCCGCGACGGCGACCAGTTCCTGCCGGGCGTCGGCGGCGACGACGACGGCGTCAAGGGCGGGCTCAACGGCATCGACAACGGCCGCCTGCACTTCACCGACGTGCGCGTGCCCCGCACGAACCTGCTCAACCGCTACGGCGACGTCGACGAGAACGGTGTCTACTCGTCGCCGATCGAGAGCCCCGGCCGCCGCTTCTTCACGATGATCGGCACGCTCGTGCAGGGTCGTGTCTCGCTCGACGGCGCCGCGACGGTCGCGTCGAAGCTCGCGCTCAAGATCGCGATCACCTACGCGACGCAGCGCCGCCAGTTCGCCGGTCACGACGAGAACGAGGTCGTGTTGCTGGACTACCAGCGTCACCAGCGCCGCCTGCTCTCGCGCCTCGCGACCACCTACGCGATGTCGTTCGCGCACGAGCGCCTGCTCGAGCAGTTCCACGACGTCTTCGCGGGCATCAAGGACACCGACGAGGACCGCCAGGAGCTGGAGACCCTCGCCGCGGCGCTCAAGTCGTTCTCGACCTGGTCGGCGCTCGACATCCTCCAGGAGGCGCGCGAGGCGTGCGGCGGCGCGGGCTTCCTCGCCGAGAACCGCTTCACCCAGCTGCGCCAGGACCTCGACATCTACGCGACGTTCGAGGGCGACAACAACGTGCTGCTACAGCTCGTCGCCAAGCGCCTGCTCGCCGACTACGCGAAGAGCATGAAGAACCCGGATGCCGCCGCCATCGCGCGGTACGTGGCCGGCCAGGCGGGCGAGGTCGCCGTCAACCGCTCGGGCCTGCGCGCCTTCGGCCAGAGCATCATCGACTTCGGCTCGACCGCGCGCTCGATCGGCTACGTCCGCGGCGCCGCCGCGCAGCGCCAGCTGCTCACCGACCGCGTGCACACGATGGTCGCGACGATCGCCGACCGCCTGAAGGGCGTCGCCAAGCTCTCGCCCGCCGAGGCGGCCGCGGTGTTCAACGCCAACCAGAACGAGCTCATCGAGGCCGCGTACGCGCACGCCGAGCTGCTCGAGTGGGAGGCGTTCACCGACGCGGTCGACGCGATCGAGCACGAGGGCACCAAGCAGGTGCTCACCTGGCTGCGCGACCTCTTCGGCTTCACGCTCATCGAGAAGCACATGGCCTGGTACCTCGTGAACGGCCGCCTCTCGACGGCCCGCGCGACGGCGATCACCAGCTACATCGACGACCGCCTTCTGCCGCGCCTGCGCGAGCACGCGCTCGACCTCGTCGACGCCTTCGGCTTCGAGCCGGAGCACCTCCGCGCCCCGATCGCCTCGGGTGCCGAGGCGGAGCGTCAGGATGAGGCCCGCGCGTACTACGCCGACCTGCGCGCGTCGGGCAAGCTTCCCGTCGCGGAGAAGGCTCCCGCGAAGAGCAAGAAGAAGTAGCGCTCAGACGACGGTCGTGCCGAGCAGCGTTCCGATGAGGAACGTGGCGACGAGCGCGAGCGCGCCGCCGATCACGACGCGGGCGACCGCGCGCGGGATGGGGCTGCCGCCGATCCACGCGCTCACCGCGCCGGTGAGGGCGAGCGAGACGAGCACCGCCGCGAATGTGATGGGAACCCGCACGTCGGCCGGCGGCAGCAGGATGGCGAGCATCGGCAGCACCGCGCCGATGAAGAACGCGAGCGCGGACGCTCCCGCCGCCTGCCACGGGCTCACGATCGCGGTCTGGTCGATGCCGAGCTCGGCTTCGAGGTGCGCGGAGAGGACGTCCTTCGCGGTCAGCTCCTCGGCGACCGTGCGTGCGGTCTCGGGGCTGAGGCCCTTCGCCGCGTAGATCGCCGTGAGCTCGTCGAGCTCGGCCTCGGGCATCTCGGCGAGTTCGCGCGTCTCCTTCGCGATGAGCGCGCGCTGGCTGTCGGCCTGGCTGCTCACCGAGACGTACTCGCCGAGCGCCATCGAGATGGCGCCACCGATGACGCCCGCGGCACCGGCGATCAGGATCGGCTCGGTGGCCGCCGTCGCTCCCGCGACACCGACGACGATCGCGGCGACCGACACGATCCCGTCGTTGGCGCCGAGCACCCCCGCGCGCAGCCAGTTGAGTCGGCCCGCGAGGTTGCCGCTGTGCGGCTCGGCGGGATGGCTGGGGAACGAGGGCGCCGTCATGGCGCCAGCTAATCAGCGGGGGAGGGCATCCGCGATGATCGCCGCGAGCTCGGCCGGCTTGGTGAGCATCGGCCAGTGGCCCGTCGGCAGGTCGACGATCTCGTAGCTCTTCACCGCCGCGAGTTCCGCCGTGTACGGGTGGCCCGCCGTGATGAGCTCGCGCAGCGTGTCTCCCGGCATCTCCGACGAGATGACCGTCACGGGCACGTCGTAGCGCCGCGGGTCGGAGAGCGCGATCGGCTCGCTCGCGACCTTCTGCGGGATGGGATGCGCCCGCGCCGCGAACGCGGCCCACACGGCGTCGTCCATGTCGCGCACCGACTCGTCGTCGAAGAACCCCTTCTCGGGCAGGGGGATCATGCCGTCGACATCCTCGAACCCGTCGTTGATGACGTTGCCGTCGCCGAGCGGACCGGCATCCACGTAGATCACCTTCGCGACGCGGTCGGGCCGCGCGTCGGCGACGCCGTGGGCGACCGCCCCGCCGCCGGAGTGCCCGACGAGCACGACCGGGCCGTCGGCGGCATCCACGAGACCGACGACGTAGTCGATCTGGTCGCGCAGCCCCACCTCGGGGTCGGCCGGGTTCAGCCCCGGCAGCGTGATCGGCTTCGGCTCGTGGCCGGCTTCGCGCACCGCGGGCAGCACGGGATCCCACGCCGACGCGTCGAGCCAGAACCCGGGGATGAGGATGACGTCCATCCCCCGACGCTAGGCCGCACCCCCGACAGGGTCTAGACCGCTGCGGCGAGGGCGACGGTCGCGAGCACGACGGTGAGCGGAGCGGCGACCAGGCCGAGCAGGGCGTAGCGGCGCCAGCTGATCTCGACGCCCATCGAGTTGAGGCGCGCGTGCCAGAGCAGGGTCGCGAGCGACGCCCACGGGGTGATGAGCGGCCCCGCGTTGACGCCGATGAGCAGCGCGGCGATGCGCTCCGGCGACCCGGCGTGCGGCTCGAGCGCGAGGTAGGCGGGCAGGTTGTCGATCGCGTTCGCGCCGACGGCGCCGGACGCCGCGAGGCGCAGCAGGTCGGGCAGCGTCGAGCCGGATCCGGCGACCGCCTCGAGCGGCGCGGTGAGCCCGATCGCGTGCGCGGTCTCGACGGCGAGGAAGAGTCCGAGCGCGAACACGACGAGCGACCCGGGCAGCAGCCGGATGTTCAGCGTGCGGCGGTCGCGCACCAGGAACGCGACGACGAGCACGACGGCGGCACCGGTGGCGGGCATCCACACCGGGATGCCGGAGACGAGCAGCGGGAGCAGGACGGCGAGGGTCGCGCAGCAGATCCAGAACAGCACCGGATCGCGCGGCGGGTCGGCCGGGGTCATCACGTACCGCGTCGAGAGTCGGCGCCGGTAGACGACGGCGAGGATGACGACGGGCACGAGCACGGCGACGACCGCGGGGGCGACCATGAGCGCCGCGAACTCGCCCGGCCCGGGGTCGCCGAGCCGATGCGCGGCGAGCAGGTTGGTGAGGTTCGACACCGGCAGCAGCAGGGATGCGGTGTTCGCCAGCCACACCGTGGTGAGCGCGAACGGGATCGGCGAGAAGCCGTGGTGCCGCGCGACGAACACGACGACGGGCGTGAGCAGCACGGCGGTCGTGTCGAGCGAGAGGAACACGGTGGAGGCGACGCAGAGCACGACGACGAGCAGCCAGAGCACCCAGGTGCGTCCGCGGCCGAGGCGGGCGAGGCGCTCGGCGATGATGCTGAACACCCCCGCCTCGGCGCTCAGCTCGGCGACGACGGTCGCGGCGACGACGAAGCCGAGGATCGGCAGCACGCGCTCCGCGAGCAGCGCCGCGTCGGCGAGGGGGAGGGTCCCGGTCGCGAGCGCGACCCCTCCGGCGGCGAGCAGGACCGCCCCGATGATCGCCAGCCGCACCGAGCGATCATACGGCCGCTAGCGCCCCGCCTCCGTTCGCGCAAGGGCCTCTGCCGCGTGCGCCCGCGCTCCTAGCGTGAGGGGCACCGGACCGCCGGGTCCCATCCCCAGGAGGACGACATGACCGAAGCAGCTCTGCGCGACGCGAAGCGCCCCGCGACCCCGCTCGCCGGTCCCTACGGCCACCCGTTCCACGCCATGCTCGTCACCATCCCGATCGGCACCTGGGTGGCGGGTGTCGTCTTCGACATCGTCGGCCTGGTCGGCGACGACCCGGCCGTGTTCGCCGCCGGAGCGCGCTGGCTGTTCGGCATCGGCGTCATCGGCGCGCTGCTCGCCGGCGTCGTCGGATTCCTCGACTTCACGCGCCTGCGCCCGGGCACGAAGGCCCGCGGCATGGCGACCATCCACATGGTGCTGAACCTCAGCGCCGTCGTGATCTTCGGCCTCGCCTGGCTGCTGCACCTCGGCGCCGAGTCGGTGCCGGTCGGTGGCTTCGTGCTCGCCCTCGTCGGACTCGCGGGCGTCGGTGTGTCCGGGTTCCTCGGCGGCGAGCTCGCCTACCGCTACGGGGTGCGCGTCGCCGACGAGACGGATCAGGCCAAGGGCTTCGCCGGCGCGGCCGGCCGCTGACGTGCGCCGTCGCATCGGGCCGGCATCCGTCGTCGTCATCGTCGGGGCGTCGAGCGGCATCGGGCGCGCGGCGGCCCTGCGCTTCGCGGAACGCCGCGCGACCCTCGTGCTCGCCGCGCGCAGCGAGGAGAGTCTCGACGACGTCGTCGCCGAGTGCGACGCCCGGGGCGCGCGCACGACGGCGCTGCCGGTCGACGTGACGCATCCGGGCGACCTGCAACGGCTCGCGCAGGTCGTCACCGACAGGTTCGGCGGCATCGACGTGTGGGTCGCGGCGGCGAGCGTGTTCGGCTACGGGAGCTTCGACCGGATGCCTCCGCTCGAGGCCCGCGCGATCATCGACACCAACGTGCACGGCACCATCGACGGCGTGCGGGCGGCGCTGCCCGGGCTGCGGGCCCGGCAGGGCGTCGTCATCGTCGTCGCGTCGGTGTTCTCGTCGCTTGCGAGCCCGTTCGTGTGGGCCTACGTGACGAGCAAGCACGCGATCGCCGGCTTCGCGGCATCCCTGCGCCTCGAGCTTCGCCGTGACGAGCACCCGGTGGATGTCGCCATGATCTGGCCCGCCACCGTCGACACCCCGATCTACCAGAAGGCCGCCAACCGCACCGGCCGCGAAGTGCATCCCATCCCGCCCGTCGTCGACCCCGACCGGGTCGCCCGCGCGATCGTGCGCTCCGCCGAGAACCCGCGCCGCCGCCGCGTCGTCGGGATGGTGCAGGGATCCTTCCTCGCCCTCCACGCCGTCGCCCCCGCGCTCGCCGACCGCGTGCTCGACGTCACGATGCGCCGACTCGGGCTGCGCGACGGGGGCGTGCCGCCGAGCGGGGGGACCGTCGCGACCCCCGACCCCGCGTCGAACGCCGTCGACGGCGGATGGCGCTCGCGCTAGGGCTGTCAACCCCGTGGTCGCGCGGCGGGCGCACGCCTAGCGTCGCCGTATGAGCGACCCCAACATGGACACCTCTCCCGACAGCGAAGCCGACACCGTCTCCGGCGGAGCCCCCGAGCCCCGCGACGGCGAAGGCGACACGCACGACACGGCGACGGGAGTGGATGCCCCTCGCGCCACGAACCCGCCGGACCGCGACGTCATCACCGACGAGGACGGCACCCCGGTGGAGAATCCCTCGGGCTGAGCTACGCGACGAGCGCGCGGAGGTCGGCGGCGAACCGCTCCGCCTCCTCGGGGCAGCCGGCTTTGGACTCCCAATGGCCGGGAGCCACCGACGTCGCCCCCGAAACCACGAAACCCCCGCCGCGGCGGGGGTTTCAGCGGTGGCTCCGACCGGCGTCGATCCGGTGACCTTCCGATTTTCAGTCGGACGCTCTACCAACTGAGCTACAGAGCCTCTCGTGGAGAGAGCCCTCCCAGCCGGGAAGGCTCCCACTCCGCGACCCTGACGGGACTTGAACCCGCGACCTCCGCCGTGACAGGGCGGCACGCTAACCAACTGCGCTACAGGGCCTTGCTTGTTGAGTTGTGGTGTCGGTGCCTTCGGTGAGTGACCCCAACGGGATTCGAACCCGTGCTGCCGCCGTGAAAGGGCGGTGTCCTAGGCCACTAAACGATGGGGCCGCGCGAACCGCACAGCAACCGACGTCCAAGCATACGGTCGCCGCCTGAGAAATGCCAATCGAGCACAGCTCGCGACGCGCGGCGAGGCATCCCGGATGCGGCGTGCCCCCCGGGTTAGGTTCAAGTCGCTGTTGAAACTTTGTTACTAATGTTGCTGAAGTTGTTCCTGATCGGTCTGACCGGTCCGGGAGATGCGGGGAGCTCTATGGAACGCTCGGTCGGCCTGCGGGCTGGGGATGCCGCATCCGTGCGCCCTCTGACCCGTCGCGTGCGCGTGGTCGCGCTCGCCGTCGCCCTCGCGTTCCTCCCCCTGCTCGGGATGCCGGCGTCGGCATCCGCGCTCCGCACCGACGACTACCCGACGTGGGCCGAAGTCGTCGCCGCGCAGAAGAACACGAACCAGGCGAAGAAGCTCGCCGCGCAGCTCAAGCGCCAGCTCTCCGGGCTGGAGGAGGCCGCGAAGAAGACGCAGGCCGAGGCCGACGCGAAGGGCGCCATCTACGCGGAGGCGCAGCAGCGTTTCGACGAGCAGAACATCGAGACGCAGTCGCTGCTCGAGCAGACCGCGGCTGCGCAGGCGGAGGCCGACCAGGCGTACAAGGTCGCCGGCCAGGTCATCGCGGAGATGAGCAAGTCGGGTCGCGCCGACCTCACCCCGCAGCTGCTGACCGCGCCGGGGTCGCAGGACGCCCTGCTGAGCCACCTCGAACTGAACCTGCTGCTCGGCGAGCGCTACTCGGCGCTCTACAACGAGGCGCGGCAGCTGCGGAACGCGGCGAAGGCCCTCGCCGACCAGGCCGAGGTCGCGCAGCAGATCCTCGAAGAGTTGCGCGTCGCCGCCGAGAAGGCCTTCCAGGAGGCGCAGGCCGCCGCCGAGGCCGCGCGCAAGAAGCTGGAGCAGACCGAGAAGGACATCGCCGAGGTCACCGCCCGCATCAAGTACCTGCAGGGCGTCAGCAAGGAGACGACCGCCAAGTACAACCAGGGCCTCATCGCCAAGTACGGCGAGGGTGCCGCGGGCTACATCTCCGAGTCCGGCTGGGCGCGCCCGCACGGCGGCTACATCACGTCCCACTTCGGCATGCGCTACAACCCGGTGTCGGGCGTGTGGCAGCTGCACACCGGCGTCGACCTCGCGGGCGGCGGCTGCGGATCCACCATCCGCGCAGCCCACGCGGGCACCGTCACCTACGCCGGCTGGAACGGCTCGTGGGGCTACTACGTGGCCCTCGACCACCACGACGGCACGGGCACGGGCTATGCGCACATCCAGTCGGGTGGCATCCTGGTGAGGATCGGACAGGATGTCGCGCCCGGTCAGCCCATCGGCAAGGTCGGCACCACCGGCCAGTCGACCGGCTGCCACCTGCACTTCATCGTGCGCGTCAACGGCAACAGCACCCTGACCGATCCGGTGCCGTTCATGCGGCGCCAGGGCATCACGCTCGGCTGAGGCCGCGCGGCTCAGGGGGGATCGCCATGGGGGAACGCAGGACACGACGCCGCGCCGCGGCGGCCGCCGGCCTGCCCGCGGGGCTCCTGCTCGCCTTCGGGCAGCCGCTGAGCGCCGCCGCGCTGCAGCAGCCCGACTACCCGACCTGGGATGAGGTCGAGCAGGCGCGCGCGAACGAAGCCGCCGCCGCCGCGAAGGTCTCCGAACTCGAGGGCCTGCTCATCAAGCTCGAAGCGGATGCCGCGGAGTTCAACCGCGCCGCCCTCATCGCCGCCGAGGACTACCACCTCGCCACGAGCGCCCTCGACGAGGCCGTCGCCCGGCTCGACCGGTTGCGCCGGCAGGTGGATGCCGCCCAGGCCCGCGCCGAGGAGTCGGAGCGCCGCGTCGCGATCATCGTCGCCCAGCTCGCCCGCTCCGGCGGCGCCGACGTCACCATCGGCCTGCTGTTGACCGCCTCTGCGGATGCCGAGAGCCTGCTCGCCCAGCTGGGCACCGCCGAGCGGCTGAGCGAGTCGTCGCGCGCACTCCTGGACCGCGCGATCTACGACAAGAAGACCGCCGACGCGCTCGCCGCCGACGCCCGTGCCGCCGAGACGGAGCGCCGCCGCCTCGCCGAGGAGGCCGAGTCCGCGTACAAGAAGGCGGAGCGCGCCGCCGAGGCCGCCCGCGCGAAGGCCGACGCGCAGAACGCCGACCTCGACCGCATGTACGCCCAGCTCGCCGCGCTCAAGGGTACGACGGCGCAGACCGAGCGCGAGCACCTCGAGGGCCGCGACACCGCGCCGCCTCCCGGCCCGTCGCCGTCGGACCCGCCGACGTCGACCCCGACGCCGAAGCCGACGAGCAGCCCGACCCCGAAGCCCACGTCGAGTCCGGCGCCCACCCCGACTCCGACGTCGACCCCGAAGCCGCCGGCCCAAGCCCGAGTACCCGACGCCCAACGGGTCGAAGGTGGAGACGGCGATCGCGTTCGCGACCGACCAGGTCGGCGAGAAGTACCAGCTCGGCGGCATGGGCCCCGACGTCTGGGACTGCTCGGGTCTCGCGAAGGCCAGCTACGCGGCGGCCGGCGTCTACATCGGCATCCACTCGTCGACCGACCAGTACAACTACATGAAGCAGCAGAACCGGCTCGTCCCGCGCGCCCAGTGGCAGCGCGGCGACCTGCTGTTCTACTCCGACGGCGGCTCCGCCTCGAACCCGCGGAAGTACCACGTCGCCATCTACCTCGGCGACGGCAAGATGATCGAGGCGCCCAACCCGACGGCCCGCGTGCGCATCGTGAATGTGCGCACCGGCGACCTGGTCCCCTACGTGGGCCGGCCCACCGGCTGACACAATCGGGGAATGCGCCGAACGAAGCTCCTCCCCGTCGCCGGGCTCGCGCTGACCGGCGCGCTGCTCTTCGCCGGCTGCACCACGAAGGTGATCCCCGGTCAGGCGACGCCCACGCCGACGCCGACCCCCACGCCGACCGCCGAGCCGGCGCCCACGCCGACGCCCGACCTCGGTCCACCCACGGTGGTCGCGCCGATGCCGCCGAACGCGATGGTCCAGGTGTCGGTGACGGCATCTGACGGGTCGGCGAGCGTGCGGATGACGGTGACCTACCAGCGCGCCGACGCGACGTCGGACAAGTGGCCCGAATACGACCAGGTGCGCGCGGCGTGCGCGAACACCATCGAGACCCAGCTCGGCGTGAACCCGGGCACCGACCCGGTCGGCGTGCTCGTCTCCCGGTTCACCGCCGACGGCACCTGGCCGCGCGGATTCCGGATCGGCGTCGAAGGCGGCCCGCGCATCGCGACGGCCGGCACCGGCGCGGACGTCGTCCCGGCCGTCGACGCCCCCGACGAGCTCGGCTGCGCCGTCCCCGTCGTCAGCGGTCCCGCGCCCGCGACGTTCGCGAGCCTCATCATCGGCCCCGCCCCGGGCAGCGTCTACACGGCGATCGACCAGGCGATCGGCCGCGGCGTGTACGGCTTCGCGACCGGGTTCACGGATGCCGACGATGTCGTGCTGAGCGACTGCGTCATCCAGCTCTCTCCCGCCGCGGAGCGGCTCGCGGAGCGCTACGACTGGCTGACCCCGGCCGAGTGGGGCGACAACTGCCTCATCGGCGACCCGGGCGACGTCTGACCCGCGCCGCGCCCTCCGACAACGAGCGACGCCCCGGACCCGAAAGGATCCGGGGCGTCAGCCGTTCGTCGGCGCGGGGTCAGCCCTGGTAGGCGGCGAGGCTCGCGGCGACGATCGCGTCGGCCTCCGCCTTGTCGCCCCAGCCCTCGGTCTTGACCCACTTGCCGGGTTCGAGGTCCTTGTAGTGCTCGAAGAAGTGCTCGATCTCCTTGCGCTTGTACTCGGGCACGTCGGCGAGGTCCTGGATGTGGTCCCAGCGCGGGTCCTTCGCCGCGACGGCGATGATCTTCGCGTCGCCGCCGCCGTCGTCGGTCATCTTGAAGACGCCGACCGGGCGCACGTTCATGCCGACACCGGGGAAGAGCGGGTACTCGCCGATGACGAGCACGTCGAGCGGGTCGCCGTCGTCGGCGAGGGTGTGCTCGAAGAAGCCGTAGTCGGCCGGGTACTCCATCGGGGTGAAGAGCACGCGGTCGAGGATGATGCGCCCCGTCTCGTGATCCAGCTCGTACTTGTTGCGGCTGCCCTTCGGGCACTCGATGACGACGGGGTAGCTCTCGGCCATGGTGACTCCTGAACGCGCGCGGAAAGTGCGGGACTAACGTTAGTCGATGCCCATCCGACCCCGGTTGACGCCCGCGATCGCCGACGTGCGGCGCGCGGTGCGCGGGGTGCTCCCGCCCGAGGGCCTCGTGCTCGTCGCCTTCTCCGGCGGGCCCGACTCGCTCGCCCTGCTCGCGGGCGCTGCCTTCGAGGCGTCCGGCCGGGTCGGCGCGGTGATCGTCGACCACGCGCTCCAGCCGGGATCCGATGCCGTGGCCGAGCGGGCGAGGCGGCAGGCCGAGAGCCTGGGGTCGGTGCTCACCCGCGTCGTGCGGGTCGCCGTCGCCGACGACGGTCGCGGGCCGGAGGCCGCCGCGCGCGACGCCCGGTACGCGGCCCTCGCCGAGGTCGCTCGCGAGACCGGCGCCGTCGCCGTGCTGCTCGGGCACACCCTCGACGACCAGGCCGAGACGGTGCTGCTCGGACTCGCCCGGGGCTCCGGCGCCGGGTCGCTCAAGGGCATGCCGCCGATCGCCGGCCTCTACCGGCGGCCGCTCCTCCGCATCCGCCGCTCGACCACCGTGCAGGCGTGCGCGGATGCGGGGCTCGAGCCGTGGGACGACCCGCACAACGCCGACCCCGCGTACTCGCGAGTGCGCGTGCGCCGCCGCGTCATGCCCGTGCTCGAAGCCGAGCTCGGGCCCGGGGTCGCCGAGGCGCTCGCCCGCACCGCCGAGCAGCTGCGTGAAGACGAGGAGGCGTTCGCGCAGATGATCGACGAGGTCGCCGAAGAGCTCGCCGAGCACGTGGACGCCGGCATCGCGCTGCCCGTCGCCGCGCTCGCCGCCAACCCGGCCGCGCTGCGTCAGCGGCTCATCCGCTTCGCCGTGCAGAGCGAGTTCGGCGTCGCGCTCAGCCGCACCCAGACGCTCGAGGTCGCGCGACTGGTCACCGACTGGCACGGACAGGAGGGCGTCGACCTGCCCGGCGTCCGGGCGGCCCGCGTCGGTGGCATGATCGAATTCACAGCGAGGGGAGCAGGGGATGGACACCGCTGACATCGAGGGTGACCTCACCGAGGTTCTCTTCACCGAGGAGCAGATCCACGCCAAGATCGCCGAGATGTGCCGGCAGATCGAGCACGACTACGCGGGCAGGAACGTGCTGCTCGTCGGCGTGCTGAAGGGCGCGGTCATGGTCATGGCCGACCTCGCGCGCGAACTGCGCATCGACGTCGAGATGGACTGGATGGCCACCTCGTCGTACGGCTCGAGCACCGAGTCGAGCGGCGTCGTGCGCATCGTGAAGGACCTCGACACCGACATCGCCGGCCGCGACGTGCTCATCGTCGAAGACATCGTCGACTCCGGGCTCACCCTCTCCTGGCTGCGCGCCAACCTCGAGAGCCGCAACCCGGCATCCCTCGAGATCTGCGCCCTGCTGCGCAAGCCGGAAGCCGCGAAGGTCGAGATCGACGCGCGCTACGTGGGCTTCGAGATCCCCAACGCGTTCGTCGTCGGCTACGGCCTCGACTACGCCGAGCGCTACCGCAACCTGCGGTCGATCGGCATCCTCGCGCCGCACGTCTACGCCTAGCGCCGCATCCCCATCCGCCGCCCGGTGCGCTCCCGGCGAACACCGGGGCGCCGCCCAGACACCGGACGATAGCCTGGCGGTCTCATGAACGTCGTCAAGCGCATCTTCCGCGGCCCCCTCCCCTGGGTGGTGCTGGGCATCGTCGGCATCATCGTCGTGTTCCAGCTGCTGACCCTCGGTCAGGGCTTCCGCGAGATCACCACGCAGCAGGGCCTCGAACTGCTCGCGGGGAAGACGGTCGAGGAGGTCAAGATCGTCGACGGCGAGCAGCGCGTCGACCTGACCCTCTCGAGCGGCTACAAGGTCGACGACGTCGACTACGGCACGCAGGTGCAGTTCTATTACGTGGCCCCGCGCGGCGACGAGGTGATCGCCGCGGTGACCGCGAGCGACGCGAAGTTCGACGACGACGTCCCGCAGACCAACTGGTTCCTCAACCTGATCGGGATCCTGTTCCCGTTCCTCATCATCGGCCTCATCATCTGGTTCCTGCTGTCGAGCATGCAGAACGGCGGCAACCGCGTCATGCAGTTCGGCAAGTCGCGCGCGAAGCTCGTCAGCAAGGAGACCCCGCAGGTCACCTTCGCGGATGTCGCGGGTGCCGAAGAGGCGGTCGAGGAGCTCCACGAGATCAAGGACTTCCTCAAGGACCCGTCGCGCTTCCAGGCGGTCGGCGCGCGCATCCCCAAGGGCGTGCTGCTCTACGGCCCTCCCGGAACGGGTAAGACGCTCCTCGCCCGCGCGGTCGCGGGGGAGGCGGGCGTGCCCTTCTACTCGATCTCGGGTTCGGACTTCGTCGAGATGTTCGTCGGCGTCGGTGCGAGCCGCGTGCGCGACCTCTTCGAGCAGGCCAAGCAGAACGCGCCGGCGATCATCTTCGTCGACGAGATCGACGCTGTCGGCCGGCACCGCGGCGCGGGCCTCGGCGGCGGTCACGACGAGCGCGAGCAGACGCTCAACCAGCTGCTCGTCGAGATGGACGGCTTCGACCCGAAGACCAACGTCATCCTCATCGCCGCGACCAACCGCCCCGACATCCTCGACCCGGCGCTGCTGCGTCCCGGCCGCTTCGACCGCCAGATCGGCGTCGACGCGCCCGACCTGAAGGGGCGCGAGCACATCCTCCGTGTGCACGCGAAGGGCAAGCCGATGGCGAAGGGCGTCGACCTCGAGGTGCTCGCCCGGAAGACCCCGGGCTTCACCGGCGCCGACCTGGCGAACGTGCTCAACGAGGCGGCGCTCCTCACCGCGCGCAGCAACGCCCAGCTGATCGACAACCGCGCCCTCGACGAGGCCGTCGACCGCGTCATGGCCGGACCGCAGCGACGCTCGCGCGTGATGAAGGACAAGGAGAAGCTCATCACCGCGTACCACGAGGGCGGCCACGCGCTCGCGGCGGCGGCGATGCGCCACACCGACCCGGTCACGAAGGTGACGATCCTCCCGCGCGGTCGCGCCCTCGGCTACACGATGGTGCTGCCGATCGAGGACAAGTACTCCGTGACGCGCAACGAGCTGCTCGACCAGCTCACCTACGCGATGGGCGGGCGCGTCGCCGAGGAGATCGTCTTCCACGACCCGACCACGGGCGCCTCGAACGACATCGAGAAGGCGACCGCGATCGCCCGCCGCATGGTCACCGAGTACGGGATGTCGAGCGACATCGGCGCGGTCAAGCTCGGCCAGTCGCAGGGCGAGGTCTTCCTCGGCCGCGACATGGGTCACCAGCGCGACTACTCCGAGGAGATCGCCGAAAAGGTCGACCTCGAGGTGCGCAAGCTCATCGAGCAGGCCCACGACGAGGCCTGGAAGGTGCTCAACGACAACCGCGACATCCTCGACAAGCTGGCGAGCGAGCTGCTCACGAAGGAGACGCTCGACCACGTCCAGCTCGAGGAGATCTTCGCGAAGGTGAAGAAGCTGCCGGAGCGCCCGACCTGGCTGTCGAGCGAGTCGCGTCCGCTGAGCGACAAGCCCCCGGTGAAGATCCCCGCGAAGGCTCCGATCGACGGGTCGGTCGTCGACGGCGGCGTCGACTCCGAGCCGGAGAAGCCCACGCGCACCACCCGTCCGCGCAAGTCGCCCGGCATCGCCACCGCCTGAGCCGAGCATGACCGTCGACCAGGGTCGCGTCGCCGTCGCCGTGGCCGAGCTGCTCGCCGCCATCGGCGACGATCCGGCGCGCCCGGGCCTCGTCGACACCCCGCGCCGGGTCGCGGAGGCGTACGCCGAGTACTTCGCCGGCGTCGGCGTCGACCCGGTCGAGATCCTGCGCGCCGGGAAGGACGCCGCCGGCGACGGCGAGCGCGGCGAGCTGGTGCTGCTGCGCGGCCTCGAGTTCCGCTCGATGTGCGAGCACCACCTGTTGCCGTTCCGCGGTCGCGCGCACGTCGGCTACCTGCCGGGCGGCAAGGTCGTCGGCATCGGCCGCCTCGGCACCGTCGTCGAGACGCTCGCCGCCCGCCCGCAGCTGCAGGAGCGGCTCACCGAGCAGATCGCGGATGCCGTCGACGCCGGGCTCGCCCCGCGCGGCGTCATCGTCGTGCTCGAAGCCCAGCACGACTGCATCGCCGCCCGGGACGCCCGGCAGACGGCATCCTCGCTCGTCACCGTCGCGAGCCGCGGCGAGCTCGCCGACCCGGTCGCCCGCGCCGAGGCGATGACCCTGATCGGAGCCGCCGGATGACGATCATCATGGGCATCCTCAACGTGACGCCCGACTCGTTCAGCGACGGCGGCGACTACGCCGCGACGGACGCCGCGATCGCCCGCGGCCTCGAGCTACGCGACCAGGGCGCCGCGATCGTCGACGTCGGCGGGGAGTCCACCCGCCCGGGCGCCGCGCCCGTCGACCCCGACGAGGAGCGCACGCGGGTCATCCCCGTCGTCACCGCGCTCGCCCAGGAGGGCGTCTCGGTGAGCATCGACACGATGAACGCCTCGACCGCGCTCGCCGCCGTCGCCGCCGGCGCGCAGCTGGTCAACGACGTCTCCGGCGGCCTCGCCGACGACCAGATGGCCCGCGTGGTCGCCGAGACGGGCGTGCACTTCGCGGTCATGCACTGGCGCGGCTCGGCGGATGCCGACGCGGCCTACACCGACGTCGTCGCCGACGTGCGCGCCGAACTCAAGGCGCGCGTCGCGGCCCTCGTCGTCGCGGGCGTCGACCCGGCGAAGATCGTGCTCGACCCGGGGCTCGGCTTCGCCAAGGACCCCGACCACAACTGGGCGCTGCTCGGCCGGCTCGACGAGATCGCGTCGCTCGGCCACGGCGTCCTCGTCGGCGCGAGCCGCAAGCGCTTCATCGGTGCGTTGCTGCCGGAGGGCTCCCCGATGACCGACCGCGACCTGCCGACCGCCGTGATCAGCGCCCTCGCCGCCCGCAGCGGCGCGTGGGCGGTGCGCGTGCACGACGTGCCGTCGACGCGCCTCGCCCTCGAGGTCGCGGACCGCTGCACCGCGGGAGCGGCGTCGTGAGCGGGCTCGACGAGATCCGCCTCGCCGGGTTGCGCGCGCAGGCCAACCACGGGGTGTTCGACTTCGAGCGCGAGAACGGCCAGGAGTTCGTCATCGACGTCGTCGTGCGGCTGCCGCTCGCGCCGGCGTCGTCGGGCGACGACCTCGCGCGCACCGTGCACTACGGCGAGCTCGCCGAAGCCGTCGTCGCCGCCGTCGAACGCGACCCCGTCGACCTCATCGAGACCGTCGCCGAGCGGGTCGCCGCGATCGCGCTCGGGTTCGAGGCCGCGCACGAGGTGACCGTCACCGTGCACAAGCCGAGCGCGCCCATCTCCGTGCCGTTCGCCGACGTGAGCGTGACCATCCACCGTTCCCGGGAGGACCGATGAAGCCGCGCCCGATCGAGGCGGATGCCGTCATCGCCGTCGGCAGCAACCTCGGCGACCGGGCGGCGATCTACGCCGGCGCCGTGCGCGCGCTCGCCGAAGCCGACGGCATCGAGGTGACCGCGATCTCGACCCCGATCGAGACGGTGGCGCTGCGTCCCGACGGCGAAGACCCCGACGCGCCCGCCTACCTCAACGGCGTCGTGCTCATCCGCACGACCCTCGCCCCGCGCCGCCTGCTCGCGCTGCTGCACGAGATCGAGCGAGAGAACGGCCGCGTGCGCGCCGAGCGCTGGGGCGACCGCACCCTCGACCTCGACATCGTCGACTACGCCGGGATGCGCTCGAGCAGCGACGACCTGACGCTGCCGCATCCGCGCGCCCACGAGCGCACGTTCGTGCTGCGGCCGTGGGTCGAGGTGGCCCCCGACGCCGAACTGCCCGGCAAGGGGCGGATCGCCGACCTGCTCGCGGCGCTGGAGCGGGGGTCGGCGTGACGCGCACCCGGGTGTCGACGGTCGTCGCGCTCGCCGCCGTCGGCGCGGTCTTCGGGTTCCTGCTGCAGACCGCGCTCGCCGCGGCATCCCAGCCCAAGATCGTGCCGGCGTACACCGTCGGGCTCAGCCTGCTGTTCATCGCCGCGGTCGTCATCGCACTCGCCGTGCCGATCCGCCGCGCCACCCAGGGGAAGCTGAAGCGCCGCATCGACCCGTTCCACGCGACGCGCGTCGTGCTGCTCGCGAAGGCGTCGAGTCTCGCCGGCGGGCTGCTCACCGGTGGCGCGCTCGGGCTGCTCGCCGAGGTGCTCGCGCGCAGCGGCGGGGTGAACACCGACTCGCTGCTCAAGATCCTCGCGATGCTGGCGGGCGCGATCGCCCTGCTCGTCGCGGGACTCGTCGGCGAGTTCCTCTGCACGGTGCCGCCGCCCTCGGACGACGACGGGACCGAGGCTCCCGTTAGCCTGGAGTCGTGACCCACCCCGAGCCCCACGACGGCCCCGCCGTGACGACCCCCGCTCCCGCCGCGATCGACCCGATCCCGGGCGAGTGGCAGCGGGTCTCGCCCAAGTACGTCACCGTCGAACTGCTCGGCTGCCTCATCTCCGCGGTGCTCGCGAGCGGCGCGGTGTCCGCCCCGTACTGGGCGACCCGGGAGCCGCTCTTCCTGCTGCTGCCGGTCGCGATGTTCCTCATCCACGTCGTCATCGCGCTCTTCATCCCGCGCCGTGTGCGCGCCCTCGGCTACCAGCTCCGTGCCGACGACCTCGTCTTCCGCAAGGGCATCATGTTCCTCCGCATCGTCGCGGTGCCGTACGGGCGCATGCAGCTCGTCGACATCACGCGCGGCCCCGTCGCGCGCGCCTTCGGGCTCGCCGAGCTCAAGCTGGTGACCGCCGCGGCGGCGAGCCACGTCACCATCCCGGGTCTCGTCGAGGCGGATGCCGAGGCCCTCCGCGACCGGCTCGTCGAGCTGGCCGAGAGCCGCCGGGCCGGACTGTGAGCCAGGAGACCCCGCCCCCCGTCGAGCCGACTCCCGAGCCGAGCGTCGAGGCGACCGCCGCGGGTCCGATCCCGGACGGTCTCGCCGACGGCGAGTGGCACCGCCTGCACCCGGCGACGCCGCTGCTGCGCGGCGGCATCTACCTGCTCGCCATCATCGGCATCCTGGTCGCGAACCTGCGCGAGCAGCTCGTGGAGTTCTTCCTGCCCGAGTTCTGCGCCGAGGACGAGCCGTACTGCGGCCCCTCCGATCCGATCAGCTACCTGATCGAGGAGGGCTACCTCCTCATCGCGCTGCTCGCGGCGCTCGGCCTGCTCATCGTGCTCGTCGCCCTGTTCTACGTGTCGTGGCGGATGCACACCTTCCGCATCACGGGCGAGGTCGTCGAGGTGCGCAGCGGCGTGCTGTTCCGCACCCACCGCAAGGCGCGGCTCGACCGCATCCAGGGCGTCGCCATCACCAAGCCGCTGTTCGCCCGCCTGTTCGGCGCCGCCAAGCTCGACGTCGAGGTCGCCGGGCAGGACGCGAACGTGCAGCTCTCCTATCTCGGCAACGCCGCGGCCGACCAGCTGCGCGTCGAGATCCTGCGCCTGGCCTCTGGCTCGCGGGCCGCCGCCGCGGCGGGCGTCGCCCCCGGGACCGCCGGGTCGCTCCTCGACCGCCGCGTGCAGGAACTGCTCGCGCCCGAGCTCGACCCCTCGATCGCGCCGCCCGAGTCCGTCGTGAAGGTGCCCCCGGGGCGCCTCGTCGCGTCGACCGCGCTGAGCGCGAGCGCGATCATGGTGCTCATCGCCGCGATCGTCGCCGTCGTCGTGATCGTGCTGACCCTCACCGTGTCGCGCGACCTCGTCTGGATCCTGTTCACCCTCATCCCGATCGCGATCGGTTTCGGCACCTACCTCGTCAACCAGGTGCTCAAGTACCTGCGCTACTCGATCGCGGCGACGCCCGACGGCGTGCGCATCGGCTACGGGCTGCTGTCGATCCGCAACGACACCCTGCCGCCGGGGCGCATCCACTCCGTCGCGGTGAGCCAGAGCCTGCTCTGGCGCCCGGCCGACTGGTGGACGATCCGCGTCAACCGCGCGTCGCGCACCTCGACGTCGTCCGACGGCGGGCAGGCGCAGCAGCAGGCGAGCATCGTGCTGCCGGTCGGCACGCGCGACGACGTCTTCAAGGTGCTCGAACTGCTCCTGCCGGAGCTGATCACCGAAGGCGACGGCGGGCTGCGCGACCTGCTCGAGCGCGGCATCGCCGGGTCCGGCGCCGACGACGACTTCACCGTCTCGCCGCGGCGGGCCGCGATCTTCCGCTGGTTCTCCTGGCGGCGCAACGGCTTCGCGCTTTTCCCGGGCGCCGCGCTCTTGCGCCGCGGGGCGATCTGGCGTGAGCTCGCGATCGTGCCGGCGGCCCGCATCCAGAGCGTCTCGGTCGAACAGGGTCCGCTCGCGCGGTCGCTGCGCCTGGGCGGCGTCGTGCTGCACACCGTCGCCGGTCCCATCTCGCCGGCGATCGGCGCGGTCGACTCCGACGACGCGCAGCGCTTCTTCCGGGATGCCGCCTCCGCCGCGATCGCCGCGGCCGCCGCCGACCGCAGCCACCGCTGGCGCGCCGGGGAGCAGTGAACCAGGGCCGTTCGGGGCGACTCGGCATCGGCATCGTCGGTGCCGGGCGGGTCGGTCCGGTGCTCGGTGCCGCGCTCGGCGGGGCCGGTCACGCGATCGTCGGCATCGCGACGCTGTCGGAGGCGGGGCGCGAGCGCGCCGACGTGCTCCTGCCGCGCGTCCCCGTGCTCACCGTGCCGGAGGTCGTCGAACGCGCCGAGCTGGTGCTGCTCGCGGTGCCGTCGGCGGAACTCCCGGCGCTCGTCTCCGGCCTCGCCGCGACCGGCGCGTGGCAGCCCGGCCAGCTCGTCGTGCACACCGCCCCCGAGCACGGGGTCGGGGTGCTCGCCCCCGCGGCGGCGGCGGGATGCATCCCGATCGCCCTGCACCCGGCGATGAGCTTCACCGGCACGAGCCTCGACCTCGTGCGGCTCCAGGAGTCGTGGTGCGCGGTCACCGCGCCGGCCCCCGTGCTGCCGATCGGGCAGGCGCTCGTCGTCGAGATGGGGGCCGAGCCGGTCGTCATCGCCGAGGCCGACCGCGCCGCCTACGCCGACGCGATCGCCACGGCGACGTCGTTCTCGGCCGCCATCGTCGCCCAGGCCACGGGCGCCCTCGCTGCGATCGGCGTCGAGAACCCGGGCCGCGTGCTCGGGTCGGTGGTGCGCTCCGCCGTCGAGAACGCCCTCGCCGCCGGGACCCAAGTCTCCAACCGGGAGCCCTTCATCGACGAGGCGTCGACAGACCCCGCGGATTCAGAGAGTTAGGAACGCCGGGCTACGATCGGGTCGGCGCCGATCCCACCGGGTCGCGCCGGGAAGAGGCTTCGCGTGACCACTCCGCTCGTCATCGAGACGATCGCCGGCATCCGCTCCGCCCTCGCCGCGCACCGTGCGGCAGGACGCTCCGTCGCCCTCGTGCCGACGCTCGGCGCGCTGCACGAGGGGCACCTCGCGCACGTCGCCCGGGCTCGCGAGATCGCCGACGTCGTCGTCGTGTCGATCTTCGTGAACCCGCTCCAGTTCGGCGCGAACGAAGACCTCGAGATGTATCCGCGCGATCTCGACGGCGACGTCGCCCAGCTCGCCGAGCGCGGCGTCGAGTACGTCTTCGCGCCGACCCCCGCCGAGATGTACCCGGACGGCGGAACCCAGGTGAAGATCACCGGCGGCCCGGTCTCGACGATGTTCGAGGGCCGCTCCCGCCCGGGCCACTTCGACGGCGTGCTGACCGTCGTGAACAAGCTGTTCCAGATCGTGCAGCCCGACGTCGCGACCTTCGGGCAGAAGGACGCCCAGCAGCTCTTCCTCATCCAGCGCATGGTGAAGGATCTCGACATCCCGGTGACGATCGAGGTCATCGAGACGGTGCGCGAACCCGACGGGCTCGCCCTGTCGAGCCGCAACCGCTACCTCGGCCCGGGGGAGCGCCGCGCGGCCCTCGCCCTCAGCCGCGCGATCGAGGCGGCGCAGTCGGCGGGCGACCGCGGCATCGACGCCGTCATCGCGGCCGCCCAGTCGGTGCTCATGGACGAGGAGATCGTTAAGCTCGACTACCTGAAGGTCGTGAATCCGGCGACCTTCCTCCCCGTCGACGACGGCTACCGGGGTGCAGCCCGGGTGATCATCGCCGCCCAGGTCGGCCCCGCCCGCCTGATCGACAACGACTCGCTGTATCTGAACTGAGTGACTGTGACTGAGAACGACGCCACGCCCGAAGAGGACATCGCCGAGCAGAAGGCGGTGCGCCTGCAGAAGCGCGCGCGCCTGATCGAGGATGCCGCCTCGGCCGGCGAGGGCGCCTACCCGGTCGCGCTCCCGATCACCCACTCCATCCCCGAGGTGCGGGCGCAGTTCCCCGACCTGGAGCCGGATGCCAAGACCGGCGTCACCGTCGGGCTCGCCGGTCGCGTCGTGCACCTGCGCAACACCGGAAAGCTCTGCTTCGCCGCGCTCCAGTCCGGCGACGGCTCGCGCATCCAGGCGATGATCTCCCTCGACCAGGTGGGCGAGGAGCAGCTCGAGCGCTGGAAGGACCTCGTCGACCTCGGCGACTTCGTGTTCGTCTCCGGCGAGGTGATCGCCTCGCGCCGCGGCGAGCTGAGCATCCTCGCGACCGAGTGGCGGATCGCGTCGAAGGCGCTCATGCCGCTGCCGAACCTGCACACCGAGCTCTCCGACGAGACCCGCGTGCGCCAGCGCTACCTCGACCTCATCACGCGCGAGCAGGCCCGCAAGACGGTCGTCGCGCGCGCCACCGCGGTCGCCAGCCTGCGCTCGACGTTCGCGAGCCACGGCTTCCTCGAGATCGAGACGCCGATGCTGCAGACCATCCACGGCGGCGCCTCCGCGCGCCCGTTCGTGACGCACAGCAACGCGTTCGACACCGAGCTGTACCTGCGCATCGCGCCGGAGCTGTTCCTCAAGCGCGCCGTCGTCGGCGGACTCGAGCGGGTGTTCGAGATCAACCGCAACTTCCGCAACGAGGGCGCCGACTCCACCCACAGCCCCGAGTTCGCGATGCTCGAGGCGTACCAGACCTGGGGCGACTACAACTCGATCGCCGACCTCACCCAGGAGCTCGTGCAGAACGCCGCGATCGCGATCGCCGGCAGCACGACCGTGACGTGGGCCGACGGCACCGAGTTCGACCTCGGCGGCGAGTGGGAGCGCCTCCCGATGTACGCGTCGCTGAGCGAGGCGGCGGGCGTGGAGATCACCCCGGAGACGCCGCTTCTGTTCCTCGCCTCGCTCGCTGGTTCGGTCGGCATCGAGGTGAAGGTGCCGACCCACGGCAAGTACGTCGAAGAGCTCTGGGAGCACTTCGTGAAGGATCGCCTCGAGCGCCCCACCTTCGTCACCGACTTCCCGGTCGACACGAGCCCGCTCGTGCGCGACCACCGCTCGATCCCGGGCGTCGTCGAGAAGTGGGACCTCTACGTGCGCGGCTTCGAGCTCGCGACCGGCTACTCCGAGCTCGTCGACCCCGTCATCCAGCGCGAGCGCTTCGTCGAGCAGGCGAAGCAGGGTGCGCGCGGCGACGTCGAGGCGATGCGCCTGGACGAGGAGTTCCTGCGCGCCATGGAGCACGGGATGCCCCCGATGGGCGGCATGGGCATGGGCATCGACCGCCTGCTCATGGCCCTCACCGGCCTCGGCATCCGCGAGACGATCCTCTTCCCGCTCGTGAAGTAGACGGCTCCGTCGGTCCCCCGAATTGGGGACCCCGGATCCGGGCTCGATCTCTGGTTCCCCGGAGGGCCGCGGGCTAGCGTGGGAAGCCCCGAAACCCCCGAAGATCCCCCCACAAGGACGATCGTGCCGTTGCCCCGAACACGGCGGATCGCGAAAGCCGTCGCCGCGTTGGCGCTCGCTTTCCTGGCATCCGCGACGCTCGCGTTGCCCGCCCACGCGCGGGCATCCGACGCTGCCGTGACGGGTCCCGCCGACGGCGCGGTGGTGGGCACGGTGGTCGCGTTCACGACGTCGGATGCCGACTCCGGCTACCGGCTGCGCTGGGGCACCGACCCCGCGGTGGATTCCGGCGGCCAGCTGGTGAACGCACGCGGCGACGTCGAGGTGCGCCAGAGCGAGTTCTCGCTCATCGGACTCGAGGCGGGCACGTACGTCTGGCAGGTGACCGCGCTCGACGCCGGTCACTGGTCCGAGCCGCGGTCGTTCACCGTCGACCCGGATGCCGACGGCCCGCAGCTCGACACCTACCCGCTGCCCGAATCCCCGGCCCTCCCGCCGAGTCCCGTCGCCGGTGTCGACGGCCGGCTGTGGATCGTCGCGTCGCTCGGGTTCTCGATCGTGCTGCTCGTCGCGGTGTTCTTCAGCGCCCGCCGCGCCGTCCGCAACGCCGCCTGAGGGGGCGCTGTTAGGGTTCCGGCATGACCGAGCCCGACGCGACCGAGCCTGCCGCGCCGCGCCCGACGCGGGCTCCCGTCCCGCGCTGGGTGGTGCTCGGCACCGTCGGCGTCTTCTTCGTGCTGAGCGGGCTCATCACCTACCTGGGGAGTCTGCGATGAAGAACGTCAGCCCGGCCCGCCTCCTGCTGTGGACCATCGTGACGGCGATCGGCGTCTTCCTCCTCGTCTCGGGCATCGTCGGCATCCTCGCGAAGGCCTGAGCGCGTTCCGCCGAAGCGGGCGTTCAGCCGGGCGCGTTAGCCTGGTGCCATGCCGGACGACTTCTGGGGCAACGCGATCTTCTCGCTCGTGCCGACCCTCGCCTTCGGCGTCCTCTTCTGGTTCGTGTTCCGCGCCATCATCCGCGCCGACCGCACCGAGCGCGAGGTCGCCGCGCAGATCGAGGCCGAGGAACGTCAGAAGCGCGCGGCCGCGAAGGCCTCCCGCCCCGCGGCCTGACGGCGCCGCCTACCCGGCCGGCGGTTCTTCGGCGACCGGTTGCTCGGCGACCGGAGCCGCGACGGCCGCCTTCGGGCGACCGCGCAGCGCGAGCACCACGACGAGCGCGACGACCGCGAGCAGCACCACCCCGGCGATGCCGAGGATGAGCGGCAGCAGGTTCCCCGCGGCGACGGCGCCGCCGGCCTCCGAACGGGCCGACATCTCGACCCGCGCCTTGATCGGGGTGCTCCAGCTCACGGTCGTGCCGCTCAGCTCGCCGTTGTGGTCGATGACGGTGCCGGGGAAGGTGATCGAGACGGTGAGGTCGCTGCCGTCGTCGCTGTCGGAGTTCATGTCGCTCGACTGCTCGGTGAAGTCCAGCGCTCCGGTGAAGACGATCTCGTCGCCGTCGCGCTCGAACCGGAGCGAGTCGGGGTCGGTGCCCGAGAAGGCCTCGAACGGCACGGCGGTCAGGCGCAGCTCGTACCCGACGTAGTCGTCGTCGGAGGCGTAGTCGGCGACCGCGACGCCGTCGGCGTCCTTGAGGGTGCCGAGCAGGCCGGTCGCGACGCCGTCCGCGTTCTCGCGGGCCTGCGCGCGACCCTCGTCGGAGTCCTCGGTGCTGAGCACCGCGACGATGATCGTGCCGTCGACCGTGTTCGCCGGGGCGACGGTCAGGTCGGCCTGGAATCGCACGCACCCCGCGAGGGCGAGCACGAGCACGCCGACGGCGGCGAGGCGGGGGATGATCCTGCGTCCTGTCATGCCTCCACCGTGGCAGAGCGGGAGGGTGCGGCGCGATCCCGCGTCAGTCCCGAGGCTGCAGCCGCGCGTTCGGCAGGGTCGGCGCGGGAAGGGCGGGACCGGGGTAGCCCTCGACCCGACCGAAGCGGCCCGCCGCATCCGCGCCCTCGATGACGTCGCGCTGCCACTGCTCGCGGAAGGCGACCACCTCGTCGTGACTGCGGCCGACGAAGTTCCACCACATGACGATCGGCTCCCCGAGAGGCGCCCCGCCGAGCAGCACGGCGCGCATCGGGGCGTCGCCCGCGTCGATCCGCAGCTCGGTCTGCCCGGGCGGCAGGTAGCCGAGGTGGTCGCGCGGGATGTCGGCCCCGCCGAACCGGGGGAGGCCGGCGTCGACGAGGAGTCCGTACTCGAACGCGGGGTCGGCCGGGAGGGTGACCGAGCCGCCGGCGGGCAGCTCGACCTGGGCGCCGAGCACCGGCGTGAACGCGGTCACGGGGGATGCGCCGCCGTCGAGCGCGCCGACGAAGACCCGCAGTGTCGCATCCCCGACGACGACCGGTTCGGGGTTCGCGTGCTCGAAGAACGGCGCCGTGTGGCGGGAGGCGTCGGGCAGGGCCACCCAGAGCTGCACGCCGTGGAGGCGCGCGGTCGCCGCGGTCGACACCTCCGAGTGCTGGATGCCGGCCCCCGCCGTCATGAGGTTCACCTGGCCGGGGCGGATGAGTGCGACCGCGCCGGTGGAGTCGCGGTGCTCGATCTCGCCCTCGAACAGCCAGGTGACGGTCTGCAGGCCGGTGTGCGGGTGGGGCGGGACGTCCATCGCCCCGGGTCCGGTGACGGGGTCGGGGCCGTAGTGGTCGGCGAAGCACCACGCCCCGATGAGGCTGCGCTTGCGCTGCGGCAGGGTGCGGCGCACGCTCATCGCACGCGGCCCGCCGAGCGGCACCTCCCGCGGCTCGAGCACCTCGACGCCCACCCCCGCGCCCTCGGCGCACACCGTCTCCTCGGGCTCCGTCTCGAGGTTGCTCATGCCCGGGATGCTACGGGGCGTGGTGGGTGCGGCGCTGACCCCAGAAAGGGCATTTCGGGGTTCCACCCGGGCCGACCCGTCACTACCGTCTGGGGCATGTCGTTCCAGGCGTACCTCGACAACATCGAGGAGAAGACGGGACTCACCCCGCGGCAGTTCCTCGCGCTCGCCGCCGAGAAGGGGTTCGGCGCGGGCTCCAAGGCGGGCCCGATCGTGGAGTGGCTCGCGACCGACTACGGGCTCGGCCGCGGGCACGCGATGGCGCTCGTGCACGTCATCACGAAGGGTCCGCAGGTGCCCGCGAAGCACGTGAACTCCGGCGGCTCGCACAGCGACCCCGCCGCGGAGCTCTGGCTCGACGGGAAGTCGTCGAACCCGTTCCGCACCGACTAGCGGCCTCAGCGCACGACGAGCAGATCGCCGACCTCGCACTCGAGCGCGTCGCAGATCGCGGTGAGCGTCGAGAACCGGATGGCGCGCGCCCGGTCGTTCTTGAGCACCGAGAGGTTGACGAGGCTCACCCCCACCAGTTCGGACAGCCGGGTGAGCGTCATCCCGCGCTCGGCGAGCAGTTCGTCGAGCCGGCAGTGGATGCGTCCGGCGTCCTCGTCGTCGGCCGGCGCCATCAGACGAGTCCGTCCGTCTCGCGCTCGAGCCGGGATCCCGCGCGGAACACGAACGCGAGCGCCAGGATCGCGAAGCCGATCATCACGGGCACCGGATCGAAGTCGAAGCCCGCGACGAACAGCCGGTCGTCGCCGTTGAGGGCGGTCGCGGCGCTCATCTTCCCGAGCCCGGTGAGGCCTTGCCCGAGCAGCGAGCCCAGGGCGAGGGTCGCGCCGGAGACGAGCGCCAGGAGGTGCAGCCGCCGGTCGAACGGGCGGCCGCGCGCGAGCGACACGAACAGCCACGCGACGCCGAGGCTGACGACGGCGGCGACGAGCGCGCTGAGCCCCTCGCCGAGGGCGAGGAGGGTGCGCGTCCCGTCGTCGAGACCCACGACGAGGAGGTCGGCGGTGGGGAACGCGCCGAACTCGACCCGCGGCTCGGGGCCCTCGGGGTCGAGCGGGAACGGCGTGAAGTTCGAGTCGGTCATGAGGGAGACCGGGGTGCCGCCCCCGTCGGCGGCCCGCACGTAGAGGCGGAGCCGGGCCGCGCCGCCCGCGATCGACGCGGCGCCGAACGCCGCCGAGGCGAGGGCGAAGACCGAGAGGACGACGCGGTCGCCGCGCGTCATCGGCGCGGTGGTGGATGCGGTGGTCATCAGACGAGTCCTTCCGTCTCGCGCTGCAGGCGGTGGCCGATCTGGAACGCGGCGCCGATCGCGCCGAGGGCGAGCACGGCGAAGACGATTCCGAAGTCGGTCTGGAACAGCACGCCGTCGTACGTGTGGTCGCTCACCGCCGCGAGGGCGCCGTTGACGCCCATCGTGCGGAACATCGAGCCGAGAAGCCAGCCGGCGAGGAGCACGCCCGTGCCCGTGAAGACCAGGCGCACGGTCGATGCGGCGAAGGCCTTCCCGCGCGCGAGGTTGACGCACAGCAGGCACAGGATCACGATGCCGGCGAGGATCGCGAGTCCCGTGACGACGGGTTCTGCGATGAGGGCGAACAGGGTCGCGGGGGCCGGGTCGTCGACGGTGACGATCGCCTGGTCGACCTCGACGGGGAGCGCGGCGCCGCCGGGGCCGATCGGCAGGGTGGCGGTCTCGCCGACGAACGGCACGAGCACGGGGATGCCGCGGCCGGGCAGCACGTCGGCGAGCCGGGCGACGGCCGTCCATACGGTCGCGACGGCGCCGATCGCGCCGAGCACGACGGTCGCGTACATCGCGATCCGGTCGGACCGGGAGAGGGCGGTCGAGGGGGTGCCCATGGCGGACTCCTTATCGTTTATCGATGTTATCGACTGACGATAAACGCCGGGCCGCCCCGAGGTCAAGCCGTGAGCGAACACGGGAGTTTTCCGGACCCTGCGTCGTTACCCTCGGATGTATCGCGACGCCTGCCGAAACGGCGTCGCCCCAAGGAGTTCAGATGTTCGAGCGCTTCACCGACCGAGCCCGCCGGGTGGTCGTCCTCGCCCAGGAAGAGGCGAAGATGCTCAACCACAACTACATCGGCACCGAGCACATCCTGCTCGGCCTGATCCACGAGGGCGAGGGTGTCGCCGCCAAGGCGCTCGAGTCGCTCGGCATCTCGCTGGATGCCGTGCGCGAGCAGGTGCAGGACATCATCGGCCAGGGTCAGCAGCAGCCGACCGGCCACATCCCGTTCACCCCGCGCGCCAAGAAGGTGCTCGAGCTGTCGCTGCGCGAGGCGCTGCAGCTCGGCCACTCCTACATCGGCACCGAGCACATCCTGCTCGGCCTCATCCGCGAGGGCGAGGGCGTCGCGGCGCAGGTGCTCGTCAAGCTCGGCGCCGACCTCAACCGCGTGCGCCAGCAGGTCATCCAGCTGCTCTCCGGCTACCAGGGCAAGGAGCAGGTGGCCGTCGGCGGCAACGACGCGACCCCGGACAAGGGCTCGCAGATCCTCGACCAGTTCGGCCGCAACCTGACGCAGGCCGCGCGCGAGGGCAAGCTCGACCCGGTCATCGGGCGCGAGAAGGAGATGGAGCGGGTCATGCAGATCCTCTCCCGCCGCTCCAAGAACAACCCCGTGCTCATCGGCGAGCCCGGCGTCGGCAAGACCGCCGTCGTCGAGGGCCTCGCTCAGGCGATCGTGCGCGGCGACGTGCCCGAGACGCTCAAGGACAAGCAGCTCTACACGCTCGACCTCGGCTCGCTCATCGCCGGGTCCCGCTACCGCGGAGACTTCGAGGAGCGCCTCAAGAAGGTCACCAAGGAGATCCGCACGCGCGGCGACATCATCACCTTCATCGACGAGATCCACACGCTCGTCGGCGCGGGTGCCGCCGAGGGCGCGATCGACGCGGCGAGCATCCTCAAGCCGCTCCTCGCCCGCGGTGAGCTGCAGACCATCGGCGCGACGACGCTCGACGAGTACCGCAAGCACTTCGAGAAGGATGCCGCGCTCGAGCGTCGCTTCCAGCCGGTGCAGGTGCACGAGCCGACGATCCCGCACACGATCAACATCCTGAAGGGCCTCCGCGACAAGTACGAGGCGTTCCACAAGGTCTCGATCACCGACGGCGCGATCGTGTCGGCGGCGAACCTCGCCGACCGCTACGTGCAGGACCGCTTCCTGCCCGACAAGGCGATCGACCTGATCGACGAGGCCGGCGCCCGCCTGCGCCTGAGCATCCTCTCCGCCCCGCCGGAGCTGCGCGAGTTCGACGAGAAGATCGCCGGAGTGCGCGCCGCGAAGGAGTCGGCGATCGAGGACCAGGACTTCGAGAAGGCCGCGAGCCTGCGCGACGAGGAGAAGAAGCTGCTCGGTGAGCGGCTGCGCCTCGAGAAGCAGTGGCGTGCCGGGGATGTCGCCGCGTCGGGAACCGTCGACGAGGGTGTCATCGCCGAGGTGCTCGCCAACGCGACCGGCATCCCGGTGTTCAAGCTCACCGAGGAGGAGTCGAGCCGGCTCATCTTCATGGAGAAGGCGCTGCACGAGCGCGTCATCGGCCAGGAGGAGGCCATCTCGGTCCTCGCCAAGACGATCCGCCGCACGCGCGCCGGTCTCAAGGACCCGAAGCGTCCGTCGGGCTCGTTCATCTTCGCCGGCCCCACCGGTGTCGGAAAGACCGAGCTCGCGAAGGCGCTCGCCGAGTTCCTGTTCGACGACGAGGGCGCTCTCATCTCGCTCGACATGTCGGAGTACGGCGAGAAGCACACCGTCTCGCGGCTGTTCGGAGCCCCTCCCGGGTTCGTCGGCTTCGAGGAGGGCGGCCAGCTCACCGAGAAGGTGCGCCGCAAGCCGTTCAGCGTCGTGCTCTTCGACGAGATCGAGAAGGCGCACCCGGACATCTTCAACTCGCTCCTCCAGATCCTGGAGGAGGGTCGCCTGACCGACGGTCAGGGCCGGGTGGTCGACTTCAAGAACACCGTCATCATCATGACGACGAACCTCGGCACGAAGGACATCACGGGCGGCCCCGTCGGCTTCACCATCGAGGGCAACGCCGCGCAGGACTACGCGGCGATGCGCGCGAAGGTCGTCGAGGAGCTCAAGAAGCACTTCAAGCCCGAGTTCCTCAACCGCGTCGACGAGACGATCGTGTTCCCGCAGCTGTCGCAGGACGAGCTGCTGCAGATCGTCGACCTCTTCATCAAGCGCCTCGGCGAGCGGCTCATGGACCGCGACATGACGATCGAGGTGTCGGACGAGGCGAAGAAGCGGCTCATCGAGATCGGCTGGGAGCCGGCCCTCGGCGCCCGCCCGCTGCGCCGCGCGGTGCAGCACGAGATCGAGGACAGGCTCTCGGAGAAGATCCTGCACGGCGAGCTCGACGCGGGCGACCACGTCAAGGTGGGCTTCGCCGACGGCGAGTTCACGTTCGAGACGGGGCGTCAGCCCGGTCGCGAGCCGAAGGAGCAGAAGGCCGCCGCGCTCGGCGCGTGAGCCATCCACCGGCAGGGCGGGAGTCGTGAGGCTCCCGCCCTTTCCGCATCCCGGGTGCGGTGCTGAGTTTCCCTAGAGTAGGGGATCGTGTTCCCGCGTCCCGACCGCATCATCGTCGCCCAGTACGAGCCCACCGCCGGGCTGAGCCTCGTCGCCGCCGCCGAGCTGCTCGGCGAGAGCCGCCGGGCCGTCGCCGCCCAGCTCGTCGACTTCGCCGTGCGCGGCGTCGTCACGGTCGGCCGCGCCGGGCGTCGCTTCACCCTCGAGCTCGCGCGACCGGAGGCTCTCGCCCCGCGCGACGAGCCCGCGGGCCAGGACGAGCGCGACATCCTGCACGCCCTGTTCGGTTCGCTGATGCCGGGCGCGCGCGTCGACCTGTCGAGCGGGCGCAATCGCGACCTCGGCGTCCGCCTGCGCGAGCAGCACCGTCGCGTCGTGGCACGGCTCGTCGTCGCCGGCCTCGTGCGCGAGCGCAGCTGGCTCGAGCGCGCGGTCGTGTTCTGGCGTCAGCAGCCGACGGAGCCGACGGCGCAGGCGCATCCCGCGATCGACCACCTGTGGGGCGTCCACGACTACATCCGCCTCGCCGAGCAGGACCGCTTCCGCGTGCTCCAGTCGCCGTCGGGCGCGCTCACCACGCCGCACGGCGAGCTCGAGCTGTTCCGCCTCCACGAGCGGCTGCTGCCCTACGCCGTGCTGTTCGGCCTCGAGAAGGAGTGGATGCGCGAACTCGACGTGCAGTACCGCAGCATTCCGCAGGAGACTCTCGATCAGCTCGACACCGCGCTCCAGGTGGTCGACGTCGCGGTGCACGGCGTCGCGCTTGCGATCGACATCGCCGACCTCGTCACCGCGATCGACCTCGGCCACGCGGCGGAGGGCCTCGGCGCCTTCCTCGGCGGTCTCGGCGACGCGATCGGGGACATCGACATCCCGAGCATCGACCTCTGAGCCCCGCGACGCGGCGATACCCTCGAAGGGTGAGCGAATTCTCCGTGCGGCGGGCCCGCACGGCCGACGTCCCGCAGATCGAGTCCCTCATCCAGCCGCTCGTCGAGAGCCGCGTGCTGCTCGGCAAGGACCGCGTCGTGTTCTACGAGGCGGTGCAGGAGTTCCGGGTCGCCGAGAACCTCGACGGGGAGCTCATCGGCTGCGGCGCCCTGCACGTCATGTGGGAGGACATCGGCGAGGTGCGCACGCTCGCCGTCGCCGACCACTGGCGCGGACGCGGGGTCGGGTACGCCCTGCTGCGCCGGCTCGAAGAGGATGCCCGCGAGCTCGGGCTGTCGCGCCTGTTCTGCCTCACCTTCGAGACCGCGTTCTTCGGCCGTAACGGCTACCACGAGATCAGCGAGGGCCTCGTGTCGCCCGACGTGTACGCCGAACTCGTCCGCTCGCCCGACGAGGGCGTCGCGGAGTTCCTCGACCTGGCGCGCGTGAAGCCGAACACCCTCGGCAACACCCGGATGCTCAAGCACCTCACGACATGACCGCGCGCTCGTTCGGCATCACCGGCTCCACCGATCCGGCGCTCGCGGCCCGGCTCGCCGCTCGGCTGGAGCAGCTCGGCTACCGCGCGCTCTGGGTCAACGAGACACCGGGCGGGGATGCCCTCGCCGTGCTCGCCGCCGCCGCCGGGTCGACGACGACGCTCGGGCTCGCCACCGGCGTCATCCCGCTCGACCGCACGCCGGGGACGGAGATCGCGCGCCGCGTGCGCGAGCTCGGGCTGCCCCTCGACCGGCTGCGCGTCGGCGTCGGCAGCGGCGCTGCGCGGAAGCCGATCGGCCTCGTCGAGCGCGGCGTCGCCGAACTGCGCGAGGTCGACGGGCTCCGCGTGATCGTCGGGGCGCTCGGCCCGAAGATGCGCGCGCTCGGCGGCTCGATCGCCGACGGCGTGCTGCTCAACTGGCTCACCCCGAAGGCGGGGGCGGAGGCATCCGCGGCCCTCCACGCCGCCGCGCCCGGCACCGAGACGATCCTCTACGCCCGCACCATCGGCGAAGCGGTCGCGCGACCCGCGCTGCGGGCGGAGGCGGAGCGCTACCTCACCATCCCGTCGTACGCGGTCAACTTCGACCTGCTCGGGATCGACCCCGTCGACACGGCGATCGACCTCAGCGACGGCCGCCGCGTGCCCCACTACGGCGACCTCGACGAACTCGTGCTGCGCGCCATCACCGCGACCGGCTCCGAGGGTGCGCTGCTCCGCCTGGCGGAGACGGGGGCGCCGGGCGTGCCGACCTGATCGGCGCGGGCGACTGCCTTACCCTGACCCCATGTCGAGCTTGCGCAACCCGGTCGGGCCGCAGCCGGCGTCGGTCTACTGGCGCCGGAGGATCGTGGCGCTCGTCGGGCTCATCGCCGTCATCACGTGCATCGTGCTCATCGTGTCGAGCCTCGTGAACGGCGGACCGGCGACCCCGACACCGACCCCCACCACGGCGGAGACCCCGGGCGGCACGACGGGCGGCGGCACCGCGGAGGCGAAGGACTGCAACCCCGCCGTCATCCGCCTCGTGCCGGTGACCGACAGCAACTCGTACCCGCGCGACCAGCAGCCGATGATCTCGATGACGATCACCAACACGGGATCGGTGCCCTGCACCCTCGACGTCGGCACCGGTCAGCAGCTCTACTCGATCGTCAGCGGCTCCGACCCGATCTGGAACTCGGCCGACTGCCAGACCGACCCGCAGCCCTTCGAGCAGGTGCTCGCGCCGAACGAGACGCTCACCACGACGCCGTTCGCGTGGGACCGCACCCGCTCCAGCAAGTCCACGTGCGACCAGGAGCGCCCCGCGGTCGTCGCGGGTGGGGCGACGTACCGGCTGAGCGTCTCCCTCGGGGACATCGAGTCGGCGTCGGACACCCCCTTCATCCTCCAGTAGGGGCGGATCCCGCGGGTTTCGATACGCGCGCCGAGCCCGCTACTCAACCCGCGGGAGCGGAGCGGGCGTCAGAACGCGGGGATGCCGGCGGGCTCGGTGGGGGCGGCGGCGAACGCGACGCCGATCGCGCTGCGCACCGACCCGGCGTCGCCGTCGACGATGTGGGTGTAGCCCAGGCGCCGCGCCTCGGCGAGGCGCTGCTTCGCCTGCGGCACGGGCCGGATCTCGCCCGCGAGCGAGATCTCGCCGACTGCGGCGAGCGTCGCGGGCAGCGCGATGTCCTTCACCGCGGACGCGATCGCGAGGGCGATGGCGAGGTCGGTCGCCGGTTCGGTGAGCCGCATCCCGCCCACGGTCGACACGTAGACGTCGGAGGTCGACAGGCGCAGGCCGCAGCGCCGCTCGAGCACCGCGAGGATCATGGCGACGCGGGCCGAGTCGACGCCGTTGACGACGCGGCGGGGCTGCGGCGCGGTCGTGCCGACGATGAGCGCCTGCACTTCGACGGGGATGGCGCGGCGGCCCTCGAGGGCGACGGTGACGCACGTGCCGCTCACCGGGCTGCCGGAGCGGGAGAGGAACAGCCCCGACGGGTCGGGCACCTCGGCGATGCCGTGGCCGGTCATCTCGAAGCAGCCGACCTCGTCGGTCGGGCCGAAGCGGTTCTTGAGCGCGCGCACGAAGCGCAGCGCCGTCTGCCGGTCGCCGTCGAAGCCGCACACGACATCCACGAGGTGTTCCAGCAGCCGGGGGCCGGCGATCGTGCCGTCCTTCGTGACGTGGCCGACGAGCAGCACGGGGAGCGCGCGCTCCTTTGCGACGCGGATGAGGGTGCCGGCGACCTCGCGCACCTGCGCGGGCTGCCCGGGGGCTCCGTCGCTCATCGCCGACGACACCGTCTGCACCGAGTCGACGATCAGCAGTTTCGGCTGCACGGCATCCACGTGCCCGAGGATCGTCGCGAGGTCGGTCTCGGAGGCGAGGTAGAGCTCGTCGCTCAGCGCGCCCGTGCGCTCGGCGCGGAGCCGCACCTGCGACGCCGACTCCTCGGCGCTCACGTAGAGCACGCGCTGCCCGCGCGCCGCGGTGCGCGCGGCGACCTCGAGCAGGAGCGTCGACTTGCCGACACCGGGCTCGCCGGAGAGCAGGATGGCGGCGCCCGGCACGATGCCGCCGCCGAGCACGCGATCGAACTCCGCGATGCCGGTGGGGCGGTGGGCGCTCGACTCGGTGCCGACCTCGGTGATCGGGCGGGCGGCGCGGGAGGCGGGGACGCTCGCCGCCGCGACCTTCACGGTGGGGGCGCCCTGCTCGACGAGGGAGTCCCACGACTGGCACTCGCCGCAGCGGCCGACCCACTTCACGGTCGTCCACCCGCACTCGCGGCAGGCGAAACCGGGGGATGCGGGGCGGGCCATGCGGTCAGCCTAGGCCGAGCATCCGACCTCCCCCGGCGGCGGGCCGCCCCGGCGGGGGGCACCCGGGTTGGGGGCTGTGGGGGAGGCGCGCGGCCCCGATAGCGTCGCGCTCAGCCGGGAGCGCAAGCCCGGCGAGGATCGGGGAATCGAATGTCGTTCTCTCGTGTCATCCGAACATCCGTCGCGACCGTCGTGGCCGCGGGCTGCCTCGTGCTCGGAACCGCGGTCGCCGCCGGTGCGCAGCCCGGACTCGACCCGTCGCCGCGCCCACCGGAGTACACCGAGAAGTCGGCGCAGCCCGCCTCGACCGACGGGCTCCTGTGCGGCGCGGGCGCGCTGCTGCTCGGGCTCGCGGCCGTCGTGACGGTGCGCGGCCTCCGCCATCCGATCGCCGACTGACCCGGTCATCACCAGCAGCAACCCGGGCGACCCCACGGCGATGATCGGCATGCGCTCGACCGGCGGCCCGCAATCCCGATCCCGAGCGCGACCTCGACATCACGCTCAACTTCGGCGTCGGCGACACCGTGGCCGGCTCGACCGTCACCATCACGGCCGAGGGCCTCGAGGAGGGCGAGGAGTACGACATCATCGTGCGCTCGACCCCGCAGCTGCTCGGCGACGGTGTCGTGCCGGCGGGCGGGTCGGTGACGCGCACGGTGACGCTGCCCGCCCTCGAGCCGGGCTGGCACTCGATCACCTTCTCGAGTACCTGGGCGGGCGGCGGCGCCGCGGTCGGGCGCGTGTGGTTCCTCGTCAGCGAGGCCGGCACGCTCGTCCGATTCGCCGACCCGCTCCCCGTCACGGGTGCCGAGCCCGGCCCGGTGCTCGTCCTGGGCGGATTCCTGCTCGTCGGCGGACTCGTCCTCCTGGGCGTCCGCCGCCGCATCCGCCTCACCTGACCTCGCTGGGGCCCGCGGCATCCCGACCTGAGTGCCGGGATGCCGCGGCGCGCTCAGTTCTGCCGTCCGTCGAGGGGGCCGCCCTGCTGCTGCCCGCCGGGCTGACCGGGTCCGCCGACGTGCGGGCCGGGGCCGCTGCCCGGGCCGGCGCCGGGGAACGAGACGACGTGGATGCCGGGGCGGTCTCCGGAGTGGAGCGCGGAGGCGAGCGCGAATCCGCCCGCGCCGCCGAGCAGCAGGGCGCCGGAGACGACGAGGGCGGCGACGAGCGCCGTCGGCCACGGGCGCGTCTGCAGGGGGGTCGGGTCTGCGGTGGTGTCGGTCATGCCCCAAGCGTCCCGGGGGAGTCTCGGGGCGCCGTCGGGGCTTCCTATGAGCCCGCCGGGAAAACCGGTCCGCCGGATGGTCTAAACTCGTCGGCGGTACCGTGTCCGAGCGGCCGAAGGAGCATGTCTCGAAAACATGTGATGGTGCAAGCCATCCGTGGGTTCAAATCCCACCGGTACCGCCCGCTGAGACCCCCGGAGTTCCCAGGAATTCCGGGGGTCTCGCCGTTCAGCCCTCGTCGCGGATGCCGGAGAGCTTGAACCCGAGCCGCCCGTGCGCCATCCCGCCGCCGGCGCGGATGCCGGTCGCGACCCATGCGGCCTCGGCGAGTTCCGTCTCAGTCGCCCCCTCGCGCACCGCCGCCTTCGCGTGCGAGTCGATGCAGTACACGCACTGGGTGGTGAGCGCGACCGCGAACGCGATGAGCTGGCGGTACTTGATCGGGATCTCCCGGCCCTCCCGCGCGTACACGGCGTTCTCGAACGCGGCGTAGGCGGCGAAGATGTCGGGGGTCGTCTCCTTGTAGACCTTCGCGAAGCTGCGGTCGCGCGGCAGGTCGAAGACGTGGTCGTGCTCGTGGGCGTCGGTCATGCCCCAATCCTGCCCCTGCGGGCGGCGAGTGCGCTGAGCGCCGCCCCGAGGAGCAGGATCGCCGCGGCGATCCCGGCGGCACCGGCCGGCTCCGCGCCCGTCGGCGGGAGCACGGGACCCGCGGGCTCCGCCGGTGCGGGCGGCGCCGGGTCGCCGCCCTCGGTCCAGAACGTGACCGGGTCGCTCTCGAAGGTGAGCGAGTTCGGGGCGACGAACACCGAGAACGACACCGTGGTCTCGACGACGACCCGGTCGGAGTGCCGCATGCCCGTCCCGTCGAGGGTGACCTGGGCGGTGCATGTGACGACCGTCGACGAGTAGACCTGCACCCCCGGGTGCGGGTCGTAGTTCCCATCGGCGTCGAGCTCGCCGTCGGGACCGATCGCGATGTCCTGGTAGGAGGCCCCCGCGGAGCAGGCGAGCGTCGACGGGTCGATCGGCGTGCCGTCGAGGGTCACGTCGACGATCCGGAGGGCGCGGTTCAGGGCCGGGCCGCTGTTCCTGAACTCCCAGCCGACCGTATAGGTTCCGGGCTCGACGAGCGTCGGATCGGTCACGCGCTCCCCGCCGACCTCGACCCACTTCGTCACCGCGAGCACGGGGGCCGCAGCGCGGAAGATCTCGTGACCGCCGTCGGCGACGAGTACGCTCAGGATCGCCGTCCACAGCGCCTCGACGTCGGCGACCTCGGGCGGCGTCGCGCCCTGTGCCGCCGCGTACGCGGTGACGAAGGGCGAGAAGTCGTGATGACCCGTCTGCGTCCCGTCGAGGGTGACCTCGGCGACGCACCGGAACGACTCGCCCGGGCCGAACGAGGCCGAGCCCGCCGCGAAGGTCTCCGGCAGCACGATGAGTTCCCGGCCGTTCGCGCGCGACCACACCTGCGGCGTCGCGCCGCCGTTGGGTGCGGTGCACGACCACATGCCGGTCAGTCCGAGGGTGTCGGTGTAGCCGGTGTCGACCGCGACGCCGCGGAACGACTCGGTCGCGCTCGTGTTCGCGACATCGATCGCGAACAGGAACGGCACCCCGGATGCCGCCGCGTACGCGTAGGCGGACTGGATCGGGCCGTCGGGGACGGCGACGACCCCGGCGTTCACGCTGATGCCGCGGGGTCCGGTCGCTGCGGAGGCGGAGGGGAGGTGGGTCGGCGCGAGGGACGCGAACGCGACCGTCAGGGTTCCGACGGCGACGATCGCGACCCTCCGGAGAACGGTCCTCATCGGTGAAACGTCCTGGGTTCTACTCGTCGATTTCCGGTTGTCACAGCGGCCTGCGGGTGCCGAGCTTCATGATGGCCGCCGGGCGCGAGCGGGTCAAATCGGGTCGTCGAGCAGTCCGATGTCGGCGAGGGCGTCGCGGAGCTCGTCGCGGGACGACACCCCGAGCTTCCGGAACGCGGACTGCAACTGCGTCTCGACCGTGCGCGGCGACGTGCCCAGCCGCGCCGCGATCTCTTTCGCGCGTTCCCGCGCCGCCGCGGCTCTCGCCACTTCGAGCTCGCGGGGCGTGAGGATCGGCGCCTCGTGCTGCTGCAGGGGAGGCTCGTCGATCCCCGCCCGCGCGCGACCGGCGAGCAACTCGAGCTTCCGCCGCACCTCGGCGCGTGGCCGCATCCGGATGCCGAGCAGCGCCGCGTCGAGCACCGTGGGGGGTTGGCCGCACTCCATGAGCCGGCGCGGCGCATCCGGGAGCGCCTCCGTGTCGCGGTCTCGGAGCGCGATCGCGGTGTCTCGGAAGGCCGCGACGGGGGGCAGCTCCCCGACGCAACCCGCGGTGATCGTCTCCGCGAGCTCGACCGCGGCGTCGAGCGCCCCGAGCCGGATCGGGATGCGCACCGCCGGTGTCGCGAGCAGCACCGCCCCGCGCTCCGTGACCCGATGCACGGCCGTCCGCACGAGGTCCACGACCTCGTGCTCATCGAGCGTCGAAGCGACGTCGCCGGCGTCGACTAGCGCCACTCGACTTGAACGACACGAAGGGCCCCCGCTGCAGCAGGGGCCCTTCGTGGTCTGGTGCGGCTCAGCCCTCCTGCGCGGCGGCCTCCGCCACCTCTTCGGCCTTCGAGCGACCTTCGAGGAAGAACGACGCGATGAGCGCGACGGCGAGGAAGGCGGCGGCGCCGAAGGCACTCGTCGCGGCCGCGCCGGTGAAGGCTTCCGCCGCGAGTCGGCCGATCTCTTCGGTCCTCGGGTCGGCGAGGAATCCGGGAATCACCGCGCCGGCGCTGTCGGTGACGGCATCCACGATTCCGTCCGCGGCTTCCGCGGGCAGGTCGGTGAGCTTGTCGCCGAGGTGGATGCCGAGCGACGTGAAGAGCAGCGTGCCGAGGGTGGCGACACCGAGGGCGGAACCGATCTGACGCGCGGTGCTCTGCGTCCCCGACGCGCGACCGCTCTGCTCGACGGGCACGTCGGCGAGCACGACGTTGGTGACCTGCGCGCTCGCGAGCCCGAGGCCGAGTCCGTAGACGAAGAGCACGGCGGCGAGAGGCAGCCAGCCCATGTCGCTGCGCAGCGTGAAGCCGAGGATGACGAGCGCGGCGAACTCGAGGCCGACACCGACGCGCAGGATGCCGGTGGCGGAGAGGCGCTTCGCCAGACCGCTGACGGCGCCGCTGGCCATGAACGAGCCGATCGCGAGCGCGAGCAGCATGAAGCCGGCTTGGAGCGCGTCGTAGAGCAGCACGTTCTGCAGCCACAGCGGGATGACGAACAGCAGTCCGAGTTCGCCGAGGCTGACGAGCAGGGCGACGATGTTTCCGTTGCGGAACGAGGTGATCGAGAACAGCTCGAGCGGGATCATCGTCGGCTTGCCGGCCTTCGAGCGCGCGCGCTCCCAGAGGATGAAGGCGACGGTCGAGACGAGGGCGACCGCGAACGCGATCGGGATGGGCGAGACCGGCAGGGTCCAGCCCTCGCCGAGCGAGGCATCCGGCTCCCACCAGCCCATCGCGCGGCCCTGGATGAGGGCGAAGACGAGGGTTCCGGCGGCGAGCACCGAGAGCGCGGCGCCGACGAGGTCGAACCGGTCGCGGCGCGCGGACGAGCTCTCGGCGACGGTGAGCAGCGCGCCGACGATGACGAGGATGCCGAAGGGCACGTTGACGCCGAACGCCCAGCGCCACGAGAAGTCGGTGGTCAGCCATCCGCCGAGGAGCGGGCCGACGGCCGCCATGCCGCCGATCGTGCCGCCCCAGATGGCGAACGCGATCGCGCGTTCCTTGCCGCGGAAGGTGGCGTTGATGAGGGAGGTCGTGGTCGGCAGCACCATCGCGCCGCCGAGACCCTGGAGCACGCGCGCCGCGATGAGGGTGGGACCGTCGACGGAGAGCCCGGCCATGATCGACGCGCCGGTGAAGACGGCGACGCCGAGGATGAGGAGCTTGCGGCGCCCGATGCGGTCGGCGATCGTGCCGAACGGGATGAGGAGCGCGGCGAAGACGAGCGTGTAGGCGGTCTGGACCCACTGCACCTGCGTGGAGTCGATCGCGAGGTCGTCGACGATCGAGGGGATCGCGACGTTGACGATGGTGCTGTCGACGATGATGAGCGAGACGGCGATGGCGATGAAGACGAGGCCGAGCCAGCGCAAGCGAGGTGGCATGCTCGCCATCATATACCGACACACTGTCGGTAAACAGGGGAATCGGCGATAATGGGGTGATGCCGAGGATCTCCGCGCCCACCGTGGCCGAGCACCGCGCCGCCCAGCGCGCCGCGCTCATCGCCGCGGGCGAGGCCGTCATCCGCGAACAGGGCGTCGCCGCGGTCACGCCGCGCACCGTCGGGGAGAAGGCGGGACTCGCCCGCTCGAGCTTCTACGAGTACTTCCCCTCGCGCGACGACCTCCTCGCCGCGATCGCCGTGAACGCGTTCGACGCGCTCGCCGCCGAAGTGGACGCCGTGGTCGCCGCCGCCCCGCCCGGTCGCGCGCGCCTGCACGCCTACGTCGCGGCGACGATGCGGATGTCGGCCGACGGCGACCACGACCTCGCGACGGGTCTGCGCGACGCCGAACTCGCGCCGAAGGACTTCGCGGCGATCATGGCGATGCACGACCGGCTCACCGGTCCGCTGCGCACGCTGCTCGAGGAGCTCGGGGTTCCGGATGCGGGCACGCGCGCCATCCTCGTGCAGGGCCTGGTCAACGCCGGCGTGCAGCTCGTGGCCCACGGGGTGCCCGTCGAGGCGGTCATCGACTCCGTCGTGGGGATGCTCGACCACGGGCTCGGGGGCGCCCTGCAAGGCTGAGGCATGGACACCGCCCTGGTCTTCGGTGAAGCGCTCGTCGACATCGTCCGCACGCCGGACGGGCGCGAGACGGCGCACCCCGGCGGGAGTCCGCTCAACGTCGCCGTCGGCCTCGCGCGGCTCGGGCTCGAGACCACGCTGTTCACGACCCTCGGCGACGACGAGCACGGCCGACTCATCGCCGACCACCTCGCGGCGAGCGGGGTGGAGGTCCTCTCCGCGGGAGGCGGACCGACGTCGGTCGCGCTCGCCGACGTGGATGCCGACGGCGTCGCGCACTACGACTTCCGCATCGCCTGGGACCCGGAGCCCATCGACCCGCGCACGACGACGGTCGTGCACGGCGGATCCATCGGCGCCGCGCTCGAGCCCGGCGCGTCGGTCGTCGAGCAGGCGATGGCCCGGGCCGACGGGGTCGTGTCGTTCGACCCCAACATCCGGCCGGCGCTCATGCCCGCGCATCCCGAGGCGCTCGCCCGGGTCGAGCGGCTCGTCGCCCTCGCGCACGTCGTGAAGGCGAGCGACGAGGACATCGCGTGGCTCTACCCCGGGCGGTCGATCGACGACGTGCTCGCCCGCTGGGGGGAGCTCGGCGCGTGGTTCGTCGTCGTCACCCGCGGCGGCGACGGCGCCGACGCCCTCCTCCGGGACGGCCGGCGGGTGCACGTCGACGCCCCGCGGGTCGCCGTCGCCGACACGATCGGGGCCGGCGACTCGTTCATGGCGGGACTGCTCGTCGGCGTGCTCGAGCGCGGGCTGGAGGATCCGGAGGAGACGCTGCGGTTCGCCGCCGCGTGCGCCGCGATCACGGTGTCGCGGCCCGGGGCCGACCCGCCCCGGCGGCACGAGGTCGACGCCGCGGGCTAGGGTTCGGCCGGCCCGGTCAGGACGCGGCCTGCCCGGTGCGGATGCGCACCTCGCGCTCCATCCGCTTCTCGTGCCGGGCGCGGCCCTTGATCGCCTCGGCGTCGCGCGACTTCGGCGGTGCGTTCGTCACGAGCCCGTCGAGCAGCCGCCGGGTCGCGGCGGCGATCTCGTCGACCGCCTGCTCGAACGCGGGGGTGTTGGCGCGCGACGGGCGGGTCGACCCGCTCACCTTGCGCACGAACTGGAGCGCGGCCTCGCGCACTTCGTCGTCGGTCGTCGCCGGCTCGAAGTTGTGCAGGCACCGGATGTTGCGGCACATGCGGGCGAGGATAGCCTCCGACCCCGGGAGGTCACAGCCCCGCGGCGTCGAGCGCGGCGGCGAGGTCGTCGCGTCCGGTGACCCCGAGCTTGCGGTAGACGTTCGCGAGGTGGTTCTCGACGGTGCGCACCGAGAGGCCGAGTCGCTCGGCGATCTCGCGATTGCGGAGGCGCTGCGCGGCGGCGACGGCGACCTCGCGCTCGCGGTCGGAGAGCGGGGTGCGGTCGCCGCCGCGGGTCATCACGTCGGGCGTGCAGGCGGCGTCGATCTCGGCGGCGAGCAGTTCGCCGCGCCGGCGCAGCACGGCATCCGCCGCGTCCCGGGCGACCCCGCGGCACAGGGCCGCGGCCGCCGCGTGCAGCCCGGCGGCGCGCAGGGCGGGGATCGCGGCGACGACCCGGCGGTGGTCGCGGTCGCGCACCGCGCCGGCGGCCTCGGCGAGGAGGTGCACGAAGCGGGAGGGCGAGGCGGCGGCCGCCTCGGCGAGCACCCCGGCGACGTCGCCCGCGACACCGAGGCGGAAGGCGGTGGATGCCGTGAGCACGGCGAGGACGGCGTGTCCCTGGGCGATCCCCAGGGCCGCCGCCTCGCGCAGCCGGGCGACGGCGTCGGCGGTGCAGCCGCGGGCGGCATCCCGCCACGCCTCCGCCTCCGCGACCTGGAGGGCGACCTTGACGTCGCGGCGCGACTCCTCGTCGAGCCGCGCGAGCAGCTCGGCGGCGCCCTCGGCGTCCCCCTGGGCCGCGCGCGCGGTCGCCAGCAGCGCGACCGCGGGGGAGACGAGTCCGGTGAAGTCGCGCCACTCGAGCTGGCGCACCGCGAGTTCGGCGAGTCGCGCGCCCTCGTCCGCGCGACCGCCGTGCAGGCGGACGAGGCCGAGCGTGTACGACCAGATGCCGGCGGCATCCGCCGCCCCCGTGACCCGGCGCTCGTCGGCGAAGCGCTCGGCCGCCGCGATGTCGCCGTCGCCGACGTGCACGAGGAACTCGGAGAGGTCGAGCAGCGCGCCCGCGTGCGGCAGGTGCGCGGCGACGTCGGCAAGACGCGGCCGGGTCGCCGCGAGGGCCGCGCGAGCCCGCTCGGTGTCGCCGGCCATGGTCGCGAACATCGCCGAGCCGATGCCCGCCGAGACCGCGGCGAGCGGGTCGTCGTGGTCGAAGGGGAGCGGATGCTCACCCGTCGCCTCCCCGGCCATCAGCCGCCACTTCGCGATCTCCGGGCTGAGCGCCGCGACCCCGGCGGGGGAGAGCCTCTCGAGCCCGGCGGATGCCTCGGCGGCCGCCCGGCGCGGGTCGCGCAGCCGGTAGGCGACGTGCTGGCCGCGGCGGAGCAGCGCGAGCGCGCGGTCGGCGTCGTCGCGCGCGGCCTCGAGCGCCGCCGCGAACTCGGCCTCGGCACCCTCTTCGCCGAGAGCGGAGGCGGAGACGGCGGCGACGAGCCGCGCGGTGAAGCCGGCCCCGCGCTGGAGGGCGGCGCGCGCGAGCCGGCGGGCCTGGGCGGCATCCCCCGCCGTCATCGCGAACGCGGCGGCCCACTCCAGCTCGTCGCCCGGCGCCTCGGGGTCGTCGGCGAGCAGGTGCGCGGCGGTGAGCCGGTCGGCGGCGGCGCCGGTGGAGCGCAGCAGCCGGGCGGCCTCGCGGGCGAGCTCCGGCGCGAGCGCGGGCGGGATGTCTCCGACGAGCACCTCGGTGAAGAACGGGTGGGTGAGGCGCACGAGCCGCCGGCCGTCGAGGTCGTCGGCGCCGACGATGCCGCGGCCGACCAGCTCGTCGAGGGCGCCCGGCCCGGTCGCGGCGGCGAGATCCTCGGGCCAGGGCTGCGAGATGGCGAGCAGCCGGGCGAGGTGCTCCGCCTCATCGGAGAGGTCGGCGAACCGCTCGCGCACGACGTCGAGCAGGTGCGACGGCAGCCGCGTCGGCTCGACCTCGAGCCCGAAGCGCCCGTGCCGCAGCCGCCCGGCGCGCTGCGCGGCGAACAGCAGTTCGCGCAGGAAGAGCGGATTGCCCTCGGTCGTCGCGTGCAGCTCGAGCGCCGAATCCGGCCGCAGCGGCTCGCGCAGGTGGGCCTCGACGAGCTGCGCGACCTCCTCCGAGGTGAGCGGCGCGATCCCGACGACCGTCACGAGGTCTTCGTGCACGAGGCGCGCGATCGGGCCGGTGAGCGGATGCTCGTCCCGCGCCGTGAGCACGGCGGGCACCCCGAACACGCGCAGCAGCTGGTAGACGACCGACGCGGAGACGTCGTCGAGCAGCGGGGCGTCGTCGATGACGAGCACGTAGTCGCCGGGGGCGGCGCCGACGAGGCGCACGAGCTCCTGGACGCGGGCATCCACGTCGTCCCCGGCGAGGCGCGGCGACCCGAGCAGCGGGGCGAGCGCGGCGAGCGGCACGTCGCGCAGCTCGGCGAGCGCGACGACGGGCACGACGCGGCGGCCCTGCTGGTGGAGCACCGACGACACCTGGGCGGCGACCGTCGTCTTGCCGATGCCGCTCGCGCCGCGCAGCAGGTGGGAGCGGGCGGGCGTCGCGGTGACGCCCGCGACGACGCGGTCGACGTACGCCGTCCGGCGCATCAGCGGCCACGACCCCGGGTCGTCGGCGTGCCCCCACATCGCCCCGATGGTAGTGATCGAGTTTTCGTCACGGCAACGTCACCCTGCGGCATCCCCGGGGCGGCGTCCATGGGTGGAACCCACTCACCGCGCCCGGGCGGTCAGGGCCGGCGGGTGTCGGCGCACGCGACGCACGTCGTGCGCGCGGGCCGCAACTCGAGCTGCGCCGCCGGGATGGGCTGTCCGCACACGTCGCACATGCCGAACGCGCCCGCCGCGAGCCGCGCCTCCGCGGCCTCCAGCTCGCGCAACTCGTCGGTGATCGTCGCGCGGGCGCCCTCCGCCTGCTGCCACTCGAAGGTGAGCGCGAAGCCCTCCGGATCGTGCTCCTCGTCGATCCAGTCGCCGCGCGCTTCGCGCACGCCGGAGAGCCGCCCCTCCACGCGCGCGAGGCGCTCGGTGAGCAGCTCGCGGCGGGCGGCGATCCACGCGGCCGGCCCGGTCATGCCGGAAGTCTCGCGCACGCACCTGACAGGGCTCGATAATGAGCGCATGCCGCTGCTGTCGTCGCCGCTGCTCGCGCGCATCCGCGAGTCGGTCATCGGCGACGACCAGGTGATGCCCGGGCCGTTCGGCCCGCGTCGCGTCACCTACGCCGACTACACGGCGAGCGGCCGGTCGCTCACCTTCCTCGAGGACTTCATCCGCGACGAGGTGCTGCCGCGCTACGCGAACACCCACACCGAGTCGTCCGGCACCGGGCTGCAGACGACGCGGCTACGGGAGGACGCGCGCGCCGTCATCCACCGCGCCGTGCACGGCACCGACGACACCGTCGTCATCTTCACCGGCAGCGGCTCGACGGCGGCGATCGACAAGCTCGTGGGCATCCTCGGGCTGCGCATCCCGGCCGACCTCGACCGCGCCCACAACCTGCGCGCCCACATCCCGGAGGCTCAGCGCCCGGTCGTCTTCATCGGCCCGTTCGAGCACCACAGCAACGAGCTGCCGTGGCGGGAGAGCATCGCGGATGTGGTGGTGATCCCCGAGGACCGGGACGGGCACGTCGACCTCGGCGCCCTCGAAACCGCCCTGCAGGGTTACGCGGAGCGCCCGCTCAAGATCGGCTCGTTCTCCGCCGCGAGCAACGTGACCGGCATCATGACCGACACCGCCGCCGTCACCGCGCTGCTGCGCGAGCACGGCGCGCTCGCCTGCTGGGACTTCGCCGCCGCGGCTCCCTATGTCGACATCGATGTCGCCGCACACGGCTACGACGCCGTCTTCCTCTCGCCGCACAAGTTCATCGGCGGCCCGGGCACCCCCGGCGTTCTCGTCGCGAGCCGGTCGCGCGTGCTCACCAACTCGGTGCCCGACGTCGTCGGCGGCGGCACCGTCGCCTACGTCAACGCGCTCGAGCACCGCTACCTCGCCGACCCGGCCCACCGTGAGGAGGCGGGCACCCCGGCGATCATCGAATCCATCCGCGCGGGCCTCGTCTTCCAGCTGAAGGAGGCCGTCGGGGTCGACGTCATCCGCGCGGTCGAAGACGACTACCTGCGCCGGGCGATGGCGGCGTGGCGCGAGCACCCCGACATCCACGTGCTCGGCAACCCCGACGCGGAGCGGCTGTCGATCGTGTCGTTCACGATCAAGCCGCCGGGCGGGAAGTACCTGCACCACAACGCCGTCGTCGCGATCCTCAACGACCTGTTCGGCATCCAGTCGCGCGGCGGATGCTCGTGCGCCGGCCCGTACGGACACCGCCTGCTCGGCATCGACATCGAGACGTCGCACGAGTACGAGCGGCAGATCACCCACGGGTGCGAAGGCATCAAGCCGGGCTGGGTGCGCATCAACTTCAACTACTTCATCTCCGAGACGGTGTTCGACTACCTCGTGAAGGCCGTCGAACTGGTGGCCGACCACGGCGCGAAGCTCCTGCCGCAGTACCGGTTCGACCTGGCATCCGGACTCTGGCGCCACCGCGACGGCGCGGTCGAGCCGCCGCTGCGCCTCACCGACGTCGGCTACGACGCGGAGGGTCGGATGACGTTCCCGCGGCACGACGACACCGCGCCCGAGTCGGCGCTCGCCGGCTACCTCGACGAGGCCCGCGCGCTGTTCGCGTCGCTGCCCGACCCGGCGGGGCTGCCGCAGGCGACCGACGGGATGCTCGGCGCCGACCTCGAGCGGCTGCGCTGGTTCGAGCTGCCCGCCGCGTCGCTCGCCTGACCCCGGGCCGAGGCCCGTGCGGCTCGCGTCAGAGCGGGTGCTTGCGCAGGATCTGCCGCACCTCTTCGAGCACCTCGACGGCGCTCGGCCGGTCGAGCGGCTCGGCGGCGAGCATCCCGGTGAGCAGTCCCCGCCAGTGGCGCGGGATGTCGCGCCCGAGTTCCGGGGCGTGGTGCAGCCGGGCCACGGCGGCGGCGGCCGTCGAGCCGGGGAACACGGGAGCGCCGGTGAAGCACTCCGCGAGCACGAGCGCGAGGGCGTACACGTCGGCCGCCGGGGTGAGCGGCTCGTTGCGCACCTGCTCGGGGCTCAGGTACGGCACGGTGCCGTCGATCGACCCGTCGACGGGGGCGCGCCACTCGCGCTCGACGGCGATGCCGAAGTCGGTGAGCCGGGCGCGCGGCCGCGAGTGCTCGGAGCCGTAGTCGACGAGCAGGATGTTCGCCGGCGTCACGTCGCGGTGCACGATGTCCCGGCGGTGCACGTAGTCGAGGGCCTCCGCGATCTCGAACGCGATGCCGCCGATCATGCCCGGCGTGAGGTCGTCGGCGACGAGCAGCTGCCGCACCGTGCGCCCGGGGATCAGCTCCATGACGAGGAACGGCCGCGGGTCGTCGGGGGAGGATTCGTCGATGCCCGCGTCGAGCACCGAGACGATCCCGTGGTGCGCGAGACCGGCGAGCACCCGCAGCTCCTCGCGGGCCCGGTCGAGGGAGACCTCGGCCTCGGCGAGGAAGATCTTCACGGCGACGTCGCGACCGAGCAGGATGTCGCGAGCGCGGTAGACCGAGGCGGAACCACCGCGCGCGAGCAGCGCGTCGGGCCGGTAGCGCTCCAGGAGGAGCGGCGCATTCAACTCCGGTGCGGTCACAGGCTCCCCCCGGGGTCGGTGGGTTCCAGGATATTCGCCGCGCGTCGCGCAGGCGACGAGTGACGAAAGCATTCCCGGGGAGGTATGTTGCCCTCATCCACGTTCTGATGCGGTGAGAGGACCGGCGGATGGATTCGCTCGACGCCGACTCGCTGCCGGTGGGTCTGGCGCGGCTGGACGCCGAGGGCCGGATCGCCGCCGCGAACCGCGCCTTCCTCGCCTGGGCCGAGGCGACGCGTGACGAGGTGCTCGGGCGCACCATCCTCGACTTCGCCGACCACGTGGAGGCCGACCTCTACCCCGACGGCTCGGGACCCGGTCCGTGGATGATGCAGCACCGCCGTCGGCCCGGGCGCGCCGTCCTCGTCTCCCGGTCTCCGCTCCCCGGCGGATCCCTTCTCACGGTCGTGGAGGCGTCGGCGCGGTTCGCGGCCCTCGTCGAGCTGCGCCGTCAATACGCCCTCGCCGACCGCACGAGCGCCCGACTCGGTCTCGTCATCGACGCCGCGATCGCGTTCAACGACGCGGCCGACGAGACCCGGCTCGCCCAGATCCTCGCCGGCACCGCGTCGCGCGCGTACGGTGCCGAGCAGTCGGCGGTCTATCTCGTCGACGAACTGGGCGGCTTCCGCCTCGCCGCGGGCGACACCCCCTTCGCGGGCATGCTCGACTCGCCCACCGTGACGCAGCTCGCGCTCGGGCTGCGGGACGTCATCCTGCTCTCCAGCGAGGCCGACGCCCTGCGCGTGTCGCCGGCGCTCTCGGCGGCCATGGCGGCGTCGGGGGTCAACGCCCTGCTCGCGGCTCCCATCTCGCGCGAGGACGGCAGGCCGTACGGGCTGTTCACCTGCTACTTCCTGCATCCCCGCCGCTTCGACCAGGAGGCCGCGCCCCTCGCCGACGCGCTCGCGAGCCAGGCCGCCCAGGCCCTCGCGACCTTGCGGCTCCAGCGCCGGCTCGCCCACGCGGCGCTGCACGACGAGACGACGGGGCTGCCCAACCGGCGCCTGCTCGAGCAGCAGCTGACGAGCGACCCGACGACGGCGACGAGCCTCGCCGTCATCTTCCTCGACCTCGACGGCTTCAAGGGGGTCAACGACCGGCTCGGCCACGCGGCCGGCGACGAGGTGCTGCGCGAGACCGCGCGGCGCCTGCAGGAGGCGGTGAGGGAGGGTGACATCGTGGCGCGCTACGGCGGCGACGAATTCGTCGTCGTGTGCGACGTGACGGATGTCGCGGTCATCAGCGAGATCGCCGAGCGGCTCCGGCAGAGCGTCGAGGCGCCCTTCGAGGTGTCCGGCGAGACGGTGCGCGTCGGCGCGAGCATCGGGGTGTCGCTCGCCGCGACGCAGGACGTCCCGCGCTCGACCGATCAGCTCGTGCGTGTGGCCGACCAGGCGATGTACCGCGCGAAGAGCCGGGGCGGCAACCTCGTCGTCCATGATGAGGGGTTCGCCGCCGCTCAGTAGTCCTCCAGGAACGGCAGGCCCGGCGTCTCCGCGACGGCGCCTCCCTCCACCGGCCGCATGCGGCGGGCGAGGTCCTCGAGGAACCCCTCGTCGTCGATCGCGTACGACGCGGGGGAGGGCTCGGCGATCATCTGGCTCGCCGGTCCGACGAGCACCTCGAGCTTCGTCGGCGAGCCGTCGAAGCGCACCCCGGGGACGACGAGCGTGTCGGCGGTGCCGGCCCGGACGAGGCGCGCGGCGTACTCGAGCACCCCGGTCGCCACCGCGTCCGAGGTCAGCAGGGAGGTCCCGGCGTACACGATCGTCATCACCCTCCGATGCTCGCCCGGGGGGTCGCGAACCGGAATCCCCTTGACCGATCGCCCCGGCTGGGCAAGGGTCGCGGATGCCGTCAACCCCGAGCGGTCGCGGCGGGACCCGGTTACCGTGGGTCGCGTGCGCACGCTCTCCTACAACCTCGAGAAGCACAAGGCGGCCGGCGAACTCGTCGCGCTGACCGTGCAGCACGACCTCGACATCCTGTGCCTCCAGGAGGCGGTGACGGCCGACCTGCCCGCGGAGCTAGGGCCCCTGCACCTCGCCGACGCGACGCGCCGCAACCGGCTCGGCCTGGCCGTCTACGTGCGCCGCGACCGGTTCGAGGTGCTCGAGACGAAGGCGTACGCGCTCAAGAAGGGCTGGCACGACCGCATCGCGGCGCCCGCGCACGAGCGGCTGCTCGCCGTGCGGCTGCGCGACACCGCCGAGGATCGCGAGTTCCTCGTCGCGTCGTTCCACGCGTCGCCGCTCACCGCGCTCAACTCGCTGCGCCGCCACCAGATCGCCGCCGCCCTCGGCCACCTGCGCGAACTCGGGCCGGGGTTGCCCGCGCTCATGGTCGGCGACTACAACTACCCGCTCGGCAAGGCGCGGCTCGGGACGCGCATCCAGAAGGGCGGCTACGACCTCACCCTGAGCGACGCGCGCACCTACACGCGCTACAAGATCGTGCGCGGCCACTTCGACTTCGCGACGTCGGCGGGGATGCAGATCGGCGGCATCGAGACCCTCGCGCGGGGCGCCTCCGACCACCTGCCGATCCTCGTCACCTCGACCTTCCGCGAGACCGGCGCGGGCAGCGGCGCGGCCGCCTGAGCGCCGCGCGTCACGCGAGGGGTCCGGCGACCGGGATGATGGACCCATGAGCGAACTGCGGCTCGCGGTCTACGCCGCCGATCCCGGGCTCCGCCGCCTCGGTGCCGCGGTGCGCGCGAGCGTGAGCTTCGCCGCCGTCGCCGCCCTGCTGCTCGCGGGGGTCGCGCTCTTCTCGGCACCCGTGGCGCTCGCCGTCCCCGGCATCCTCGTCGCCGCCGTCGCGAGCGCGACGACCGGGATGGGCTTCCGCCTGCGACTGCGTTTCCTGCCGCTGCTGCTCCTCGCGCCCGCCGGCGTCGCGGGGCTGGCGCTCGGCATCCTCGTGCTGCCGGAACCGGTGCTGAGCGCCGTCGTGTTCTTCGCGCTCGGCGTGGTCGTGGTCGCCGCGACGCTGCTCGGGCGCTCCGGCACGCTCGTCGCGCTCGCCGCGGCCGCCGCCTTCCTCGCGCCGTCGATGGTGCGCCTGGGCTGGACCGACCTGCCGTGGGCCGCGATCGGCATCGCCGTCGCAGCCGGGGTCTCCGCCGTCCTGCTCGGCGTCGCGCTGCGCGAGCGCCCGCGCCTGGAGACCCGCCGGATGCTCGCGAGCCTCCGCGCCCTCGCCGAGCAGCTGCCGCTCGCGGTCGCCGCGGGCGAGGCCGCGTCCCGCCGGCACCTGGATGCCGTGGGCGCCGCGATCTCGGCGACCCGCGCGCGCATCGCCGCCGACCCCGACGGCTGGCCGGAGGCCCTGCGCCGCGGCGACGGGGCCGCGCTCGCCGACCTCGGCGTGCGCCTCGAGGTCGCCGTACGCGACGCCCTCGCCGGGCACGGCTCGGCGGAGCTCGGCCGGCTCGTGCTCGACCCGCTGCTCCAGGCGCCCGCCGACGCGCCCGTGCCCGACTCGTCGTCGCCGCTCGACGCCCCCCACGCCCCCGTCGCCGTCGACTGGCGCCGCGCGGGCGCGAGCCTCGCCTCCGCCGGATCGCAGCTGCTCGTCGCGGTCGCGCTCGCCCTCGTCGCCGCGCGGTTCGTCGACATGAGCCACTGGTACTGGGCCGCTGTCCCGGCCGTCGTCATGGTGTTCGGCACGACGTCGGCGACCGCGTCGATCAGCCGCGGCTGGCGGCGCGTGCTCGGCGCGCTCGCCGGGGTGATCGTCGGCTTCTGGCTCGGCTGGCTGCTGAACGGCGACTGGATCCTGCTGAGCGTCGTCGCGCTCCTCGGCATCCTGCTCCAGCAGTACGTCGCCGAACTGGCCTACGGCGTGAGCCTGTTCTTCGTCGCCGTCGTCGTGATGGTGCTCTTCACCCAGTCGCCCGGCGATTGGATCACGACGCTCGGCCCCCGGATGCTGCTCGCCGGGTGCGGCATCCTGCTCGGCGCCGGCGTCGGGTACGCCGTGCTGCCGGCGCGACTCGGTGAGACGCTGCGCCGCCGGTCCGCCGAGGCGATGGCGGAGGTCTCCGCGACCCTCGAGGCGATGGGGGCGGGGGCGCGGCCGGACGACGTCACGCGGGCCGGCCGGGTCGCCTACGAGCGCTTCGACGCCCTGCGCCAGGAGGCGGGGTCGGCCCGGCGCGGCTGGCCGCTGTCGCGGCACCAGCGCATCCTCGCCGAGCAGATCGGCGCCGGGGCGGTCGTCGCCCGCGAGCTGCGCGCGGCCGTGCACGACTACCGCTCGCGCGTCGTCGACACCCCCGGCTACAGCGCGGCCGTCGCGCAACTGCAGGCCAAGGTCACGACGCTGCGCACCGAGATCGCGCGCGGGCCGTCGCTGCGGCGCTGGGTGGTCGAGCCGGAGACGACGGCGCCGGCCCACGGGCTCGTGCGCCTGGAACGCGCCGTCGACTGGCTCGCCGTCGTGCTGCGCGCGGGCTGATGCTCGAGCAGCCCTGCCGGCTGTGCGGCGGTCGCGACGGGATCCGCACGCCCGCGGGGCCGGCGTGTGCCGACTGCGGGTGGGAGGTCGGCGCGCTGCCCGACCCCGACATCCCGGTGCCGCGACTCGACGTCGTCTACTACCTGCGCCTCGACGAGCGGGTGAAGATCGGCACCACCTTCGCGCCGCGGCAGCGCTTCGCGGTGCTTCCGCACGACGAGGTGCTCGCGTTCGAGCGGGGCGGGCGCGCCCTCGAACGGCAGCGCCACGCGGAGTTCGCCGACGACCGGCTCGGCACCTCGGAGTGGTTCGCGCTCTCACCGCGCCTGCGCGCGCAGACGACCGCGCTCCGCGAGGGCCGGGACCCCTGGATCGCCTACGCCCGCTGGCTCGCGGAGGCGACGCCCCGGATGTGACGAATCGTCACTCACCACCCGGGGCCGCGCACCCAGCGCGTTATCGTGGAGGAGGACCGGCGCCACCGCGCCGATCCGAGGGGGCCCGAACTCGTGAGGAACAGCTCTGCGTGGCGACCGCCGCTGCGCGCCTGGCTGCGCTGGAAGCGGCGTGCGCTCGCCGACATCCCGCGGCCGACCGACCGCGCGGTCGCGAGCGTCCCCGGCGACCCCGCGATCGAGTGCGTCGCGATCGGCGCGGGACCGCTCGCGAGCTGGGGCGTCGCGAGCCACCAGCTCGGCCTCGTCGGCGCGACGGCGCGAGCGCTCGCCCGCCGGTTCGGGTGCGGCGCCGTCGTCCGCGCGACGGCCGACGACGAGCTCAGCGTGCGCGACATGGCCCGCCCCGCGGCGGAGCTGCCGTGGTCCACGGCGCGCGTCGGCATCCTCTCCCTCGGCCCCATGGACGTGTTGCGCTACCCCGGCGAAGCGGACTGGCTCGCCGACCTCGAGTCGCTCGTCGCGGCGATCCGGTCGCGGATGCCCTGCGACTCGATCCTCCTCGTACTCGGGATGCCGCCGATCCGGCCCGTCCTCCTCTGGCACGGGATCGGCAACGCCCGGCTCGATGCGCTCATCGGCCGCTTCGACGCCCTCGCCGCCGAGCTCTGCGCGCGCACCGAGGGGGTGCGCTTCGTGCCGCTCCCGGCGACCGGACGCGGCACGCCCGACCACTATCGCGACGCGGCCGACTACGCCGTCTGGGGCGACCTCATCGCGGGCGCGGTGCCCGACTTCGACCCCGCCGCGGTGCCCGCGCCGAGTGCCCCCGAGGAGGACCGCGCCGCGGCCGTCGAGCGGCTCGGGCTGCTCGATCCCCGGTCCGAGGCGCGCTTCGACCGGCTGGTGCATCTCGCCCGCTCGGTGTTCCGCACGCGGGCGGCCGCGTTCACCGTGTTGCACGGCGACCGGCAGGAGGTGAAGGCGCTCGTCGGCGGACCGGTGCCGGTCACCGAGCGCGGCGAGTCGCTGTGCCAGATCGCCGTCGCCCAGGGCGCGCCGCTGGTGATCGGCGACCTGACGACGGACCCGCGGCTCTCCCGGCACGACCTCGTGCGCCGCTCCGGCGTGCGGTTCTACGCGGGCTTCCCGGTGCGCGCGCCGGACGGGCACTTCATCGGCGCGCTGTGCGTCTTCGACCCCGAGCCACGCGACCCGGCGGATGTCGACGTCGCGACCCTGCGCGAGCTCGCCCTCCTCGTGGAGGCCGAGCTCGAGCCGGCCGACTGACGCGCCGGCCGGCCCGGGGAACCGGTCAGGCGACCGAGTGGCGGCGGGCCGCCGCGGTCGCCGAGTCCATCGCCTCGCCGACCTTCTCGCCCATCGGCAGGTTCTCGTTCGCGACGTCGCGCGCCTGACGGGCCACCTTCTGCACGCGCGGGTCGAGCCAGATCTTGCTCGCCTGCGCCCGCAGGCGCTCGTAGTCCTTGCGGCCGCGGCTCGTGCCGAACAGGTAGCCCAGCCCGGCTCCGGCGACGAAGAGCAGTTTGCCGTACATGTCGATCCTTCCGTCGAGGCCTCGACCGTACGGCGCGACCCTGCGGAGCGCGCGGGGGTTGACGCGCGCCGACGGCGGGCCTACCGCGCTAGTTGAGCGCGGGGGTGTCGGCCGGGATGACGCCGCCGCCGTAGAGCTCGGTCGCGAGATCGCGGAGGGCCCTCAGGGCGACGCGCTGGGTGAGCGGGCCGTACGAGATGCGGGCGACGCCGAGCTTCTCGTACTCGGCTGCGGGCAGCGCGCCGGGCAGGCCGATGAGCGACACCTTGTTCCAGCCGATGCCCTCGACGAGCCGCTCCACGTGCGCGCGCTCGAGCGCGGCGGGCACGAAGACGAGCGCCGCGCCGGCGTCGAGGAACGCCTTCCCGCGCTCGATCGCGTCGGCGATCTTCACGTCGTCGGGGCGGTCCTTGCCGCGGGTGAAGGCATCCGTGCGCGCGTTGAGCTGGAAGGCGACGCCCTCCTTCTCCGCGGCGGCGGTGATCGCGGCGACGCGGGCGACCGACTCGTCGAACGGGCGGAGCCGGTCCTCCACGTTGGCTCCGACGACGCCGAACCCGATCGCGCGGCGGATCGTCTCCGCGGGGTCGTCGTAGCCGTCGTCGAGGTCGGCGCTCACCGGCAGGTCGACCGCCTCGGCGATGACGCGGGCGCCGTCGAGGGCGAGGTCGAGCGGCATCCCGCCGTCCGGGTAGCCGTGGCTCGCGGCGATCGAGTGCCCGGCCGTGGCGAGCGCGGTCGTGCCGGGCAGGTCGGCGACGACCTTCGCGCTCACGGCATCCCAGACGTTGACGACCTGGAGGATCTCGGGGGCTTCGTGCAGCGCCTTGAGCGCCTCGGCCTTGGCGGTGATGTCCATCCGCCGACGCTACTCCGCGCCGCGGGCCCTCCGCTTGGCCTCGAGCTCGGCTTCCAGCCGGCGCAGCCGCGCCTCCTTCTCGGCGAGCCGGCGCTCCGCCTCCACCTCGTGGGCGGGCTTGCCGGTGACGCGCTCGACCGCGGCCTCCTGGCGGCGCGGGTCGCCGAAGGCCACCGCCTCCCCCCGGGTGCCCCAGTCGCGGCCGACGGCGAACCACGCGATGCTCCCGACGAGCGGCATGAGCACGATGATGAAGACCCACGTGAGCTTCGGCAGGTGCTGGATGCGCGACTCGTCCTTGGTGATGAGGTCGACGAGGGCGACGAACAGCAGCAGGAGCGACAGGACCGGCAGCACGTAGATCACGGCACGACCCTAACCGCCGCCTGCCGGATCGGGAACGCAGAGAGGCCCCGGCCCCCGCGAGCGAGCACGGGAACCGGGGCCGGTCGGTGAGGCGCTACGCCTTCGGTGCCCCGCCGGGGGAGCGGCGCCGGGAGATGGCGTCGACCGTCGCGGCGAGGATGAGCACGCTTCCGGTGATCACGAAGTTCACGCCGGCCGGCAGGCGCAGCAGGCCCAGGCCGTTCGTGATGACGGCGATCACGAGCGCACCGATCGCGGCGTTCATGAGCCGGCCACGCCCGCCGAAGAGGCTGACGCCGCCGATGACCGCTGCGGCGACCCCGGAGAGCACGATCTCGCGACCCATCGCCGCATCCACCGATCCGACGCGGGAAGCCGTGAAGACCCCCGAGACGACGGCGAGACCCGAGCAGACGATGAACGCCGTCCAGCGGATGAGCACGACCTTCACGCCGGCGCGGCGGGCGGCCTCCTGGTTGCCGCCGATCGCGTAGAGGTAGCGGCCGTACCGCGTGCGGTCGAGCACGAAGGTGCCGAGCCAGAGGATGCCGAGCACGAACGGCACGACGATCGGCACGCCGATGATCGTGTTGCCGCCGACCTCGACACCGTTGAGCACCGTCGCCGGGCGGCCGCGGTTGAGGTTGAGCAGGTACACGCTCAGTCCGCCGACGACGACGATGAGGGCGAGCTTGATCCAGACGAGCGAGATCGTCCGGTTCGGCACCCCCGCGCGGGTGCGGCGCGCGCGGTCCCAGAACGAGGTCGCCGCCGAGACGGCCACGACGAGCGCGAGCAGCGCCCAGCCGGCCTCCGGCGAGAGGTTCGAGTTCTGGATGGCGCGCACCTCGGGCACCTGCACGGCGAGCGACCCGCTCGCGCCGATGAGCACGAGCTCGACGCCCTGGAGGGCGAGGAAGAGGCCGAGGGTGACGACGAACGACGGGATGCCGACCCGCGCCACGAAGAACCCGATGAGCGTTCCGATGAGCAGGCCGAGCGCGAAGGCGAGCGCGAGGGCGAGCATCCACGGCACCTGGTAGCGCACGATGAGCACGACGAACAGACACATCGCCGCGCCGGCCGTGACGCCCGCGGAGAGGTCGATCTCGCCGAGCAGGATGACGAACACGAGCGCCATGCCGAGCATGATGAGCGCCGCCGCCTGCGAGATGAGGTTGGCGAAGTTGCCGATCGTGAAGAACGTCTGGTTGCCGGTGACGATCGGGGTGACGATCGTGAACAGCAGCGTGATGACGATGAACCCGCCGATCGCGGGGAGGGCGCCGAGTTCGCCGCCGCGCATCCGCTGCACGGCGGCGCGCGCCTGATCCAGGAGCGTGCCCTCCTGGCCGCTGCCGATCAGGTCGCTCGGCGACATGACGTGGCCGGTGGGGGTGCCGTCGTGCTGGGTGCTCATGCCTGCGCTCCCGTCATCGTCTTGGTGCCGGTGATGTAGCCGACGACGTCGTCGCGGGTCGTCGTGCGGGTCTCGACCTGCGCGACCATCTGCCCGAGGTAGAGCACGCTGATGTAGTCGGCGACCTCGAACACGTCGGCGAGGTTGTGGCTGATCAGCACGACGGCGACACCCTGCTCGGCGAGGCGCTTGACGAGGTTGAGCACCTGCTCCGTCTGGGCGACGCCGAGGGCCGCGGTCGGCTCGTCGAGGATGACGACGCGCGCGTTCTTGAGCACCGCGCGCGCGATCGCGACGGTCTGGCGCTGTCCGCCGGAGAGCGAGGAGACCTTCTGCCGCACCGACTTCACGGTGCGCACGGAGAGCGAGCGCAGGGTGTCCGACGCCTCCTTCTCCATGATCCCCTCGTCGAACGTGCCCCACTTGGTCTCCTCGCGGCCGAGGAACATGTTCTGGACGATGTCGAGGTTGTCGGCGAGCGCGAGGTCCTGGTACACGACCTCGATGCCGAGGCGGCTCGCGTCGCGCGGCGTGTGGAGGTGCACCTCCTGCCCGTCGAAGATCACGGTGCCGCCGTCGTAGGGCTGCACCCCCGCGAGGCCCTTGATGAGCGTCGACTTGCCGGCGCCGTTGTCGCCGACGAGCGCGGTCACCTTGCCGGGGTAGGCGCGGAACTCGACGCCTCGGAGGACGCTGACGGGTCCGAAGCTCTTGACCACGTCCTTCAGTTCGATGATGGGCACATCCATCGGTGGCGGAATCCTTTCCTGCTCGACACGTCGCTGTGTCGCCCTCAGTCTGGCGCTCGCGCTCCGTGAAGGGAACGGCGAGGGCCGGGATGGGGCGGGGCCCCGTACCGACGGATCGGCACGGGGCCCCGCTTCGGTTCAGTCGGCGATCAGGAGATGCCGAACTCGGTGCACTTCGCGGCCACGTCGCCCTGGCAGAGCTCGCTCGCGGAGGCGTCACCGGCGGCGACGACATCCTTCACGTTCTCCGGACGGACGTAGACCGGGACCACCGCGATGTACGGCGTGCCGTCGTCGAGCTGCTGGTCGGCCGACGGGGTCTCGCCGCTGAGCAGCGCGACCGCGGTCTCGATGGCCGCGTCGGCCTCGAGCTTCACCGGCTTGTAGACCGTGGCCCACTGCTTGCCGAGGAGCACGTTCTGCAGACCCTGCGTCGAGGCGTCCTGACCCGAGACGGGAACGACGAGGCCGTTCTTGTCGAGGATCGTGATGACGCCCGCGGCGTTGGTGTCGTTGGCCGCCCAGACCGCGTCGACCTCACCGCCGAGCGAGGTCAGCGCCTGCTCGAAGTTGGTCGCGGAGATCGGGCCGTCCCAGGCTCCCGGCGGCTCGGCGGCCGCCTTGATGCCGGCGCCCTCCATCACCTCGACGGCGCCGGAGCGGAACATCGCGGCGTTGCCGTCGGCGGGGTCGCCGCCGATGTAGACGACGACGGCCGACGCCGGGTCCTTGCCCGCGGCCTCGAGGCCCTCGACGACCGCGCGGCCCTGGAGCCGGCCGACCTCGACGTTGTCGAACGACACGTAGTAGTCCGCGCCGGCGATCGGGCGGTCGTAGGCGATGACCGGGATGCCGTCGGCCTTGGCCTTCTCGGCGACGGCCACGGCCGCGCCGTTGTAGTCGACGAGCAGCATCACGCCGCAGCCCTGCTGGAGCTGCTGGTCGGCGATCGTCGCGTACTTCGCGGTGTCGCCCTGCGCGTTCTGGATGTCGACGTCGAAGCCCGCGCCCTCCAGGCCTTCCTGCAGGTACTTGCGGTCGAGGCTCTCCCACCGCGGCGATGAGGCGGCGTCGGGGAGGATGACACACGCGCGCGTCGCCGCGGCGTCACCGCCTCCGCCACCGCCGCCCGCACAGCCGGCGAGCAGCACGGTCGAGATCCCGGCAAATGCAACAACGGAGATCAGTGAAGTCTTCTTCACGGAGTCTCCCCCTTCTTCAAGGTGAGGTAACCCCTCGCTGGGTTCCGCGTCATCCTCGACGCGGCATTGCCCATGTTCCGCTCAGAGGAACGCTCCGAACCAGACAACTGGTAACGCTTTGGTTACGTTCCCGCCGCGTATTTCGGAAGTTTTCGGAAACGTCGTTACCGAACCCGCAGACTCTCCCGCTTCCGGGCGGACGGCGGGATCGCCCAGATCGGGCGCTGCACGGAGCCACGTGGTTCTCGTCGTCGTGAGGTGGCAGGTTGCCAGCGTGGGCGCCGACGGTAGCAGCCCTGACTCCGGTGGTGGCGACCGACCGAACTGGGGCACCCCGCCCGGCGTCAGCCAAAGTCGTTTGGCGATGCTGGGGGGCGAAGCATCGGTCGACCTGCGTTCTGGATCTCTTCCGAGAGTTCAAAGGCCAGATCGCGGTCTAGCTCTCCGAAGGCAACGAGCTCGCTGAGGACATCGAACGTGTCACGCGCCAAGACATCTCTGCCTCTCGCGTAGTTGTATGCGTCGCGGTCCTCAGTGATCCAAATCGATCCTTTGTACTCGTCCCAGGTTGATATGACGTGGATCGTTTGACTTTCGCCGAGATGAAGAGTCTTGCGGTCTCGCGAAGAGGCGCCAAAAGCACCCAAGCGAATGGCTTCGATCGCCTGGATGTCGCTCTCTTTCGTGATGCGAATTGGTTCACCGAAAAGTGGGAGGCGATCCCAGCTAGCGAGCGTAGGTCGCGTCTGCGCGGAGAGATCCACCTCGTGGGAAACGGCTTCCGTGAGGCGACCGCGCCCTCGCAAGAACGACTCAAGAAGCTCCAAGCGCTCAATTTCTGCGAAGGTAACAATGACAGAGTTATCGGGGAACCAACAATCTGTCACGACCCGTCAACCTTCGATTTTCCCCATCATGTCGTCGGGGCTGGGTTCATAAAAGAAGCTCTGGACCTCGTCCACAGTACATCCAAGCAGCGCTGCCGCTGGCCGAAGGGTCGCGACGCCAGCGGTGTAGGCATCTAGATATGCGTTCACCAGCCGAGTCGGGCTCCGCCTTAGCTCAGACTGCCTAGCGCTCTCAGTGAACTCTGCGGCTTGGCCTGATCGCATCGCTATCCGCCGTGCGCTCTCTAGGCCGAGTGGCTGGCGCTGGCGTTCAGTTATGAGGTCCTCGTTAAGCAAGCGCCACGACATTGACGACGGCGACAGCTGGAAGTGGAGTACAAGGTCATCGAAAACTTCCGCTGGGCGCTTCTTGCCGATTAGCCTCCGTATCTCCGCGGCGGGCGCCAGCCAGCTGGCGGCAAAAGTGTTGGCCATCTTCTCCGGCAGGGTCGTGGCGCGGTCGATCTGCCCTTCGATGATGGCTTCGCGTGAATGGCCAAAGGCAATGTGGCCAATCTCATGCCCGAGCGTGAAGCGTTGGCGGAAGGGCGCGTCGGATGCTGCGAGAACGATACCCCTGAATCCATCGTCGGAGAACGATGCGCCGTCACAGCCGGGGGGGAGCTTTTCGACGACTACCTCAATGCCGAAACGCTCTTCGACGAGATCGAAGAGTTCAGAGTTGGAGAGGCCTCCGATGCGCTGGCCAAGGAGCTTGCTGAAGGCTTCAGCCAATGCGACAGACTTGGCCACCCAGCCCCCTGTCGACGGGACGGGAGGAAGATCGATGGTTGGTAACGGGCACCCAAGTCGCCGGAGTCCGTCAACTCGCTCATGGAGGAGGGTGATCGTCTCGCCAGCAACTTCGTCAAGCGCCTGCGCAGCGGCCGGGCTCGTCCGGTGCGAAAGTGCCAGCGCAACAGGCTTGTCACCCGTGACGAGCCAGTCAACAGTCGTGCTGCCCAGGTCGGCGATGAGGGCGAGTTCCAGGGACGAGAACTTGCGAGAACCCGTCAGCGACTTGGCGAGCTTCGGCCCATCGATTCCGATCCGGCGCGCGAACTCAGCCTTGCTCAGACCGGAGCCCCGATAGACCTCATGGACGCGCGCAACGATTTCCTGCTGGCCAGCCACGCTCGATACTCTCACAAAGCTTGCGATAATCGCAATCCGGAGCTATAGGGACGTACGTCTCGCTCGACCCCCCGGAGGGATCAGAGGTCGGTGATCTCGACCTGGCGCAGCACGGAGGCGTCGACGTCGCGCTGGATGCCGGCGAGCAGATCGTCCGGGACGGCCGAGTCGAGGGTGAGCACCGACAGCTGGTCGGACCCGCGCCCGCGCCGCGCCATCTGCATCCCGGCGATGTTGATCTTCGCGTCGCCGAGGGCCTTGCTGTAGATCGCGACGATGCCGGGGCGGTCGGTGTACTCCATGATCACGAAGTGCCGCGCCATCGGCACCTCGACGTCGTAGCCGTTGATCTCGGTGATCTTCTCGGCCTGCTTGGTGCCGCTCAGCGTGCCCGACACCGACAGGCGCGTGCCGTCGGTCGTCGTGCCCTTGATGCTCAGCACGTTGCGGTAGTCCTCGGCGACCGGGTCGACGGTGAGCCGCACGGTGATGCCGCGCTGCTCGGCGAGGAGCGGCGCGTTGACGTACGACACCGACTCGGTGACCGCGTTGGTGAACACCCCCTTGAGGGCGGCGAGGCGCAGCACGTTGACCTCGAGCTCGGCGATCTCGCCGCGCACCTCCACGTCGATCGTCGACAGCGGCGCGTCGGCGAGGGCGGCGAACAGCTGGCCGAGGTGCTCCATGAGCGGGATGCCGGGGCGCACCGTCGGGTCGATGACGCCGCCCGCGACGTTGACGGCGTCCGGGACCAGCTCGCCGTCCAGGGCGAGTCGCACCGAGCGGGCGACCGAGACGCCGGCGCGCTCCTGCGCCTCGTCGGTCGACGCGCCGAGGTGCGGGGTCACGACGATGTTGGGGGCCGAGGTGAGGATGTCGTCGGTCGGCGGCTCGGAGGTGAACACGTCGACGCCGGCCCCGGCGATCTCGCCGGAGCGGAGCGCGTCGGCGAGCGCCTGCTCGTCGACGAGTCCGCCGCGCGCGACGTTGATCAGGAACGCGGTCTTCTTCATCGCCCTCAGCTGGGCGGCACCGATCATCCCGGTCGTCTCCGGGGTCTTCGGCATGTGGATCGTGATGAAGTCGCTCGTCGCGATGAGCTCGTCGAACGGCAGCAGCGTCGCGCCGAGCTGCTGGGCGCGGGCCTCGGTGATGTAGGGGTCGTAGGCGACGACCTCGACGCCGAACGCCTGGAGGCGGGCCGCGATGAGGGCGCCGATGCGGCCGAGCCCGATGATGCCGACGCGCTTCTCGTAGAGCTCGACGCCGGTGAACTTGGAGCGCTTCCACTCGCCGGCGCTGAGCGACGCGTGCGCGGCGGGGATGTGCCGGGCGAGGGAGAGGATGTGCCCGATGGTCAGCTCGGCGGCCGAGATGACGTTCGAGGTGGGCGCGTTGACGACCATGACGCCCGCGGTCGTGGCGGCGGAGATGTCGACGTTGTCGAGTCCGACGCCGGCGCGGGCGACGACCTTGAGGTTCGGGGCTGCGGCGATCGCCTCGGCGTCGATCTGGGTGGCCGAACGGATGAGCACGGCGTTCGCGGTGGCGAGCGCGGCGAGCAGCGCGGGGCGGTCGGTGCCGTCCACGGAGCGGATGTCGAAGTCCGGTCCGAGGGCCTCGACCGTTGCGGGGGAGAGTTCTTCGGCGATGAGGACGATCGGCTTGGCCACGGGAGTTCCTTCCGGGCGCACCGGCTCCGCGCCCCCGGTCACCTTACCGGGGGCGCGGAACCGTCCCTGACCGTGCCCGCCGTCAGTGGATGGCGGTGAAGCGCGCGCGGTGGTGTTCCGGGGTCTCGATCTCGTCGAGCACGGCGAGGGCGAGGTCGCCCGCGGAGATGGTGGAGGCGCCGTCGGCATCCCGCAGCAGCACGTCGCCGCCGCGCACGTAGCCGCCCTTGTCGGCGGTGGCGAGCCAGGCGCCGAACTCCTGCGGCGGGCTCACGTAGAACCAGTCGAGCTGCTCGGGCGTGCCGCGCAGGAAGTCGAGCGCCCACATGCCCGTCTCGATCTCGGGCTTCACCTCTGCGGGGAGGTGCTCGTGGCTCGTGTCCCACAGGGTCGGGCCGCCCTCTTCGAGCGCGAGCGAGGAGGCGCCGCCGATGTAACCCAGGCGCGTGCCGGTGCCGCCGAGCCGGGCGGCGAGATCCTCGACGACCCCTTCGAGTCTCCCGGCCATGTCGGCGCGCGGGGAGAGGGCGACGACGACGACGTCGCGTCCGGGGAGGACCGCGTCGAGCACGGCCGCGTCGAGCGCGGAGCCGGTGACGTAGTCGACACCGGCGACGGGCCGCTCGGGGGCGGTGCGGCTGACGGCGGTGACCTCGTGGCCGCGCTTCGCGGCTTCGGCGACGAGTGCGCCGCCCGCGTAGCCGGTTCCGCCGAGGATGGTGATGCGTGACACGGAAGGACCGCTCCTTTACTCTCTATCGGTAACTCAGTCACCGTACGCCACCATCGGCGCCTCGTGAAGAAGGCACCTCGCGGTGAGGAAGGAGCGTCGAGGTGAGCGTCATCCCGTGGGACCCGTACCGCCTGGACTGCCCGTCGCGGCGCCTGCTCGATCGCATCGGCGACCGCTGGACCGTGCTCGTCGTCGGTGCGCTCGACGACGGGCCGCACCGCTTCTCGGTGCTCGCGAACCGGGTCGGCGGCATCTCGCAGAAGATGCTGACCCAGACGCTGCGCTCGCTCGAGCGCGACGGGTTCGTCACGCGCACCGTCTACGCCGAGGTGCCGCCGCGCGTCGAGTACGCGCTCACCGACCTCGGCCGATCGCTGCAGGAGCCGCTGCGCGCGCTCGAGGAATGGGCGGTCGCGCACATGGATGACGTGGTGGCGCGGCAGGAGCGCTTCGACGCCGGTGCCTAGCGCACCCGGCCGCGGACAGGGGAATGCCCCGGGACCGCGGGGGCCCCGGGGCATCCGGTAGCGAGTCGATCCGGGCTGCTCATGCGCTGGGACGCATCGTCCACTGCGAGCGGTTCCAGCTGAGGTCCCGCAGCCGGCGCTCGTACTCGGCGTCGTGAGCCGGGAGGCTCTTCGGAGGCTTCGCGTAGCTGCGGCGACCGTAGGTGATGAGCATGAGGCCCACCCGGAGCGCGAGCCGGTCGAAGGCGTTGGGTCGCGCGATGCGACGGGCCTGCGGCTGCTGTTCGGGCGCCTGTTGCGGCGGATGCTCGAGAAGGGTCGTGGACATGATGATTTTCCTCACGGGAGTGATCGGTTGCCGCTCGTGGCGGCGGGGGATGATCGACCACGGTCGGTCTCGGGTGGAGACCGGTCGAGTCGTGACGGTGCGACGATCCGGGGTCGCCGAAGCGGGGCCGGATCAGGGCTTCATCAGCGTCGTCACCGCGAGCGGCGACGGGAGAAGTCCCTCAGCCGCGTCGCGAGGTGACGCCGACGAAGCCGGCGAAACGGGTGCGGACGGTGATATCCGCTCGGATTGCGTTCATCATGTCGGCCGGCCTCCTTTCATCTATCGGCGTAGCGCGGGAATCGCGCTCCGCCAACCTAGCGGGAGCCCGCGTCGCGGTTCAAGGGCCACACGGCCCGTGGCGGCACGAATCTGATATCGAATGGATAACGGCGGCCGTCGCGCCCGGTAGCGTGAGCATCGTCCGGCCGTTCGACCCCGGCCGGAAGACGGAGACCGGAGTTGGACCCCGCCGAACTCGCCCTCGACCCGGACGAGATCCGCCGGCTCGAAGAGTGCGCGCAGGAGCCCATCCGCACGCCCGGATCCATCCAGTCGCACGGCACGCTGCTCGGCGTCGACGTCGACACCGCGCGGGTCGTCGTCGCGAGCGAGGACGCCGCCGACTGGCTCGGCCGCTCCATCGCCGAGGCGGGCGACTCGTCGCTCGAGTACGCGGTGCGCACCGGCAACGCGCTCGACCCCGTGCGGGTGCCCTGGGGCACCGACATGGTGGATGCGATCGTGCACCACGTCGAGGGCCTCGCGATCGTCGAGCTGGAGCCGGTCACCCCGGGCGTCGAGTACGCGCGCACCGCCGTGGTCACCGCGCTCCAGCGGCTGTCGACGATCAGCGACGTCGGCGAGCTGCGGCGCCGGGCGGCGGAGGAGATCCGCGCGCTCACCGGCTACGACCGGGTGATGGTCTACCACTTCCACCCCGACGGGCACGGCGAGGTCGTCGCCGACGACCGCGATCCCGTGCTCGAGCCGTACCTCGGCCTGCACTTCCCGTCGTCCGACATCCCGCCGCAGGCGCGCGAGCTCTACCTGTCCAAGGTGAGCAGGCAGATCGTGGATTCCCGCGACCCCGGCATCCCGCTCGTCGCCCTCGCCGGCGATGCGCGCTCGGTCGACCTGTCGCAGGCCGAGCTGCGCAGCGTGTCGCCGTACCACCTCGAGTACATGCGCAACATGGGTCAGGCCGCGACGATGTCGCTGTCGCTCGTCGACCAGGGCCGGCTCATCGGGATGATCACGTGCGCACACCGGGAGCCGCGCCGGCTGCCGGTGCTGCTGCGGCGCTCGCTCGAGGTACTCGCGACGCAGATCTCGCTGCAGCTCGGCTCGATGCTGCGCATCGAGGAGCTGCGGCACACCGTCGAGGTGCGCGAGCGCCGGGCTGCGCTGCTCGCGCCGCTCTACGGCTCCGACGACATCTTCGCGGCGCTCCTCGACGGGCGCCGCACCGTGCTCGACCTCGTGCCCGCCGACGGGGTGCTCGTGCGCGTCGACGGCTCCACCCGTGTCGCCGGCCGCACGCCGCCGCGCGAGGCCGTGGACCGGGTGCTCGCCGCCCTCGACGGCGCCGCGTTCTCGTCCGAGAGCCTCGAGCGCGACCGGCCGGAGTTCGCTGAACTGATGCCGGGGGTCGCGGGGCTGCTCGTCGTCCCGCTCGACGAGGAGGGCGACACCCTCGTGTTCTTCCGCGGCGAGTTCGCCCGCGAGATCGCCTGGCTCGGCGACCCGGGCATGTCGAGCCGGCCCGCGCCGCGTTCGCCGCGCACGTCGTTCAGCGCGTGGCGGCAGAGCGTGCGCGGGCGCTCCGCCCCGTGGGGCACCGTCGTCGACGAGGCGCGCGAGCTCGGCGAGGAGCTCGCGTTCACGCTGCACCGGCGCTCCGAGTCGCGACTCGCCGAGCTGGCGATGCGGGATGCCCTCACCGGCCTGTTCAACCGGCGTTACCTCGTCGAGCGCATCGCCACCCGGGGCCCGGTCGGCCCGGAGGGCAAGGCGGTGCTCTTCGTCGACCTCGACGACTTCAAGGCCGTCAACGACGAGTACGGGCACGACGTCGGCGACGGCGTCATCCTCGAGGTCGCGCGCCGCCTGCTCGCCCACTCGCGGTCGCAGGATGTCGTGGTGCGCCTCGGCGGCGACGAGTTCGTGGTGCTGTGCGAGGGTGCGAAGGGTGAGGATGCCGAAGCCCTCGGCGCCCGGCTCGTCGACGCGATCGCCAAGCCCATCGTCATCGGGCCCCACGTCGTCACGGTGACCGCATCGTGCGGCCTCGTCGTGGCGCCGCCCGGCGCGCCGCGGTCCGGGCTGCTCGAGGCGGCGGATGCCGCGATGTACCGCGCGAAGCGCTCCGGCCGGAACCGCGTCTCGGCCTGACCGCGCGCGCGAGTATGACCCTCGGAGCCGGGCGGGGCAAGCCCTGCGGCGGACGGTGCCGGGGGAGTAGCGTCGGGGGTTCCAAGCGAGAGCGGGTCGCCGCATGTCCTCTTCCCGAATGCGGCGATCGCCGGTGTCGGTCGTCATCCCGGTGCTCGACGACGGGCGCTACCTGCGTCGCTGTCTGACGGCACTGGCGCGTCAGCGCCGTCGCCCGCTCGAGATCGTCGTCGTGGACAACGGATCGCGCGATCACAGCAGGCGCGTCGCCCGGCGCGCGGGCGCCCGCGTGGTGCGCGAGCGCCGGCGCGGGATCCCCGCCGCGGCCTCGCGCGGCTACGACGCGGCGCGCGGTGCCGTGATCGCGCGCCTCGACGCCGACTCCGTCCCTGCCGAGGACTGGGTGGAGCGCATCGAGGCGGCGTTCGCGCGCGATCCCGCGCTCGCCGCGCTCACCGGTCCCGGCGAGTTCGGAGTCCGGCCGCCGCGTCGCTGGCGGGCCGCGGCCCTGCTCTACCTCGGCACGTACTTCACCGTCGTCGGCGGCCTGCTCGGTCGCCCGCCCGTGTTCGGGTCGAACCTCGCCATGCGCCGCTCCGCCTGGCGCGCCGCCCGCGGCGACGTGCACCGCCGCGATCGCTTCCTGCACGACGACCTCGACCTCAGCATCCACCTGCCCGGCCGGGTCCGCGTCGACCGCGACCTCCGCGTCGTCATCTCCCGCCGCCCCCTGCGCAGTGCCCGGGCCCTGTCGAAGCGCGCCGCGATGGGCGTCTGGACGGTGGTGCGGCACCTGCCCGCGATCGTCCGGGGCCGCGCGGCGCGAGCCGAAGGGTGGATCGGATGAGCGCCGGCATCCTCGCCATCACCGGCGGCGTCGTCGAGCCGGAGCCCGGCGAACGGATCGACGGCGGCACGGTGCTCGTCCGCGACGGGAAGATCCTCGCCGTGGGCCGGGACGCCCCTCCGGCGGACGCGACCCTCGTCGACGCGACGGGCTGCCGCGTGCTGCCCGGCTTCGTCGACGCGCACGCCCACATCGGCGTGCACGAAGTCGCGGTCGGGCTGCCCGGCGCCGACGTCAACGAATCGGGCCTGTCGAATGCCGCCGGCATCCGCGCGCTCGACGCGATCAACCCGCACGATCCCGCCTTCGACGACGCCCTCACCGGCGGGGTGACGACCGTCGTCGTCAAGCCTGGCAGCGGCGCCCCCCTGGGAGGGCAGTCGGTCGCGCTGAAGACCGCGGGCGGGCGGATCGTCGACGATCGCGTGCTCCGCGACCCGCTGAGCCTGAAGTCGGCGTTCGGGGAGAACCCGAAGGCCGGCGCGAACGGCGGCCTCCCGACGACGCGGATGGGGATCGCCTACGTCATCCGCCAGGCCCTGGAGGACGCCCGTCACTACGGCAGGCGGGCCGCCGGGACGGTGGCGCGGGACCTCCACCAGGAGGTGCTGCAGCGCCTCCTCGCGGGCGAGCTGCCGTGGGACGTCCACGCGCACCGTCAGGACGACATCGCCACCGCCCTGCGCATCGCCCGGGAGTACGGCCTGCGGCTCGTGATCAATCACGGGACGGAGGCGTACCTCCTCGCGGGGATCATCGCGGAGCAGAACATCCCGGTGATCCTCGGACCGCTCTCGGTCGCACGCTCCAAGGTCGAGCTCGCCTGCCGCCGGGAGACGACCCCCCGCATCCTGCACCGCACCGGCATCCCGTTCGCACTCATGACCGATCACCCCGAGGTGCCGATCGAGCTGCTCTCGCTCCAGGCATCGCTCGCGGTGCGGGCGGGACTGCCGGCCGACGCGGCGTTGCGGGCGATCACGACGACGCCGGCCGAGATCTACGGGCTCGACGATCGGGTCGGGTCGCTGCGCCCGGGACGCGATGCCGACATCGTGCTGTGGAGCGGCGATCCCCTCGACACCCGATCGCGCGTGCGGACCGTCTACGTCGACGGCGTCGCGGTGTTCGGGCGGCCGGCCGCGTGATCCCCGCTCCGAGCGCGTGAGTGCCGGGCGGGGAGACCCGCCCGGCAACCGCGCTCAGCGACCCGGGGTCGCGGCGTCGGCGACGCGCGTCGGCAGGGCGCCGAGCGCGATCGCGGCGATGCCGACGATCAGGTGGAAGCCGATGTCGAATCCGGTGAAGCCGGTCGGGAGCATCCCGAACAGCGTCGGGTCGGCGAAGGCCAGCAGGCCCATGAGCACGTACATCGCGCCCACGGCGATGATGACGCCGCGGGTGGCGGCGAGCGGGACGCTCGGCGCGAGCCCGACGACGAGCAGCGCCGCCGCGATGACGAGTCGCAGCACGTCGAGCGTGATGTCGACGTTCATGATGCCGAGCAGGTGATCGCCCTCGATGAAGAACCCGATGAGCGCGAGAAGCCCGACGACGACGCCGAGCACGACTGCAACCATCCGATGCATGTCACTCCTCCGTTTCCGGGCAACGAGCGCCGCCCTCCCTCGACCGTCGCCCGGATCGGTCCCCCGGCGAGGGCGTTGCCAGCCGGGGCCGCGCGTGTTACGCGAGCGCGCCTCAGATGGAGTCGGCGGAGTCGCGCCCGTAGCCCTCGAGGAGCCGCAGCCACACCTCGGAGAGCGTCGGGTAGGCCGGCACGGCGTGCCACAGCCGGTGCAGCGGCACCTCGCCGACGATCGCGACGGTCGCGGCGTGGAGCAGTTCGCCGACGCCCGGGCCGGCGAAGGTCGCGCCGAGCAGGATGCCCCGCTCCTCGTCGATCACCGCGCGGGCCCGCCCGCGGTAGTCGTCGGCCTGAACGGTCGCGCCGGCCAGCCAGGCGAGGTCGTAGTCGACGACGCGGATGCGATGCCCGGCCTCGCGCGCGGCGGCGGCGGTGAGCCCGACGGAGGCGACCTCCGGGTCGCTGAAGGTGACCTGCGGGACGGCGGCGGCATCCGCGGTCGCGACGTGCCGGCCCCACGGGCGGTCGTCGATGGGGATCCCGGTCGCGCGGGCGGCGATCACGTCGCCCGCGGCGCGCGCCTGGTACTTGCCCTGATGGGTGAGCAGGGCCCGGTGCGTGACGTCGCCGACGCCGTAGAGCCAGTCGGGCCCGCGCACCCGCAGGGTGTCGTCGACGTCGAGCCACGACCCGGGCACCAGTCCGACGGTCTCCAGCCCGAGGTCGTCCGTGCGTGGCACGCGGCCCGTCGCGACGAGCACCTCGGCCGCGCGCACCTCCGAGCCGTCGGCGAGGGTGAGCACCTTCTCGTCGCCCTCGCGGCGGGCACCGGCGACCTCGGCGCCCGTGCGGATGTCGACCCCGCGTTCCCGCAGGGCCCGGGCGACCTCCTCGCCGGCGAACTCCTCCATGCCGGAGAGCACCCCGCCGCGCGCGAGCAGCGTCACCGCGGAGCCGAAGTCGGAGTACGCGGTGGCCATCTCGACGCCGACCACGCCGCCGCCCACGATCGCGAGGCTCGCGGGCACCGCGCGGGCGCTCGTCGCCTCCCGGCTCGACCACGGCTCGATGTCGCGGAGTCCGGGGATGTCGGGCAGCAGCGCCGCGCTGCCGGTCGCGATCGCGACGGCGTGGGTCGCCACGAGGACGGTGACGGATCCGTCGCGCGCGGTGACCTCGACGCGGCGCTCGCCGGCGAGCCGCCCGTGGCCGCGCACGACCTCGATCCCGGCTCCCGTCGCCCACTCGACCTGGCCGGAGTCGTCCCAGTCGTGCACGATGCGGTCGCGCCGCGCGAACGCCGCCGCCGGGTCGACCGCGCCCACCGGGCCGGCCCCCGCGACGGACGCCGCCGCGCGGGCCGCCGCGCCGGCGCGCAGGAGCGCCTTGGAGGGCATGCACGCCCAGTACGAGCAGTCGCCGCCGACGAGTTCGGCTTCCACGAGCGCGACGCTCAGCCCGCCCTGGACCGCGCGGTCGGCCACGTTCTCGCCCACCGCGCCGCCGCCGATCACCACGAGGCCGAACTCGCGCGCCGTCATGCGGGCAGCGTAGACCCCGGGGGTCGGACCGCGCTCAGGAGGCGGGCGTCTTGACCGGTTCCGGCACGATGCGCATGCCGGTCGTCGTGTTCGCCGAGTCGATCAGCTCGTCGAGCCACTCGCGGTTGATCTCGTGTCCCGACGAGCCGAACTCGAAGCGCAGCGTCGCCGCGGTGTTCACCCACACCGTCGACCGCGTGTCGCCCTTCCCGTCGATCGTGAGCGCGAAGCTCTCGTTGCGGCGGAGCTTGGCGATCATGACCAGCTCGACGTGCGCGAGCGTGCGGTCGTCGATCTCGAACGACGCCGGGGGCGAACCATAGTGGAGAGAACCCATTGTGCCGATCCTACGTTTCACTCGGGGGGACAGGGGTAGCCTGTGCCACGTGGCGATCGTGAACAGGCTGACCGTGGACGGGCGGGACTACTTCCTGCCGGAGCCCGTGACGGAGCTCAAGAACCAGATCCTCGAAGCGATCCGGCAGGGTGGCGGGTACGTCAACATCCCGCCGCTGCGCGGAGGACCGGGAATCGACATCCTGTTCTCCCCGGGCATGCCGGTGACCTGGTCGCAGATCGACGTCGGCGGCGACGGCTCGTCCGAGGAGGGCGACGCCGCCCCCATCGGCGACGAGCACTACGGCATCTAGCGGGGTCTCCGGCGCGAGCACGGCGGGCGCGGGCATTCAGGCCGCGTCGCCGGTCTCGGCCACGAGCAGCGGCTCGATCTCGTCGGCCGGCAGCGGCGGCGAGAAGAAGTAGCCCTGCGCGCGGTCGCAGCCCCAGCGGGCCGCGCGGTCGAAGTGCTCCTGGGTCTCGATCCCTTCGGCGACGACGCGGGCGCGGCGCTCGTGCGCGATCGCGATGCACTCCTCGGCGAGGTCGTCGACGGCGGGGGTGTCCTCGTGGACGAGGGACTTGTCGATCTTGATCTCCGTGAGGGGCAGCCGGCGGACGAGCTTGAGCGACGTGTTGCCGATGCCGAAGTCGTCGATCGAGACGCCGACGCCGCCGTCGATGAGCGCGTCGAGGGTCGCCATCTCGTCGTAGGCGTAGGTGATCTCGGGCGACTCGGTGATCTCGATCGTCATCGCCTGGTAGGGCAGCTCCAGTTCGCGCAGCCGGCGCAGGATGCGCGCGGCGAACTCGGGCACGAGCTCGGTCGGTGAGACGTTGAGCGACAGGCCCACGTTCACGCCGCGGCGGTGCCACTGCGCGACGCGTCGGCCCGAGTCGTCGAGCATGACCTTGCCGAGCTCGGCGATGAGCCCGTACCGCTCGGCGACGTCGATGAAGCGGTCCGGCAGCAGCACGCCGTGCTCGGGGTGCAGCCAGCGGCACAGGGCCTCGAGCGCGACCACACGGCGGCTCTTGATGTCGTACTGCGGCTGGAAGTACGCGGTCAGCTCGCCCGCGTGGAACGCGCGACGAAGCCGCCCCGCCAGATCGGCTGCGGAGCGCGGGTCATCGCCGTCGTACACCGATCCAGATTCGGGTTCACGGCGGTCGCGGTCAACGCGATCCCTCGGGTTCATTCCGCGCGTATAATACGCCGCCCCGCCGGTTACGCGGGGATGTGCCGCACGGTGGGGTGTTCCCCGGGCGCGGCGGGCTAGCATGCGGCAATGGGCACGCTGACCTACGACTCCAAGATGACGATCTCGTTCGACGACCGGGTCCTCGCCCACCTGCAGGTCGTGATCTGGTCGAAGCTCCGGCGCGGCGAGCACTTCGCCTTCACCTGGACGGAGCCCTCGCGCAGCGGATTCGGCCGCACGTCGATCTGGCTCGCGCCCTCGATCCCGCTGACCTTCGAGTACTTCGGCGGTCGTCCGCCGCGCCTCAACGCCCAGTGGGTGCAGATCCTCACCAAGTCGGCGAACTCGCCCGGTGGCCTCGTGCTCACCCCGGAGCCGCCCGAGAAGGAGATCCCCTCGGCCTGATAGAGCGCCCTCCGGCGAGCTGTCAACCCCCGGCATCGGGGGCCGGGGCGGTCGTACCGTCCTGGACATGACACTTCAGGTCACGGCGCATTCCGCGTCCCTCAGCGAATCCCCCCGGCCCGAGCGCGCCGTCAACTGGTACGCCCCGACCGCGGGACTGTGGGTGGCGACCCGCGGCGGCGACCACGCGGGCCGCGTCGAGCGCATCGACGGCGTCTACCACGCGACGAACGGCCGCGGCCGGTCGCTCGGCTGGTACCCCGACCTCACTGCGGCGCTCGTCGCGGTGGACGGCGGCGAGAAGGAGCCGTTCGGCCAGCGCCCCGGCGTCCGCGCCGCGCTCTGGGCGGTCAACGGCGCGGCGGCCGCCGCGGCGACGGCCCTCGCGATCGCGCTCATCCGATGACGCTCATGCACCCGTCGCGCACCGGCTCGCGCGTCTCCGTGTGGTTCACGGGCGGCGCGCCCGTCCGGCTCGTGAGCGCCGGCACGCGCTTCCGCGTCATCGGCGAGGCGAAGGCCGCCGACATCAACGGCGCGCGCTACTGGCGCTTCCGCGCCGAGGGGGATGACGGCAGCGGCGGCACGTTCGACATCCGGGAGACCGGCGGAGGATGGATCCTCGTGGGCGTCGAGGACGACGCCGGGTCGGACATCCCCTGATGCCCGGCGGCCAGCCCCCGCAGACCTGGCCCGGTTCCGCGTATCCGCTCGGTGCCACGTTCGACGGCAACGGGACGAACTTCGCGTTGTTCACCGAGAACGCCGAGGCGGTCGAGCTGTGCCTCATCGGGGAGCGCGGCGCCGAGACGCGCGTGCCGCTCACCGAGGTGGACGCCTACGTCTGGCACGCCTACCTCCCCGGCGTGCAGCCCGGGCAGCGCTACGGCTACCGCGTGCACGGACCGTGGGATCCGGAGAACGGCCACCGGTTCAATCCGTCGAAGCTGCTGCTCGACCCCTACGCGAAGGCGACGACGGGCGACTACCGCTGGGGGCAGTCGCTGTTCTCCTACCCCTTCGGCGACCCGGACGGGCGCAACGACGACGACTCGGCGCGCGACGCGATGCTCGGCGTCGTCGTCAACCCGTTCTTCGACTGGTCGGGCGACCGCGCCCCCGGCATCCCGTACAAGGACACCGTGGTCTACGAGGCGCACGTCCGCGGCCTGACGATGCGGCATCCCGACGTCCCGGAGGAGCTGCGCGGCAGCTACGGCGGGCTCGCCCACCCGGCGGTGATCTCCCACCTCCAGAAGCTCGGCGTGACGGCGGTCGAGCTCATGCCCGTGCACCAGTTCGTGCACGACTCCGCCCTCGTCGAGAAGGGGCTGCGCAACTACTGGGGCTACAACACGATCGGCTTCTTCGCCCCGCACGCCGGCTACGCCGCCTCGCCCGTGCCCGGGAGCGCCGTGCAGGAGTTCAAGGGGATGGTGCGCGCGCTCCACGAGGCGGGGATCGAGGTCATCCTCGACGTCGTCTACAACCACACGGCGGAGGGCAACCACCTCGGGCCCACGTTGTCGATGCGCGGCATCGACAACGCCGCCTACTACCGCCTCGTCGACGACGACCCGCGGTACTACATGGACTACACGGGCACCGGGAACAGCCTCAACGTGGGCCACCCGCACACGCTGCAGCTCATCATGGACTCGCTGCGCTACTGGGTGACCGAGATGCACGTCGACGGGTTCCGGTTCGACCTCGCGGCGACCCTCGCGCGCGAGTTCTACGAGGTCGACCGGCTCGCGACCTTCTTCGAACTCGTGCAGCAGGACCCGGTGGTGAGCCAGGTGAAGCTCATCGCCGAACCATGGGACGTCGGCCCCGGCGGGTACCAGGTCGGCAACTTCCCCCCGCAGTGGACGGAGTGGAACGGCAAGTACCGCGACACGGTGCGCGACTTCTGGCGCGGCGAGCCCGCGACCCTCGGCGAGTTCGCGTCGCGCATCTCCGGATCCGCCGACCTCTACGAGCAGACCGGCCGTCGCCCCGTCGCCTCCGTCAACTTCGTCACGGCGCACGACGGCTTCACGCTGCGCGACCTCGTCTCCTACGACGCCAAGCACAACGAGGCCAACGGCGAGGACGGGCGCGACGGCGCCGACGACAACCGCTCGTGGAACAGCGGCGTCGAGGGCGAGACCGACGACGCGGGCGTGCGCGAGCTGCGCGCGCGGCGGCAGCGCAACCTGCTCGCGACGCTCCTGCTGTCGCAGGGCGTGCCGATGATCCTCCACGGCGACGAGCTCGGGCGCACGCAAGGCGGCAACAACAACGTCTACGCGCAGGACTCCGAGATCTCCTGGGTGGACTGGGAGGCCGCCGACCGGGGGCTGATCGAGTTCACCGCCGCGCTCGTGCGGCTGCGGCGGGAGCATCCGGTGTTCCGGCGCAGCCGGTTCTTCGACGGCCGGCCGGTGAAGCGCGGCGCTGCGGGAGATCCGTGGCCCGACGTCGAGTGGCTGCGCCCGTCGGGCGAGCTGATGGAGCCGGAGGACTGGGAGGCGGGCTTCGGCCGCGCGATCGGGATGTTCCTCAACGGGCAGGGCATCCGCGAGCGCGGGGCGCGCGGCGAGCGGCTCGTCGACCGGTCGTTCCTGGTCTGGTTCTCGGCCGACGACTCCGAGCTCGAGGTCGTCGTGCCGGAGGCGATGGACGGGATGCGCTGGGATGTCGTCGTCGACACGAGTGCCGCCGACGTCGACCGCGCCCCGCTCGGCTCGGGCGACGCGCTCACCCTCGCCCCGCACTCGCTCGTCGTGCTGCGCGAGCACGTCGAACCGGGGGCGGGCGACGCCGCCGTGAGCGCGAGCCTCACCGGGCCGGGCACGGAGTCGCCGTGACCCGCGTGCCCGCGTCGACGTACCGCCTGCAGGTGTCGGCGGACTTCCCGCTCGACGCGGTGCGCGACGTCGCCGGGTACGTGCGCGACCTCGGGGCCGACTGGCTCTACCTCTCGCCGCTGCTCGCCGCGACGCCCGGGTCGACCCACGGCTACGACGTCGTCGACCCGACGCGCGTGGATGACTCCCGCGGCGGTCCCGACGCGCTCGCCGCCCTCGCCGCGACCGCGCGCGAGCTCGGGCTCGGGGTGCTCGTCGACATCGTGCCGAACCACATGGGCGTGGGGACCCCGGTCGAGAACCCGTGGTGGTGGGACGTGCTGCGCCTCGGCCGCGGGTCGCCGTGGGCCGGGCACTTCGACATCGACTGGGAGGCCGGCGGCGGACGGCTGCGCATCCCCGTGCTCGGCGAGGAGGCCGCCGACGCCGCGGCCGCCGGGGTGCTGCGCGTCGAGGACGGCGAGCTGCGCTACCACGACCACCGGTATCCGCTCGCGCCGGGGACCGAGGGCGGCGACGTGCTCGCCGTGCACGCGGCGCAGCACTACGAGCTGGTGCACTGGACGCGGGCGGATGCGGGGCTCAATTACCGCCGCTTCTTCGCCGTCAACGAGCTCGCCGCCGTGCGCGTCGAAGACCCGGCGGTGTTCGCCGACACCCACGCCGAGATCGTGCGCTGGGTGCGCGAAGGGCTCGTCGACGGGCTGCGGGTCGACCACCCCGACGGGCTCGCCGACCCCGGCGGCTACCTCGACCGGCTCGCCGAGGCGACGGGCGGGGTGTACGTGCTCGTCGAGAAGATCCTCGAGCGCGGCGAGACGCTGCCCGCGCACTGGGCGACCCACGGCACGACGGGCTACGACGCGCTCGCCGAGATCGAGCGCGTGCTCGTCGACCCTTCGGGACGCGCCGAGCTGGATCGCATCGACGTCTCGCTCCGCGGCTCGCGGCAGTCGTGGGCCGACCTCATCCACGGCACGAAGCGGGCGATCGCCGACGGCATCCTGCACTCCGAGGTGCTGCGGCTCGAGCGCGACCTACGGGCGGAGGAGCCGGAGGCGGGCGACCCGGCGCGGCTCGCGGACGCCCTCGCCGAGGTTCTCGCGTGCTTCCCGGTCTACCGCAGCTACCTCCCGGCGGGCGCCGAGCACCTCGCGGCCGCGCTCGAGGACGCGCGGGCGCGCCGGCCCGACCTCGCCGGAGAGCTCGACGTCGTCGGGGTCGCGCTCGCCGACCCGGCGCGCCGCGTCGCCGTGCGGTTCCAGCAGACCTCCGGGATGGTGATGGCGAAGGGCGTCGAGGACACGGCCTTCTACCGGGTGTCGCGGCTGGCATCCCTCACCGAGGTCGGCGGCGACCCGGACGAGTTCTCCCTCGGCGTCGACGAGTTCCACGCCCGCCAGCAGGCGCGGTTCGCGGCGTTCCCGCACTCGATGACGACGCTCTCCACGCACGACACCAAGCGCGGCGAGGACACCCGCGCGCGCATCACCGCGCTCGCCGAGATCCCGCGCGAGTGGGCCGCGTTCGTCGCGCGCCGCCGCCAGGCGCTCAGCCTCGGCGACGGACCGTTCGAGAACCTGCTCTGGGAGTCGATCGTCGGGTCGTGGCCGCGCGAGCGTGCGGCGCTGCACGGCTACGCGGAGAAGGCGGCGCGCGAGGCGGGCACGTCGACGACCTGGACCGCGCCGGTCGCGGGATTCGAGGAGCGGATGCACGCGCTCGTCGACTCCGTCTTCGACGACCCGGCGACGAACGCCGACGTCGAGGCGATGGTCGCCCGGCTGGCGCCCGCGGGCTGGTCGAACGGGGTGGCCGCGAAGCTGTTGCAGCTCAGCGGTCCCGGCGTCCCCGACGTCTACCAGGGCAGCGAGCTCTGGGAGCGTTCGCTCGTCGACCCCGACAACCGGCGCCCCGTCGACTTCGCCGCGCGCCGGGAGCTGCTCGCGCGGATCGACGCGGGGGAGCATCCGCCGGTGGGGGAGGACGGCGCCGCGAAGCTGCTCGTCGCGAGCCGCGTCCTGCGCGCCCGCCGCGACCGGCCGGAGCTGTTCACCCGCTATCTGCCGCTCACCGCCGTGGGCGCCGCCGCCGGGCACCTCGTCGCCGTGGACCGGGGCGGGGCGATCGCCGTCGCGACACGCCTCCCGCTCGGGCTGGAGCGCGACGGGGGATGGCGCGACACCGAGCTCCTCGTGCCGGCCGGCGTCTACCGCGACGCGATCGCGGGCGACCTCGTCTCGGGGGACGCCGTGCCGATCGGCCGGCTGCTCGCGCGCTATCCGGTCGCGCTCCTGCTGCGGGAGGACGACGCGTGATCGCGCGGGTGTGGGCGCCGATCCCCGAGCGCGTGGCCGTCGTCGTGAACGGCCACCCGTTCCCGATGGAGCCCGCGGGCGACGGCTGGTGGACGGGGCCGGAGCTCTCCCCGGGCGACCGCTACGGATTCCTCCTCGGCGACGACCCCGAGCCGCGGCCCGACCCGCGCGGCCGGCGGCTCCCCGACGGCGTGCACGGACTCTCCGAGGCGACGGCCCCGCGCCGCGCGGAGGTGGGCGGATGGCGCGGCCGCACCCTCGTCGACCGGGTGATCTACGAGCTGCACATCGGCACGTTCACCCCCGCCGGGACGCTGGATTCCGCCGTCGCGCGCCTGGACCACCTCGTCGACCTCGGCGTCGGATTCGTCGAGCCGCTTCCGGTCAACGCCTTCAACGGGCGGTGGAACTGGGGCTACGACGGGGTCGCGTGGTTCGCGGTGCAGGAGTCCTACGGCGGCCCGGAGGCGTACGCGCGGTTCGTGACGGCGTGCCACGAGCGCGGTCTCGGCGTCATCCAGGACGTCGTGTACAACCACCTCGGGCCGAGCGGCAACCACCTGCCGCGGTTCGGCCCGTACCTGCGCGCCGAGGGCACCAACACGTGGGGCGCCGAGCTCGACCTCGACGAGCCCGAGGTGCGGCGCTACATCCTCGACAACGCCCGCATGTGGTTCGAGGAGTACGGCGTCGACGGGCTTCGGCTCGACGCCGTGCACGCCTTGCGCGACACGTCGGAGGAGCACATCCTCGCCGAGCTGTCGCGGGAGACCGACGCGCTGAGCGTGCGGCTCGGGCGCCCGCTCACCCTCATCGCCGAGTCCGACCTCAACGACCCCGTCATGTTCGCGCCGCGCGCCGAGGGCGGGCACGGGCTCACCGCGCAGTGGAGCGACGACTACCACCACGCCGTGCACGTCGCGCTCACCGGCGAGACGGCGGGCTACTACGCCGACTTCGCCGACCCGGACGCCCTCGCGACGGTCTCGACGCGCGGGTTCTTCCACGCGGGCACGTACTCGTCGTTCCGCGAGCGCGAGCACGGCGTGCCGCTCGGGCCGGACACCGAGGCCTGGCGGCTCGTCACGTTCGCGCAGGACCACGACCAGATCGGCAACCGCGCCGCGGGCGACCGGCTCACGGCATCCCTCTCCCCGCGGCGGCTCACGATCGCGGCGGTGCTCGCCGTGCTCAGCCCGTCGACGCCGATGCTCTTCATGGGCGAGGAGTGGGGGGCGACGACGCCGTGGCAGTTCTTCACCTCGCACCCCGAGCCCGAGCTCGGCCGGGCGACCGCCGAGGGCCGCATCGCCGAGTTCGCGCGCATGGGCTGGGATCCGGATGCGGTGCCCGATCCGCAGGACCCGGCGACGTTCGAGCGCTCCAAGCTCGACTGGTCCGAGCCGGAGCGCGAGCCGCACCGCGGCCTGCTCGAGCAGTACCGCCGGCTCATCGCCCTTCGCGCCCACGAGCCCGAGCTGCACAGCCCGCGGTTCGGCGACGTGCGGGCCGAGTCGCGGTCCGACGGGCGGCTGTGCGTCGAGCGCGGCGCCATCCGCATCCGCATCAACCTCGGCGACGAGCCGTGGCACTCCGGCGACGTGGAGGAGCTGCTGTTCGCGGGCTCCGCCGACGTCTCCGCGACCCCCGTCACCATCCCGCCCGACGGCGTGCTGGTCAGTCGCGCCCGGAGATAGCACTCGCGCGGGGAGCTGACAAGCCCGAGCTTTCCCCGGCTTCCGGTGTTGAGCTGATCCGACCATGACTCTCACGACCGATCGCCCGCGGCGCAGCGAGCTCGGAACGGTCCGTCCGACGACCCGTCCCGTGGTCCCCCCGCGCCCCGCGCTCATCACCCAGCTCGTCCTCCCCGACGTCTACCGCGTCTCCCTCGGCGCGACGACCGTCGGCTACATCCAGCTCGCCGGTCCGGTGTTCGTCGGACTGCTCGGCTGCGTCTACAACACCTCCGTCGAGGTGGGCCAGCACGTCGACCTCGAGGCCGCGCTCGAGAAGCTCGCCCGCTGCCATCGCGAGGGCGACGGATGACGTCGCCCGTCACGAGCGAGCACCACGAACTCGTCGACGACATCCGCTCCTCCGCCACGGGTCGCGGAGCGGTCGTCGCCGTCGCCGAGTCGCTCACCGGGGGAGCCCTCGCCCAGGCGCTCGCCCGCGGGTCCGACGCCGAGGAGTGGTTCGCCGGCGGCGTCGTCGCCTACCGCAACCCGACGAAGTACCGCGTGCTCGGGGTGCCCGAGGGTCCCGTCGTGACCCGGCAGGCCGCCCGCGCGATGGCGGAGGGCGTGCGGCGGATCACCGGGGCCGACGTCGCCGTCGCGCTCACCGGGGTCGGCGGACCCGGCCCCGAGGAGGGACGCGGGGAGGGCACCGTCTTCATGGCCGTCGCGACCGCGAACTCCACCCACGACTTCGCGCACGACTTCGAGGGCGACCCGGAGGAGGTCGTGCGGCTCTCGATCACCCACGCGCTGCGCCACCTCAAGGGGGCGCTGCTCGAGGTCGTCCCCGCCTAGGCTCGCTCAGCCGCCGCCGAGGAGGGAGACCGCGCGGGCGATGACGAGCACGAGGATCACGAAGCCGCCGAAGGCCTGAAGCCCGAAGAGGATCTTCGCGCGGGTGGTGAGCGCCATCGCGTCCGGCGGGCTGAACGCCATCGTGTTGGTGAGCGACGTGTACGCGTAGTCGACGAACGACGGCGTCCAGTTGGAGTGCTCCGACGAGCCGCGGGCGACCTCGACGACGGCGTCGGCATCTTCGTCGTGGGGGAAGCGGATGTCGGCCCGCGGCAGGTCGGCGCGCGTCACCGTCGTGCGCACGACGGGCCCGCCGCGATCCATCTCCCAGTAGACGAGCGCGTAGACGATGACGTGCGTGAGCCAGACCTGCGTGGCGGCGAGCAGGAGCGTCCCGTCCTCGTCGCTCTCGGCCTGGAGCAGCTGGACGACGAGTTGCACGAGCGCGACGTGGTTGGCGAGCGCGAGCACGACGGTGCCCGCGACGGAGAGGCGGCGCGACCAGCGGGTCTCGCGGTTGAGCCGCACCGGGTTGATCGCGACGACCGGGATGAGCAGCAGCACGCACACCGCGATGACGCCGAGCCGCACCGGCAGCAGGAAGCTGCTCGGCAGGAGCGCGTAGAGGGTGAGGGCGACGAGGATCGCGCCGACCGCCGGCCAGCGGTGCTCGGTGCGCGGGGAATCCTCAGCCGGGGCCACGCGTCGGACGCTAGCTCGCCGGGGCCTCCGCGACAAGCGGTTGCCGCGGGTTGCGCGGGGGGCCAGCGTGAGGGCATGACGTCACCGCGAACCGGGCTGCGCCGCTGGCTCCACGAGCACGGACTGCTGCTGGTCAACCTCGCCCTCTTCCTCGTCTTCCTCGGCGGGATGGCCGTCGCCGGCTGGGACGTCGCCTCGCGCGAGGCGCTCGACCACGGCGACACCCCCGACGGGTTCGGCTCCTACCTGGCGAGCGGCGAATTCGTCGAGGCGGTGTTCGAGAACTGGGAGAGCGAGTTCCTCCAGATGGGCGCCTACGTGGTGCTCACGATCTTCCTGTTCCAGAAGGGCTCGTCGGAGTCGAAGCCCCTCGACGGCTCCGCGCCCGCCGACGAGGACCCGCGCCGCCGCCGGAAGGACCCGAAGGCCCCGTGGCCGGTGCGTCACGGCGGGTTCGTGCTGGTGCTCTACGAGAACTCGATGCTCATCCTCTTCGTGCTGCTGTTCGCCGCGTCGTTCCTTCTGCACCTGTTCGGCGGCGCCGCGGCGTTCAGTGAAGAGCAGACACGACACGGCGGCGCCCCCGTCACGGCCTGGGAGTATCTCGGGTCCAGTCGGTTCTGGTTCGAATCCCTGCAGAACTGGCAGAGCGAGTTCCTCGTGGTGGCCGTGCTCGTGGGCGCCGCCGTGTTCCTCCGGCAGCGCGGCTCGGGCGAGTCCAAGCCCGTCGCCGCGCCGAACTCGGAGACGGGTTAGGCGACCAGCTTCTGCAGCATCCCGCGGAGCTCCTCGCTCGTGTGGGTCTCCTGCTCGAGGTTCGCCTGCAGCAGCTTCACCGCGTCGCTCTGGCCCATGGCCGTGAGCGGGATGATGAGGCCCTCGTAGGCCGAGATCTCGTAGTGCTCGTTGCCGAGCGCGCACGAGATGACGACCTGGTCGCGCAGCGCATCGCCGGCCTTGGCGATGAGCGACTCGGCCTGACGGGTGATGCCCGTCGTGCTCGGCGACGGCGCCGTCGTGTCGCGCAGCTCGAGGAGCTTGAACACCTCGTGCAGGTTCGCGATCTGCTCGCGGGTCTCGTCGGCGTGGTGCTTGAACATCTTCTTGATGTCGGACGACTTCGCCGCCGACGCCAGCTCGCCGAGGGCGGCGAGCGAGTGGTCCTCCATCGTGAGCGCCGTGCGCAGCTGGTAGTGCAACAGCTCGACGGGGGATTCCAGGGTCATCGTGGGCATTGCTCTCTCTCCTCCGGATGGGTGGTACCCGACGCGAGGTCGGAGTCCGACGCTAAGTCGGGGTCCTGGAAGGGGGGAGGGCCTTGCGCGGAGGGCGCTCGCGTGCTTGTCGTCGGGGTCCGCGGTACGGGAGGATGCGATCGATCGTCGGGGGTCGCGCGAGGCGCGCGGAACGAGGGGAGTCGGGATGACGGGGTCTCGCGGAGTCGTCGTGGTCGGGATGGTCGCGCTGCTGCTCGCCGGGTGTGCGGGAGGCGACCCGGGCCCGGGGGGCTCGCCCGGGTCGGGAGGCGGGGACGAGGCCCCCGTCGCGGCGCCCGCGCTCGGCGTCGACTGCGCCGGACTCGCCGGGGAGGCCGCGCTCGCCGACGCGTTCGGCTCCGACCTCGCCGAGATCCCGCTCTCGTTCGACGGCTCCGGCACGTACTACGTGCTCAGCCAGATCGGCCTCGCCCAGGCGGGCGCGGTGCGTTGCGAGTGGAGCGACGGCGGAGCGAGCGGGCCGGAGAAGTACCTCACCCTCTCGGTGCTGCCGGACGCCGCCGACGACTGGGCCGCGAACGTCGCCGAGGTCGCCGCCTTCCAGCCGGCGAAGAACGCCTTCGGGGATGCCTCCCAGCACCAGTGCACCGACTTCGGCGGGCGGCTCTCCTGCCGCGTCGACGTGCTCGCCGGCGGGCGCTGGCTCTCCGCGGTGCTGAGCGGTCCCGCCTCGGAGGACGCCGCGGGGGCCCTCATCCGGGGCGCGCTCGACGCGCTCGCCGGGGTCCCGGACGGCGACCTGCCGCGACCGGGGAGCGCGCCGTCGTGCGACGCCCTCGCCTCCGACGCCGACGTGAGCGCCGCGCTCGGCGGCGACGTCGCCCTCACCGCCAACCCCGGTCCCGTGCAGCCGGTGCTGTACCACGCGGGTTTCCTCGCGGCGGGCGGCACCCACTGCTACTGGCGCGGCTCGTTCTCGGCGAAGGCCCTCGCGGCGCACGCCGGCATCCTTCCCGGCGGAGCCGCCGCGTGGGACGACTACGTCGCGCGCGAGGTGAGCGCGCGGGTCGACCGCGAGGCCGTCTCCGGTCTCGGCGACGCCGCGTTCGCCGGCTGCGTCGGCGAGACGTCGTGCTTCGCGATGGCTCGGGTCGGCGACGTCTGGGCCGCCGTCGACGTCACGAGCGAGGCCGAACCCGACAGCCGGGCGCGGGCGATCGACCTGCTGCGGGTGCTCGTCGCGGGGTTGTGATCGCGGGCGGTCCGGGCGGCGTCAGGACTGGCAGCGCGGGCACCAGGTGACGACGCGCTCCTGCCCCTCGACGCGACCCAGCTCCCCGCCGAGCAGCGTCGTGCCGCAGCGCCGGCACGGCTTGCCCGTGCGCCCGTAGACCCAGGTCTGCCGCCCGGGGCGCAGGTCGCCCGTCGTCGAGCGGGTGAAGCGCTGCTTGTTGGCCTGGAGCATCCGCTCGGCGAGGTCGACGACGCGCGGCAGGTCGGGGGTCTCGCCCACGGGCCGCGTCGGCAGCATGCCGCGCAGGAAGCAGATCTCGTTCGCGTACACGTTGCCCACCCCGGCGAGGTTGCGCTGATCGAGCAGGGCGACGAAGAGCGGCACCTCGGGCGCGGCGGCGAGGCGCTCCACCGCGAGCGCCGGGTCCCAGTCCGGCCCGAGCAGGTCGGGGCCCAGGTGGCCGACGACCCTCTCCTCGTCGCTCGTCGGGATCACCTCGAGCAACCCGAGCTCGAATCCCACCGCCTGCACGTCGGCGGTGTCGAGCACGGCGCGCGCGAGGTGCGCGGGGCGCTGCCACCGCTCGCCCGGGCGGTAGGCGCGCCAGACGCCCTCCATCTTCAGGTGGGAGTGGATGCTGAACTCCCCGATCCGGTGGAACAGGTGCTTGCCGCGCGCGACGACGGCGTGCACCGTCTCGCCCGTCAGGTCGACGGTGGCGAACCTCGGGACCCGGATGTGGCATCCGGTGAGCACCGCGCCGGCGAGGGCCGCGTGCTGCAGCTGCGCGGTCTTCCAGACGGTGTCGCCCTCGGGCATGTCAGCAGGCCCACATCCCGAGCCCGGCCCGCTCGGCCTTCGCCTCGGCGGCACGCAGCTCGTCCCAGTAGGAGTCGTTCGGCCGCACCCGGATCGCCTCGGCGAACCCGCCCTGGACGAGCGCGAGGTTCACGAAGACGCCGTCCTCGTTCCAGATGTAGAGCAGGAGCCGGTCGTAGCGGTCGAACGGCTCGACGTCGGTCGTCACCCGCACGGTCGACCCGACGGGCGCGAGCCGGAACAGCTCGTCGGTCGCCTCGTCGCCGAAGCACTCGTACTCGGGGTAGATCTCCGGGGTGTCGATGCCGATGATGCGCACCGTCTCGGTCGTGCCGGTGCGGTCGCGCAGGTTGAGGGTGTCGCCGTCGTGGATGCTCACGACCGTCATCTCCTCGGCGCGGGCCGGCACGGGGATGCCGCCGCCCGCCGGGTCGGACGGCACGGGACCGGTGGTCGGCGCGGAGGTCGTCGAGGGCGCCGCGGGGGCGGGGGAGCTCGGCGCGCCCGGGGTGAGCCCCGTGCCCGGCAGCGAACCCTGGCCGGAGAGCACGATCCACACCGCGAACCCGGTGAGGGCGAGCACGGCGATGAGGACGAGGGCGCGTTTCACGTCACCCAGTCTGCCGTCATCCGCGCAGCCGCAATCCCTGCGGGGTGGGGGCGAAGCCCGCCGCGACGAGGGCGTCGCCGAGCGGCGTGCCGAGGGCGAAGGCGCCGTCGATCTTCTCCACGCGCAGGCGCCCGCCCGCGCGGCGGATCGTCGCGGTGAGGGAGTCGGCGGCGGCGCGCAGCCGGTCGGGGTCGTCGGTGAAGGTGAGCACCGACTTGCCGCCGCGCTCGACGTAGACGCCGAGGGATCCGTCGACGAGCACGACGAGGGCACCCGCCTTGCGTCCCGGCCGGTGACCGTCGACGGCCGGCCAGCCGAGGGCCGCGCCATACGGGTTCGCGGGGTCGGTGGCGCTGAGCGTCACCGCGGTCGGCGGCGTGCCCTCCTCGGGGTCGGCGGCGAAGGTGCGCAGCCGGTCGACGGTCGCGGGGGTCGCGAACTGCGCGGCGCCGAGACCCTCGACGAAGTAGCCGCGGCGCGTGCGGCCCGTCTCCTCGAGCGACGCGAGCACCTTGTAGGCGAGCGCGAACCCGCCCGCGACGCCCTCCGACACGACGGCCCCGCGCGTCACGACGCCGTGCCGCTCGAGCAGGCTCTCGGCGAGGGCGGCGGAACGCACCGTCGGGTTCGCCTCGGGAGCGGGCAGCAGCGACCAGCGCCCGGCGACCGTCGGGGGCGCGGACTGCGCGAGGTTCGACAGCACCCTCCCCGGGGCCCGGCGGCCGCGCACGCGCGGGGCGGAGCGCGGGCGGGTCGTCGTCGCGCCGAGGCGCGAGCGCAGGGGCGCGAGGGTGTCGTTGCCGACGAGTCCCGCCCAGACGAGATCCCACAGGGCGCGTGCGAGGTCGCCGTCGTCGACGGGCTCGGTCATCGCGAGCGCCGTCGAGAGCTGGCGGAAGAAGAACGCCCCGCCGCCCGCGAGCGCGTCGACGATGCGCCCGTGCAGCTCGCCGTGGCCGGTGAGGTCCGGCTCGAACAGCGTCAGCGGGGCGGCGTCGGCGAGGTGCAGCGCGACCCAGCCGTCGCCGCCGGGCAGCTCGCCCCGGCCCGACCAGAGCACCTCGCCCGTCGTCGTGAGCTCGTCGAGCATCGCGGGGGAGTAGTCGCGCACGCGGCTCGGGAGGACGAGCGACTCCCACGTGGAGGCGGGCAGCGCGACGCCGGAGAGCTGGTCGATCGCGGTGACGAGCCCGTCGACGCCGCGCAGGTCGCCGAAGCGGTGCCACGACGGCAGGAAGCGACCGAGCGCGCGCTGCGGCACGGGCTCCACCTCGCTGCGGAGCGCGGCGAGGGAGCGGCGCCGCAGCCGGCGGAGGATCTCGGCATCCACCCACTCGGTGCCGGTCGCCCCGGGACGGAACTCGCCCTCGACGACGCGGCGGTCGGCGGCGAAGCGGCGCAGCACGTCGGTGACGACGGCGACGCCGAGCCCGAGCCGCTCGGCCGCCTCCTGCGCGGTGAACGGCCCGTGCGTGCGCACGAAGCGCGAGACGAGGTCGCCGACGGGATCCTCGACGGGGTCGAGGAACGCGGTCGGCACGCCGATCGGCAGCGGCACCCCGAGGGCGTCGCGCAGCCGGGAGGCGTCTTCGACGACCGCCCAGCGCTCCTGCCCCGCGATCGTCGCGCGGATCACCCGGTTCGCCTTCGCCAGCCCGGTCATCCACTCGCGGACTTCGGCCACATCTTGCCCCTCGGAGGTGACGGAAGTCCGCGACTCGATCTCGTCGACGCTGAGGGGGCCGAGCAGGCGCAGCAGGTCGACGACGCCCTCGGCATCCTTCGCCTTCCGCTCCGGCACGAGGCGCTGCAGCTCCGCCTCGGTGTCGGCGATGACCTTCGGGTCGAGCAGCTCGCGCAGCTCCGCGCGGCCGAGCAGCTCGGCGAGCAGCGTCGGGTCGAGCGACAGGGCGGCGGCGCGGCGTTCGGCGAGCGGCGAGTCGCCCTCGTACATGAACGCGGCGACGTAGCCGAACAGCAGCGAGCGGGCGAACGGCGACGGGGATGCCGTCTCCACCTCGACCATGCGCACCGTGCGTCCCGCGATGTCGCCGGTGAGCTGCGCGAGCGCGGGGAGGTCGTACACGTCCTGCAGCACCTCGCGCACCGTCTCGAGGATGACGGGGAACGACGGGTACTTGCGGGCGACGTCGAGCAACTGGGCGCTGCGCTGCCGCTGCTGCCAGAGCGGATTGCGCCGACCGGGGTTGTAGCGGGGGAGCAGAAGGGCGCGCGCGGCGTTCTCGCGGAACCGGGAGGCGAAGAGCGCCGAGCCGCCGACCTCGGCGGTCACGAGCTCTTCGAGCTCTTCCCGCTCGAAGAGGAACAGGTCGGCGCCGGGCGGCTCGGCATCCGTCTCCGGAAGCCGCACGACGATGCCGTCGTCGCCCGCCATCGCCGACCCTTCGACGCCGAGACGCTCGCGGATGCGCGCCGACACGGCGAGCGCCCACGGCGCGTGCACCGGGGTGCCGTAGGGGGAGTGCAGCACGAGCCGCCAGTCGCCGAGCTCGTCGCGGAACCGCTCGACGAGCAGCGTGGTGTCGGTGGGCACGGTGCCGGTCGCCTGCTTCTGCTCCTCGACGAAGCGCAGCAGGTTCTGCACCGCCCACTCGTCGAGACCGCTCTCATGCAGGCGCTCCTCGATGCCGCTCGGCTTGTGCGCGAGGTCGGCGGTGAACCTCCCGATCGCCGCGCCGAGTTCGGCGGGACGCCCGAGCCCGTCGCCCTTCCAGAACGGCACCCGCCCGGGCTGCCCGAACGCCGGGGTGACGAGCACCCGGTCGCTCGTGATCTCCTCGATCCGCCAGCTCGTGGCACCGAGGGCGATGACATCCCCGACGCGCGACTCGTAGACCATCTCCTCGTCGAGCTCGCCGACGCGCCGGGCGCCGTCCTCGGTGCCGACGATGAAGACGCCGAACATGCCCCGATCGGGGATGGTGCCGCCGCTCGTCACCGCGAGACGCTGCGCGCCCGGGCGGCCCGAGATGGTGCCGGCGACGCGATCCCACACGATGCGCGGGCGCAGCTCGGCGAACTCGTCCGACGGATAGCGACCCGCGAGCAGGTCGAGCGTCGCCTCGAACGCGCTGCGGGGCAGGGTCGCGAACGGCGCCGAGCGGCGGACCGCCTCGAACCACTCCTCCACCTCCAGGGTGTCGAGTGCGACCGCGGCGACCGTCTGCTGGGCGAGGATGTCGAGCGGGTTCTGCGGCACCGCGATCGCCTCGATGAGGCCCGTGCGCATCCGCTCGCTCACGACCGTCGTGCCGAGCAGGTCGGCGCGGTGCTTCGGGAAGAGCACGCCCTTGCTGATCTCGCCGACCTGATGCCCGGCGCGACCGACGCGCTGCAGGCCCGACGCGACCGACGGCGGCGTCTCCACTTGGATGACGAGGTCGACGGCACCCATGTCGATGCCGAGCTCGAGCGAACTCGTCGCGACGACGCAGCGCAGGCGGCCCGACTTCAGATCGTCTTCGATCTGCGCGCGCTGCTCCTTCGATACCGAGCCGTGGTGCGCGCGCGCGAGGAGGGGTTCGGCGCCGGACGTCGCCCCCGACTGGCCCATGGTCGCGGCGGGCGGTCTCGACTCGCCGGCTTCGGCGACTCCGCGACCGGCGGGGTCGACCGGGTCGAGCATCTCCGCGTAGATCTCGTTCATCGACGCCGTGATGCGTTCGGCGAGCCGTCGCGAGTTGGCGAACACGATCGTCGACCGGTGCTCCAGCACGTGCTCGACGATCGCGCGGTCGACGTGCGGCCAGATCGACCCCGCCGACTGCAGCCCCGTCTCCTCCGGCTCGCCCGGACCCGGCGTCACCGGCTCGGTCGACCGCACCCCGAGCTCCGTCATGTCCTCGACCGGCACGACGACGCGCAGGTCGAATGTCTTCGCCGCGGGCGGCTGCACGATCGTCACGGGCGCCTGCCCGCCGAGGAAGCGCGCGACCTCCTCGATCGGCCGCACCGTCGCCGAGAGTCCGATGCGCTGCGCGGGCGTCGAGAGGACGGCATCCAGTCGCTCCAGCGTCACCGCGAGGTGGGCGCCGCGCTTCGACGCCGCGACCGCGTGGATCTCGTCGACGATGACCGTCTCGACGCCCGCGAGCGTCTCCCGCGCGCTCGAGGTGAGCATGAGGTACAGCGACTCGGGGGTCGTGATGAGGATGTCGGGGGGCTCGCGCTGCAGCAGCCGGCGGTCGGCGCTCGTCGTGTCGCCCGAACGGACGCCGACGGAGATCGGCGGCACCTCCTGCCCGAGGCGGCGCCCGGTCGCGGCGATGCCGACGAGCGGGGCGCGGAGGTTGCGCTCGACGTCGACGCCGAGCGCCTTGAGCGGCGAGATGTAGAGCACGCGGGTGCGATGCGTGCGCGCCTCGGGCCGCGGGGTCGCGGCGAGCCGGTCGAGCGACCAGAGGAACGCGCTGAGCGTCTTGCCGGATCCGGTGGGCGCGACGACGAGCGCGTGCCGCCCGGACGAGATCGCCTCCCACGCCCCCGCCTGCGCCGGCGTCGGCTCGGGGAACGCGCCCGCGAACCACTCCCGCGTCGCGGGAGAGAAGCGCTCGAGGGCGGGGTGCATCCCCTGATCCTCCCCCGAACCGCCGTCAGTCGGCCGGGTTTGCGCTCGCCGGCATCTGGGTGCGCAGGAACGCGACGATGTCGTCGAGCATGGGCTCGTTGAGGGAGTGGCCGAGGCCCTCGTAGATGCGCTCGGTGAGGCGCGTGTGGTCGGGCAGCCAGTCGGCGGTGTCGGCGAACCACCACTGCGGGATGACCTCGTCGGCGGTGCCGCGGCCGGAGAACACCGGCAGCCCGCGCGCGGCGAACGCGTCGTCGTTCGGGTCGGGTTCGGGATGCCGGGCGCTCGCGATCATGACGAGCGCGTCGGCGACCTCCGGATGCCGGCGCAGCGCCTGGAGCGCGAGGATGCCGCCCTGCGAGAAGCCGAGCACGCCGAGCCAGGAGGCGCGGCCGCGGAGGTCGGCGAGCCACGCAGCGAGGTCGTCTGCGGCGCCGTCGAGGCCGACGCCCGACATGTCGTCGCCGAGCGGGTACCAGGCGAAGCCGAAGCCCATCGGGTGCGGCAGCGGGGCGCGCGGCGCGGCGAGCACGAGGTCGAGCGGGAGGTACGGGGCGAGCTGGAACAGGTCCCCCTCGTTGCTGCCGTAGCCGTGCAGCAGCACGAGGTGCGGGCGGCCCGCGCGCTCCCGTTCCGGAGAGCTCCACATGACGTGCTCGGGCTCGATCATCGCTCCAGGCTAGCCCGCGGGTCTGCGGCCCCCGTCCGGGGGTGATGTCCGCCTTTCGGGGGACAGTTCAGGGGGACAATGCGCGTGAAACCTTCGTTGCGGAGTCCTCGTTGCTGTAACTGTGGTTGTCGCGGCATCGCACTGGGGACGCCGCCGATTCGCTGGGGGCTTTCCGATGGACGACTTCCGTGCGCGCTCGCGCCGACTGCTGGCCGCGTCGGGTGCGCTCGCGCTGACCGGAGCGCTGCTCGCGGCAGGCGCCGCTCACGCCGACCCGGCCCCGCCGACGCAGGTCGCGGTGACCGATTCCGACCTCGCCGCCGCCCGCCCGGCCTCCGCCGCCGGCTGGTGGACCGACCTCACCAACTCCGCCACGGCCGGCGTCACGCGCAACGGTCCCCACGGCGACACCGCGCTCGAGCTGCACCTGCCGAGCAGTTCAGCGAAGTCGTACGTCTACCGCAGCTTCGCGACGAACGCGCTGCCGACCGACATCGAGGCGCTGCGTGCGGGAGCTAGCTACACGTACTCGGGCACGAACGTGAACTTCCAGTTCGAGATCGTGTTCAAGCCGCTCGACCCCGCCTACGGACCCAACCCCGCCGACGCGACGAAGCCGGGCGACGACTACTGCGACCAGGCGAACGCGTGGGGCTTCACCGACGTGCCGTCGGACTGGTGCTACACGGTGCTCAAGTGGGAGCCGCTCGAGACGGTGTCGGGTGAGTGGAAGACCGTCGACCTGACGGCGGACACGGCCGTGAACAGCGCCGCGACCCCCAAGATCGGCGGCTGGCGCACGCAGAAGCGCGTCGGCATCTACGCCAAGGCGGGCACCTTCTCCGGCAGCGGCACGTGGACCCAGTACCTCGCGCAGATCGAGGAGCTGAAGGTCACCGCGATCGTCGTCGGCGCCGGCTCCGGCACCCCCGGACCCGTCTCCGGCTTCGTCAAGAACATCACCGTCGGCAACGTCTCCTACGACTTCGAGCTCGAGCCGGAGGAGCCCGCGGCGCCGCCGGCGGCGAACACCGACGAGCTGCTCGACCTCATCGACGACGAGGGCATCGACGTCGACGCCGACACCGACCGCTTCGTGCCGACCGGCCAGGTCAACTCCGATCTCGGCAAGGTCGACCGCACGAAGCCGCTCAACGGCCGGTACGAGAACTGGCAGGACTCCTCCGACGCGTTCGCCGACGTCTACAGCTTCTCGGACGCCCGCTTCATCGGCACCTTCCCGATCCGCGGCGGCCACGTCATCCTGACCGACGCGAACCTCAAGCACCTCAAGCCCGGCCCGCACCACCTGCTGTTCCGCGGGCAGACCTCGGGCCACCTCGCGGTCGTGTCGATCCGCGTGGTCGCGGGCGCCTCGGGCGGCGCGACCCTGCCGCCGACCGGCGCCGACCCGCTCCCGTTCGGCCTCGTCGGCCTCGCCATCCTCGGCGCCGGTTCCGCACTCGTGCTGAGGCGCCGCCCCACCCGGGCGGTCTGACCGCCGAGGGCCCCTCGCGTCCGACCCCGTCGCTCACCCCCCGAGCGGCGGGGTCGGCAACCCTCCGGCCCCGATTTGGGGAAAGAATGGGGTATGAGCTCCGTGGGCACCCCTGACCCCAACTCCTCCTGGCTCTCCGACGAGGAGCTGGCCGAGGTGCGCCGCCGCCTCCCGCTGCTCTACGTGGAGGCCGTCCCGGTGCGCGTCGACGGCATGGGGGTCGTGACGAGCGTCGGGCTGCTGCTGCGCGCCAACGCCCAGGGCGCCATCACCCGCACGGTCGTCTCCGGTCGCGTCATGTTCGGCGAGACGATCCGGGATGCTCTCTTCCGCCACCTCGAGAAGGACCTCGGGCCGATCGCCTTCCCGCAGCTGCCGGCGAGCCCGATCCCGTTCCAGGTCGCCGAGTACTTCCCGATTCCGGGGATCAGCGCCTACACCGACGAGCGCCAGCACGCGGTCTCGCTCGCCTACGTCGTGCCGGTGACGGGCACGTGCGAACCGCGCCAGGACGCGCTCGAACTGACCTGGATGACGCCCGCGGAGGCCTGCTCGCCGCAGATCCACGCCGAGATGGAGGGCGGCCGGGGCACCCTGCTGCGCGCCGCGCTCGCCTCCGTCGGCGTGCTCGGCTGACCCCCTCCCCACCCCCGGATTCACCTCTCGGGGTACACCAGGCGGGCGTGTCCGGAGAACGGCCGCGGATTCGGGGGACAGGGTCTACCCCCGTTCTCGTCGCACCCCAAGTGGGACGGTGACACTTCCTCGACACCCGCCTTAGCGTGATGTCCGCGGTTACCCGAAGAGCCGCTCTCTGACGTGTCCTGTGCACGTCCATCGGGTGCTGCCTGCCATCCGAAGGGGACGAAGATGCCGGGGAGTCGGTCTCTGCGCGGCGTGCTGTCACGCCTCGCGATCGTGGGTGCCCTCGCGGGCCTCGCGGGCGGTCTGTTCGCCGCCGCCCCGGCCTCCGCCGCCGAGCACACCGCGGTGCTCCAGATCTCGGCGACGGTCACGGACGACTCCCTCGCCCCGGCCGAGACGCTCACCTACCGCATCGCCGTCGACTGCCTCACCGACGACTGCGTCGGCGCGCGGGTCGTGGATGTCCTCCCGCCCGAGTTCGACGAGCTCACGCTCAACCCGACGGTCGTCGTCACCGGTGGCCCGTCCACCTACTCGTGGGGCGGCGAGAACGACCGCACCCTCACCGTCGACTTCACGAAGTCGACGCCGGGCGGCGCGGGCATCCCGTCGGGCGAGGGCTACTCGATCCAGGTGTCGCTCCAGGTGCCGCCGGGTCTCTCGCCGGACTGGGAGTGGAACGGCGTCCCGGTGACGAACACCGCGACGGTCTCGGCCGAGACGGCCGCGACGGTGTCGGCGTCGGTCGCGGCGACCGTCACGGTGCCGTTCTCGGTCGCCGCGACCGCGGGCGCCGCATGGTCGCCGCCGACGACGCAGTTCAAGGTCGGCGAGTCCTCGACGCTCACCCTCTCGGGCCGCAACACCTCCAACGCGCGGGCCGAGCATCTGACGCTCCTGCTGCCGACCGACCCGTCCGCGGCGTCCAACCTGTTCGAGCGGGTGACCTTCGACGGGTTCGGCGCCCTCGTCTTCCCCGGCGGCGCCGACCGCGTGCGCGTCGACGCGTTCGTGGCGGGCGCGTGGGTCGAGGGCGAACCGGCCGCGTCCGCGGCGCTCCCCGAGGGCGTCCTCGCCGCCGACGTCACCGGCCTGCGGCTCGTGTTCTCCGCGGCCGAGGGCGCGCTCACCGCGAACGGCGCGGCCGCGTCGGTGGAGGTGGACCTCGCGCAGCGCGCCACGACCCGCACCGGCGGCGTCTCGCTCGTCACCGGCGCGACCGTCACCGCCCAGACCCGCGCCACCGCCGCCGTCGCGGGCCACGGCTCGAGCTCGGCGGATGCCTCCGCCACCTACACGATCGGCGGGCTCACCTCGGCGGTCTCGGGCGTGGCGGCCTTCGCGTCCGAGCGCATCCCCGCCGGCGGCGGCACCGTCGCGACCCTCACCGGCCGCAACGCGTCGAACGGCAACCTCGCCGAGCTGGCCGTCGCGCTCCCGGCCGGCGGGTTCCTCAGCGAGAAGGTGACCTTCGGCGGCTTCCGCAGCTCCGGCGCGGCCTGGCCCGCCGGGGCCACCGGCGCGACGCTCACCTGGTTCCTCGCCGGCGGCGAGAACGCCTCCGTCGCGGTCGAACTCGACGCGGGTGCCGCGTTCCCCGCGCCTCCCGCCCACTCCGGCGGCGAGCGGATCGCAGGGTTCGAACTCCGTTTCCGCGGCGCCCTGCCCGTCGGCGCGACCGCCGCCGTGCCGTTCCGCGTCGACGTCGCCGCGGATGCGGTGCCCGCGGACCCCGGGACGGGCGCCTTCGCGCTCGCCGCGCGCATCGACGGATCCAATGACGCCGGCGACGCCGACCCCGCGACCCCGGGGGCGACCCTCACGGTGCTCTACCCGCAGGTCGACGTCGCGCTCACGAAGACGATCACCCCGACGAAGGCGGTCCCGGCGGGCGGGCGCTCGATCGTCCAGCTGCGCGCGACGACGTCGAGCGACTCGGGCTACGTCGCCCCCGTCGAGGTCGTCATCACCGACGCGATGACGGATGCCGAGTTCGACTACTGGCAGGCCTTCGACGTCGTCGCGGTCGCCCCGACGCAGGTGCCCGCGGGCGCGAAGCTCGTGATCGAGGCGACGACCGACGGGGCGGCCTGGGCCACGATCGGCGAGGTCGTCGCGACCGGTGCGGCGATCATGCACCAGCAGGCGATCGCCGACCGCGACATCGTCGGCATCCGCTTCGTCTTCACCAACGCCGAGGGCTTCGGCCAGGGCACGACCCTTCAGGGCAACCTCGCGTTCTCGGCGCGCGCGGAGCGTCGCGACGGCACCGGCTCGACGGCCGGGGGCGAGGAGCCCGTCGTCTACACCAACCACGCGACGGCGACCGCGACGGGCGACGTCGTCCTCGACGGCGGCACCGTCGTCGGCGGGTCGAGCGCGGGATCCGGGTCGGGCTCGGTGAAGCCCACCCCGGGCGGCGGGGCCGGGCTCATCTTCGGCAAGTCGTGGGTGCCCGTGTCCGGCAGCACCACCGTCGCGTCGCAGTCCGGTCAGACCCGCACCGCGCGCCTGTCGTGGGGCGTCGAGGTGAGCGGGTTCCCGGTCGCGCAGGTCTCCGACCCCGACGACCCGACGGCGCCCGTGGCGCAGACCGTGTTCCAGGCGTTCGACCTGTCGCGCATCGAGGCGATCACGACCTCGACCGATCCGCTCATCGCCTACGACCAGGTCACCGACGTCGAGCTCTACGTCGCCGGCGCGTGGACGAGCATCCACTCGACCGTGTGCGCGACGGCCGCGGCCTGTCTCGGCCGCTTCCCCGGGTACACCCTCACCGCGCAGCAGCGGGCCGCGGCGACGGGCGTGCGGCTCACGTTCGCGGAGTACCCGGAGGGGCGCGTCGACGACCCGCTCGCCCCGCCGCTCGGCTCGGGCGTCGCGAGCGGCCCCGACGGCCGCCGGATCGACCTCGTCTTCCAGATCCGCAACACGGTGCGCGACGCGGCGGCGCTGTCCGACCCCACCGACCCGTGGGTGACCGCGGACCGCGCCTACCACTGGGGGGATGCGGGCGTCATCGTGAACGCCGCGCGCCTCACCCTCGGCGCCGCCGGCACGACCTCGAGCGCGAGCATCCAGATCCTCGACCCCGTGCCCTCGACCACTTTCACCAACACGCAGCTGCTGCGCTCGGGCAGCACGACCCTCAGCAGTCCCGTGCCGATCGCCGTGCCGGGGGATGTCGCCGTCGGCGACTACCCGACGGTGCGCTACAGCCTCGCCGCGACGAACGCCTCGGCGGCCCGCGCCTGGTACCTGCGCGTGACCGACCAGATGCCGTGCACGACCGAGACGGTGTCGGCGTGCGCCCACGCGACGAGCGGCGGCATCGGCGGCTGGACCGTGAACCCGTACCAGGGCCGCACGTGGGACCCGGCGACGAGCCCGTTCGAGTACCTCACGATCCGCGACATCAACTACACGCTGAGCAGCAACTCGGGCATCAGCGCCGCGAACTCGACGGTCACCCTCTGGTACCAGGACGGCTCGACCCAGACGGTGTCGCTCGCGACCGCGAACGGGATGACCGAGAGCGCCCTCCTCGACGTCGTCGGCGTGAGCGCGCTGTTCGCCGGCTCGTCGACGACCGACGGCGGCACGATCGCGAGCGGCGCGACCGCGACCCTCGTCCTCGAGACGCGCCTGCGTAAGAACCTGCGCAGCGACCCCGGCAAGCTCGTCGCGCCGACGACCGTCACCAACTCCGCGTTCGCGCAGGTGTGGGACGGGGTGCTCCCCGACACCGACGCCTACAGCTCGCGCAGCCAGTCGTTCCAGCTCGTGGATGCGAGCCTCGCGGTCACCGCGGCGAAGTCGGCGACGGTGACGAGCATCCTCGAGGCGAACCGCACCGCCGACAGCACCGTGACGCTCACCGCGACCCAGGGCACGTCGACCGCGTCGCCGACGCGCGTCACCCTCGAGGACACGGCGAGCGCGTTCTGGAACGCGTTCGAGCTGCGGTCGCTCGGCACGATCTCGCGGCCCGCCGGCGCCGACCGCGCGCGCGTCGACGTGCAGCTCGACGGCGGCTCGGACTGGACCCTCGGCACCGCGGCGGCGAGCCCCGTGCTCCCGGCGGGCGTGACGGCATCCCGGGTCACCGGATTGCGCGTCGTGTTCTTCCGCGCCGACGGCGGGATCTTCTCGGTGACCTCGCCCGCGGCGTCGTGGACCGGATCGGCGGCGTTCACCGTGCGCCTGCGCGCGACCTACCGCGACTCCGGCACCGCGATCGCCTTCCCCTCCTCGGCGAGCGACTTCGTCACCAACACCGTGACGACGACGGCCGAGCACCCGACCCTCGGCACGGCGACGGCCACCGCGACCCGGGTGTTCCGCCTCGACCCCGGCACGTTCAAGGTGGATGTCGAGAAGCGCGCGCCGGTGCCGACCACGCCCGCCGGCGAGACGCTCGACTTCTCGCTCAACGTGAAGAACACCGGCACCGGCTACCTCGACAATCCCGTCGTCACGGACCAGCTGCCGCTCGACGGCGCGCTGCTGTTCGACCCGACGAGCGAGGTGCTCGTGGCGACCTCGGCCGGGGGCATCCTGCCGACGACCGGCGCGACCGTCAGCCACGACCCGGCGACCGCGCGCGTCACCGTGCGCTGGCCCGCGGGGTCGCGGCTCGCGCCGGGGGAGACCGTCACGATCACGCTGCCGCTGCAGGTGAAGCCCGGGCTCTCGGCGAGCTACGGCACGATCACCAACACGTTCACCTTCTCGAGCGACCGCACGCTCGCGAGTGCCGGCAACCAGGGCTGCACGAACCTGTCGGGCGGGCGCGGCGCCACGTACGACGGCGGGAAGGGCTGCCGCACGACCGCCGTCGTGTCGACGATCGCCGCGTCCGCGATCTCGTCGTTCAAGGGCGTGAAGGGGGATGTCGACGAGCTCGGCGTCTCGACCTCCGGCGCCGTCAACGTCAACCACGCCGGCACCGCGTGCGTCGCCGATCCCCAGGGCTTCTACCGCAACCCGTGCGCCGCGATCTCGCGGCTCGGCGCGACCGACCTGTGGAAGCTGCAGTTCACCAACGGCGGCAACGTCGCCGCGACCGAGGCGACGATCGTCGACGTGCTGCCCCGCTCGGGCGACGCGTACCTCGGCACGGGTGCCGCGCGCGGATCGACCTACCGCCCGGTGTTCGCCGGCGACCTGCGCCTGCTCACCGACACCGTCGGCGGCACGACGTTCACCTGGCAGGTGACGACGACCGCGAACCCGTGCCCGGCGTTCATGACCGACTCGCTGTGCTCCGCCGCGACGTGGGTCGACGGCGCGACGTTCCCGGCGACCGACTTCGGCAAGGTGACGGCGCTGCGCGTGCGCTTCACCTTCCCCGGCGGCGAGCTTCCCCCGGCGGCGACGCTCGCGGTCGGCTACGCGACGACCAACCTGCCGACGACCACGGCGGGCGACGGCCGCGTGCCGGTGACCGTGCCGATGGCGACGCAGCGCGCGTGGAACAGCTTCGGCGTCTTCGCGAAGTTCGGGGCGGGCTTCGCCGACCGTCGCGTCGAGCCCGTGCGTGCGGGCGTGCAGCTCGCGTCCGGCCCGATCCAGGTGGTCAAGGAGATCACCGGGGATGCCGCGGCCTTCGCGCCGACGTCGTTCGCCGCGACCGTCGGCTGCACCGTCGACGCGACCGGCACCGCGCTGACCCTCCCCGCGGGCGGAGCGGTCTCGCTCGCCGCGTCGGGCGCGACCCCGTACACGACGCGCCTCGACGGCATCCCGCTCGGCTCGACGTGCGCCGTCACCGAGACGACCACCGGCGCGAGCTCGGTCGCCTACGCCCCGGCCGCGGGCAGCGGGCCGCCGCGCGCGCTGCTGGCGGTCGCGACCGCCGCCGCCCCGGCCGACCCGGTTCCCGTCGGCCAGGTCGCGACCATCACCAACTCGTACGGCACGACGCAGCTCACGATCGCGAAGGCCGTGTCGACGTCGGCGACGGTGGGCGGGTTCGGCCCGTTCGCCTTCACGCTCGCGTGCAGCGCCGACCGCGGCAGCGAGACGGTCACCGTGCCGCTCGACGAGGGCGACGCGTCGTTCACCCTCGCCGACGGCGCCTCCCGCACGATCACCGGGCTTCCGGTCACCGCGCGCTGCGACCTGCGCGAGACCGACTCCGACGGCGCGACGACCATCGCGATGAGCACGGGCGGCGGCTCGGCCACCACGGTCGCGCGGAACGCCGCGTACCGGGTGACCCTCGGCACGCAGGCCGCGTACTCCGTCGCCGTCACCAACACGTTCGACTCGGGCACCCTCGCGATCCGCAAGGAGCTCGCGGGCGGCGGGGGCGAGGCCTACGGCGCCGACGACTACGGCTTCGACGTCGAGTGCACCTACCAGGGCGACGTCGTCTTCACCGCGGAGGACGTCCGCGTCGCGGCCGGCGAGACCCATGAGTTCGACGTCGTGCTGCCCGTCGGCACGTCGTGCGCGATCGCGGAGTCGGACGCCGGCGGCGCGACGACCGCGGCGGAGGACGCGTCGGTGACGATCGCCACGGGCACGACGACGGCGCTCATGACGAACCGCTTCGACACCGGGTCGATCCGCGTCCACAAGGTGCGCACCGGCGCGTGGGAGCGCTACGGCGCGGGGCCGTTCGAGGCGCAGGTCGCGTGCACGTGGGATGCCCCCGGCGCGGCCGGCACCGTCATCCCGCTGCCCGGCTCCGGGCTCGTGGAGCTGTCGGCGGAGAACGGGTACTCCGCGACCGTGACGGGGCTCATCGCGGGCGCCGACTGCACCGTGACCGAGACGAAGACGGGCGGCGCGACGACGACCGAGGTCGGCGAGGTCGGCGCGGTCATCGCCGAGGGCGTCACCGTCGTCGAGGTCGAGAACGCCTTCTCGACCGGGTCGTTGCGCATCGTCAAGGTGCGCGACATCGACGAGGGCGCCGAGGAGTTCGCCGCCGGCCCGTTCGAGGTGCTCGTCGAGTGCGGGCTCGAGATCGACGGCGAGTGGACCGGACTCGACCTCGGCGACGACGCGACACAGATCCTCGACGCCGGGTCCGGCTTCGAGGCGACCGTCGGCGACCTGCTCCAGGGCGCGTCGTGCACCGTGACGGAGACGGATGCCGGCCTCGCCGACTCCCACGAGTCGTCGACCGACGAGGCCGCCGTCGTCATCCCGCCCGGCTGGACGGGGCCCGCGCTCGCCGTCGTCACCAACCACTTCCGCACCGGCGAACTCGACGTCGAGAAGACGGTCGAGGAGGCGCTCGTGCAGGGCGGCGATTCGCTGCACTACGCGATCACGGTCGAGAACGTCGGCGACGTCGTCGCGGGCGGCGTGACGGTGACCGACGAGCTCGACGACGACCTGCGCCTCGACCCGGCATCCCTCGCCGCCGACGGCTGGGAGTGCGAGCTCTCCGGGGCCGACGCCGACGGGTTCGGCGGCACGCTGCTGTGCGAGCTGCAGTCCCCGCTCGGACTCGACGCCACCGCTCCGGGCATCTCGTTCACCGCCGAGGTGCGCGGCGAGGTCAGCCAGGACGAGATCGTCAACACCGCCGTCGCGGCCTCCACGACCGTCGTGGTCGCGGGCGACGAGGACTCGGCGTCGACGCCCGTGAAGTGGCTCGCCGTCGACGCCGGCACCGAGTGCGTGCTCGACGCGCCGTGGCTCACCTACTCCATCGACGCCCACAACCTCGAGGTCGGCGGGCGCACCCTCACGGTGCTGTGGAAGAGCGCCGACGGGGATGTCGTCCACACCGACGAGATCGAGATCGAGGCCGACGGCACGATCACCGGCCGGCTGCTCTTCCCGGGCGCGGCGATCGACGACGACGGGCGCGGCGTCGCCTGGCCGGGCTGGCGACCGGCCGAGCCCGGGGAGACGCCCCAGTGGGAGAACCTCGTGCTCGACCCCGACCTGCCCGGCTACGGGCTGCGGGAGGGCGCGTCGGTCGAGTTCCTGATCAACCCGGCGCGCGACGTCGCCATCTCCTACCCGCCGCCGACCCCGAGCTGTACGGAGGCGCCGGTCGACCAGGAGTCGGCGCTGTGGATGTCGAAGGACGCGTCGACGAACGTCGTCGCGGCCGGCGACCGGTTCGACTACACGATCCGCGTCGGCAACGACGGGCGCGGCGCCGTGCGCGACCTGACCCTCGTCGACGAGGTGCCGGGCGTGCTGCGCATCCTCGAGGTGCTGCCCGCCGAGGCGGAGCGCGCCCAGCCGGCCTGGCGCGAGTGCGTCGTCGGCGAGCGGCAGGCGAACGGCTACGGCGGCACGATCACCTGCGAGCTCGACCGCGACCTCGGCTTCGGCCAGCGCACGCCCGACGTGCTCATCCGGGTGCAGCTGAGCCCGTACGCCAAGGCCGGGCCGGTGATCAACACCGCGCGCGTGACGGCGTTCGAGGTACCGAGCACCGCGGGTCGCGGCGAGGATCCGGAACTCGTGACGCTCGCGCTCGAGGACTCCGCGGCGATCCTGACCCCGGGCCGACTCGCGGCGACGGGATGGGTGCCGGCTGCGGGCATCCAGATCGCGCTCGCGCTGCTCACCCTCGGCGGGTTCCTCCTCGCCCTCCGCCGTCGCCGCTCGGGCACCGCGGGCTGAGGCGCGGGTCGCGGCGCGCCCGCGTATCGAAGCGTCGCGCTGCGGCTACTCGACCTGCGGGGAGCGGCGGGCGGCGACGAGGCGGCGGATGCCGCGGGCCCGCCACTGCCACAGCGCCCACACCCCGATCCACACGACGGGCGTGAGGAGCCCGGCGTCGACGTCGAGCCGGTCGCGGTAGAGGGTGCGGTGTCCCGGCAGCGGCGACACCGCCATCCGGTGCCGCCAGCCGGTGACGATCGCGAGCGCGCCGGACACCGGGCCGCCGGAGTCCTCGAGGATGCGGGCATCCCCGACGCGTCGCGTGCTCAGCCGGATCACCTGGTCGCCGATCGGAACGAGCCCGAGCGCGCGCGAGCGTACGAGGTGGTCGCCCGGGGTCCAGCGCGGCGGGAAGCGGCGGTGCCCGACGGGTTCCAGCTCGAGCAGCGGCGCGACGACGGCGCCGAGCGCGAGCGGGTCGTGCAGCATGTCCCACACCGTCTCGGGCAGGGCGTCGAGTTCCAGCCGGAGGGTGACCCGCATACCGCCAGTCTGCGCGGGATGCGGCGACGCGTCGAGGGGCTGACCGTTAATCTCGAGGGGTGACCTCCCCGCGCTCCCAGTCCAGCTATCAGGTGCGATTCGAGTGGGGTGCCGCGGGTGCCGCGGCGGTCGGCGTCGAGGCCGACGTCGTCGCGTGGGTCGATGAGATCGGCGAGGAGCCGCGCCCCGACGGGGTCGTCCCGACGGCGCTCGCCGACGCGGAGGAGTTCGCGCGCTGGTGCCTCGCCAAGCAGGAGGAGCTCGGCGGCCGGTTCCGCATCGCCGTCGTCGCGGCGGGGGCGACCCAGTCCGACGGGTCGTTGCGCTTCGCCGTCGAAGACCTTCTCGCCGCCGGAGCCGTCATCGACGCGATCGCCGAACTCGGCATCGACCACCAGTCGCCCGAGGCGGCGGCCGCCGCGGCGGCCTACACCGGGCTGCGCAACGCGACCCGGCACCTCGTCAACGCGTCGGTGTCCGCGCGCGAGCTCAGGAGCTAGCGGCGGCGGCCCGAGCCCGGTGCGCGCGCACCTTGGCGCGGTTGCCGCAGCGCTGCATCGAGCACCACCGCCGGTTGGCGGTGCGCGACTCGTCGCGGAAGACGCGGCGGCAGTCGTCGGCGTCGCAGCGGCGGATGCGCTCCGGCTCGACGGAGAGGATCGCGATCGCGTCGCGCGCGAGCGTCGACAGCACCTGCCCGATGCGCAGGCGGCCGGCACCCGCCTGACGCCGGCCGCCGGCGAGGGCCGGCGGGATGTCGGGCGTCGCCCCGAACAGGTTGACGGTGTCGATGTCGTCGGGGTCGAGCGGCGCCCGGTCGGCGGCCGCGGTGGCGAGCCGGGTGATCGCGGCGCGCAGCGCGAGGGCGTCGGTCAGGTCGCGGTCGGAGGCCTCGCCGGCATCCAGGCGCTCATAGCGGGCGGCCAGCCACTCGCCGAGGTCGCGCGGATGCACGGGCTCGGGGGCGGCGGCGAAGTCGAGGCTGTCGGCACCGGCGTCGAAGAACCAGCTGACGCCTTCGGGAGCGATCAGCCACTGTCCGGTGCTCATCCAGCCGTCATCCAGCTCGGGTTCACGTAACCGATTGTGCGGGTTAGCCGGCCGTTTCGCGGCGACGCCACGCGATCTGCAGCTTCGGATCGAAGCGCTTCGAGCACTTCGCGCACGACAGCGGCCGGGTCGGGCGGCGGTAGCGGTAGTGGATGTGCCCGTTCGGGCACTCGCCGATCCACGTCGCGAGGTCGTCGGCGATCGCGCCGCCGTGGAGGCGCTTGCCCTCGTAGCCGAGCTCGGCGGCGACCTTCTTCCAGGCCGGGCCGTGGCCCGCCTTCGGCCCGGCGAGGGCGTGGGCGACCTCGTGCAGGAGCACCTGGTGGATCTCGTCGTCCTCGTAGCGGGCGGCGAGGTGGCGCGACACGGTGATGCGCTTCGCGCGGTAGTCGCACAGGCCGGCGCGCGTGCGCGCGTGGTCGAACCCGAACGTCCACGACGCGTCGAGGTGCAGGGCGATGAGGGCGTCCGCCCAGCGGCGCACGCGGTCGAGCTCGGCCACTATCCGGCCTCGCGCGGCTCGAGCCGGACCTCGAGGATGCGGTCGTCGCCCTCGCGGGGGTCGCCGCGACCGTCGGTGTTGTTGGTGAGGAACCACAGCGTGCCGTCGGGTCCGGCGGTGACGTCGCGCAGCCGGCCGAACTCGCGGACGAAGTGGTCGGCTGCCCGCGCCTCGCCGTCGACGTCCACCTGGATCGCCCACAGCCGCTGCCCGCGCAGCGCCGCGAGGAAGAAGGTGCCGTCGACGAAGGCCAGTCCGCTCGGGCTCGCCTCGCTCGTCGGCCACTGCGCGACGGGGTCGGTGAAGCCGTCGACGCCGCCGCGCCCCTCGACCTCCGGCCAGCCGTAGTTGGCGCCCGCCTCGATGCGGTTGAACTCGTCCCACGTGTTCTGCCCGAACTCGGCCGCCCAGAGCTGCCCGTCGGCGTCCCAGGCGAGGCCCTGCGGGTTGCGGTGCCCGAGGGAGTAGACGTACGACCCGGGCGTCGGGTTGTCGGCGGGCACGCCGCCGGTCGGCGTCATCCGCAGGATCTTGCCGTTGAGCGAGCCCGGGTCCTGGGCGAGGCGCGCGTGGCCCGCGTCGCCCGCCGTCGCGTAGAGCATGCCGTCGGGGCCGAACGCGATGCGCCCGCCGTTGTGGTTGCCGGCCTTGCGGATGCCGTCGAGCACGAGCTGCGGCTCGCCGAGCGTGCCGTCATAGGGCATCCGCACGATGCGGTTGTCGCCGGACGCCGTGAAATAGGCGTACACCCAGGACCGTCCGCCGTCGGCGAGGAACGCGAGTCCGAGCAGCCCGCCCTCGCCGCCCGGGTCGACCCCGGGCACCGTTCCGACGACGCTCGTCGAGCCGTCGGCCGCGACCCGCACGATGCGCGCGTCGTCGCGCTGGGAGACGAGCGTCTCGCCGTCGAGCCGCAGGATCGACCACGGCGCGTCGAGCCCGGTCGCGATGTCGCGCGGCTCGCCGACCGGGCGCACGCCCGAGGCCGTCGTCGGGGCCGGCGTCGCGCTCCCCGCCGGGGTCGGCGTCGGGCTCGGAGCCGGCGGCGCCGCGCAGCCCGCGAGCAGCACCGCGGCGGCGGCGAGGGCGGGGATCAGGCGGCGCATGAAGCGACCCTACGTCCGGTCGCCGCGATCCCGGCCGGGCCGGACCTGGAAGACGGATCGCGCGGGCGGGGGAGAGGGGGTGGAGGACGCGTCGGTCACGATCGGAGCGCCCGCGATCCAGTCGCGCAGCTCCTTGCCGCGCACGACGGAGGCCGGGTGCGGCCCGCCGGCGAGCAGGCGCGGCATCCACTCCAGCGGCAGGTCGCTCTTCGACGCGACGAGCACGAAGTTGCCGTAGCGGCGGCCCTTGAGCACCGCCGACTCGGCGAGTACCGCGGAGTCGGCGAACACGTAGCGCACCGTCGCCGCCTGCCCGCGCGCGAACGCGAGCGTCCCGCCGTCGGCGACGTTGACGAGCAGCACGCCGTCGGGGGCGAGGAACCGCCCGACCTCGAAGTAGAACTCGCTCGAGGTGACGTGGGCCGGGATGCGGGCCCCGCCGAAGACGTCCACGATCGCGACGTCGACGGTGCCGAGCAGCGCGCTCGGCAGCTTGCCGAGCGTCTCGCGGGCATCCCCGTAGCGCACGCGGATCGCCGCCGACTTCGGCCAGGGCAGGTGCTCCCGCACGAGGGCGACGAGCTCGGGCTCCAGCTCGAGCACCTGCTGCCGGGACCCGGGATGCGTCGCCTCGATGTAGCGCGGCAGGGTCAGGGCGCCGGCGCCGAGGTGGAGCGCCGTGAGCGGGCCGGGGCGGAGCTGGTCGATGACGTGGCCCATGCGGCTCACGTACTCGAAGAACAGCTCCGTCGGGCGGCCCGGGTTGACGTGCGACTGGGGCGTGCCGTCGACGACGAGCTGGTAGCTGCCGGGCGTCCACGGGTCCTCCGTGATGACGGCCCGCAGCCCGCTCGCGAGCGTCGTCTCCCCGAGGTCGGTCACCCGTCCATCCTGCCTCCCGCGGCGCGGGGCCGCTGCGGCGCCGACGCTTATAGACCCATCGCGGGGAAAAAGTCAAGGAATAGCTGGACGTGTCGCGGAGTTGATGCCTATAGTTGATCCTTGCGCCCACCATCCCTCTCGCCCGTCATATTGCGGTCGGCTTGAGAGCGTCTTCAGGGCGTTTCACCTACAGTCCACCGACCGACATGAATCGCAGACCGACGGGTCTGACGGAGGTTGTTTTCCTTGGCTGCTGCGCGCTCCGCATCCAGTAAGAAGTCCCCGATCACCGGCCGCAACGCCTCGCGGCTCTCGTTCGCCAAGATCTCCGACACCCTCACGGTGCCGGACCTCCTGGCTCTTCAGACCGAGAGCTTCGACTGGCTGGTCGGCAACGACGCCTGGAAGAAGCGCGTGGAGGCCGCCAAGGCCGCCGGCGACGCCGGCGTCCCCGAGACCACGGGCCTCGACGAGATCTTCGAGGAGATCTCGCCCATCGAGGACCTCGGCGAGACGATGCAGCTGTCGTTCTCGAGCCCCGAGCTCGAGGAGCCGAAGTACTCCATCGACGAGTGCAAGGAGCGCGGCAAGACCTTCGCCGCTCCGCTCTACGTCAACGCCGAGTTCATGAACCACATGACGGGCGAGATCAAGACCCAGACGGTCTTCATGGGCGACTTCCCGCTCATGACCGAGAAGGGCACCTTCATCATCAACGGCACGGAGCGCGTCGTCGTGTCGCAGCTCGTGCGCAGCCCGGGCGTCTACTTCGAGCGCGTCCAGGAGAAGACCTCCGACAAGGACATCTACTCCGCCCGCATCATCCCGAGCCGCGGTGCGTGGCTCGAGTTCGAGATCGACAAGCGCGACCAGGTCGGCGTCCGCATCGACCGCAAGCGCAAGCAGTCGGTCACCGTGTTCCTCAAGGCGCTCGGCATGACGAGCGAGGAGATCCTCGCCGCGTTCCCCGGCTACGAGTCGATCGCCGCCACCCTCGAGAAGGACACCGTCCTCACGAAGGAAGAGGCGCTCAAGGACATCTACCGCAAGCTCCGTCCGGGCGAGCAGGTCGCCGCCGAGGCCGCCCGTGCGCTCCTGGACAACTTCTACTTCAACCCGAAGCGCTACGACCTCGCGAAGGTGGGCCGTTACAAGCTCAACCGCAAGCTCGGCATCGACGCGCCGCTCAAGGACTCGGTGCTGACCCTCGAGGACATCCTCGCGACCATCAAGTACCTCGTCGCCCTGCACGCCGAGCAGACCACCCTCCCGGGCGTCCGCGACGGCAAGAAGGTCGAGATCCGCCTCGACGTGGACGACATCGACCACTTCGGCAACCGCCGCATCCGCGCGGTCGGCGAGCTCATCCAGAACCAGGTCCGCACCGGTCTGTCGCGCATGGAGCGCGTCGTCCGCGAGCGCATGACGACGCAGGACATCGAGGCGATCACGCCGCAGACGCTCATCAACGTGCGTCCGGTCGTCGCCGCGATCAAGGAGTTCTTCGGAACCTCGCAGCTGTCGCAGTTCATGGACCAGAACAACCCGCTCGCGGGTCTGACCCACAAGCGCCGCCTGTCGGCGCTCGGCCCCGGCGGTCTCTCGCGTGAGCGCGCCGGCGTCGAGGTCCGTGACGTCCACCCGTCGCACTACGGCCGCATGTGCCCGATCGAGACGCCGGAAGGCCCGAACATCGGTCTCATCGGTTCGCTCGCGTCGTTCGCGCGCATCAACTCGTTCGGCTTCATCGAGACGCCGTACCGCCGCGTGAAGAACGGCAAGGTCACCGACCAGATCGACTACCTCACCGCGAGCGAGGAGGACGAGTTCGTCGTCGCGCAGGCCAACGCGCCGCTGACGAGCGACAGCCGCTTCGCCGAGCCGAAGGTCCTCGTCCGCAAGAAGGGCGGCGAGGTCGAGCTCGTCGACGCCGACCAGGTCGACTACATGGACGTCTCGCCGCGCCAGATGGTGTCGGTCGCGACCTCGCTCATCCCGTTCCTCGAGCACGACGACGCCAACCGCGCGCTCATGGGTGCGAACATGCAGCGCCAGGCCGTGCCGCTCCTCCGCTCGGAGAGCCCGCTCGTCGGAACCGGTATGGAGGGCTACGCCGCCATCGACGCGGGTGACGTGATCACCGCCGAGAAGGCCGGTGTCGTCGCCGAGGTGTCGGCCGACGTCGTCGTCGTCCAGCTCGACGAGGGCGGCACGCAGGAGTACTACCTGCGCAAGTTCGACCGCTCGAACCAGGGCACCTCGTACAACCACCGCGTCATCGTCAACGCGGGCGACCGCGTCGAGGCCGGCCAGGTCCTCGCCGACGGCCCCGCGACGGAGAACGGCGAGCTCGCGCTCGGCAAGAACCTCCTCGTGGCGTTCATGCCGTGGGAGGGTCACAACTTCGAGGACGCCATCATCCTCAGCCAGAACCTCGTGAAGGACGACGTGCTCTCGTCGATCCACATCGAGGAGTACGAGGTGGATGCCCGCGACACGAAGCTCGGCAAGGAGGAGATCACGCGCGACCTGCCGAACGTGAGCCCCGACCTGCTCGCCGACCTCGACGAGCGCGGCATCATCCGCATCGGCGCCGAGGTGCGCCCCGGCGACATCCTCGTCGGCAAGGTCACCCCGAAGGGTGAGACCGAGCTGAGCGCGGAGGAGCGCCTGCTGCGCGCCATCTTCAACGAGAAGAGCCGCGAGGTGCGCGACACCTCGCTCAAGGTTCCCCACGGTGAGGAGGGCACCGTCATCGGCGTCAAGGTGTTCGACGCCCAGGACGGCGACGACGAGCTCGGCTCGGGCGTCAACCAGCGCGTCGTGGTGTTCATCGCGCAGAAGCGCAAGATCACCGAGGGCGACAAGCTCGCGGGCCGCCACGGCAACAAGGGCGTCATCGCGAAGATCCTCCCGGTCGAGGACATGCCGTTCCTCGCCGACGGAACCCCCGTCGACGTCGTGCTCAACCCGCTCGGCATCCCCGGTCGCATGAACTTCGGCCAGGTGCTCGAGACCCACCTCGGCTGGGTCGCCAAGCAGGGCTGGGAGGTGCAGGGCTCGCCGAAGTGGGCCGAGCACCTGCCCCAGGAGGCCCGCTCGGCCGCCCCCGGCACGAAGGTCGCGACGCCCGTCTTCGACGGTGCGCTCGAGGAGGAGATCGAGGGACTGCTCGACTCGACGCTGCTCAACCGCGACGGCGAGCGCCTCATCGACAGCTCCGGCAAGACCCGCCTGTTCGACGGCCGCTCCGGCGAGCCGTTCCCGGACCCGGTCTCGGTCGGCTACATGTACATCCTGAAGCTGCACCACCTCGTGGACGACAAGATCCACGCGCGCAGCACGGGTCCGTACTCGATGATCACCCAGCAGCCGCTCGGCGGTAAGGCGCAGTTCGGTGGACAGCGCTTCGGCGAGATGGAGGTGTGGGCCCTCGAGGCCTACGGCGCCGCGTACGCCCTCCAGGAGCTGCTGACGATCAAGTCGGACGACATCCTCGGTCGCGTGAAGGTGTACGAGGCCATCGTCAAGGGCGAGAACATCCAGGAGCCGGGTATCCCCGAGAGCTTCAAGGTGCTCATCAAGGAGATGCAGTCGCTGTGCCTGAACGTCGAGGTCCTCGGCGCCGACGGCACCGCCCTCAGCCTCAAGGACACGGACGACGAGGTCTTCCGTGCCGCCGAGGAGCTGGGCATCAACATCTCCTCCCGCTTCGAGTCGTCGTCGATCGACGACATCTGATCCGGGCCGTCACAGGATTCGCGACTAGGTAGAGACAAGAGAGACATACGTGATCAACGCGACGAGTTTCGATCAGCTCAAGATCGGCCTGGCCACCTCCGCGGACATCCGCGCGTGGTCGTACGGCGAGGTCAAGAAGCCCGAGACCATCAACTACCGCACCCTCAAGCCGGAGAAGGACGGCCTGTTCGGCGAGCAGATCTTCGGACCCTCGCGCGACTGGGAGTGCTCCTGCGGCAAGTACAAGCGCGTGCGCTTCAAGGGCATCGTCTGTGAGCGCTGCGGCGTCGAGGTGACGAAGTCGAGCGTGCGCCGCGAGCGCATGGGCCACATCGAGCTCGCCGCTCCGGTGACCCATATCTGGTACTTCAAGGGCGTCCCGTCGCGCCTCGGGTACCTGCTCGACATGGCGCCGAAGGACCTCGAGAAGGTCATCTACTTCGCCGCCTACATGGTCATCTCGGTCGACGAGGAGGCGCGTCACCAGGACATGCCGGGCCTCGAGAACGAGATCCGCCTCGAGATCAAGCAGCTCGAGCAGCAGCGCGACGCGCAGATCAACGCGCGCCTGGCCACGCTCGAGCAGGAGATGGCCGCGCTCGAGGAGGAGGGCGCGAAGAGCGACCAGAAGCGCAAGGTCCGCGACGCCGGCGAGAAGGAGATGGGCCAGATCCGCAAGTCGTACGACGAGCAGATCGCCCAGCTCGAGCGCGTCTGGGAGGACTTCCGCAACCTCAAGGTCGGCGACCTCAAGCCCGAGGACAGCGTCTTCCACGAGCTGCAGGACCGCTTCGGCCTGTACTTCGAGGCGTACATGGGCGCCGAGGCGATCAAGCGCCGCCTCGAGTCCTTCGACCTCCAGGCCGAGTCGGACAAGCTGCACGACGAGATCGCGAACGGTCGCGGCGGGCAGAAGAAGATCCGTGCGATCAAGCGCCTCCGCGTCGTCAACTCGTTCCTGCAGACCGGCAACTCGCCGGCCGCGATGGTGCTCGACGTCGTCCCGGTCATCCCGCCGGAGCTGCGCCCGATGGTGCAGCTCGACGGTGGGCGCTTCGCCACGAGCGACCTCAACGACCTGTACCGCCGCGTGATCAACCGCAACAACCGTCTGCGTCGACTCCTCGACCTGGGCGCGCCGGAGATCATCGTCAACAACGAGAAGCGCATGCTCCAGGAGGCCGTCGACGCGCTGTTCGACAACGGCCGCCGCGGCCGTCCCGTCACGGGCACCGGCAACCGTGCGCTCAAGTCGCTGTCCGACATGCTCAAGGGCAAGCAGGGCCGCTTCCGTCAGAACCTGCTCGGCAAGCGCGTCGACTACTCGGGTCGTTCGGTCATCATCGTCGGTCCGCAGCTCAAGCTGCACCAGTGCGGTCTGCCGAAGCAGATGGCGCTCGAGCTGTTCAAGCCGTTCGTCATCAAGCGCCTCATCGACCTGTCGCACGCGCAGAACATCAAGAGCGCCAAGCGCATGGTCGAGCGGTCGCGCCCGCAGGTGTGGGACGTGCTCGAGGAGATCATCCGCGAGCGCCCCGTCCTGCTGAACCGCGCGCCCACGCTGCACCGACTCGGCATCCAGGCGTTCGAGCCGCAGCTCGTGGAGGGCAAGGCCATCCAGCTGCACCCGCTCGTCTGCGCCGCGTTCAACGCGGACTTCGACGGCGACCAGATGGCCGTGCACCTGCCGCTCTCGGTGGAGGCCCAGGCCGAGGCCCGCATCCTCATGCTCGCCTCGAACAACATCCTCAAGCCGTCGGACGGCCGCCCGGTGACCCTGCCCACGCAGGACATGATCATCGGTCTGCACCACCTGACCACGGTCAAGGAGGGTGCCGTCGGTGAGGGCCGCGCGTTCTCGTCGGTCGCCGAGGCGATCCTCGCCTTCGACCAGAAGACGCTCGACCTCAACGCCAAGGTGCGCATCCGCCTGAACGACGTGTACCTCGCCGAGGACGAGGCCCCCGAGGGCTTCGTCCAGGGCGGCACGCTGCTCAAGGAGACGACCCTCGGTCGCGCCCTGTTCAACGAGACGCTGCCGGCGGACTACCCGTACGTCGAGGCCGTCGCCGACAAGGGCAAGATCTCGTCGATCGTCAACGACCTCGCCGAGCGCTACCCCAAGGTGGAGGTCGCCGCGGCGCTCGACCGGATCAAGGACGCGGGCTTCCACTGGGCCACGCGCTCCGGCGTCACGGTCGCGCTGAGCGACATCGTCACCCCGAAGGACAAGCCGGAGATCGTCGCGAAGTACGAGAAGCGCGCCGCGAAGATCCAGGGCGAGTACGACAAGGGTCTGATCGACGACGCCTCGCGTCGCCGGGAGCTCATCGAGATCTGGACGGAGGCCACGAACGAGGTCGCCGCCGCGATGCAGGCCGCGTACCAGCCGGGCAACAACATCTTCCGGATGGTGTCGTCGGGTGCCCGTGGTAACTGGCTCCAGGTCCGCAACATCTCGGGTATCCGCGGTCTCGTGGCCAACCCGAAGGGTGAGACCATCCCGCGCCCGATCATCTCCTCGTACCGCGAGGGTCTGTCGGTGGCGGAGTACTTCATCGCCACGCACGGTGCCCGTAAGGGTCTCGCCGACACCGCCCTCCGTACCGCGGACTCCGGCTACCTGACGCGTCGACTCGTCGACGTCGCCCAGGACGTCATCATCCGCGAGGAGGACTGCGGCACGACCAAGGGCCTCGAGCTGCCGATCGCCACCATGGTGGACGGCGTGCTGACCCGCGACCCGAACGTCGAGAACGCGGTCTACGCGCGCTCGCTCGCCGAGGACGCGGTCGACGCGAAGGGCGCCGTCATCGCGGCGGCCGGCTCGGACGTCGGCGACGTGCTCATCAACAAGCTCGTGGCCGCGGGCGTCGAGTCGATCAAGGTGCGCTCCGTGCTCACCTGTGAGTCGGCGATCGGCGTCTGCGCGGCGTGCTACGGCCGCTCGCTCGCGACCGGCAAGCTCGTCGACATCGGTGAGGCGGTCGGCATCATCGCCGCCCAGTCGATCGGTGAGCCCGGCACGCAGCTGACGATGCGTACCTTCCACCAGGGTGGTACCGCGGGTGCCGACGACATCACCCAGGGTCTTCCCCGTGTCACCGAGCTGTTCGAGGCCCGCACCCCGAAGGGCGCGTCGCCCATCGCGGAGGCGGCCGGCCGCATCCGGATCGAGGACACCGAGAAGCAGCGTCGGATCATCCTCACGCCCGACAACGGCGACGAGGAGAAGGTCTACCCGGTGCTCAAGCGCTCGACCCTCATGGTCGAGGACGGCCAGCACGTCGAGCTCGGCCAGCAGTTCGTGGTCGGCAACCTCGACCCGAAGGAGGTGCTCCGCGTGCAGGGCGTCCGCGCCGTGCAGAAGCACCTCGTCGACGGCGTGCAGGGCGTCTACCGCTCGCAGGGTGTGCCGATCCACGACAAGCACATCGAGGTCATCGTCCGTCAGATGCTGCGCAAGGTGACCGTCGTGGAGCACGGCGACACCGAGCTGCTCCCGGGTGAGCTCGTCGACCGCGCGCGGTACAACGAGATCAACCGCGGCGCGCTGCTCGACGGCAAGAAGACCGCGTCGGGCCGCGAGGAGGTCATGGGTATCACCAAGGCGTCGCTCGCGACCGAGTCGTGGCTGTCGGCCGCGTCCTTCCAGGAGACGACCCGCGTGCTCACGCAGGCCGCCATGGAGGGCAAGTCCGACCCGCT
>Ga0182746_1000099_pt1 | contig 164415 bp, 150 predicted proteins | sample eDN3rd30CBELigOP_FD_128881 | JGI IMG/M metagenome (GOLD analysis project Ga0182746, IMG submission 128881) | Enriched Organic Plus compost microbial communities from Emeryville, California, USA - eDNA 3rd pass 30_C BE-Lig OP (version 2) (version 2) ...
CCGCGCGTTCGGCTTCCGCAACTTTCACAACTACCGCTTGCGCGTGCTCGCTCTTTGCGGTTGGAATGGCGTCATCAATCGGGTCTGATCCACCCTCATCCCCCGTTCACGGGGAAGAGCCCGGAAGCGCGGCGGTTAACAGGTCCGGAGAATATCGACCCGGAGAGAACGCGTGTGCGCCCTTCGGGACGTGGGCCGATTAACAGCCCCTCCCGCATAACCCTCGAAAACAACGGAAAAATCCGGCCGCGGCCGGATCGGGAGAACGCTTTCGCAAGGGCAAGTGGCGGACAGGGTGGGATTCGAACCCACGGTGAGCTTGCACCCACGGCGGTTTTCAAGACCGCTGCCTTAAACCACTCGGCCACCTGTCCTACGGTGCCCCCAATAGCGTTCGCCCGCGTCGCGGCAAGTCCCAAGCGGATCTCTTTCCATCGGGCGCGCAATTGAGTCGGCCTATCGTCCGCCGGGATAGCCAAGCTGCGGTCAGCTGTGTCACTCTTTGCTTGGTGCCTTGCGACATGTGGCTTTAAGGGGGTGGGATATGACGCACAGCACCAGTTTCAGAATCGGGCGGCTTGTCCATATGGTGGGGGTTCTGCTCTCCGCATGGATGCTCACCGCCTCGGCGCCGCTGCAGGCCCAGGGCAGCGGTGATACGGGCTTTGATGCCTATATCCAGTCGCTCTGGCCAAAGGCCGAGGCCCGGGGGGTGTCGCGGGCGACCTTCGACAGGGTGACCAGAGGGCTGCGTTACAATGCGCGGGTCGTCGCGCTCGATCGCGACAATCTGGGCGCACCGCCAACCCCCAACACGCCGATCCCGGCGTTCGCTCCATATAAGGCGAAACATGTCGACGCTGCGCGGATTAACGGGGGTCGCCGTGTACACGACCGGCTTTTGCCGCTCTTGTCGCGGATCGAGCAGCGCACCGGCGTGCCGACGAGCATCATGATCGCTATCTTCGGCCATGAGACCGCGTACGGCGCAGTGACCGGAAATTTCGATCTGCCCGAGGCGCTCGCGACGCTGGCCTACGAGGGGCGCCGCCGCAGTCTCTTCGAACCCGAATTCCTCGCGACGCTCGAGATGGTGGAAAGGGGCGTGCCGCGCGAGGTGCTGAAAGGAAGCTGGGCAGGGGCCTTCGGCTACCCGCAGTTCCTTCCTTCGGTGTACCTGCAAGTGGCCGAGGATGGGGATGGCGATGGGGTCGCGCGCATATGGTCGAGCGAGGCCGACGCCATTGAATCGATTGGCGCCTATCTTCGCCGCGCCGGCTGGCGCGCCGGCCAGCCCTGGGGCATCGCTGTCCGCGTCCCCGCCGGATACGACCGGACGCGCAACGCGACCCGTCTCCAACCGACGCGCTGCCCGCGTGTCTTTGCGCGCTACAGCCGCTGGCGCAGCATGGCCGAGTGGCGCGCCGACGGATTTCAGCCAGTCGGCGGGAGCTGGCCCGATGGACAGATCCAGGCAACTCTGCTCGAACCCGACGGACCCGGAAACACCGCCTATTTGCTGACGGGCAATTATCGTGCGATACTCGACTATAATTGTTCTAACTTTTACGCGCTTTCTGTGGGGTTGCTGGCGGATGAGATCGATCGTTAGGGGCGGGGTGCTGGTCGGAGCCGCGGTGATGCTCGCGGGGTGCGGAAGTTTCGGTGGCAAGCGCGAGGGCGGCCCCGCGGCAGGCCCTTCGCCCCTCGCGGCAGATACACTCGCGCCCGACGCCCCCGTAAAGATCGGCGCGCCCTATGTTGTCGATGGCGTGACCCACACCCCCGCCGACATCGCCGATTATGACGAGGTGGGTTACGCTAGCTGGTACGGCGACGAACTCGCCGGCAAACCGACCGCAAATGGAGAGATTTTCAACCCCGACGCGATCAGCGCTGCGCACAAGACGCTGCCGCTGCCCAGCTATGTCGAGGTCACGGCGCTCGATACCGGGCGTACTATCCTTGTTCGCGTCAATGACCGCGGGCCGATGGCGAACGACCGGTTGATCGATCTCTCGCGCGGCGCTGCCGAGCAGCTCGGTCTTGAGCCTGGAGTCGCTGGCGTACGCGTGCGCCGCACCAGCCCGCCTGCTGCCGAGCGCGCGCAGCTTCGCGCGGGCAAGGCGGTTCCCGAGCGCCTTCCCACGCCGGGCGCGCTCCTCGCGATCCTGCGCAGCAAGCTGACGGGCAAGCCGTCGCCGGCTGCGATTGCTGCCGGCGCCGCGCAGCCCGAGCCCTCCGCCGGACCGCCGCGCACCAAGCCGGGCGATGACCGCTTTATCGTTGAGGGCCCAGGAGGCGAGGCCGCGCCGACGGCTTCGGCTCCACCAAAACCGCTCGCTGCCGGGGTTTCAGGCCCCTACGCGGTCCAGGTCGCAGCCTTCAGCACCGAGGCTCGCGCCAATGCGACAGCTAAATCGGTTGGCGGTAGCGTCAGCAAGGCGGGTAATTTGTGGCGGGTCCGCATGGGCCCCTTCGCGAGCGAGGCCGAAGCCAAAGCCGCGCTTGGCAAAGCCCATGCGAAAGGGTTCCGCGACGCAGTCGTCGTGCGCGACCGCTGATGCGGCGGCGGACCATCCTCGAACGGAGCGCCGCGGCGCTAGGTCTCGCGGCGATGGCGCTCGCGATGGCGCCGTCAGGCACGCCCGCGGACGCCGCGGTGGCCCAAGCGCCCGTCAGTCGGCCGCTCTATACCACCGAGGCGCCGATCGTGATGCTCAAGGATCTCGACTCGGGCGCCATCCTCTTTGAACGCGGCGCCGACAAGCGCTTCGCCCCTGCGTCGATGGCAAAGGTGATGACTGCCTATGTCGTGCTTGACCTCATCGCCAGCGGTCAAGTGTCGCGGGACAAGCTCTTTACGGTCAGCGAGGCGACGTGGAAGAAATGGAACGGCAGCAATGGCGGCTCGACCATGTTTCTGCGCGCGGGCGAGAAAATATCCGTCGACGAACTGCTCAAGGGATTGATCACCGTATCGGGGAATGACGCCGCCGCGGTCCTGGCCGTTGGGATCGATGGAAGCGAAGAGGCATTTGTTCGCCGGATGAATGATATGGCAGCCAGACTTGGAATGACCTCGAGCCGTTTCGGCACGCCGAGTGGTTGGCCCGACGGCGGCGTCACCAAGGTCAGTGCCGCCGATCTCATCACGCTTGCCGACCGGCTCATCCGCGATCATCCGGCGGGCTATGCGCGCTATTTCTCGATCCCCAAGCTCCAGCACGGCAAGGCGCCCGACGGCACGCCCATCGTGCAGCCGAACCGCAACCCGATTCTGGGACGATTTGAGGGCGCCGACGGGCTCAAGACGGGTCACACGGCCGAGGCAGGCTATTGCTTCCTCGGCTCGGCCAAACGCGGCGGCAGGCGGCTCATCATGGTGGTCGCAGGAATGAAGAGCGAAAAGGCGCGGCGCGATGAGGCGGAGCGGCTGATGACCTGGGGGTTCGAGGCATGGGAGGGGCGCGAAATCGTCTCCGCCGGCGCGAAGGTCGGGCGGCTCGAGGTCGGGCAAGGGGACAAGCCCGTCGTTGCCGCCGAGGCCGCTATTCCTGTGCGGGTCACGGTTCCAAAGGGCTTCGCCGGTGGTTTTCGTGCGACGATGCGCGCACGGGCACCGCTCAAGGCGCCCGTTGCACGCGGCAGCCGCATCGCGGAGCTCGTGGTAGCGCCCGACGGTCTGCCGCCGCAGGTGACGCCGCTGCTTGCCGCGAACGATGTTGCAAAGGGCGGCTGGTACGACCGCGCGCGAACCGGCTTCTATCGGCTGACCGGCTGGTGAGCGGGCGCTTCATAACGCTGGAGGGCGGCGAGGGGAGCGGCAAATCGACCCAGATTCGGGCCCTCGCCGCCGCGCTCGAAGCGCGCGGGGTGGACGTTGTCACCACACGCGAGCCCGGCGGCAGCCCGGGCGCCGAGGCCATCCGCACGCTCCTGATGGAGGGCGCCGAGGATCGCTGGAATGCGCGGGCCGAGGCGCTTTTGTTCGCCGCCGCACGCGCCGATCATGTCGCGCGAACGATCCGTCCCGCGATCGCTCGGGGCGCATGGGTGCTTTGCGATCGCTTCGTCGATTCGAGCCGGGCTTATCAGGGCGGTGGTGGCGGCCTTACCGACGCCGATATTCTTGCGCTCCACCGTGTGGGATCGGAAGGGCTGCTTCCTGACCGCACATTCCTTCTCGCGGTCAGCGCCGGCGAGGCCGCGCGCCGTCTGTCGGTCCGCGACGCCCGGGGCGCGGACCGTATGGGGAGCAAGCCCGCCGACTATCAGGCCCGCCTCGCCGCACGCTTCGCCGAGATGGCAGCGGGCGAGCCCGCACGCTGGCGCGTGATCGATGCCGATGGCGCCAAAGAGACTGTAACCGCTGCGATCCTCGCCGCGTTGACGGACTTTTTGCCATGATCGGCCAGAAGGAAGCCGAAAGCGCCTTCCTCGAGGCCTGGGCTGCAGGACGCCTCCATCACGCCTGGCTGCTCGCGGGACCGCAAGGCATGGGCAAGGCAGCCTTTGCGGGGCGCGCTGCGCGTTTTCTCGTCACTCATGGGAAGGAGAATGAGGAGGGTGCGCCGCTGACCTTCGCAGACCCTGGCGATACTGCCGCGGGCCGCCTCGTTGACGCGGGCAATCATCCCGAGATCCTCACCCTCGCGCGTGCGCCCAAGGAAAAGAGCAAGGAACTCGCGCGCAACATAACCATCGACCAGGTGCGCCAGATGATCCGCCGCCTTCACCTCTCGCTGTCGCTTGGGGAGTGGCGGGTAATCATTGTCGATGCTGTCGACGATCTGGAAACCGACGGCGCCAACGCCCTCCTCAAAACGCTCGAGGAACCCCCGGCGCAGACGCTATTCCTGCTTGTCAGCCATTCGCCAGGCCGCCTCCTGCCGACGATCCGCTCGCGGTGTAGAATACTGCGTTTTCAGCCAGTTGAGCGTGACGTCATGCAATCATGGCTCCACGCGAAGCGCCCAATGCTCGACGCCGCGGAGGTGCGCGCAATTGCGGGAGCGGCAGGCGGCGTACCAGGCAAGGCGCTCGCGCTGATCGACAGCGACGTCGCGGCGATGGAAAAGAAGCTTCTTGCCATCGCCATCTCGGGGGATCCGGGCAACCGTCTGCGCGAGGCGCTGGCGCGGGAGGTCGGCGGGACGAGCAACCGCGAGCGGCTCGAACTCGTCATCGACATCGTGCCCGGTCTCCTCACCCGGATCGCGCGCGAGCGCCCCATCACCGAGATCGCGCCCGTTCTTGCGCAATGGGACCGCGTCCAGCGGACGGTCCGCGACGCGATCCGCGGTTCCTATGATGGTGCGATGGTCGGATTCGAGATCGGCAATTGCCTCGCGGAATTGGCGCCGCGCGAAGGGACCCGCTAACTTCTTCGCCCGAGAAGAGAGGGTTTAGGACACGCCCGCCCTTTCCCTTCTACCCGCCACCGGCTAAGGCGCGGGCATGTCCGAAGCCAAGCAACCCTTCTATATCACCACCGCGATCAGCTACCCCAATGGCCGCCCGCACATCGGCCATGCCTATGAAGCGATCGCAACCGACGTCATGGCGCGGTTTCAGCGCGCGCGCGGGCGCGACGTGCGCATGGTCACCGGGACCGACGAGCATGGCCTGAAAATGTATCAGACCGCACGTGATCAGGGGCGCGCGACGATCGACCTCGCCAATGAAATGTCGGGGTATTTTCGTGCGATGTATGCTAAACTGAATATAAGTTATGACCATTTCATGCGCACCTCGGATCCGGCGCATCATGCGGCATCCCAGGCGATCTGGCGCGCGATGGCGGCGAACGGCGACCTCTATCTCGATCGCTACGAGGGCTGGTATTCGGTTCGCGACGAGGCCTTCTACGACGAAAGCGAGCTCCTCGAAGGGGAAGGGGGGGTAAAGCTCTCGCCTCAAGGAACACCGGTCGAATGGACCGTCGAGGAAAGCTGGTTCTTCCGCCTCTCGGCCTACGAGGACCGGCTTCTCGCGCTCTATCGCGACAACCCCGATTTCATCCGCCCGGAAAGCCGCCGCAACGAGGTGCTGCGCTTCGTCGAGGGCGGGCTCAAGGATCTCAGCGTCTCGCGCACCAGCTTCGACTGGGGCGTTCCAGTCCCGGATTCGCCGGGGCATGTCATGTATGTGTGGGTCGACGCCCTCACGACCTATCTGTCGGGCATTGGCTACCCCGATGCTGCGAGCGATTTTGCGCGTTTCTGGCCCGCCGACATCCATATGATCGGCAAGGATATCGTGCGTTTTCATACAGTTTACTGGCCGGCCTTCCTGATGAGCGCAGGGCTGCCGCTGCCCAAGCAGGTGTTTGGCCATGGCTTCCTGCTGAACCGCGGCGAGAAGATGTCGAAGTCGCTTGGCAATGTCGTTGATCCGATGGAGCTGGCCGAGCGGTTCGGGGTCGACGCGCTGCGCTATTATCTGCTCCGCGAAGTCAGCTTCGGCCAGGACGGCAGCTATTCGGCCGAGGCGATCGTGCGCACCGCGAACGCCGATCTTGCAAACAGCTTCGGCAATCTCGCGCAGCGAAGTCTTTCAATGATTTTCAAGAATTTGGGTGGAGATCTTTCCGCAGACTATCAGGCTACGGCGGAAGATGAAGCCCTGCTGACGGAGATCAGGGACATGGCGCAGACGCGCCTGCCGCGCGAGTTCGAGCAGCTCGCTTTCTCGGTCGGGATCGAGGACTGGATCCGGGCCGTGTTTGCCTGCAATCAATATGTGGATGCAACCGCCCCCTGGGCGCTCCGCAAGAGCGATCCCGAGCGGATGCGCGCCGTCTTGATGACCTTGTTCCAGGCCGTGCGGACTCTCGCGATCGCGATCCGACCTGTCGTGCCCGGGGCGGCCGACAAGCTGCTTGACCAGATGGGGATCGATGCCGACGCGCGCGATTTTGAAGCGCTTGCCGATGCCGAGTGGTTCGCAAAGCTTGCTCGCAGCGGCTTCACTCTCGGCCAGCCGGTCCCGATCTTCCCGCGCCTCGAACTCGCGGAAGGGGAAGGGGAGGAGGCCGCCGCCTGATGCTCGTCGATTCGCACTGCCACCTCAATTATAAAGGGCTCGCCGAGCAGCAAGGCGAGGTGCTCGCGCGCGCGCGCGCGCGGGGCGTTACCGCGATGCTCAACATTGCGACGCGTGAAAATGAGTGGGACGAGGTGCTCGCCGCCGCAGAGACGAACGAAGATGTCTGGGCCAGCGTCGGTATCCATCCGCACGACGCCGACCAGCACCCCCACGTCGACACGGCAAAGCTCGCGGCGCGGGCCGCGCATCCCCGGGTGATCGGCATCGGCGAGACCGGCCTTGACTATTATTACGACAAGAGCGACCGGGCCCGGCAGCAGGACAGTTTTCGCGGCCATATCCATGCGGCGCAGCAGACCGGGCTCCCGATCATCGTCCACACCCGCGAGGCAGAGGCCGATACGCTGGCGCTGCTCGGTGAGGAGATGGCCCGGACGCCCTATAACGGCGTCATCCACTGCTTCACCGCGAGCGACGATTTCGCGCGCAAGGCGTTGGACCTTGGCCTCTACATATCGATTTCGGGAATTGTGACGTTCAAGAACGCCGCTGACCTCCAGGCGACCGCCCGGTGGCTACCGATAGACCGGCTGCTTGTCGAAACCGACTCCCCTTTCCTTGCACCTGTGCCGCACCGCGGCAAACCAGGTGAACCGGCCTTTGTGGCGGATACTCTCATCTATCTTGCGGACCTGCGCGGCGAGGATCCCGCCGAACTGGCTGAAGCGACAAGCCAGAATTTCTACCGTCTTTTCAGCAAGGCGGCAGCGTGACTTTAGAGGTCCAGGCACATTTGCCTCCGGTTTGCCCGGCACTTGTGGCAGGCATGGGGCCCGATTTCGGAAATCAGGACCAGGGATCGGCGGCCGACAAGCACAGGAAAAGTAGTTTCGACCAGGCGCGTGAGCCATGAAACTGCGTGTTCTCGGGTGCGGGACCTCCTCGGGTGTGCCGCGGATCGGTAACGACTGGGGGCAATGCGATCCCGACAATCCCCGCAATCTGCGGAGCCGTGCCTCGATCCTCGTATCGTTGGGCGGCTTCCGCCTCCTCGTCGACACCAGCCCCGACATGCGAATGCAACTGCTCGACGCGCGCGTGGGAGAGGTGGATGCGGTCATCTGGACGCATGAGCACGCCGACCACACCCACGGCCTCGACGATCTGCGCCAGATCATGCATCTGCGTGGCTCGGCGGTGCCCGCCTATGCCCGCGACCATGTGCTGGACATATTGAAATGGCGTTTCACCTATGCCTTTGCCGGAAACGCCGGCTATCCCGCGTCGGTCGACCCGATCGAGCTTCACGATCATCAATCGATCGGTCCGATCGAAGTGTCCGCGCTCGAAATGCCGCACGGCCCCATCAAGGCGACCGGGCTGATCTTCAGCGATGGCGCTCACAAGGTCGCCTATGCAACTGATTTTTCACGGTTTACAGATGAAATGGTGGATTTCTTCCAAGGCGTCGACCTCTTCGTCATCGATGCGCTCCGCCGCTATCCGCATCCAACCCATCCGCATCTCGCCATGACGCTGGAAGGACTCCAAAAGGTCGGCAGTCCGCGCGCCATCATTACGCACATGGACAACACGATGGACTATGACGACCTTGCAAGCGAATTGCCGCCGGGTGTCGAGCCGGGTTATGACGGGCTGGAGGTGCAGCTATGACGATGGAAACGGGCGCCGACATGCTGTGGTTCGCTATGGCGTTCACGCTGGTGGTCAGCGCGCTTGTCGCGCGTCAATTGAAGCTTGCCGAATGGCTCAAGATGGGGCTCGCCTGGGCGGCGATCTTCGGGCTCGTGTTCATCGCGATCCGGACCTATCAGCTGGCCACGGGATGAGAGGGCGCCGGGAGGGGCTTTCTCGCCCCGCGCCATAATAATTTAACATAATATATATTATCGGATAAACATGTCGAGCGATGCGCCTGATCCCCTCGGTTCCCCTATCGACCGGTTGCTCGCGATCATGCGGCAATTGCGAAATCCCGATGAAGGTTGCGAGTGGGATCTTGCGCAGGATTTTGACACGATTGCGCCATACACGATCGAGGAAGCCTATGAGGTTGCCGATGCGATCGCTGGCGGAGACCCTGCTGCCATCTGCGACGAGCTTGGTGACCTCCTGCTCCAGGTCGTCTTTCACGCGCAGATCGCCGCCGACAAGGGCCTGTTCGCTTTCGACGATGTCGCGCGCGCCATTTCCGCCAAGATGGAGCGCCGCCATCCGCATATCTTCGGTGACGTCACGGCGGCAGATGTGCGCGAGCAATGGGAAGTCATCAAGGCGGCCGAGCGCGCCGCGGATGGGCCCACGAGCGCGCTTGCCGGCGTCGCGATGTCCTTGCCTGCGCTCCTTCGTGCGCAAAAGCTCCAGGGCCGCGCGGCGCGCGTCGGCTTCGACTGGCCCGATACGAAGGGACCCCGCGACAAGATCGCCGAGGAACTCGACGAGGTTGCGGCCGCCGACAGCGACGCCGACCGGCATGAAGAAATCGGCGATCTTCTCTTCGCGGTCGTCAACTATGCCCGCAAGCTCGGGGTCGACGCCGAGAGCGCGCTGCGCGACGCCAATGTGAAGTTTGCCCGGCGTTTTGCCGCTATGGAGGACCGCGCCGGCGGCAGTCTTCAAGGTCTCCCGCTCGATGCGCAGGAAGCACACTGGGCGGCGGTCAAGACAAGCGAGCGCGGTTAGATCAGCTCTGGTTCGAAGGCCATAGCCGCTCGAAGCGCGCCCGATCGGCAGGATCGAGGCGCACGGTCAGCCGATGACCGCCCTCCACGACCTCGTCTGACAACAGGTCGCCGCGCGCGTGAAGCCATGCCATCGCATCGCCCTGGTCAAAGCGCAGGAACACGCGGGTCACTTCATGTCGCGCCGTAAGGTCCGCCGCCATGAGCGCGCGCGCGGCCTCGATACCTTCCCTGGTCTCGGCCGAAATGACCGCGACGTCTCGCCGCCGCGCCGCCATTTCCTCGATCTGGGCGCGGCGTTCGGGGCTCGCGGCGTCGATCTTGTTCCAGATTTCGATCTGCGCGATCGCGCCTTGCGCGTCCCCTTCCCCATCCTGCGGCCCATTAACGCCCAAGGAATCGAGAATGGCGACAACATCGGCATATTGCGCCTCACTGTCGGGATGAGTGATATCGCGGACATGGACGATGAGGTCCGCAGTCGTCACTTCCTCGAGCGTCGCGCGAAACGCCGCGACGAGCTCGGTGGGTAGATCAGACACGAAGCCCACAGTGTCCGACAGAATGGCCTTGTCGATCCCGGGCAGGCGAATTTCGCGCATTGTCGGGTCGAGCGTAGCGAACAGCATATCTTCCGCCATGACGTCACTTCCCGTCAGGCGGTTGAAAAATGTGGACTTTCCAGCGTTTGTATAGCCTACAAGCGCAATCACCGGCCAAGGGGCACGCTGCCGTTTGGCGCGCTGCAATTGGCGGGTACGGCGGGCATCCTCAAGGCTTCGCCGGATACGGGCCATGCGGTTGCGGATCATACGGCGGTCAGCCTCGATCTGCGTTTCGCCCGGCCCCCCCAGAAAGCCGAAGCCACCGCGTTGGCGTTCAAGATGGGTCCAGCTGCGCACCAGCCGCCCAGCCTGATAGTCGAGATGGGCAAGCTCGACCTGCAGCCGTCCCTCGGCCGTCGCCGCGCGTTCGCCGAAGATTTCAAGGATGAGCCCGGTCCGATCGATGACTTTCGCCCCGAGCTCGGTTTCGAGGTTCCGCTGCTGGATCGCCGTAAGGGCTGCATCAACGATGACGAGCTGCGCCTCATTTTCGTGCACATCAGGTCGGATCGCCTCAATTTGTCCGACCCCGATCAGTGTTGCGGCCCGCGTTTGACGCAGCCGGAGCGGATGAACCGCCACAATCTTGATCCCGATAGCGACCGCGAGCCCGGTGGCCTCGGCAACGCGGGCATCGAGGTCGCGCGAAAGCCCCTGCCCGCGCCATTCGGGCACGACCAGCACGGCGCGCGCACCGCGCGTCACCTCCACATCATCGGGGCTCACAGGTTCGGTCAGGCGTCGGCGCCGTCCCCGTCGCCATTGTCGGTCAAATTGACCGGGCCGTTCGGCTGCACCGTCGAAATCGCATGCTTGTAGACAAGCTGCACCTGCCGCTCGCGCTCGAGGAGCATGCAGAAGAGGTCGAACGCGACAATATCGCCCTGCAGCATCACGCCGTTGACGAGGAACATGGTCACCGATTCATCGGACCGCCGCACCGCGTTCAGGAACACATCCTGGAGCGCCTTGCCCTTGCTCGGCGGCGCATCACGCACATCATCGCCGAGCGCTGCAAGGTCGAAATCGTGCGAAGGCATGATCGTCGAGATCGCGTGCTTGTACACAAGCTGCGACTGGCCATCGCGCCGCAAAAGCAGCGAGAAATTGTCGAACCAGGTGATGATTCCCTGGAGCTTCACGCCCTTGACGAGGAACATCGTCACCGGCGTCTTGCTGCGGCGCAGGGCGTTGAGGAAGAGATCCTGAAGATTCTGGCTTTTATCGGACACATTGGCCTCCTGTTCTTGGCGGGGGATACCGCTAGGCGGAGCTTGGGCACTCCGTCCTGTTCATTTTGGCGATGCGCAATATGCGGCAAAGCGCCCGGCAGGTCTAGCGCAAAGCCTTCACCCGTCACTTTCAGGATTATCGGTCAATCCCAAAAGCTTCAGCTTGCGGTGCAAGGCGGACCTCTCCATGCCGATGAAGGTCGCGGTGCGCGAGATATTGCCCGAAAAACGGTTGATCTGGATGCGCAGATACTCGCGCTCGAAGTTTTCGCGCGCTTCCTTGAGGGGAATGGCGGTGATCGATTCGGTGCCGGGCAGAATGTCCGTGCCGCCTCGAACCAGCTCGGCGGGCAACATGTCGACGTCAATGCGGCCCAGCCGGTCGCTAGGCGCGAGGATCATCACCCGTTCGATCACGTTGCGCAGCTCACGCACATTGCCGGGCCAGTCGTGCGCCTGAAGCGCGGCCATCGCCTCGGCACTGATCTGGGGCGGCGGTACCCGGCGGTCGGCGGCGTAGCGGCGTACAAAATGGTCGCACAGGCTCGCGATATCGTCGCGCCGCTCGCGCAGTGGCGGGATGTGAACCGGAACGACGTTGAGGCGGTAATAGAGATCCTCGCGAAAACGGCTTTCGGCGATCTCGGTCATCAGGTCACGCGCGGAGCCCGAAATGATGCGCACATCAACCCGGATCATCGTGCGTCCGCCGACGCGGGTAAAGCTCTGATCGGTGAGAACACGCAATATCTTGCCCTGCGTCGTCATCGGCATGTCGGCAACCTCGTCGAGGAACAGCGTCCCGCCATGCGCCTGCTCCAGCAGACCGACGCGGATCGCTCCATCGTCGGATTCAGTGCCGAATAATTCTGCCTCGACCGTTTCAGGGTCCATGCGCGCCGACGAAATGACGCGAAACGGCGCGTTCTGCCGTCCGCTCCATCCATGGAGCACGCGCGCGGCGACCTCCTTTCCGACGCCCGGCGCACCTGTGATGAGCACCCGGCTTCCGGTCCCCGCGACACGCTTCAGCGTCGCGCGAACATTGTTGATCGCAGCGCTCGTACCCGTGAGTTCGTCGGCAGGTCCGGCGCGCTCGCGCAGCCGTTCATATTCGAATTTGAGCCGCTCGCTCTCGGTCGCCCGTGCGACGAGGTGGAGCAATCGCTCGGCTTCGAACGGCTTTTCGATAAAATCGAAGGCGCCGCGGCGAATCGCAGCCACCGCTGTATCGAGCCCGCCGTGCCCCGAAATGACGATAATCGGGAGCGTTGGATCGAACGTCTTGATCGCTTCGACCAGCCCCAGCCCATCGAGCCGTGAGCCTTGCAGCCAGACGTCGATCAGCGCGAGCGAGGGGCGGCGCTGACGGATGGCCTCAAGCGCTGCATCGCTGTTGGACGCGGTGCGCGCTTCATAGCCCTCGTCCTCCATGACGCCGGCCACCAGTTCGCAAATGTCGCGTTCGTCGTCGACGATCAAAATATCAAGCGCCATGGTCTTCCCTGTCTTGTCGATTCCTGATCCGGCCCGGAACCGATTCGCCCTGTCCCGCGCTCACCTCTCCCCCCTTCCCCGCGAGGTGTCTCAGCCGGTCGGGGTGAAGGACCAGCGTCACACACGTCCCCTGCCCCGCCGGATTGTCTGAAAATTCAAGTTCGCCAAAATGTTGCTCGACAATCTTCTTGACGATCGCAAGGCCAAGACCGGTGCCGCCCTGGCGCGTCGTCATATAGGGCTCCGCGATGGCATCGCGTGCATCGGGAAGGCCAATCCCGTCGTCCGCGATGCGGATACGGATGGCGTTAGCCTCGTCAATGTCGAGCGAAGCCATGACGTGGCCTGCTGGCAGAGAGTCAGACGTTTTTGACTTTTCTTCAATGGCTTCAACAGCATTTTTTACGATGTTCGTGAGCGCTTGGGACAAGAGGCGACGATCGCAGACGAGCGGCTCGACCTCTTCCGGCATGGTCACGGCAAATGCGATGTCGGGCTTTGCGACCTCGAAGAGGAAAACCGCCTGTTTCAGGATGTCGCGCACATCCTCGACCCCGAAAGTTGGCTTCGGCATGCGCGCAAAGCTTGAGAATTCATCGACCATGCGGCGCATGTCATGCACCTGACGGATCACCGTATCGGTCAACCTGCGGAAGGTCGCCGCATCGCCTTCTACCTTGTCGCCGAACCGGCGTTGCAGCCGCTCCGCGGCGAGCTGGATCGGCGTCAGCGGATTCTTGATCTCATGCGCGATCCGCCGCGCAACGTCGGACCATGCGGCGCGGCGCTGGTCGGCGAGTTGCTGCGTGATGTCCTCGAAGCTGAGCACGAAGCCATCACCCTGCGCGACCGCCTTGGCGGCGAAGGTCGCAGGTTCGGCATCCTTGCGCGCGAGCTGGACAATCGCTTCGCGCTCGTTGCTCGCCAGCAATTGCTCAAGTTCGGGCGCCACTTCGGCGAGAGATTTGCCCGTCAGGCTTGCGCCTTCGGTACCGATCAGCCGCTCGGCCGCGGCGTTGGCAAGGAGAATATGGTGTTTCCGGTCTACCGACACGACCGCCGAGGTCACGCCGCTGAGCACTGCCTCGATGAAAACGCGCCTTGCCTCGAGCTGTTCGTTGACATTGACGAGCGCGCTCGTCTGCCCCTGGAGCTGCTCCGTCATTCGGTTGAAGGCACGCGTCAAAACCGCGATTTCGTCGTTGCGCTCGGTCGGCGTCACGCGGACTGAAAGATCGCCGCCTGCTGCTGTGCGCGCCGCGCCCACGAGTGTTCCGAGTGGACGCACGATACGGTCGGCCACGACGATAGCGCCGATCACCGCGAGCGCGAGCAGCAACAAGGAGCCGAGATAAAGTGCGCCGTGAAATTGCAGTTGCAAAAGCTGCGACCGGTCGAAGAGCGCGTTGTAGTCGGCGAGCACCGTGCTTGCGCGGTCGAACTGCTGCAGACCGATCGTATTGGCGTTCCGCGCTGCGTAGAGATAAGCGTTCTGCCGGCCCGGGATACGGGTCGCGGCTTCGATCCGGTCGGCCTGCCGCGTGATGACGACATCCTCCCCGCTGTTGAGCCGTTGAACAACGGCGGGGGTTATGCGCCCTTCCGCCGCGCGATTGTCCGGGTCGATCATCGTTGGCGTACGGGCGATGCCGTCCGCGCCGACTTCAATGATGGCGGACTCGCTCATTTCGCGCAGCACGACCTGCTGCAGGTAACGGTCGCTGAACGCCTCGCTGTCGACGGGGAAGCGCTGGAGATAGCCCGCGATATCCTTCGCCATCACCACAGTGTTGGCGCCGAGCGATTTCTGGCTGTCCTCATAGAAAGCCTTGGCGATACCCGCGGCATTTTCGAACATGCCGCGCGAGCGGTCCGAATACCAGAAATCGACCCCGAACTGGAAAAGCAGCGAGGCAAAGATCACGACAAGAAGCGTCGGTGCGGCAGCGATCAGCGAGAAGAGTGCGACAAGGCGCACGTGAAGACGCCCGCTGCCGCCCGCCATCGAATGGACCGCGCGCGCGCGCGCGACGCGGCTTCCGATGAGGACGATCAGCGCCATTGCCGGCACGAGATTGGCGACCATGATCGCTGCAACGAGGGCTGGGGTCAGCAGCCGCTCGCTCTGCGCGTCCCCGGTGACGAAGATATAGGTTGCAACGCCGATGCTGACGATCAGTGCAAGCGTGTAATATTCAGGCGCGGCAAAGCGCCACGCGCCCGAGCGTACCGTCTCGCCGTCGGAATCAATATCGAGAGCCAGGGGAGCCGACTTCGCCATTGTTGCGTCGATACGACAAACCTGTTGCATAGAGAACACACAATATCGTGCGTCACCGCGTTTCGGCCATTTTCTTCTGCATTGTGCGCCAAAGCGCCCTCTCAAGGGTGAGCAGGGTCGATTTCGAGCTGAACGAGACGTTTGCGAAGCGTGTTGCGATTGATGCCAAGCCGCCGGGCAGCTTCGAGCTGGTTCCCGCGGACTTCACGAAGGGTTCGGCGCAGCAAGGCGGCCTCGACGATCGCTTCGAGCCGCGCGTGGATATCGCCGTCAGCCCCCAAGCCGGCAAGCTGTTCGCGGGCCCAGTCATCAACTGCACGGGCGATGAGATCGGCGGGCTCGGCAGGGCTGCTTTCGCCGCTCTCGTAGAGGACACCCTCGACGTCGCGGACCGTCACGACAGCATCGCGCGACAGCACAGCGAGCCGCTGTACGACATTGCCGAGCTCCCGGACGTTGCCCGGCCAGTCGTGACGCTCAAGCATCTGCATGGCGGCGGGCGCGAACTCGCGGACCGGAAGGCCCGAATGCCGGCCTTCCTCGATGAAATGCCGCACGAGCGCCGGGATGTCGCTACGCCGGTCGCGAAGCGGCGGCAGGTTGACCGGGATAACGTTGAGACGGTAGAAGAGGTCCTCGCGAAAGCGCCCGTCGGCAACAAGCGTGCGCATATCGCGGTGCGTGGCGGCAATAACGCGGACGTCGGCCTTCAACGACTGGCTGCCGCCCACCGTTGAATATTCCCCCACCTGAAGCACGCGCAGCAGCCGCGTCTGCGCCTCGATCGGCATATCGCCGATCTCGTCGAGAAACAAAGTGCCTCCCGCTGCCTGCTCGAACCGCCCCGCGCTGCGGCTGTGCGCACCGGTGAAGGCGCCCTTCTCGTGTCCGAACAGCTCCGCCTCGATCAACTCGCGCGGGATGGCCGCCATATTGATCGCGACAAACGGCCCCGCCCGTCGCAGGCCTGTCGCGTGGATTGCGCGCGCGACGACTTCCTTGCCCGTCCCGGATTCGCCGAGGATCAGCACCGCCAAATCGTTCGACGCAAGGCGGGCGATGGTGCGGTAAACCGCCTGCATCGCCGGCGCCCGGCCAACGAGCCCGTGGCTGTCAGCTTGCGCCGGGTCAGCCGCCGCAGCGGGTTCGGCGCGCCGTTCGAGCGCAGCACGCACACTGGCAATGAGTTCGTCGAGGTCGAAAGGTTTGGGGAGGTAATCATAGCTGCCGATCCCCGTCGCGCGGACCGCGGTGTCGAGCGTGTTCTGCGCCGACAGCACGATGACCGGGGTGGCGGGGTCGACGCCCGCGCCCGGGAGCGAGTCGATGCCGTCTCCGTCGGGCAGGACAACGTCGGTGATGATGAGATCGGCCCGGTTTTCGGCGAGCCAGGCGTTTCGTTCCCCGACGCTCGTGACGGCCGCAAGGTGGCTGCATTCGGGAGCGAGAGTTTCGCGAATGATCAGCGCGATCGCGGGATCATCCTCGACGAGCAGGATGGTCTTGCCGTCAGCCATGCCGCTCCCCTTTCGGTGCGGGCACGGCCGGCAGATGCACCCGGAAACGGGTCCAGTCGCCATCGCGTACATGTTGCACGGTCCCGCCCATGTCGCGGGCGAGCTTGGCTACCAGCGCCAGACCGAGCCCGCGACCGTCGCGCTTGGTGGTCACGAAGGGATCGAACAGATCGCCGCGGATGTCAGAGGGGACGCCTGGGCCATTGTCGCTGACGCTGACCTCGATCGGAAGCGCAATCCGCCCCCGCCCATCACCCTTGTCGATCGACAGGCCGTGGCGGTAGGCCGTCGCGATGCGGACCACGCCGTCATCGCGCCCGCCCAATGCTTCGCACGCGTTGGTGAGGAGGTTGAGCAGGATCTGCACCATGGCGTCATGATTGCCATGAACAAGGGGCAGCGAGGGATCGAAATCCTCGGTAAAGCTGACGCCGCGGTGCTGCCTGGCGCGCGCTGCCTCGATCGCCTGATGAATGGGCTGGTAGAGATTGATCGCCTCGCAGGCGATCGGCTGGCCACGCGAGAAATGCTCCATCTGATCGATCAGCGTCGTGATCCGATCGACCTCGGCGCAGATGAGATTCGTGAAGCGCTCGCCATCGGCGTCGGCCTTGCGCGCGAGTAGCTGCGCCGCGCCCTTGATCCCTGCTAGCGGATTCTTGATCTCATGTGCGAGCATCGAGGCGGCGGCCCCGGCGGCGCGGCCCGACCGACCGATCGCGCCGCCCATCAGTTCGGCCCCGCTCTGCGCGGGGACAAGCGCCAGAATGCGGTGGCCGCTCGCGCCATAAGGCACCATCTGCAGGTCCGCGAACACCGATTTGCGATCGCCTACGGAAATTTCGGCGCGGTGCGCGAAGAGCGCCGAGGTTGCAGGATCGCTCATCCGCTGGCGATAGCTGCGATCCATGCGGATGACGTCATAGACAACCCGACCGACCATTGCCGAACGGCTCATGTTGCAAAGCTGCTCGGCGGCGGCGTTTACGAACAGGATGATCCCGCCGCGGTCGACCAGCAGTGTCGCCACGGGATGCGACTGGATGAGTTCGTGGTGGTCGAAGGCCGGAATGCTCGACGATGGCGCGTTCACGCCGCAACCCTGCTGAGAAAGGGGGCGTAGAAGCGTTCAAGCGCGTCCAGCACATCCTTGCTGTTGGGGATCTGGTTCACCTGATTGCGAAACTCGGCCGAACCCGGCAGCCCCTTGACGTACCAGCCAAGATGCTTGCGCGCCATATTCACGCCGGTCATTTCGCCATAATGATCGAGCATCGCTCTATAATGCGTTGTGATAATTTCATATTGCTCGTCAATACCGGGGTCGGGCCGTTCGCCTTCGCCGCGCAGTGCAGCCATGACCTGGCCAAGCAGCCACGGCCGCCCATAGGCCCCGCGGCCGATCATCACGCCGTCAGCGCCGCTCTGCGCCAGCGCAGCGCGGGCGTCGCCGATCGAGCAAATGTCACCGTTGACGATCACCGGGATCGAGACCGCTTCCTTGACCCGGCGCACGAAACGCCAGTCTGCGGTGCCGCGATACATCTGGTTGCGCGTGCGGCCATGCACGGTGACGAGCTTTGCGCCGAGATCCTCTGCGATATGGGCAAGTTCGGGCGCATTCAGACTGTCGTGGTCCCACCCCATGCGCATCTTGACCGTCACCGGCACCGACACCGCTTTGACGCACGCATCGATCAGCGCCGCAGCAAGGGTGACGTCGCGCATCAGCGCAGAACCGGCGTCGCCATTGGTTACCTTGCGCACCGGGCAGCCCATGTTGATGTCGATGATGGCCGCACCGCGATCTTCGTTGAGTTTCGCCGCCTCGCCCATCTCATAGGGCGTGCAGCCGACGAGCTGCATCGACACCGGTTCCTCAACCGGGTCCCACGCGGCCTTCTGGATCGATTGGCGCGTCTCGCGAATTGCGGCCTGACTCGCAATCATCTCGGTCACATTGAGCCCCGAGCCGAAGCGGCGCACCATCTTGCGGAACGGAAGGTCGGTGACGCCCGTCATCGGCGCGAGAATCACGGGATCCGCGATAGTGATTGGGCCGATCTGGATGGGCGGCAGCGGCGCCATGGGAGAGCTTTCGTCGATTTTGCCTAAAATTTGAGCACGCCCCTACACGTTAAGGCGCTTTCCCGCAAGCCGATGCTGCGCTAACCCGCGCGGCTTATGTCCGATTCCGTGCCTGTTCCTTCCCTGCGTGTCGCCTCGATTCTGCTCGCGGGCGGTCGCGGCACCCGTGCCGCTTTTGCGCACCCCAAGCAGCTTCAGCCCCTCGGAGGCAAGCCGCTCCTCCGGTGGAGCCTTGACGCGCTTTCGGCGCATCCTCGAGTATCGGGGGGCGTCCTTGTTGCAAGCGATGACGTCATGGCGCTCACGCCGGAGCTTCCGGAAGGCTGGATTTTTGCGGCGGCCGGGGCTGAACGCCAGCAATCGGTGGAGAATGGCCTCTTGGCGATTGCCGATTGGGAGGATGACGCGCTCGTGCTCGTCCACGATGCGGCCCGGCCCGGAATCGAGGCAGCCGTCATTGACCGGTTGCTCGGCGCACTCGAGACCGCTGAGGCCGCGATACCTACTCTTCCCGTCCCCGACACGCTCGTTCACCAGGCAGGGGAAGAAGCGGGCGATGTGCTCGACCGCAGCGCCTTGGCGCGCGTTCAGACCCCGCAGGCCTTTCGCCTTGGCACGCTGCGCCGCGCCCACGCGGCGGCTGCAGGAGAGACCGCAACGGACGATGCGCAGCTCGTTCGGGGGCTCGGGATACCCGTCGTCGCGGTTGCTGGCGATGCGCGGCTCCACAAGCTGACATATGGCGAGGACCAGGCAATCCTCGAAGGACTGCTCGGGGCCCGAGCGAAAACTCGAACCGCGGTGGGTATGGGTTACGATGTCCACCGTCTCGTTGCGGGAAAGCCCCTCTGGATCGGCGGCATAGAAATCGAGTACAGTCATGGACTTGAAGGGCACAGTGACGCTGATGTCGCACTTCATGCCCTGACCGACGCAATCCTTGGTGCGCTCGGTGAAGGCGACATCGGCACCCATTTCCCGCCGACCGATCCCGCGTGGCGCGGCGCGGCGTCATGGCGCTTCCTCGATTTTGCCGCACGCAGGGTCGAGGCTGCCGGGGGGCGGATCGACCATGCTGACCTCACCATCGTAGCGGAGGCCCCGAAAATCGGCCCGCATCGCGGCCCAATCCGGGCGCGCATTGCCGAAATTCTTGCGATTCCACCGGCGCATATTAGTGTAAAGGCGACCACGACAGAGCGACTGGGCTTCACCGGCCGCCGGGAAGGGATCGCCGCGCAGGCCGTCGTTACCTTGCAACTTCCGGAGACATGAATTTGCCATCCAACGTCGAAACGCGTCTTGCCGCGCGCGAAGCCGCCGCCAGGGCTGTCCTTGCCGCAAATCGCGCCGCAGAACGCCGCGTCGCTGTGGCCGAAAGCTGCACCGGCGGTATGGTCTGTGCTGCGCTGACCGACATTGCCGGGAGCAGCGATGTCTTTTCTGCAGGGTTCATCACCTATTCGGGTGACGCCAAGAAGACCCAGCTTGAAGTGAGCGGCGAAATCCTCGAAACCTTCGGCGAGGTCTCGCTCGCGACCGCCTGGGCAATGGCTGCGGGGGCGCTGGCGAAGAGTGATGCCGATGTCGCGGTGTCGATCACCGGCATTGCGGGTCCCGGCGGCGGCTCGGAAAAGAAGCCGGTCGGTCAGGTCGTCTTTGCCCGTGCGCTGCGCGGACAGGATCCCGACGATTATTTCACGCAGCGCGTTCAATTCCAGTCGACCGACCGCGCCGCCATCCGCCATGCCGCCACGCTTTTCGCGCTCGATCTGCTGATGCCCGAGAAGGATAGCCTGCGGCCGTCGGAGGATATTGAGCTACCCGCTTCATAAAGCGGATAATCTTCTCAGGCGGGTTTCCAGCTTTTTCGTTCTTCGGCCTGCTTCAATACCTCGAACGCCGCCTGACCGGCGGCAAAACGCTTCGCAGCTTCCGCGTCACCGGGCTTGACGTCGGGGTGGCATTCCTTGGCGAGACCGCGCCATGCCTTTTTCGCCGCCTCGAAGTCGGCATCAGGCTCAAGGTCGAGCACTTCAAGCGCGCGCATCTCGTCAGCACTACGGCTGCCGTCGCCCGATCCTCCCCAGCCATAATGCTGCGCGCGGGCATAGCTGCGCGTTCCGAGGGCTTCTTCGGCGGCGCGGTCGGCCGCTTCCTCGGCGCTGAGCCCGGCAAAATAGTCCCAGCCGCGATTATATTCGGCAGCATGCGCTTCGCAGAAATACCAGCGCTCGCGGCTGTTCGGTGCCTTGGGTGCGGGGCAGTTGCCCGGCTCGGTGCACCCATGACGGTCACAGAGGCGCACCTGTTGCGCCTCGCGGCCCTGCCCATAGGCACGCCAGCGGGGAAACCCCCAGTCGTCGGATCTCTTGGCACGGCTCATCCGGCCCATGTAGCGATTGAGGCCGGCAAAGGCCAGCCGAGCCTCCAGCAGCCGATCGAAATAATTACCAAAGCCGCCTTATTCGGCTGTCTCCCGCGCGCCCTCACCTTCTTCCTTGGCCTCGTCCCTCGGCTTGTAACCGAATGCCTTCTGCGCCAGCTTGACCACCGCCGGGTCGCGCGCTGGCGGCATCATCGGCACTGCCGCTTCCAACGCCTCGGCGATATGTGCAAGGGCAGCAATGCGCGCGGACTTCTTATCATTTCCGTCGATCACCTTCCAAGGCGCCCAGCGGGTGTCGGTCTGCTCGAACATCTCGTGCATCGCAGCAAGATATTCGCTGCGCTTCGCGCGGTTGCGATAATCCTCGGCTCCGGTCTTCCAGCGTTTCCACGGATCGTCGAGCCGGTCGGCGAAGCGCCGGTCTTGCTCCTCCTGCGTGACGTGGATGAACAGTTTGACGAGATTGGTGCGCGACCCGGTGAGCTGCGCTTCGAACTCGTTGATCTCGTCATACCCCTTGCGCCATTCGGCTTCGGTTGCGAAACCTTCCACACGTTCGACGAGGACGCGGCCATACCAGCTGCGGTCGAAGACCGAAATCTCGCGATGCCCGGGCAGACGCCGCCAGAAGCGCCAGAGGAAATGGCGCGCCTTTTCCGCCTCGTTCGGGGCGCCGATAGGCCAGACCTCGAAATATCGCGGGTCGAGCTGTGCTGTCAGGCGCTGGATGATACCGCCCTTTCCTGCCGCATCCCAACCTTCAAACATGATGACGCTACGCTGGCCGTGGGTAATGTGAGCGGCCTGGATACGCTCCAGCCGCTCCTGCAGTGCCGCCAGATCCTTGCCGTACTGGCCCTCATATCGGGTGCCGGCTTCATAGTCCGCAAGGTCGATCGTCATCGCTGCATCCCTCAGTTTCTTGGGGCCGCAGCTATCACAGGAGCCTTTGGGATGCGATGCGATTAACCCTGATTTTCCATCAATCCGGCGAGCAGCGATGCGACGCGCTGAGGGGATTCCATCGGAATGAAATGGCTGTGATCGCTCCAAAGCTCGTCCCTCGCGGCACCAATCCACGCACCGAGGCCGGGCCAGGTTGGGCTTTGCGAGAAATCCATCGCATCGTTGCGCGTTCCCGCCGGCGCGCGGATCAGCGTGACGGGTGCGGCAAGGCTTCCCAGCCAGCGATACGGATCGGTGCGTAGCGCGCTCTGATACATCGAAGCTTCAAGAGCGGGCGGACAGGCAAGTTCATATCCCTCCCCGCGGGCTGGGGGTAGGAGACCATAGGTGCAATAATCGCGCAGCACCTCGGCCGCCCAGCGGCTGTAGGGGGAACGATCGGCGAAGCGGAGGCGCATCTCCTCAGCGCTCGACCACTGGTTGCGGCGACGCGCGACGGGATGCTCGGCCGGCTCCGGCAAGGGCGCCTCGCGTCCTCCGACATAATAGGCCGGCTCCATGATAACGGGGTCAAGGAGGACGAGATGCGCGAAGGCCTCGGGCCGCTCGGCCGCAAGCCGAGTCAGCACATAACCGCCCATACTGTGACCGCAGCCGATGAACGCGTGGCCGTGGAAGAGATCCAGCAGCGGCAACAGCGCATCCGCATTGGCAGCCCAGTCCGCAAGGGTCTCGGGCTTGTAGCTGCGACCATGCCCGCGCTGATCGGGCGCAACGACATGCGTGCCTGCCGGCAGGGCGGCGACGACCTGATCCCAGAGCCGCGCATGAAAGCCGGTTGCATGGAGCAGGAGCAAGGACAGCCCCTCGCCCGCTGCTCCCCATTCGTACCAGCAGATGTCGCCGCCTGGGGTTGCCAGCCGCTGTTCCCTGGGCGCGGCGCACACGCTCAGTTCTTGGGTCCGTCAACCAGCCGAATGCTGAGTTCCTTCAGCTGCTTTTCGCTAACCGGCGCCGGAGCCCCCATCATCAGATCCTCGGCCTTCTGGTTCATCGGGAAAACGACGACCTCGCGGATATTGGGCTCGTCGGCGAGAAGCATCACGATGCGATCGACCCCCGGCGCCGAACCGCCGTGCGGCGGCGCGCCAAATTTGAACGCGTTGATCATGCCGCTGAAATTGGCATCGACCTCGGCCTGGCTATATCCCGCGATCTCGAACGCCTTGTACATGATGTCCGGACGGTGGTTCCGGATCGCGCCCGATGACAGTTCGACGCCGTTGCAGACGATGTCGTACTGCCAGGCGAGGATATCGAGCGGGTCCTTGGTCTCAAGCGCCTCGAGCTCTCCCTGCGGCATGCTGAAGGGGTTGTGGCTGAAGTCGATCTTGCCGGTCTCCTCGTCGGCCTCGAACATGGGGAAATCGACGATCCAGCACATGGCAAAGCGGTTCGTGTCGATCAGCTCGAGCTGTTCGGCAACGCGCGTACGCGCAAGGCCTGCAAGCTTTGCTGCGACCGCTTCCTTGCCCGCGGCAAAGAAAAGCCCATCGTCGGGGCCGAGGCCGAGTTCGGCAGCGAGCGCGTCCATCTTGTCCGTGCCGTGGTTCTTGGCGATCGGCCCGCCCCACTCGCCGCCCTTGCGCGTCGCGTATCCAAGGCCGGCAAAGCCTTCACCCTGCGCCCAGCTGTTCATATCGTCGAAGAATTTGCGACTCTTCTCGGCGGTGCCCGGCGCCGGGATGGCGCGCACCACGTCGCGTGCCGCAACGATATCGGCAAAACGGCCAAAGCCTGATCCTTCAAAATGCGCCGATACGTCGCTGATGATCAGCGGGTTGCGAAGATCCGGCTTGTCATTGCCATATTTCAGTATCGATTCGCGGTACGGAATGCGCGGAAAGGAGCCGGCGGGGGTCACTGACTTGCCGTTTGCAAATTCCTCAAATACCCCGGCAAGCACCGGCTCGATCGCGTTGAAGACATCGTCCTGCGTGACGAAGCTCATCTCGAAATCGAGCTGGTAGAACTCACCCGGGCTCCGGTCGGCGCGTGCATCCTCGTCGCGAAAGCACGGCGCGATCTGGAAGTAACGGTCAAAGCCCGCAACCATCAGCAGCTGCTTGAACATTTGAGGCGCCTGCGGCAGCGCATAGAATTTGCCGGGATGAACGCGGCTCGGCACGAGATAGTCGCGCGCGCCCTCGGGCGACGATGCGGTCAGGATCGGTGTCTGATATTCGGTAAAGCCCTGCTCCACCATCCGGCGGCGCAGGCTGGCGATCACGTTCGAGCGCAGGAGAATATTCTGGTGGAGGCGCTCGCGGCGTAGGTCGAGAAAGCGGTATTTCAGGCGGATATCTTCGGGATATTCCTGCTCGCTCGCGACCGGAAGCGGAAGTTCGGCTGCCGCGGACTGCACCGACACTTCGCGGGCCCGCACCTCGATCTCGCCGGTCGGAAGGTTCGCGTTGATCGTTTCCGGAGCACGCGCAACGACCTCGCCGGTGACGGTGACAACGCTTTCGGCGCGCAGGCCGTCGAGAGTCGCAAAGGCGGTGTCGCTTGAGTCAGCGACAATCTGGGTGAGGCCATAATGGTCGCGCAGATCGACGAAGAGCAGCCCGCCGTGATCGCGCTTCCGGTGCACCCAGCCCGACAGGCGGACCGTCTGGCCGACGTCCTGGCTGCGAAGCTGACCGCAGTGGTGGGTCCGATAGGCGTGCATTGTCTCGTCTTTCGATGGATTGGGAGGAACGGGTTTCGCGTGATTTATGGCCGCGCCTAAGGCAGGTCGCCGCGTCATTTGTCAAGCTCTGCGCCGCTTCATCGGGCTTTGAAGCTTCACCTTGCGGTGGGCGAGGGCAATTTTTCCTGCCCGTCTTTCGCAACTCGCTGTATAGGCCCGACATGCAAATCCATCCCTTAATCGAGTCCAACGCCGCGCTCCTCACATTCTGCGACCTCATCAAGAACAGCGATTTCATCGCGGTCGATACCGAGTTCATGCGCGAGAATACCTTCTGGCCCGAACTTTGCCTGATCCAGGTCGCGAACAGCGAACATGCCGCAGCCATCGATCCGATGGCTCCCGGAATCGACCTTCAGCCCCTGCTCGAACTGCTCGTCGACAATCAGGAGATATTGAAGGTTTTCCACGCCGGCGGGCAGGATGTCGAAATCATCTTCAACCTGACGGGCAAGACCCCGCACCCCATCTTCGACACTCAGATCGGCCAGATGGCGCTCGGTCAGGCCGAACAGGTCGGCTATTCGAACCTTGTCGAGGCCTGGCTTGGCATCATGCTCGACAAGGGCGCGCGCTTTACCGACTGGAGCCGACGCCCTCTCGACAAGCGGCAGATCGATTATGCGATCGGCGATGTCACCCATCTCGCCAAAATCTTCCCGATGATGCTGCAAAAGCTCATCAAGACAGGGCGCGGGCACTGGCTCGATGAAGAAATGGAAAAGCTCGCCGACCCTGCCAATTACAGCCTCGATCCCGAAAAGGCGTGGCTCCGGATCAAGGTGCCCTCGCGCAAGCCCGAGGTCCTTGGCCGTCTGCAGGCGCTCGCGGCGTGGCGCGAGCGCGAGGCCCGGTCCAAGAATTTGCCGCGCGGCCGCATCGCCAAGGACGAGACGCTCGCCGACCTTGCGGCGCATCCGCCCAAGGACCAGGAAGGTCTCGGGCGCGTGCGAGGGCTCTCGGCGACATGGAAGAGCAACGACATCGGCGGCAGGCTGATGGACGCCCTCATCAGCGCAAAGCCGCTTTCCAGGGATGAGATGCCCGATCGCGCGCCCCGCGGGCCGGGGCTTGGCAAGGAAGGCGCGCTAGTCGCCGATCTTTTGAAGCTTCTTCTTAAGATCCGAGCACGCGAACTGAATGTCGCGGCCCGGCTGATTGCCCGCAGCGACGATCTTGAAGCCCTGGCGGCGGGGCGCCGCGACGGAATTGCAATGCTCGAGGGCTGGCGAGAGGAAGTATTCGGTCACGCAGCGCTCGACCTCGTCGAAGGGCGGATGGGCTTCGCCGTCAAGAACGGAAAGCTGGTGATGAGCAGCATCGAGGTGGCCGAACCTGCGGATGCCGCCGCCTGACCCGCAAGCGCTACAGCAGTATCAGCTTCGGCTTCATACCGAGCGCCTGCGCCAGCGAACGCAGGCGCCGTTCAACGGATTCGCCGGCAAGATGATGCCAGCCGGGGTGGAGCTGCAGCACCAGGCGCTCGTCCTCGCGCGCGATTGCGCTACCGTTGAGCGGGGCTTCGAGGCCGCCCGTCAGGCGCTGCGCCAGCCGGATCGCAAGGCCCCATTGGCGGGCCCGCGCACAGCGCTCATCGCTGACGAGCGCGCCCATCGCCGGGAAATCGGCATCATTGCCGCCGAACCCTGAATGGAGGGCGCGCGCGAGCAGGATACGCCCCGGAATGTCGATGCCGCGCCAGTTGCCGTGGAGCCCGATCTCGGTCCCGCGTTCGGCGCGAAAGTCGGGATTCGCCGACCAGGCAACGTCGCTGAGCAGGCTTGCAGCAAGCCGGATGCGGCGGTCCTCTTCGGCCTCGTGAGCAAAGAGAGGCGCAATCCAGTCGGCGATTGCTCGCCCGTGCGGTGCGAAGCGCGCGAGGCGACGACCTTCGAACTCGGCCGCAACGATCAAAGGGTCCTGTGCCTGCGTTTTGGCGTCAAGCGCCTGATAGAGGAGCCCTTCGCGCAGGCCCGACGAGGAGATCGTCATTTCGGGCACGTCGATAATGTTGACGAGCGCCGCGAGCATCGCTGCCGCATCGGGGAGCGTCTCTGCGCGGTTCGCCGCCATGCCGGGGACTGCCTTCAGTTCATCGATACTGAGCCTCTCGGTTGCGCGCACGAGCCGGCGAACGGCACCGCGTGGCAGCATGTGCTGGTCAAGGACCGCAAGCGGCGCCTTGGTGAGTTCCAGATCGAGGCGCGCCAGGGCACGCCAGGAACCGCCGACAAGATAGAGCGGTCGCCCGGCGAGATCGCCCGGCCAGCCTGCGCTGCGAAGCATCTTGCGGACGGCGCCCTCGAAGAACTGGCGTCCCTCTTTGCGAAGCGCGGGCAATCGCAGCACGCCGAGCGGAAAGGAGGTGCGACGCCCGACGCGGCCCTGCCCGACTTCGGCCAGTTCGAGGCTCCCGCCGCCTAGGTCGACCGCTATACCATGCGCGTCGGGAATTGCCGAGAGGACACCCGAGCCTGCCGCAAATGCCTCCTCTTCCCCCGACAGCAGCCGGATCGTCAGCCCTGCCTCTGCAGCACCCGCAATGAAATCGGAGCCGTTCGTCGCGTCGCGTACCGCCGCAGTCGCGACGCACTGAAGATCCTCAACGCCCATATGTTGCGCGAGCAAGGCATAGCGGCGAAGCGCAATGAGGCCGCGTTCGGCGTCTTCAGGCGCGATCCGTCCGTCGACCGGCAGACCGCGGCCCAATCCAGCCGGCACCTTTTCGTTGAAGATCACCGCGGGTGCGCGCGGTGGACCTTCGTAGACGACGAGACGAAGGGAGTTCGAGCCGATGTCGATGACGGCCGAGCGGTGAATGGCAAGGTCGGGAGCGCGCTGCCGCAAGGGGTCAATCTTCGGGGGCATGAAAGGCGAGCGTCGGGACGTCATGACGCTTGTGAAGCGCGGTCCCGCGACCCGACAATGACGGATTGTTCATGAAATAATGATGGAGGTTGAAGGGCTTCTCACCCTGGCTGGTGCGCTGATAGGTCCCATCGGGAGCCAGAATCCAGCTTTGCTCGTTGTCGATCAGATTGGCGACCAGCACCTGGTCCAGAATCTGGTCATGGACGGTCGGGTTTTCGATGGGAATCATATATTCCACGCGGCGATCGAAGTTGCGCGGCATCCAGTCGGCGCTCGAGATATAGAGCTTCGCGCCGCTATGGGGCAAGGCCGCTCCGTTCGCAAAGGCCCAGATGCGGCTATGCTCGAGAAATCGCCCGACCACCGACTTGACGCGGATCGTCTCGGAAAGGCCAGGGACCCCCGGACGCAGGCAGCAGATACCCCGAACGACGAGTTCGATGGGAACTCCCGCTGCGCTCGCCTCGTAGAGCTTGTCGATGATGTCGGGATCCACAAGACTGTTCATCTTCGCCCATAGCCCCGACGGCCGGCCAGAGCGCGCCGCACGGATTTCATCGTCAATCAGATTAGATAGATTATACCGCATGTTGAGCGGTGACATGGTGATCATCTCGAGCTGATCTGGCTCGACATAGCCCGTGATATAGTTGAAGAGCTGGGCCGCATCGCGTCCGGCACGCGGGTCGGCGGTAAAAAAGCTGAGATCGGTATAGATGCGCGCGGTCACGGGGTGATAATTGCCCGTGCCAAAGTGACAATAGGTCCGATAGCCCTGCCCTTCGCGGCGCACGACCATCGAGATCTTGGCGTGCGTCTTCCACTCGATGAAGCCGTACACCACCTGCACTCCCGCGCGTTCGAGCTGATTGGCCCACAGCAGGTTTTGTTCCTCGTCGAAGCGCGCCTTGAGTTCGACCACCGCGGTCACCGACTTGCCTGCCTCCGCCGCCTCGATCAGCGCGCGGATGACCGGCGATTGATTGCCCGCGCGATACAGCGTCTGCTTGATCGCGACGACGTCGGGATCGGCAGCCGCCTGGCGAAGAAAGGAGAGAACGACGTCGAAACTCTCATAGGGGTGATGGACGACAATGTCCTTCGACCGGATTGCCGCGAAGCAATCGCCGCCATGCTCGCGAATACGCTCGGGAAAGCGCGGCGAATAGGCGGGGAATTTGAGATCGGGGCGGTCGATGTCGACAATCGCCGACAGCGCCGCAAGCCCGACGAAGCCCGCGATCCTCGCAACAATCGCTTCATGCCCCTGAATGTCTTCGCCCAGCACCGCGGCAAGCTCGTCGGGAATGTCGGCCCCGAGCTCCAGCAGAATGACACGGCCCCGGCGCCGTCGGCGGATCGCGGTGCGAAACAGACGTACGAGATCCTCGGCTTCTTCCTCGATCTCGATATCGCTGTCGCGGATGACGCGGAACACCCCGCGCGAACGGATGGCGAAGCCTGGAAAGAGAAGGTCGGCGAAAATCTCGATGAGATACTCGATCGGAACGAACGCCGTTCCCCCGCCAGGCACAGGAACAAAGCGCGGCAGCGAGGCCGGGATCATGACGAGCTCGCGCACGGTGTCACCCGTAGCCTTGCGCTGCAGATCGAAAATCAGTCCGAGCCCGCGATTGGGGATGAAGGGAAAGGGATGCGCAGGATCGAGGACCTGCGGCGTCAGGATGGGGAAAATCTGATCGACGAAATATTGATGAAGCGTCCCGCGCAGCGTGGCGGCGTCCGATCCAGCGCTGTGAACGATCACCCCCTGCTCGGCGAGCAGGCGGTCGAGTCGCTGCCATTCGGACTGTTGTTCCTCAACGAGCCGGTTCACCTCGGCCTCGATCTCGGCGAGCTGCTGCACCGGTGAACGGCCGTCGGCGGAAGGATCGTCAATTCCTTGAAGTTGCTGCCCCTTTAGCCCTGCGACGCGCACCATGAAGAATTCGTCGAGATTGCTGCCCGAGATCGACAGGAAGCGAAGGCGCTCGAGCAGGGGGTGCGCTGGATTGCGCGCCTCTTCCATGACCCGCCGGTTGAAAGCGAGCCACGAAAGCTCGCGATTGAAGAAGCGCTCGGGGCCAAAACCGGGCGGCGACGCGTCGGCGACATTGTCGGCGCGTAGAGGGTTTCCAGCTACGGACATTCGGCCTTATCCTGTCGCTCGAGCAAATCGGGATCGATCAGCCCCTGCGACAGCAAAGTTTCACGCGCAAGACGAACGCCCACGCGCCGCCCCTGTTCGAGCGAGGCCGCATCCAGTGCCGCGACGATGCGGTGGATCATCGCATAGCTTCGCTCCATGCGCGGCACGATATAGGCCGAAACCTCGGGCGCAATCGCCATGCCCCGCTGCGCAAATAGCGCCTCGATAAGGTCACGGGCGAGACAGTCATCGGGCTCGCCGATCGTCAGCACCGGCACCGCGCGCAGCCGCGAGACAAGATCGGGAAGCGCGACCGGCCATTCGCTCGGCGGCGTATCGGCGATGATGAGGAGGGGCACGCCGCTTGCCTGGGCGGCGTTCCAGGCGTGGAACATCGCCTCTTCGGAGACGCTATTCGGCCCATCGATCACGCGCCCCGCGGTCTCGCGCGCGAAAATTCGTCCGATCAGGCTGCGTCCGGACCCGCGCGGCCCGGTGAGAACCGCGGTTCTCACCGGCCAGGTCGAGACGTGATGCAGATAGCGTATCGCATCGGCGTTGCTGCTGCCGACGATCAGCGGGCCATCATTCGCCCCGCCCGCGCTCCAGTCGAGCGGCAGTGCAAATTGCCCTGATGCCCGCGCCATCAACGGCTGATCCGCAGGGTGTTACCGCCTTGCTGCACCGTGTAGCCCCGCGCTTCGAGCGCCGCCTTGAGGGCGGCGATATCACCCCGGAACGTCACCCGCATGACGGAGGTTCCGCCGAGCGCGAGGCTGGTGGTCGATGCCGACTGAACCCCTGCGATGGCTGCGACATTGCGCTCGGTCGCAGAGACCGATTCAACGTCGGGGGATGCATATTGAACGTTGAAGCTCGCAGCGCCGACGGGCACTGTCGTCGGCACGCTCGCGTCGATCTCGCCCGGAAGCGCCGAATCGTCCGAAGACACTGCTTCTGCGGGCAAGTCCTCCTTCTCGACCGGCTTTTCAAGGACGAGATAGCGGTCGGTCTGAAGAATTCCTGCGGCGAGCGCCTCGGTGTAGATACGGTCCATGCGCGCGACGGCCTTTTCCATCATGTCGGGCAGCGCCTTCACGCTCGGCCCGGTCATGGTGAAGGTTTCGATCAGCCGGTTGTCGGGACCGAAGCGTGCAGCAAAATGTCCCGTAATCGGCCCGCCTGGATAGCTGTATTCGATCCGCGCGGTCGGCATCAGCACGTCCGCGGCGCCATATTGGTCAAGGATCACGCGCCACCAGACGCGGCCGCGGCGGCCCGTCTGTCCGACATTGAGAAGAAGCGTATCGGCACCCGTTCCTGCGGTGCGCACGTAATCGACCGCGCTCTGGCCTGTGTTATATTCTGCCCAGGCGCGCTGCCACTCGCTGCGCTGCTCGAAGACCTGCGGGATGCCGTCGATCGAATAGACGGGAATCACGAGCAGCGGGGGCGAGCGCAATGTGCGGCCGCTGACGCCCAGAATCTGCCCCGCGCGCACGCGGTCGAACTGGACGCCCAGCGTCGCGACATAACGCCGCGGGCCGATTTGCTCGCTTTCAACAACGATCGCGGTGACAATACCGTCGAGCACCGAATCGCTCAGCTGAGGACCGTCGCTTCCGTTCGTCTTGCGATAAAGCTGCGCCCAGCCCTTGCGCTGTGCCTCGCGCCATCCCTTTTGGCGGGCATCCTCGGCATTATCACCCGTCACATCGACCTTGATCCCGCCGGTCAGAAAGTCACCGCTGCTGTTGATCGGGGTGATGCCGCGGTCGCCGCGTGCAATCTGACCCTCAACGATACCCGCGGCCAGAATCGCAAGGAGAAGGCCGAAAAAGACGAGCCAGCGCCAATCGCGGGAAGGCGCCGCTGGATCGATGGGACGAGCGAACCGAAGGGGAAGGGCCGAAATCATCACGTCTTTCATGCTCTGCCCAAAAGCGTGGGCCCCGACAAGGAAATCATGGCATTTATCCGCCGGAACCGTTAGTCGCGCGTGCTATGGATTCCAAGCACAACCAACGAGACGGCGAACCCGCCTCCTACACATATGCCAATGCCGGGGTATCGATCGAGACCGGCAATGCGCTGGTCCGTGCGATCGCGCCGCTGGCCCGAGCAACGCGCCGTCCGGGCGCCGATGCCGATCTTGGCGGCTTCGGCGGTTTTTTCGACCTGAAGGCGGCCGGGTTCACGGATCCCCTTCTCGTCGCAGCGAATGACGGCGTCGGCACGAAGCTCAAGCTTGCGATCGATTCGGGGCGTCATGACGGCGTCGGCATCGACCTTGTCGCCATGTGCGTGAACGACCTCGTCGTCCAGGGCGCAGAGCCACTGTTCTTTCTCGACTATTATGCCACGGGCAAGCTCGATAACGATGTCGCGACCGCGGTGGTCGCGAGCATCGCAGAGGGCTGCAAACAGGCCGGTTGCGCGCTGATCGGCGGCGAGACCGCCGAGATGCCGGGCATGTATGGCGATGGCGACTATGACCTTGCAGGCTTCTGCGTCGGCGCGGTCGAGCGCCATGAAGTGCTGACCGCAGACAAGGTGGCCGAGGGTGACGTCATTCTGGGCCTCGCCTCATCCGGCGTCCACTCCAACGGCTTCTCGCTCGTTCGCCGGCTCGCGGCCGACAAAGGGTGGAAGCTCGATCGCCCTGCCCTCTTTGATCAGAATCTCCTTCTGATCGAGGCCTTGATGGCGCCGACGCGCATTTACGTGAAGAGCCTGCTGCCGCTCGTGAAACAAGGCCAGGTTCACGCGCTTGCACACATTACCGGCGGCGGACTGCTGGAGAATATCCCGCGGGTGCTTCCGAAGACGCTGCATGCGCATATCGACGCCGACGCCTGGGAACAGCCCCGACTGATGGCGTTCCTGCAGGCGCAGGGAAATATCGAGCCCGAAGAAATGGCCCGCACCTTCAATTGCGGTATCGGCATGGCGGTGGTGGTTGCCGAAGCGGATGCCGAGGTCGTCACGACCTATCTTGAGGGCGCAGGCGAGACGGTTCATCGGATCGGGCATATCGCAGAAGGCGAAAAGGGCTGCACGGTGTCGGGCGCCGCCGGGACCTGGAGCGCGATGGGCGCGTGGAGCGCGACGCATAGCGGCTGATCCCCTTTTCCGTTCGCGGCGCCTATGGAAGGGTCGCCCGTCCTTTCAAGGTGGAGAGAGAATAGTGTGTCGACAGGCTTGCCACGATCGGAATGACAGGATTGCACCGTGACCAAGGCCAAGGTCGCGGTCCTGATCTCGGGCACGGGCACGAATATGGCGGCCCTGCTCTATGCCGCCAAGTCAGATGCGTGCCCCTATGAGATCGTGCTGGTCGCGAGCAACAACCCAGATGCGCCCGGGCTGCGGCTTGCAGCTGCCGAGGGCATCGCGACCTGGAGCCTCTCGCACAAGGGCATGAACCGCGACGCCTTCGACGCGCTGGTCGACGCGCGGTTGCGCGAAGCGGGGGCCGAATATGTCGCGCTCGCCGGCTATATGCGCATTCTCTCCGAAGGCTTCGTCGCGGCGTGGCAGGGTCGGATGCTCAATATTCATCCCAGTCTCCTGCCTCTCTACAAGGGGCTCGACACCCACCAGAAGGCGATCGACGCTCGCGACAAATTCGCCGGCTGCAGCGTCCATATCGTGACTGCGACGCTCGACGATGGACCGGTTCTTGCACAGACGCGTGTCGCCATCCTGCCCGATGATACTGCCGAGAGTCTCGCCGCGCGCGTGCTCATCGCCGAGCACCAGCTCTATCCGCCCACCCTCGCCGCATTCGTGACGCGCGAGCGCGATCCCGCCCATCTCCTCGAAAGGGTTCGCGGCCTCGCCCTGGCGTTGCCTGAGGCCGACGAGGTGACGTCACACGGCATGCCTTGCTTCGGTATCATCAAGGGCAAGAAATTCGCCTATTTCACCCATGATCACCATGGCGATGGCCGCACTGCGCTGCTCGTCAAGATCAGCGGTGCCGACGAGCAGGCGCAGCTTATCGAGATGGACGCCGACCGCTATTTCCGCCCTGCCTATTTCGGTGACGGCTGGGTCGGCATCTGGCTCGACCTCGGCGACAATGACTGGGACGCGATCGCCGATTGGGTGCGCAAGAGCTGGCTCGCGGTAGCGCCGAAAAAGCTTTCCGGGCTGATGAGCGCGGCGGAGGAATTTTGACAATGCGGTGGACCGCCGGCCTGCTTCTCGCCTTTCTCGGCGGCTGAAGAATGGCGGTTTCCGACAAGCCGATGTTGACCGCGGCGGACCTCGCCGGTGCCCCCCGTTTCGAAAATGGCGTCTGGCTGATGTCGGACCAAATTTCCTCCGAACCCTGCCCCGTCGATACGATCAAACCGGTATCGCATTGGCCGGCCTGTGCCATCTGGCTCATCCATAGCAAGGGGCAATGGTTTGCCCGCGAGGGTGACGCGGGGATCGAAATTCGATCGCTGGCGGGGTTGATCACGGTCTCGGGCGGCGACATGGCGATTGTCCAGGTGCAGAATGCTGTCCTTGACGACAGCCCCCCTGATACCGCGCCCGATCCACTGCCTTATTTCTTTCTCGCATTCGATCAAAAGCCGGTCGCCGCCGAACGGTTGAGCGCAGTTGATCTATGGCTGGTAATGTGCGGCAAATTTTCCGCGCGCGAGAGACGCGGCGAAGAAGAAGCGGGAAAAGAGTTTTTACCTATCCCGGCTTCGACAAGCAGTGCCGCCCTAATTCGATCGACGTGCTCCGCGCGGCTGCCGCAGCGAGCCGAACGCCCGAGAGGCAAAGACTGCAAATCCGGTGGGTGCGTGCCGTCCTCGACTAAGGCGTCGCTCAGGAGACATGCTCTCGTTGGGTGGCCATCGCGCCGACCAGCGCAGCGATAAGGACTGGCTTTCCCGTGCAAAGCCGGGTGAAGGAAGGCGATGACCGCGGATTTAACCCTCGCCCTCTCGATCCTGTTCGTCGCGGTGCATATCGTGATCATCGCTCGCATCCTGCTGCGCCCGCAGCGCGAACCCGCATCGCGTATCGCCTGGCTGATCGCAGCGCTTGCCGCGCCGGTCATTGGCGTCCTTGCTTATCTTCTGCTCGGCGAGGCGCGAATCAGTGCGAAGCGGCGGGCACGCTACCGCCAGATAGAAGCGCACCTGCCGCACCCCTCGGAGCATGACGATATCCGGCGCGCGCTCGCGGCAACGCCATATGCAGCCCCCTTTGCGCTTGCAGAGACGGTAAACCGGCTACCACCGACCGCGGGCAACCGCGCAACGCTGGCGCCCGAGGGCAATGGCGCGATCCGCATGATGGTCGAGGACATCGATGCCGCAACGTCGAGCGTCCATCTTTCATTCTATATCTGGCTGGGCGACAGCAACGGCGTGCGCATCAAGGACGCGCTGGTTCGCGCAGCCGAGCGGGGCGTCAAGGTCCGTCTTCTAGCCGATGCGCTGGGATCGCGAAGCTTCATTCGCTCGGCGCATTGGGCCGACATGCTGCAGGCGGGGATCGACGCGCGCGTCGCCCTGCCGATCGGCGGCCTCCTCTGGACGCTGATCCGCGGCCGCTTCGACCTGCGCAACCACCGCAAGCAGCTCATTCTCGATAACCGCATCGCCTGGTGCGGCAGCCAGAACCTCGCCGACCCGGAGTTTCGCATCAAAGCGAAATTTGCACCGTGGGTGGACATCATGACGCGCTGGGAAGGACCGGTCGCCCAGGCGTGCCAGTTTGTCTTCGCAGCCGACTGGGAAAGCGAGCATGGCGACGATATAAGCGAATTGCTCGGCGACGCGGCGGAACCGCCTCCGGTCGCCGCACCCGGCATCACGGCGCAGGTCATCGGGACGGGCCCCAATCTTCCCTACCCCGCGATGCCCGCGTGCTTCACCGCGCTGATTCACGCAGCGCGGCGCGAGCTTGTCTTGACCACGCCTTATTTCGTGCCCGACGAGCAACTCCTCTTTGCATTGCTCGACGCGGCGCGGCGCGGGGTTGCAACGACGCTGATCCTCCCCCGGCGCATCGACAGCCGCGTGGTCGCGGGGGCCAGCCGCAGCTATTATGGAGACCTGATCGGGGCTGGGGTACGACTGTATGAATACCGCCCGGGCCTGCTTCACGCAAAGACGATCACCGTCGATGGCACGGTTGCGCTGATTGGCTCGGCGAACCTCGACCGACGCAGCTTCGAGCTCAATTTCGAGAATAATATAATGTTCGCCGACACAGGTTTCACGGGCGAAATTCGGGCGCGGCAGACCGCCTATCTGGCCGACTGCGAGCCCGTTACCGGTGACCGGATCGCGAAAATGGGGATTGCCCAGCGGCTGTGGCAGAATCTCCTCGCGATGCTGAGCCCCGTGCTGTGATGCCCATGAAAAAGGCCGCCGGATCGCTCCGGCGGCCCTTGCACTCCTGGTGTCTCCGCGAACGGCGGTGACGATCGCGGTCAGCCAACGATTTCTTCGGGCTTGAAGAAATAGGCGATCTCGATCGCAGCATTTTCTTCGCTGTCGCTGCCGTGGACGCTGTTCGCTTCGATACTCTCCGCAAATTCCTTGCGGATCGTGCCCGGCGCCGCATCCTTGGGGTTGGTGGCGCCCATGACGTCGCGGTTGCGCTGCATGGCATTTTCGCCCTCGAGCACCTGAACCACGACCGGACCTGACGTCATGAATTCGACCAGTTCGCCGAAAAAGGGGCGATCCTTGTGGACCGCGTAGAAGCCCTCGGCCTGCTCGCGGGTCATGCGGATGCGCTTGGAGGCGACGACGCGCAGGCCCGCGTCCTCCAGCATCTTGGTAACGGCGCCCGTCAGGTTGCGGCGCGTCGCGTCTGGCTTGATGATCGAAAAGGTGCGGGTGACCGCCATGGGAAAGCTCCTGCGTGGGTGTGTTTTATGATGCGCGGCCCTCTAGCCGCGCTTGGGCCGCACCGCAAGCGGGGAGCGAAGGCGGGAGGCAGCGATTAACGGCGGTGTCCATAGGTGACGCTGCCCGTCACCTGGTCTCCCTCCTGCGTCGCGGTGAACTGCATGCCCGACTTGTCGTCGTCGGCCTTTTGCGCCGCGAACATCATCGTCTGGTCAGCGGTGATCTCCGAGGTGACTTTCATACCCTGCGCCTCGACCTGCTTGCGGAAATGAGCGATCACGTCCGCTGCTTTGCCTTCTACCTCGAAACTGGCCATCCCGGCAGTCCCATCCTTGCCGGTCGAAGATAGACCCCCGGTCATCCTGGCGCCGGGATAAGGCGCGATTCCGGCGGGAAGCTTGGCATGGGCAGCGCCGCCGCCAAAGCTCACCTCGCCGTCGGCGGTCTTGATCGTGACGTTGCCCGCCTCGCCATCCTCGCTGCTGGTGACCTTGTAATCCGCCGTCTCCCCGGTTTCCGGATCGGTATAGGTGCCGCTCGCGACCTCCTTTTCCGACTTCGAGCCGCACCCTGCAACGAGCAGTGCAGCCGCCGCGACAGAGGCATGGAAGAAGGCTGATGTCAGGCGGATCGTCATGGTCAAGCTCCTGTTTCTTCGGAAATGGCGCGCCTTTGGGCGATGTCATGTCTCCTTGTCGGTGACCGCGGTCACAATTATGGCCTTAGGGCCCTTCTGACCAGCGGCCGCGCTCGTCCTGCTTCCAGAAATGGATCTCGGCCGCCCTGGCCGCGCTCAGCGCCCGCCAGGTTGCACGCGCGTCATCAAGGCGGCTGTTGTCGAAGAAGAGGAAAACGCGGTCGAATACCAAGGCTTCCTCACGCCAGGTGCCGTCAGCCAGCGCGACGTGGCGAGCCCCATTCGGCGCTGGCGAAATGAGCGTCCCCGCAATCAAGATCGGTTCGAGCGCCTCGTCCGGGGTGCCCGCTGCGCCGTGAGCCAGAAAGCTGGCCGGCTGCAGCGACCAGAGCGCCTCGTCGATCGTCTGTCGCTGCATCGCCGACTCGGCGACGACGAGAAACCTCGCCTCGTCGGCAAGGATGCGCGAGGCAACAGCCGGAAGCACCCGTTCGACAGGATCGCGGGTCAGCCGGTAGAAGTCGACGCGCGCCATGCCCCGCCCCTTTTCGTGCCTCAGCGCTCGTAATTGTCCGCGATGAAACGATCGAGGAGTCGCACACCATAGCCGGTCGCACCCTTGGCATAGGTCGGCCCGTCCTTGTCGTGCCACGCCATGCCCGCGATATCGAGGTGGGCCCACAGAACGCCATCGTTCACGAAGCGCTTCAGAAACTGCGCGGCGGTGATCGATCCGCCTTCACGCGGCCCGATATTCTTCATGTCCGCGATGTTGCTGTCGATCAGCTTGTCATAAGCGGGGGACAGCGGAAAGCGCCAGAGCCTGTTCGCGCTCGCCTCGCCCGCGCTGAGCAGCTTGGCCGCCAGATCGTCGTCATTCGCGAACATGCCGGCATATTCGTGCCCGAGCGAGATCACCATCGCGCCCGTCAGCGTTGCAAGATCGACGATGACCTTGGGCGAATAGGCCTTCTGCGCCCAGGCGATACAATCGCACAGCACCAGTCGGCCCTCGGCATCGGTGTTGAGGACCTCGACTGTTTGCCCTGACATCGTCGAGACGATGTCGCCCGGACGCATGGCATTGCCGTCGGGCATATTTTCAACGAGACCGACGACGCCGACGACATTCGCCTTCGCCTTGCGTCCGGCAAGCGCCTTGATTGCGCCCGCGACGGCGCCCGCACCGCCCATATCCCACTTCATCATGTCCATGCCCGGCCCGGGCTTCAGACTGATGCCGCCGGTATCGAAGGTGACGCCCTTGCCGATGAAGACCACGGGCGCCTCGCCCTCCACGCCGCCGTTCCAGCGCATCGCGAGCAGCCGCGGTGGGCGTACCGATCCTTGCGCGACACCGAGCAGCGCCCCCATGCCGAGCGCCTTCATCTGGCGTTCGTCGAGTATTTCGAGTTCGACGCCGAGGTCTGCAAGATGCTGGCAGCGTTCGACGAAGGTTTCGGGATAGAGAAGGTTCGGTGGCTCGGCGACCAGCGTCTGGGTCAGCGCGACGCCGTCGGCAACCGCTTCAAAGGCTGCCCAGCGCTCCGAAATATCACCCGCGGCCGATGCGATTACCAACGCCTTGAGGCTGGGTTTCGCCGTGTCGGCAAGCCGTGTGCGATAGGTGTCGAGGCGCCAGTTGCGAAGGCGTGCCCCCATCGCAAAGGCCAGCACATCCTCTTCATCGGCGCCGGCACCGGTTAAATCGACGACGACCCCGCTCGCACCGCTTGTCTGCAGCCGCGCGACCAGCGCCGCGCCGCCGCGCTCGAAATCATGATGGCTGCCTTCCCCGACACCGACAAGCAGCAGTCGCTGGGGCTGACCGCCGTTGACCGCAGCAGTTTCGGCTATGGACCCCGCCGCGCCCTCGAAACGCGCCTGAGCGGCGGCCGCGGCGAGCAGCGCCGCGTTCGGCCCGGCAAGCGCATCGACGCCGCCCTTGCGCACCGGAATGGCGACCGTGTCGGCGGATGCGTCGATTTGCGCGACAAACTGAATGTCCATACCTTAACTCTCTTATGCGATGATTGATTGCAACGTGCCGGACCGATAGGGGTTTCGCTTGCAAGTTGCAAAAACAAAGCTGCCGGTTCACCCGGGGACGGACGCGAAGAGGGACAACCAATTCTAATGACATGGGCTTTGTTCCGGCAGGCGACGGGCGCACGATATCTGTGGCTGACCACCGCCAGCGGTCTGGCCTTGATCGCGAATCCGGCGCTCGCGCACGAGGGCGATGAGTCGGCAGTCCAGGATGTGGCCGCACCGCCCGTCGTTCAGACGCTCCCCGAAACGCCGCCACCGGGCGAGCCTGACCTTCAGACCCCCGATGTCTCGCCCGTCCCGGTCGACGCGCCCAAGGTCGAGGACGAAAATCAGATCGGCTTTGCTGCCGACAATCTGAACTACGACAGCGAGACCGAGATCGTCGTTGCCGAGGGCAACGTCGAGATGAACCGCGAGGCGATTTCGATGCGCGCGGACAAGGTCACGTGGAACCGCAAGACGGGCGAGGTGATCGCCGAGGGCGACGTTGCGATCCGCAGTCCTGAGGGCGATACGGCCTATGGTGACCGGATCGAGCTTACCGATACGCTGCGCGACGGGGTGGTCGAGAATCTGCTTGTCGTCCTCGATAATGGCGCGCGCCTTGCCGCGGTCCGCGGCACCCGCTTCGACAATGGCAATATCGAGTTGGAGAACGCCGCCTATACTCCCTGTCCGGTCGAGGATGAAAATGGCTGTCCCAAGAAACCGAGCTGGCAGATTCGGGCGGTGCGCGTCCTTTATGACCGCGGCAAGAACAAGGTTAAATACAAGGGCGCGCGGGTCGAGATCTTCGGGCTGCCACTGATTCCGCTACCGGGTCTCAGCCATCCTGCAAACAGCGAGGCCGGAAGCGGAATCCTCGTCCCCAATGTCCGCCTCGACCGGACCAACGGCTTCGAAATCGCGGTGCCTTATTATCTCCGCCTCGCGCCGAACCGCGACCTCACGCTGACCCCGCATCTTTATACAGACGCAGCCCCGATGCTCGAGGGCGAGTTTCGCGCCCTGACCGATTTCGGCTCATTCCGGATCAACGGGTTCGCAACATACAGCTCGGTCGTCCCGCTCGTGGGCACGCCGACGACCTCGACGAACGAGTTTCGCGGCTACCTCGAAAGCGCGGGCAAATTCCAGATCGATCCGCGCTGGAGCGTCAGCTACTCGGGGCGGATCGCAACCGACCGTACCTTCATGCGACGCTATGACATCAGCCGCGACGACCGGCTGCGCTCGACCTTCGAGGTCGAAAGGATCGGGGGTCAAAGCTATTTGTCGATCGCCGGATGGGCAACGCAGACTCTGCGCTTCAACGACGAGCAGGGACAGCAACCCATCGCGCTGCCGATCATCGACTTCCGCCAGCGGCTCGATGATCCGTGGCTGGGGGGGCAGTTCGAGCTCCAGCTCAACACCGTCGCGATCGGGCGCACCGCAGGCCAGGATACGCAGCGCGCCTTTGCGGGTGCGCGCTGGGACCTGCGGCGCCTGACGCCGCTCGGCCAGGAGGTCACGCTAACCGCCCTTGTTCGCGGGGACGTCTATCATAGCGACGAGAATCTTCTCACTGCCATCCCTGGCTATCGCGGGCGATCGGGCTGGCAGGCGCGCGGCATCGCCGCTCTCGCGGCCGACATGCGCTGGCCGTTCATCGGCGAATTTCTGGGCGGTACGCAGACGCTGACCCCGCGCGTCCAGTTCGTCGCGACGCCGCCGATCGACAATATCGAGATCCCTAACGAGGATTCGCGGGCCTTCGACCTTGAGGACAGCAATCTCTTCGCAATCAACCGTTTCAACGGCTACGACCGCTTCGAGGATGGCGCACGCGTCACCTATGGCATTGAATGGAACTACAGCCGCCCGGGCTTCAACATCAATTCGGTCGTCGGGCAGAGCTATCGCCTGTCGAACAAGCCGACCTTGTTCCCCGACGGTACCGGTCTCACGGACCGCACCTCCGATATCGTCGGACGCACAACGATTGCCTATAAGGATTTCCTGCGCCTCACCCACCGCTTTCGCCTCGACAAGGACGATCTTGCGGTGCGCCGCAACGAGTTTGATGCCACCATTGGCGGCCGGTCCACCTACGCAGTCCTCGGCTATTCGCGGCTTAACCGCGACATCACCAGCCTTGCCGAGGATCTGCAGGACCGCGAGGAAGTGCGCGCAGGCGGCCGCGTCGCGGTAGCGCGCAACTGGTCGATCTTTGGATCGGCGATTATCGACCTTACCGGCAGGAACGATGATCCGGCGAGTACAACAGATGGATTCGAGCCGATTCGCCACCGCCTCGGGGTAGCGTATGACGATGATTGTCTGTCCATCGCCCTCACCTGGCGCCGCGACTATATCGACACGGGCGACGCGCGGCGCGGAAACAGCTTCTCCTTCCGCATCGCCTTTCGCAACCTTGGCTTCTGATCACTTGGGTCTTGACGGTCTAGCCGGGAAGGAGCTTCCGCTCAGCCTGCGTTCAGCGTCTCGGCGCTATTCGCGCGCCAAAGCGGTCGGTAAAGGCGATTGCGCTGGACCACCGGGCGTTTCCGCTGATACGGAGCGTGCCAACAAATCTCGAATAGGGTGAAGATGACCAAAATTTCGACCATGATCGGCTTGCTTGCCGTGGCGGCTGCCGGGATCACGCCGGTCGTTGCGCAGACCGTTGCCGACAGCGAAGTGCCAACGACCAGCCTCGACATCCCGGGCAATGTAAAGCTCTATGGCGATGCCAAGGCCAATGTCTATCGTCCCTCGGCGACCGTGAACGGCGAGATTATCACGTCGACCGACATTGAAGAACGCATGGCGCTGATCCGCATCGCAAACGCCAATTTGACGCTGAGTGCGGAGGAAGAGCAGCGGCTGCGCCAGCAGGTCTTCAGCAATCTCATCGATGAAAAATTGCAGATACAGGCCGCGCGTCAGGCCGAGATTACGATCGACGAGAATCTGATCAATCAGCAGTTCGCCTCGCTCGCTGCGCGCTTCAAGCAAACGCCCGAGCAGTTCACCGAATATCTGAAGTCCAAGGGATCGTCCGCCGGCGCTGTCAAGCAGCAGATCCGCGGCGAATTCGCCTGGGACCGTCTGCTGTCGCGCAATATTCAGTCTACGACCAACGTGTCGACCGAAGAGGTCGACGCCGTGCTCAAGCGTCTTGAGGCTGCCAAGGGTCAGGATGAATTCCATCTCGGTGAAATCTATCTCGAGGCGACCTCGGAAAACGCCGCCGAAGTTGCCGAAAATGCCCGCAAGATCATGGCGGCGCTCCAGGCAGGCGGCTCGTTCGCAGCCTACGCCCGCCAATTCTCTGACGCATCGACGGCCGTGGTGGGCGGTGACCTTGGCTGGGTGCGCGCGGGCCAGCTGCCCGACTCTATGGCCGAAGCGGCAGCGCAGATGCAGCCAGGCCAGCTCGTTGGCCCAATCGAGGTGCCGGGGGGTGTGTCGATCATGCTGCTTGTCGACCGTCGTCAGGTCTTGACGGCCGACCCGCGCGACGCGCTCCTCAGCCTCAAGCAAATCTCGCTCGATTTTCCCCCCGGGACCACCGAAGCCCAGGCAACCGCACTGGCCAGCAAGTTCACCGAAGCGACAAGCGCCATCTCGGGCTGCGGTACTGCTGACACCGTGGCGCAGAACCTGGGTGCGTCCGTCGTCTCGCGCGACAATCTGTCGATGCGTCAGTTGCCGCCGCAGCTGCAGCAGACGCTGATGGACCTCCAGATCGGTCAAACCACCCAGCCTTTTGGATCGGCGTCCGACGGAATCAGCGTTCTCGTTCTTTGCGGACGCGATATGCCGCAAGCCGCTGGCGCCCCGAGCGCCGAGCAGATCGAGCAGCGTCTGCTCGATGAAAAGGTCAACAGGCGCGCCCAGCGCTATCTGCGCGACCTGCGCCGGGATGCCGTGATCGAATATAGCTGATGAGGGACAATGTCAGCCCGCGCCCGATCGCGGTCACCATGGGTGACCCCGCCGGCGTGGGACCCGAAGTCGCGGCGCGCGCTTGGGGCGCTCGCCGCGAACATAAGCTGCCCCCGTTCGTCACGATCGGCGACGTCGCCGCAATCGAGGCCGTGTGGGACGGCCCGATCGCCCGCGTAGGCGGAATCGACGAAGCGTCGCGCATTTTTGCTGACGCGCTGCCGGTCTGGCACCTTGAGGACAGCGGTGCGCTGCCGCCGGGCGTGCCCACACCCGCGGGCGCGACCTGTGCGCTTCATGCGCTGGAAACGGGGATCGGCCTGACCCGCAACGGCGCCTGCGCCGCGCTCGTCACCGGGCCGGTATCAAAACATGCCCTCCACGGCATCGGCTATACGCACCCCGGTCAGACCGAATTCATCGCCGAACGCTGCGGCGTCACCGCCACCAACGCGGTGATGATGCTGGCGGGCCCCGCGTTACGCGTCGTACCGCTCACCGTGCATATCCCGCTCGCGCAGGTCGCAGATAGGCTTACAAGCGATCTGATCATCGCGAAGGCGCGCATTGTCGCGCGCGGCTTGCACCGCGATTTCGGAATCGAGCGCCCGCGGATCGGTGTCGCGGGGCTCAACCCGCATGCCGGCGAAAACGGGCAGCTCGGCGACGAAGAATTCCGGATCATCGCTCCTGCCGTCGCACAGCTCGCCGGCGAAGGTCTGAGCGTGGAAGGCCCGCTTGCCGCCGATGCGCTGTTCGCACCCACGATCCGGACGCGATATGATGCGCTGCTTTGCGCCTATCACGACCAGGCACTGGCCCCCTTCAAGGCGCTGCATTTCCACGACGGAGTCAATCTGACCCTCGGCCTGCCGATTGTCCGCACCTCCCCTGATCACGGGACCGCATTCAACATCGCGGGGACGGGTCAGGCCGACCCCGGTCCGACGATCGCGGCGATTGCGATGGCGTCGCGGATGGCCGAAGCTCGCGAACGCAGCGGCGCGCCTGCCAAGTGACGGTGACTCCGGCGCGTCCGCTCCCGCCGCTGCGAGAAACGGTACGTGCGCACGGCCTCTCTGCAAGCAAGGCACTTGGGCAGAATTTCCTGTTCGACGAACAATTGCTCGATCGCATCGCGGCGCTTCCCGGCGATCTCGACGGCGACCTCGTATTCGAGGTCGGCCCCGGTCCCGGCGGGCTGACGCGCGCGCTGCTCCGCGCGGGAGCCGAGGTGATCGCGGTCGAGCGCGACGACCGCTGCCTGCCGCTGCTTGGCGAGCTCAGTGACGCATTTGAGGGCAGGCTGCGCGTCATTGCAGGCGATGCGATGGCGATCGACCCGGAAGCGCTCGCGGGCCGCCCCTATCACATCGTTGCCAACCTCCCCTATAATGTCGGGACCGCGCTCTTCACCCGCTGGCTTGAACCGGCGGCTTGGCCGCCGCGGTGGCTCTCGCTCACACTGATGTTCCAGCAGGAGGTTGCCGAGCGTATCGTTGCCGCGGTGGGCACCCCTGCCTATGGGAGGCTCAGCGTTCTTGCCCAATGGCGGGCGTCTGCCCGCATCGCGATGAAAGTCCACCGCTCGGCTTTCACCCCTCCCCCCAAGGTCATGTCGGCGATCGTCCACGTCGTGCCCGGCGAGCAGCCACCGAGCGTGGACCCCGCGCTCCTCTCGCGCCTCACCGAAAAAGGCTTCGGTCAGCGCCGCAAGATGCTGCGACAGAGCCTCAAGGGCGTGCCAGGCGCGGTCGAGAGCCTGAAGACGATCGGCATCGATCCGACACGGCGCGCCGAGACAGTGAGCGTGGCCGAGTGGGTCGCGCTCGCACGTACGCTCGGGACTTGACCGCGCGGCCGAGACTCCTTCGGCCCTACTCCATTTCCAGGATGACCGCGTCCACCGCAAGGCTGTCGCCCTGTGCGGCGTTGACACTCTTCACCCTGCCAGCCTTCTCTGCGCGCAGGATATTTTCCATCTTCATCGCCTCGACTGTCGCGAGCGGCTGACCCGCCTCGACGGCATCGCCCTCGCCCACGTGCAGCGCGACAAGCAGGCCCGGCATCGGGCAGATGAGGAATTTCGAAAGGTCAGGCGGGATTTTCTCGATCATGTGCGAAGCAAGCGGCGCGACATGCCAGGGAAGGACGCGTACATCGTGAATATGTCCGCGCGTGGTCATACGCCAGCCGCTGCGCGTTTTGGCAACTTTCACCGCGAGTTCGCTCGCATCGATCTCGGCGACGACAAGCCTGTCGCCCGGTGTATATTCAAGAGCGATATCAATCTTTTCGCCATCAACCTTGATGTGCTTTCGGCCGATCTTCACCTTGTGGCTCTCGCCCGCGATCGTCACGTGCCACTTGGCGGGCGGATCGAGCCGTTCGCCGAGCTGACCGTCGGTCCGCCGCGCCCGGTCGGCATCGGCGCTCGCCATAAAGCCCGCGATCGCTGCGAGCGCGCGCGTCACTCTCTCGTCGGTCGGCGCACCGGTGAACCCCTCGGGATATTCCTCGGCGATAAAGCCTGTCGTGAGCTCGCCCGAGCGGAAGCGCGGATGCTGCATGATCGCCGATACGAAATCGATATTGTGACCGAGGCCTTCGAGTTCGAAACGGTCGAGCGCTGCGACCTGGAGGTCAGCCGCCTCATCGCGCGTCTTGCCCCAGGTGATCAGCTTGGCGATCATGGGGTCATAGAAGATGGATACCTCGCCGCCGTCATAGACGCCGTCATCGACGCGCACACCGTCGATTCCGCGGCGGCCGTTTGCCGCGCCGTCATCGCTCCAGCCCGGAACGGGCGGACGATAGCGTGTGAGCCGCCCCGTCGAGGGCAGGAAGCCGCGATAGGGATCTTCTGCATACACCCGGTTCTCGATCGACCAGCCGTCGATCTTGACATCGTCCTGCTTCATGGCGAGCGTTTCGCCCGCGGCGATGCGGATCATCTGCTCGACGAGATCTATTCCGGTGATCGCCTCGGTCACCGGGTGTTCGACCTGCAGGCGGGTGTTCATCTCGAGGAAGTAGAAGCTCTCGCCCGTCGGGTCGGCGCCCGACACGATGAGCTCGACGGTGCCTGCGCTGTAATAGCCGACCGCCCTTGCGAGCGCCACGCACTGCTCGCCCATGGCTTTGCGCATTTTTTCGGTAACAAAGGGCGACGGCGCCTCTTCGACGACCTTCTGATGCCGGCGCTGGATCGAGCATTCGCGCTCGTTGAGGTAAAGAATGTTACCGTGCTGATCTCCGAGAATCTGAATCTCGATGTGACGCGGATTCAGAATGAACTTCTCGATGAAGACACGGTCGTCACCAAAGCTGTTGAGCCCCTCGCGCTTGACGCTCTCGAAGCCCTCGCGGACGTCCTTCTCATCATAGGCGAGGCGCATGCCCTTGCCGCCGCCGCCAGCGCTGGCCTTCATCATCACCGGATAGCCGATTTCGTTCGAAATCTCGACGGCATGCTCGGTGTCGCGGATTTCGCCGACAAAGCCGGGGACGACATTGACGCCGGCTTCTTTCGCAAGCTTCTTCGATTCGATCTTGTCGCCCATGGCCGCAATCGCGTTCACCGGCGGGCCGATGAAGGCGATATTTTCCTTCGCAAGCGCCTCGGCGAAGCTTGTGCGCTCGGACAGAAATCCATAGCCCGGATGAACGGCCTCGGCCCCTGTCGCCTTGCACGCTTCGATGATCTTGTCCGCGATCAGGTAGGATTCCGATGCGGGCGAGGGCCCGATATGCACCGCCTCGTCCGCCATGCGCACGAAGGGCGCACGCGCATCGGCATCCGAATAGACCGCAACGGTTTGGATGCCCATGCGGCGCGCGGTCTTGATGACGCGGCAGGCGATTTCGCCGCGATTGGCGATCAGTATTTTCTTGAACATGGGCCTCAATATTCCTCGATCAGGGCTTTGAGTTGTTGGGTTCGGGCATCGGTGAGCTCGGCCTGGCAGCCGCTGACCACCATCGGTTCGGCCGAGCCGCCTCGCATCGAATAGCCCTCGCTCGTGCAATGCTTGTCGCGATAATCGAGCCACGCGCGCTGCGCGGCGAGTAATGTGTCGAAATAGCCGGGGCGATCGTCCTGCGCTCTGTCGAACTGCGCATCGAGACCTTTCATCCGCGCCGCGGTGATCTTCCACTGGGCATTCATCGCCGCATCGGCGCGCTCATAGTCCTTGTAGGCGCAGGCATTGAGCTCGAACTGCGTCCCGGCATTGTCGCAATCGAGCGCGGGCTCCTGCGCCGCCGGGACCAGGACCAATAAGGTCGAAAGGATCACTCGGCCGCCTCCATCCGCATCGGCTCCTCGGCCTCCATCGGCACGATCCCGAGCTTTGCAAACAGCGCCGCATCGGCGCTGTCGCCGCGGTTGCCCGTGGTGAGCAGCTTGTCGCCAGTGAAGATGCTGTTCGCTCCCGCCATGAAGCAGAGCGCCTGGCACGCCTCCGACATGCTCTCGCGTCCGGCCGAGAGGCGAACCATGGACTTGGGCATGGTAATGCGCGCGACCGCGACGGTGCGGACAAACTCAATGTCGTCAATCTCGGCCAGCGGCGTATCGGCGAGCATGTCTCCCAGTACCGTGCCTTTCACGGGCACGAGCGCGTTTACCGGCACGCTTTCGGGGTGGCGCGGCAAGGTTGCGAGCGCGTGGATGAAACCCACACGGTCCGCCCTGCTCTCCCCCATCCCGACAATACCGCCCGAGCAGACATTGATTCCTGCCGCACGGACCTCTTCGAGCGTGTCGAGCCGGTCCTGAAAGGTCCGCGTCGTGATGATGTTGCCGTAATTTTCAGGGCTCGTGTCGACATTGTGATTATAATAATCGAGACCCGCGACCGCGAGCGTCTGCGCCTGCTCCCTCGTCAGCATCCCGAGCGTCATGCAGGTTTCCATGCCCATCGCGCGCACGCCTTCGATCATTTCGACGATCGCGGGCATGTCGCGGTCCTTGGGATTGCGCCACGCGGCGCCCATGCAGAAGCGCTGTGAACCTGCATCCTTCGCCTCGGCGGCCGCCTGGAGCACCGCGCGAACGTCCATCAGCTTGGTGGCCTTCAGCCCCGTGTCGGCGTGCGCCGACTGCGAGCAATAGCCGCAATCCTCCGCGCAACCGCCCGTCTTGATCGAAAGCAAGGTGCAAAGCTGCACCTGCCCGCGCGCATGGTGCCGTCGGTGCACGCTTTGCGCCTCCCACATGAGCTCATCGAACGGCAGGTCGAAGAGTTCGGCGATTTCCTCGCGCGTCCAGTCGGTCCGCGGCTGATCGTCCGCTTCGCAGATTTGGGAAAGCTTCATGGATTTCGACCCTTTTCAAGAGGCGCAAAAGCGCGCGAGCGCAGCGCTATAGAATTCGAACGGCGGAGTCTCGCCAGCGAGCGCCTCATAGCCGCCATCGGCCCAGGCGCGGCGATCGGCATAGCGCACTGTCACCTCGCGGCGGTCGGCGGCGCTGCCATAATCGCCGCTGCCGTAGAGGACGAGATCGATATCGGCTTCGGGGTCTTCGCAGTTCAGGCGGATGATGCCCTTGTTCACGAACTTGTCGTTCGTCTCGAAATAGACGTCGCGCGACGCCCCTTGTTCGCTCTCAAGACGCGCAAACCAATTGGTGAAATAGACGTCGCCGATCGGCTGGCGATGAAGAAGCTCGACCGCGACGCCTGGGCGGAACGCGCTTTCGCGTCCCTCCTCCTGCGCTGCGCTCGCAGGAAGGGTAGCGGCCACCGCGGCAAGAGAAAGGATGCGGGAAACGCAGATCATGCCAGCACCTCAAGCGCCTGGGAGAGATCGGCGATAATGTCCTCAATATGTTCGATCCCCACCGAGACGCGCACGACCTCGGGCCCCGCGCCCGACAGCAGCAGCTCTTGCTCGGACAATTGGCTGTGCGTCGTCGAAGCGGGGTGGATGATCAGCGATCGGGTATCGCCGAGGTTCGCCAGATGGCTGAACAGCTTGACCGACGAGACGAGTTTGACGCCCGCATCGTAGCCGCCCTTGAGGCCGAAGGTGAATACAGCCCCGCCTCGGCCGCCCAGATACTTGTTTGCCAGCTCGTGATAGGGGCTGTCGTCGAGCCCCGCATAGGAGACCCAGCTCACCGCCGGATGCGTTTCAAGCCATTTGGCAAGCGCAAGCGCGTTGCTGCAATGCCGCTCCATGCGGAGCGCGAGCGTCTCCATGCCGGTCAGGGCGAGAAAGGCGTTCATCGGCGCGAGCGCCGGTCCCAGATCCCGAAGCCCGAGCGTGCGCGCGGCAAGGATGAAGGCCAGATTGCCGAATGCCTCGGTGAATCGGAGTCCGTGATAGGAGGCATTGGGCTCGCTCAGCGCCGGATATTTCCCCCCCTTTGCCCAGTCGAAACTGCCCGCATCGACAATCACGCCTCCGATCGCATTGCCATGGCCATTCAGAAACTTGGTGGTGGAATGAACAACAATGTCCGCGCCATGATCGATCGGACGGCACAAGACCGGGGTTGCCATCGTGTTGTCGACGATCAGCGGCACGCCGGCATCATGCGCGACCTTCGCAATTGCCTCGATATCCTGCACGACGCCGCCTGGATTGGCGAGGCTTTCGATGAACACGGCGCGGGTGTTGTCGTTGATCGCGGCGGCCACATTGCCCGCGTCGTCGGCGTCCACGAAATGCGTCGACCACGCCATTTTCCGAAAGCTCTGACCGAGCTGATTCTGCGACCCTCCATAAAGCTTGCGCGCCGCGACGATTTCGCAGCCCGGCTCCATCAGCGTATGGAATGCCAGAAATTGCGCCGCGTGGCCCGATGCGACGGCAAGCGCCGCTGGCCCGCCTTCGAGCGCCGCGATCTTGCCCTCGAGCGCCCCGTTGGTCGGGTTCATGATCCGCGTGTAGATGTTGCCGAATTCTTCAAGATTGAAGAGGCGGGCGGCATGCTCGGGGCTGTCAAAGACATAGGAGGATGTCTGATAGATCGGCGTAATCCGCGCCTTGGTCGTCGGATCGGGTTGGGTCCCGGCGTGAACGGTCAGCGTTTCGGGCTTGTGTCCGGTCATGCGGCATCCTCCAGTGGCGGCATATTGTGGCCGAGCAGGCGCAGCACATCGGCGGCGCATTCGACGACATTTGATCCAGGACCATAGATTCCCTGCACGCCCGCGTCGCGAAGATAGTCATAGTCCTGCGGCGGAATGACGCCGCCTGCGATCACCTTGATATCACCGCGCCCCGCCTCCTTCAGTCCCCTGATCAACTCGGGGATCAGCGTCTTGTGACCTGCGGCAAGGCTCGAGGCGCCGACCGCATCGACCCCGTTCTCGAGCGCGAGCACCACAGTTTCCTCGGGCGTCTGAAAGAGCGGGCCCGAAATCACCTCGAACCCCATGTCGCCAAAGGCCGACGCGATGACGTTCGCACCGCGGTCGTGTCCGTCCTGGCCCATCTTGGCAATCAGGAGCTTGGGCGCGCGGCCCAGCCGGCGTTCGACCGCTTTCACCCCGTCGACGACCTGTTGCCAGCGGCTGTCATCCTTATAGGGCGCGGAGTAGACGCCCTTCACCGGCGTCGGCACCGTCGCATATCGGTCGAAAGCCTCTTCCATGGCCGAGGAAATCTCCCCAAGCGTCGCGCGCGCGCGCGCAGCCTCGACCGCGTGCGCCAGCAAGTTGGTCTCGATCGACTGCGCCGCGGCAGCCGCCATGCGAAGCGAATCCAGCGCCGCCTGGCACGCTGCCTCGTCGCGGCTCGCCTTGACCTGGTTGATCCGCGCCACCTGCGCCTCGCGAACCTTCGTGTTGTCGACCTCCAGCGTTTCGAGCAGGTCCTCGTCCTTCAGCCGATATTTGTTGACGCCCACGATCACATCGTCGCCGCGATCGACGCGCGCCTGGCGCGCGGCGGCCGCTTCCTCGATCATCGCCTTGGGCCAGCCCGCAGCAACAGCCTTTGCCATGCCACCCTCGGCCTCGACCCGGTCGATGATCGCCTGGGCCGCATCGACAAGTTCCTGCGTCAGCGCCTCGACATAATAGGACCCACCCAGCGGATCGACGACATTGCACATGCCGGTCTCTTCCTGGATGATGATCTGCGTGTTGCGCGCGATGCGTGCCGAGAAATCGGTGGGAAGCGCGATGGCCTCGTCGAGCGCGTTGGTGTGAAGACTCTGCGTACCGCCAAGCATCGCTGCCATGGCCTCGATCGTCGTGCGTACGACGTTATTATAGGGGTCCTGCTCTGTGAGCGACACGCCGCTGGTCTGGCAATGGGTCCGCAGCATCTTGGACCGTTCGGACTGCGCGCCGAGCTTGGTCATCGCGCGGTGCCACAGGACGCGCGCAGCGCGCAGTTTGGCTGCCTCCATGAAGAAATTCATGCCGATGGCGAAAAAGAAGGACAATCGGCCCGCAAACTTGTCGATGTCGAGGCCGCTCGCGACGCCATATTTCACATATTCGATACCGTCGGCGATGGTGAAGGCGAGCTCCTGGACCTGCGTCGCCCCCGCCTCCTGCATATGATAACCGGAAATCGAGATGCTGTTGAACTTCGGCATCTCGCGGCTCGTGTAACCGAAAATGTCCGAAATGATCCGCATCGAGGGTTCGGGCGGATAGATATAGGTGTTGCGGACCATGAACTCCTTCAGAATGTCGTTCTGAATGGTCCCGTCGAGCAGCTTGCGATCGACGCCCTGCTCCTCGCCTGCGACGATGAAGAAGGCAAGAATCGGGATCACGGCCCCGTTCATCGTCATGCTGACCGACATCTGGTCGAGCGGAATGCCGTCGAAGAGAATCTTCATGTCCTCGACCGTGTCGATCGCGACGCCCGCCTTGCCGACATCACCGACAACCCGCGGGTGATCGCTGTCATAGCCGCGATGGGTCGCAAGGTCGAAAGCGACGCTCAGCCCCTTTTGCCCCGCCGCAAGGTTCCGGCGATAGAAGGCGTTCGATTCCTCCGCAGTCGAAAAGCCGGCATATTGCCGGATCGTCCACGGCCGCCCGGTATACATCGACGCGCGCACGCCGCGGGTGAACGGCGCAAAGCCGGGAAGCCCGGGATCGCTCCTCACATCTTCGGCGGTATAAAGCGGTTTCACCGCAATCCCCTCCGGGGTGTGCCAGGTCAAATCCTTGCCCTTCACTTCCTTGGCGGCAGCTTCGGCCCATTGGTCGAGTGTGGGTTTGTCGGTCATATTGCGCATCTCTACTCTTTTTTTCGTCGTGGGCGGACGTGATCCTGCACACCGCTTTCCGTCGATAAATGGCGGAAGCCCCGGCTCGGCCCCGGGGCGACGATCAAAGGAAGATCAATGATCCCCCTTCGGCGTCTCCATGATCTCGGTCAGCACCCCGCCCATGTCGCGCGGGTGAACAAAGAAGATCAGCGTGCCGTGCGCCCCGATCCGGGGCTCACCAAGCACGCGCTTGCCGAGCCGCTCGAACCACGACTTCGCGGCATGAACGTCCGGCACTTCGTAGCACATATGATGCTGCCCGCCCGCGGGGTTCTTTTCAAGAAAACCGGCGATCGAGGTGTTTCCCGGCAGCGGCTCGATCAGTTCGATCTGCGTACCGCCAAGCGCGCCATCGGCGCCCGGTGTATCGACGAAGCAGACCTTCACCCCCTGGTCAGGGAGGTCGAACGGCTCATGGATCTTCGTCGCGCCCATCACGTCGCGGTAGAAGACGATGCTGTCGGCGATCGACGGTGTCGCAACGCCGATATGATTGAGACGGCCTAGTTTCATCGCTCCAAATCCCATTGATGCTGCGTATCGGCCGCCTTCGTCACAGATGCTGAGTTGGCGGTGAAGCGGCAAGGTGAAAACTCCCTTGCGAGAGCTTGAGCGCTCCGCGCGGACGGGGAACGCCTAAAGCGGAATGTTATCATGCTTCTTCCAAGGGTTCTCAAGCTGCTTGTTGCGCAATTTGCGCAGCCCCAGCGCGATCCGCTTGCGCGTGTTGTGCGGGTGAATGACCTCGTCGATATAGCCGCGCGAGGCTGCGACGAAGGGATTGGCGAAGCGGTCCTCATATTCCTTCGTGCGCTGCGCGATCTTTTCAGGATCGCCGATATCGGCCCGAAAGATGATCTCGACCGCCCCTTTCGCGCCCATCACCGCGATCTCGGCGGTGGGCCAGGCGTAGTTCAGATCGCCGCGAAGATGCTTTGACGCCATGACGTCATAGGCGCCACCATAGGCTTTGCGCGTGATGACCGTAATCTTGGGTACTGTCGCTTCGGCATAGGCAAAGAGGAGCTTCGCGCCGTGCTTGATGATGCCGTTATATTCTTGCGCGGTGCCGGGCAGGAAACCCGGGACATCGACAAAGGTGATGATCGGAATCTCGAAGGCGTCGCAGAAGCGCACGAAGCGCGCGGCCTTCTTCGACGAGTTGATATCGAGCACGCCGGCAAGCACCATCGGCTGGTTCGCAACGATGCCGATCGTGCGCCCCTCGATGCGCCCGAAACCGCAGATGATGTTCGCAGCATGCGCTGGCTGAACCTCGAAAAAATCGCCCTCGTCGACCGTTTTGCGGATCAGCTCGTGCATGTCATAGGGCTGGTTCGCATTGGGCGGGATCAGCGTGTCGAGGCTTTCCTCGGCACGGTCATAAGGATCGCTCGTCGGGCGCACGGGTACGCCGCTGCGATTGTTTTCAGGCAGATAGTCGAAGAAGTCCCGGACGCTGAGCAACGCCTCGATATCATTCTCGAATGCAAGATCGGCAACCGAGCTCTTTGTCGTATGGGTGATCGCGCCGCCGAGCTCTTCCTGCGTGACCACCTCGTTCGTCACCGTTTTCACGACATCGGGGCCGGTCACGAACATATAGCTTGAATCCTTCACCATGAAGATGAAGTCGGTCATTGCCGGGCTGTACACCGCGCCGCCGGCGCACGGTCCCATGATGAGGCTGATCTGCGGCACCACACCCGATGCGAGAACATTCTTCTGAAAGACGTCGGCATAGCCGCCGAGCGATGCCACGCCCTCCTGAATGCGCGCGCCGCCGCTGTCGTTGAGCCCAATGACCGGCGCGCCGACGAGCATCGCCTTTTCCATCACCTTGCAGATCTTCTCGGCGTGCCGCTTCGACAAGGAGCCGCCAAAAACCGTGAAATCCTGGCTGAAGACATAGACAAGTCGGCCGTTGATCGTGCCCGAACCGGTGACGACGCCGTCGCCCGGTATTTTCTGTTCCTGCATCCCGAAATCGACGCAGTCATGCTCGACATAGGTGTCGAGCTCCTCGAACGAACCCTCGTCGAGCAGAACGTCGAGCCGCTCGCGTGCGGTGAGCTTGCCCTTGGCGTGCTGGGCGTCGATGCGCTTCTGTCCGCCCCCGAGAGCAGCAGCGGCGCGGCGGCGTTCCATTTCGGCGATATTGGCGGACATGCAGGCTCTCCACGAAAATGAAGGCCCGCCCATGCCCGCTTCGGTGTTCAAGGGCAAATGCGAATTTGCAAAGTTGCAAAGTCGCGCTTTGCAAATTAGGTTCGCATCGATGCTTCCAACCCGCCTTTACGCTGGACGCCAGCTTCGCGACCTGCGCGCGGCCCGCGCCATTCGCCAGGCCGACTTTGCCGCCCAGCTCGGCATCTCAGCCTCCTATCTCAGCCAGATCGAGCACGACGATCGTCCGCTCACGCCTGGCCTGCTCGACCGCCTGCAACGACTCTTCCCGCTTGAATGGGAGGAAATTGCCGCCGACGCTGGCGACCGCCGCGCCGCCGCCCTACGCGAAGCCGCCGCCGACCCGCTCTTTGCTGCCGCCCCGATGGCACCCGAGCAACTCGAGCGCGCTGCGCTTCAGCAGCCGCAACTCGCCGACCAGTTTGTCGCGCTCCATGCGGCGTATCGCCGCGCCGGGCAGAGGCTCCAGATCATCGACGAGGCGCTGACCGGCGGTACGGCAGAGGGCAGCCGACTGCCGTGGGAGGAGGTTCGCGACTGGTTTCACGACGCGGGCAATTATGTGGATTCCATCGACCGCGCGGCCGAGACGTTGGCAAATGGGCTGCGCGGCCCTGCCCCCTCTCCCCCGATCGAGGCCATCGAGCGGCAACTGCGCGATGCGCTCGGCATCTCGATTGTCTACCAGCAATCGCAGAGCCTGCGCGATTTCGACGCGACGATGCGCCACCTGGTGATCGATCCTTCGCAGCCAGCCGAAAGCCGCCGCTTCCAGCTCGCGCACCAACTCGCCGCCCTCGCCCTCGCCGGCGAAATTGCGGCCGTCGTCGAAGACTCCCCGCTGCGCACGGCTGCGGCGCGTCAGCTTCTTCACGTCGGCCTTGCAAATTACGCGGCGGGCGCAGTGCTCATGCCCTACACCCCCTTCCGCTCGAGCGCGCGCGCCGTTCGCCACGACATCGATCGGCTGCGGCTCGAATACGGGGTCAGCTTCGAGCAGGCGTGCCACCGGCTCTCGACGCTCCAGCGGCCGGGTGCGCGCGGTATTCCCATGTTCTTCTGCCGCGTCGACATGGCGGGCAATATCACCAAGCGGCACAGCGCAACGCGCCTCCAGTTTGCGCGCTTTGGCGGCGCCTGCCCCTTGTGGATCGTTCACGAGGCCGCGGCGATCCCCGACCGCATCCTGTTTCAGCTTGCCGAAACCCCCGACGGACTACGCTATGTGTCGATGGCAAAGGGGCTTGTGAAGCCCTCGGGCAGCTACGCCCGCAGTCCTCGCCGCTACGCTGTCGCACTGGGGTGTGAGGCCCAGTATTCTGCCGAGTTCATCTACGCCGACGGTGTCGATGTCGATGCCCCGCACGCCGCTGCGCGCATCGGCCCCTCGTGCCGCATCTGTCCGCGCGATGACTGCGATCAGCGCGCCTTTCCGCCAAGCGATCGGCCGATACTGGTCGACCCCGACCGCCGCGATGTCGTGCCGTACCGGATCGGCTAGCGGGCGATCAGCAGGTCGTCCTGGAGGTTATCATGAAACCAGGATGCGCAAGGCGGTGCTGTCGCCAGCGCGCAAGGCTTTGGAGGCCGCGATCCCACCGAACAAGGTACGGCTCCTGAAAATTGCCCGCCCCCGCACACCCGGGCGGACGATGGGCAAGGCGCCTAGACCTTCACGATAGCGCGGCCGATCAAGTCACGCGCCGTTGCGAGAATTGCCTCCTCCGGCGAGCGCATGGTCCATCCGAGCCGTTCGATCGCATGCCGGCTATCGCCTCCGCGCACATTACCAAGCTCGGCAACGAGTTGCTTGAGTTCGGGCCGCACCAAGGCGAACAGCTTGAGCAGCCAGTCGGGCATCTTCCTCGCAGGAACCCTTCTTGCCTGATCGCCAAGATTGGCCCGCAGGATGTTCGCAACGTCGATCATCTTGAGAAATGGTCCCGAGCAGACAAATCGGTCGTCGCGAATCCCCGGCGCACTCAGCGCGCGATAGTGAAGATCGGCCACGTCGCGCACGTCAATGATGCCGAATCCGATGTCGGGGCACATGGGCACCTTGCCTTCGAGAAGCTGTTTTACGACTTCGATCGACGTTGAGAGATCGTCCGACAGCAAAGGTCCGAAGACCGCAGCCGGGTTCACCGAGGCAAATTCGATCTCGGGAGCCTCGCTCCTGGCCCACTCTCGGGCAGATCGTTCAGCAACGGTCTTTGATCGCGGATAAGGCATCACCTTGGGATCATCGAGATTGGTCCAGTCCGCCTCGTCGTAAAGATCGCGGCCTTTGCCGTGCCCATAAGCGATCGCCGCCATCGACGAGGTGAGGACAAAGCGCTGCACCCCCGCCGCCTTCGCAAAGCGCAGCGCACGCAAGGCCCCTTCGCGCGCCGGGACCACCAACGCGTCGGCATCGCTTGGAACATCGATCGGAAAGGGCGACGCGACGTGCGCTACATGGCTGCACCCCGCCATCGCCTCGGCCCACCCCGCATCATGTTCCAGGTCGGCAGCGAAGAAGCGCAGCCTGCTGTCGTCGACTTGCAGCCAGCCTCGCACCTCGGCCTCGCGCGCCAGGCTGCGAACCGTGGTGTGGACCTGCCAACCATTCTCGATCAGTTGTCGGATCAGGAAGCCGGCGATATAGCCGCTGCCTCCTGTGACCAGAACCGTGTCCGCCATACGCCCTCCCCCGATTGCATCGCGGGAATTTAGCAGGCCGCGTTCGCTCGCGATAGTCAGGGATCGGGGACGACGCCTCGGGGCGGGCCCTCCTTATTTCAGCAGCACAAGCTCCTCGGCCATGCTCGGGTGCAACGCAACCGTCGCGTCGAAATCCGCCTTGGTTAATCCCGCCTTCACCGCGACGGCCGCCGCCTGCAATATTTCGGGCGCATCGGGGCCGATCATGTGGAGGCCGACAACCTGATCGGTCGCCTCATTGACCACCATCTTGTAGAGTGCGCGCTCGTTGCGGCCGGCAAGGACGTTCTTCATGGCGCGAAAATCGCTCGTATAGACGCGGATAGATCCCAACCTATTGCGCGCCTCGGCCTCGGTCATTCCGACCGCGCCGATCGGCGGGTGGCTAAAAACCGCGCTTGGTACATTTGAATAATCGACAGCGGTCGGCTTGCCGCCAAAGACGCTGTCGGCAAAGGCCTGACCTTCGCGGATCGCAACGGGGGTGAGCTGGATGCGGTTGGTGACGTCCCCCACCGCATAGATGCTCTCGACCGACGACTGGTTGGTCTCATCGACTTTCACCGCGCCATTCCGATCGAGCTCGACGCCCACTTCTTCAAGGCCCAGCCCCCTGGTGTTGGGCACGCGCCCGGTCGCCACCAGCACTGCGTCAGCGGGAATTGGCTCGCAATTTTCAAGATGGACGAGGAGCGAGCCGTCCGCCTGCTTCTCGATCGACTGAAAGGGCGCGTTGAAGCGGAACTCGATGCCCTTGGTCATGGAAATCTGGAGCAGGCGGTCACGGATCTGCTCGTCATAGCCGCGCAGGATTGCGTCGCCGCGGTTGACGATCGTCACTTTGCTGCCGAACTCGTTGAAGATTCCGGCAAACTCGTTGGCGATATAGCCGCCGCCGGCGATCACGATACGCTTGGGAAGTTCTTGCAAATGAAACACCTCGTTCGAGGTGATCGCATGCTCGCTGCCAGGGAACTCCGGCACAAAAGGCCATCCCCCCGTCGCGATCAATATGCGTTCGGCGGTCAACTCCTGCCCGTCGGCGAGCCGGACCTTCTGCGGGCCGACAAGGGTAGCGCGCGTCTTGAACAGCGCCACCTTGTGATTGTCGAGCGTCTGGCCATAGAGACCTTCAAGCCGGCTTACCTCGGCGAGGACATTGTCGCGCAGCCGTGCCCAGTCAAAGCGGCAGTCAGGGACGTCCCAGCCGAACTGCCGGGCATCATGGATGTCTTCGGCAAAATGCGCGCCATAAACGAGCAGTTTCTTGGGCACGCAGCCCCGAATAACGCAGGTTCCCCCGACCCGATGCTCCTCCGCCACTGCCACGCGCGCACCGTGGGAAGCGGCAACGCGCGACGCGCGCACGCCGCCTGAACCCGCGCCGATGACGAACAGATCAAAGTCGAATTTGGACATGGAGGACCCCTAGAGCTGGCGGCGTGTCGTTCGCCGCCGCGGCCTATTTGGTTACGCGGGCGCGCAATTCCAATCGATTTTTACGCTCGAGAAAAACCAAAGCCGCATCAATCTCCGAGCGCAGCGTGCATGAGCGCCTGTGTCGCGGGGTCGAACTCCATCGACCCTTCGGCAAGCCCCTTTGCCATTTCCTTGCCGAGCTCGACCCCGAACTGATCGAACGGATTGATGCCGAGCAGGACGGCGTTGGCGAAGACGCGGTGCTCGAAAAAGGCGATCAATGCGCCCAGACTGCGCGGATTGACCTGGTCGAGGAGGATGGTCGTCGAGGGACGATTGCCCGGATAATGGCGCGCACCGTCCTCGCTCGCGCGCCCCGCCATCAGCGCCGCGCCCTGCGCGATGCAATTGCCCAGCAGCGTCTCGTGATGCGCATCATCGAGCAGATGGTCGGGCTCGCGCGCCACGATGAACTCGACGGGGGTGAGGTGCGTGCCCTGATGGAGGAGCTGAAACACCGCATGCTGCGCATCGGTGCCGACCCCGCCCCAGGTGATCGGCGCGCTGGCCCGGCCGAGCGGAGCGCCGTCCAGCGTCACCGATTTGCCATTCGATTCCATTTCGAGCTGCTGGAGATAGTCGGGAAGCAGCCGCAGCCGCTCGTCATAGGCGAAGACCGCCCGTGTCTGGCAGCCCAGGCGATTGGCATAGACCTGATCGACGAAGGCCGCGAGCAGGCATATATTGTCGGCGCCCTCGGCCAGGCGGAAATGCCGGTCCATTTCGGCCGCACCCTCGAGGAGATCGGCAAAGGCGTCCCAGCCCAGCGCGAGAGCCGCAGGAAATCCAATCGACGACCAGAGCGAATAGCGTCCCCCCACCGTTTCGCTGAAAGGCAGGATACGTGTTTCGTCGATCCCCCACTCCATCGCCTTTTCGGGATGGGCCGTGAGCGCAATGAAGCGGCCAAGCGCATCCTCGATGCCTGCCTCTTCGAGCCATTGCAGCGCCGAGGCCGCATTGAGCAGGGTTTCGGTCGTCGTGAAGGTCTTCGACGCGACGGCAACCAGCGTATGCTCGGGACTGAACCTGCCGAAAGCCTCGCTCAGCGCCGCGCCGTCGACATTCGATACCACGGCAACGTCGTAGCGGCTGCCATGGCGGCCAAGCGCGTCCACGAGCAGGTCGGGACCGAGCGCTGATCCACCGATGCCGATGTGGAGGAGGTAGCGGATCTCGCCGAATGCACCCGCCTCGATTGCGTCGACGAGCATCCGCATCCGCTGGTGCAAAATCTGGGCGCGATGAACCGGGTCAGGCGCGCCCTCGCCGCGCTCCGCACTATGTTCCGCTGCGCGGCCTTCGCTCGGGTTGGCGATACCGCCCGAAAAAAGCGTCTTGCGCCTGCCGGCAAAATCCTGCGCTTCGGCGAGGCCCAAAAGGGCAGCGATCGCGGCCTCGTCGAGATGGGTCTTGGCGAAATCGAAACGGATATCGGCGACGCTGCGCACGAGGAGCTGCAGGCGGGCTTCGGGATCGGCGGCAACGAGGTCGGCGAGCGTCCGTGGCTCCCAATCGGCAAGCGCTTTCCAGGCGTCGGCGGCGGTGGTCATCACAATTCCTCTGATTTTCGTTCGCGTCGAGCGAAGAGAGTTGAAAAGCGCTTCTTCCATAGGCCCGCGGCCACCGCTGCGCCAGCGTCATCCGCCGTTATTCGCTTGACGTGCAGACCTATTCGTCGCCAATGCGCGGCATGACCGACGCCAGCGTTACTGCCGATAACTCGCCCGACACCGACCCCAAAGCGACGCCGCCGATGTCGGCGAAGGAAGAGGCCGTCGATACGGTTCGCTTCCTCGCCTTGCTCGCGGTCGCGGTCCTCATCTTTCGCAGTTTTTTTCTCTCGCCCTTCAATATCCCTTCTGAATCGATGCAGCCGCGGCTGTTGATCGGCGACTATCTGCTCGTCAACAAGATGGCCTATGGCTATTCGAGATACAGCCTGCCGTTCAGCATTCCGCTGATCCCGGGGCATCTCTTCGCCCGCACGCCCGAACGCGGTGACGTTGTCGTGTTCAAGGCGCCGCCGCAGAACAGGGACGACTGGATCAAGCGCGTAATCGGGCTGCCCGGCGATACGGTCCAGGTGCGCGACGGCATCGTGTGGATCAATGGCGAGCCCTTGAAGCGCGAACCGATGGCCGATTTTGTCATTCCCGTAACCGAAAACATGATCGAGGCCGCGCGCGCGAACAACGCGCTTCCCTGCTACCAGATGCAGTTCGAGGAAGTCGGCCCTGACGGCAAGCGCCAGTGCCGCTACAAACAGTTCAAGGAAACCATGCCGAACGGCAAGAGCTATGCCGTTCTCGACATTGTAGACCTGCCGGTCGACAATACCGTGCCTTACACGGTTCCCAAGGACAGCGTCTTCCTGATGGGCGACAACCGCGATCGCAGCGCCGACAGCCGGGTCCCCATGGAAGAGGGCGGCCTTGGCGGCGCGGTTCCCATGAAGAATCTCGTGGGCCACGCGCTTGTCGGCATGTTTTCAACCGATGGTTCGGCACGATGGATCAACCCGGTCAGCTGGTTCACGGCCGCGCGGTGGGAGCGCATCGGGGAAGGATTTTGAGCGCGGGCGCGTCATTCGAGACCATCGCCGCCCTCACCGGGGCTGCCCCTCGCGACCTTGCGCTCTATCACGAGGCTCTGACCCACGGCAGCAGCGGCGCAGGCGATTATCAGCGGCTCGAGTTTCTCGGCGACCGGGTGCTTGGACTGGTTATCGCGTCGGAATTGTTCCGCCGCTTCCCCAAGGCGACCGAAGGAGAGCTCTCCTCTCGCCTTCACGCGCTCGCCTCTGGTGAAACCTGCGCGCGCATCGCACAAGGCCTCGACCTCAACGCACATGTCCGCTTCGGGGCGCAAGCGATCGGAGACGGGGGACGACAGAGCGACAATATTGCCGCCGACGTCGTTGAGGCGCTGATCGGCGCGCTGTGGCTCGACCTTGGCGAAGAAGCAGCGCGCGCCTTCATCCTCCGGCACTGGGGCGAGATGATCGAGGGGCAGCTCGCAGCGCCGAAGCATCCCAAGGCCGCGCTTCAGGAATGGGCGCTCGCCCGCAAGCGGCGGCCGCCCGAATACCGGATGGTGCAGCGCGATGGTCCCGATCATGCCCCACGCTTCCGCGTTGCGGTGAGCATCGGCAAACTCGCCGAAGCGGAAGGCGAAGGCGCCTCGAAGCAGGCGGCGGAGAAAAATGCCGCCGCGGCCCTGCTCGCGCGGCTTGCAGAGGAAGACACGAAATGACTCAGCGCTGCGGCTTCGTCGCCGTCGTCGGTGCTCCCAATGCCGGGAAATCGACTCTCGTCAACGCGCTTGTCGGTCAGAAGGTCGCGATCGTCAGCCCCAAGGCGCAGACGACGCGCACGCGGCTGATGGGGGTCGCGATGGAAGGCGAGGCGCAGATCATCCTGATCGACACGCCAGGCATATTTGCGCCGACCCGCCGGCTCGATCGCGCGATGGTCGCAGCCGCCTGGGGCAGTCTTGAAGAGGCCGAGGCGATCCTCGTGATGGTCGATGCCGCGGCGAAACGGACGGGTCGCGTCGAACGCGTACTCGAGGGCGTGGCGAACCGACCCGAGAAGAAATATCTCGTCCTCAACAAGGTCGACCTGACCAAGAAGGACAAGCTGCTCGCCATCGCGACCGAACTCAATGCGAAAGTCCAGTTCGACGAAACCTTCTTCATCGCGGCGAGCAGCGGCGACGGCGTGCCCGATCTCAAGGCCCATCTTGCCGGGCTGATGCCCGAGGGTCCGTGGCATTTCCCGGAGGATGAAGTGAGCGACGCGCCCGAGCGGATGCTTGCCGCCGAGATCACGCGCGAACAGCTCTACCGGCAACTCCACGAGGAACTGCCCTACCAGTCGACCGTCGAAACCGAACTTTTCAGGACCCGCCCCGACGGCAGCGCCGAAATCCATCAGCAGATCTATGTCGCGCGCGAAAATCAACGCGCGATCGTGCTCGGCAAGGGCGGCAGCCGCATCAAGGAAATCGGCGCGCGCGCGCGCGCCGAACTCAGCGAATTGATGGGCCGGAAGGTCCACCTCTTCCTCCATGTCAAGGTCAAGGAAAACTGGGACGAAGACCGAGGCGTCTATCGCGACATGGGGCTCGACTGGGTCGATTGACCGAAGGCATGGCGCGCGCGCACCTTGACGGCCCTGCTCACCGCATTTGCGTCGCGCTCCGGCAATTGGGAGCCTATTTCGTCATCGGAGGAGCGCTTGTGCTTTCGGCGCTCTGGGGACTCTTCCTGACGACGGGCGAGGATCACCGGATCATGGGAACCGTGGTTCGCATCGAACAGACCGGCACCAGATCCCTGAGCGCCCGGGCCGTGGTGCGCCTCAATGACGGCCAGGTCACGGTCGCGCTGCCATCAAGAACCAGCTGCCGCACCGGCTCGGCGATCGAGCTGATACGCCGCGACAATAAGGCCGGCAGGAGCTTCCGCGCCGCTCTTGCGGCCTGCCGGGAACAGGTCCGCGGCCAGCCATTGGGCGGCAAATGAGCGGCCAAGTGAGCGGGCGAGCACGGCACGCGCTTTGCCGATGCCGCCGGGAACAAGCAGCAGACCTGCGCGCGCAGCATCGAGGGCGCTCCGCCGCGCATCTTCCGGGATGGCGCGAAAATCGCCGTGGCGGCGCTTTACCCCGTCACTTTTCCTTCGCCGCTGCCTTTTTCTTGGCTGGCGCCTTCTTCGCTGCGGCCTTCTTTTTCGGCGCCGCCTTCTTCTTGCCCTTCGCTGACCCCTTGGCCGCGCGGGCGTCGATCAGCGCGGTGGCCTCCTCGGCGGTCAATGTTGCGGGGTCCGCCGTCTTCGGCAAGGTCGCGTTGGTCGTCCCGTCGGTCACATAGGGACCAAACCGCCCCTCCATCAGTTTCATCTCGCCGCCGCTTGTGGGATGCGGGCCGAAGGTCTGAAGCGGCTCCGCCTTCCCGCGCCCACGGCCCCCGCCATTGGCCGCATCGGCGATACGCGCGACCGCGGCATTCATGCCAATCTCGAAGATTTCGGCCGTGCCGGTGAGCTTTGCATATTTGCCGTCGTGAAGCAGATAGGGACCATAGCGCCCGAGGCCCGCCATGATCGGCTTTCCGCTCTCGGGGTGCACCCCGACCTCGCGCGGCAGACTCAGAAGCCGCAGCGCATAATCGAGGTCGAAATCTTCGGCCGGTATATCCTTCGGAATCGACGAGCGTTTCGCCTCCTTGCCCTCGCCGAGTTGGATATAGGGGCCGAAACGCCCACTCCGCTTCGTCACTTCAAGCCCGCTTTCGGGATCGGTCCCCAGTGATTCAGGGCCGCTGTCGCCTCCATTCTCGCTCCCGCCCGGCTGCGCAAATTTCCGGGTATATTTGCAATCGGGATAGTTGCTGCACGCGATGAAGGGCCCAAAGCGCCCGCCACGCAGCGCCAGGCGCCCGCTGCCGCAATTGGGGCAGAGGCGCGGGTCGCTGCCGTCACCCTTGTCAGGAAAGAGATAGGGACCGAGAAATTCGTCCAGCGCTGCGGTGATCTCCGAAGGCTTCTGCTCCATCACCTCGCCCGTGCGCGGCTTGAAGTCGCGCCAGAAGCGGTCAAGCACTGCCTGCCACTGCGCACGTCCCCCCGAGACGTCGTCAAGCTCTTCCTCAAGCTCCGCGGTGAAATCATAGCCGACGTAGCGGGTGAAGAAGCGTTCGAGGAATGCCGTCAGAAGTCGGCCGCTTTCCTCGGGAATAAAACGGTTCTTCTCAACCGTTACATAGTTTCGGTCCTTGAGCACCTGGAGAATTGAGGCATAGGTCGAGGGACGCCCGATGCCGAGTTCCTCCATTTTCTTGACGAGGCTCGCCTCCGAATAGCGCGGCGGCGGCTGCGTCTCGTGGCTCTCGACCTCGACCCCCGTCCTGGCGGGCGCATCGCCCTTTGTCATCGCAGGGAGCAGGCGCGCATCATCCTCGTCGCTGCTGTCGTCGCGGCCTTCGTCGTAAAGCGCGAGGAAGCCCGGAAATTTGACCACTTGCCCGGTTGCGCGCAGCATCGTCTTGCCGGTGCCATCGGAAAGGTCAACGCTCGTCCGCTCAAGCCGCGCCGAAGCCATCTGGCTTGCGAGCGCGCGCTTCCAGATGAGTTCATAAAGGCGCGCATGGTCGCCGCTGCCGGCCTTGTCCTTGGCAAAATCCGTTGGGCGGATCGCCTCGTGGGCCTCCTGCGCATTCTTCGCCTTGGTCTGATACTGGCGCGGCTTGTCAGGCACATAGCCCCCGTCGTAGCGGTCGGCGATCGCCCGGCGCGCTGCACTGATTGCGCTGCCATCCATCTGGACCCCGTCGGTTCGCATGTAGGTGATCGCGCCGTCTTCGTAGAGATTCTGGGCAATCCGCATCGTATGGCTCGCCGAAAAGCCGAGTTTGCGCGCCGCCTCCTGCTGGAGAGTGGAGGTGGTGAAGGGCGGTGGCGGGTTGCGGGTCAGCGGCTTGGTCTCGACCGTATCGACGGTAAAATGGCCCGCCTTCACATCGGCTTCGGCGGCCCGCGCGTCGGCTTCGGTCCCGATCGAGAGCCGCTCGATCTTCTCGCCGCGCCAGCGCGCGAGGCGCGCCTTGAAGGGCGTGCCGTCCATTTCGAAGAGACCGGTGACCGACCAATATTGCTGCGCGACAAAAGCCTCGATCTCGCGTTCGCGCTCGACAACCAGCCGTAGTGCAACCGACTGGACACGCCCTGCCGACTTCGCGCCGGGCAGTTTGCGCCAAAGCACGGGCGACAGGGTGAAACCCACCAGATAATCCAGCGCGCGGCGGGCGCGATAGGCGTCGATCAGGTCATCATCGAGCCCGCGCGGATGCGCCATGGCGTCGGTTACTGCCTGCTTGGTGATCGCGTTGAAGGTGACGCGGTCGACGGCGGCGGGCAGCGCTTTTTTCTGACGCAGCAGCTCTTGAACATGCCAGCTGATCGCCTCGCCCTCTCGATCAGGGTCGGTTGCGAGGATCAGGCGCTCGGCCTGCTTTGCAGCATCCGAAATCTCCTTGAGCCGCTTCGCCTTGTCGGGATAGAGCTGCCACTGCATGGCAAAGCCGTCATCGGGGTCGACCGAACCGTCCTTGGGGGGCAAATCGCGCACGTGGCCATAGGAGGCCAGCACCTTGAAATCGCGACCCAGATACTTCTCGATCGTCTTCGCCTTCGCAGGCGACTCCACAATCACCAATTGCATGGAAAATTCGTTCCCCGAAAACTCTTACGTACGTACGCGCGAGGGTGGCGGGCGCTCCCGCCCTCCGTCAAGCGGATTTAGGGAGCGCCCGCGCCGGGGTCAACGCAGCGCGCTCAATCGGCCGAGCAGCATCTCGCTTGCAAGGCTCGCCGCTTTCGCCGCTCCATCCTCATAGTTGCCGGTCTTGGCCGTAAAGGCGAACTTGCGCGTCTTTCCGAAGCGCAGGCCGCCGAAGCCCATGACCGCGGCGACGCCGCCCGCGACATTCGCTCCTGATTGCAGCGCCTTGTCGGTCCCGCTCGTCGCATCGCTCTTTTCGATGAACTCGCCCTCGACCGCGACGGGGGCCTTGACGGTGATCACCGACTGCTTGCCACTCGGCGCGATCAGGGTCATTCGTGAATAGTCGGCGCTTACCGACAGCGCGCTGTTCACCTGCAGCCCCCCGAAGCTGAAGGCGCCTGGGCGCTTCTGCTGTGAAAAGTCGATCAGGTAGACAACGTCGATGACCCCAACCCCGGCCTCCCTTGCATAGTTGGCGAGCGCCATGCTCGCCTGTCCGGCGGACATGTTGATCCCCATGCTGCTCATTCCCGATCCCATGAAATCTCCCGGAATCATCAGCAGGGACGGCAGCGCCGAGGGTTTGAAATAGGTGGCTTTGCCCTTGCTGCCCTTTTCGAGCGCGATATTGATGTCGAGCGGGACCTCCTGGGACTTGGTCTTGGCGAGCGCCGTGTGACCAAAGAGCTGGTCAGCGGGATGGACTTCATATCCGCCCGCCGTCAGCTGGTTCACAAAATCGGTATAAGCCGCGTCGGTCACCGCCTGCATCATCTCGGGTGTGACGCCCACGAGTTCGCTCTTCGCCTTCGTGGTTCCACCGAACGCCCCCATCAAACCGCCGCTGGTCGCGGTGCGGTCGATCGATTCAAAGATGAAACCGACATTGAAAGCGCCGATGGCAACAGCGGTGACGCCCTTCGCATTGACGGCCCCCGATATCTTGACGGGTTCCTGGTCCTTCGCGACGACAGCAACGGGTTGAGCCAGCAACGCCGCGATCGCGGCTGCCGACAGCAATGTCTTCATGACTATTACCCTCCGACCCCTCCCCCCGCCAGTCGACCCCACCGACCGGAGAGAAAGGCTAATCGAAGCAACCCACAGCCTGCGCATCGGGCAGATGCAAAGGCAAGTCAATCCTTACTGATTGTCCCAGCGAAAGCCCGCGGGCAGGATGCACCTTCCGGCGTCATACTCGCCGACACGCCGGATAACTTCCTGATCCTCGGGCTCGATCCGTCGACCGCTGATCTGGCTGTCGATGACGCGGCGAACAAGGGCGTCGAGACGAGTGACGAGGTAGCAATCGATGGCGGGCGCCGCGTGCGGATTGCCAACGCCGCTGTCGTCGGTGAGGAAGAGATAGCGCGACTGGGTCACCGCCGCCATCGCGCGCATGGCATATTCGGCCTCGTCAGCAACGCCCGACGCTGCAACGGGCGTGATGTGGATACGCCTCGCACGTGCGGCCTCGGCCGCGGCCCAGGTCCGGGCGAAGAGTTCGTCGTGCGGCGGGGCATCAGCGACGAGGAGCAGCGACTTCACGGCATCTGGCCGCCAATTCTGGCCCACGGCACGGATCAGCGCTTGGTCCATAGCCTCCGGATAATCGCCGCCGCCGCTGGCATATTGCTGGGCGAGCACGCCCTGCGCGCGTCCGATGTCCCGATCGAAAGCGATCGTCCGCGTTATATAGTCATCGCCAAGATCGCGGTAGAAGACGAAGCCGATGCGGATATCGAGATCGCGGTGCTTCGCAGTTATTGCAGCGATGATCGATCGGATTTCGGCCTGCAGATAGGCGATCTCGTCTCCCATGCTCCCCGTCGTATCGACGACCAGCATCAGGTCGAGCTTCGTCACGCGCGTTGCCATCTGGTTGGCGGTCAGTCCGACAAGCTGCCCGCCCGGGGCATTCGATACAAAGACGGGGCGCGTCTCTGCGATCGTCCGTCCTCCCCGCCGCGCGGACACGGTAATCCTCTCGCTCAGCCGGTCGAGTCCCGGGAAGAAGACGACGCTACCATCGGTGTGCGTTGCAAGCGCAAGGCTGTTGCCATCGCTGCACGTCACGGTCACCTCGGCAAAGGGGATCGGCTGACCATTGCGGTCGCTCACCTTCACCCTCACCACCCGCATCGTGTCGACGCGCGGCAGCGCGCGAATTTTCTGACCGAGATTGCTGCGGTTCACATAAGCGGCATAGAGCTCGGGATTGAGCAGATCATCATGCTCGCCCGCGGTGAGAATGCCGGATTGCGGTTGCGGCTGAGGCCGCGGGTGCGGCCAGGGGCGCACAACCGCGCGGGCAGCCTCGGAAGGGCCGCCAGACGATGCCGTATCCGAAGGCGCTGGCGCCGCCATCGCGCGCTCTTCAGTGACGGGCGTTTCGGTGACGATGACGTCTCTGCCCGGTGCCGCGGACGCGGTGGGCACGGGCGGAGCGGGCGGGGGCGGCGGCGCCGCAGGCACCGCGTCATAAGTCCGTTCGCGGCCGCGCTCGCCCGCGGATCGCTGTTGCTGCTGTGACGCTTCAGGCCCGAGGCGCGGCAGGGGGTCAGCGCTACGGCAAAAGCCCTCACGCTGCCCCGCGGGCTGCGCCTGCGCCGTGACCTGGGGAAGAGGCGCTGGAGCAACTCCAACGAGCGCGGCCATCATCACCCCCGTCAGAAACCGGCTTCGCATCGACCATCTCCCCGCATGTGATACAATATCATCAGCCTGTCGCTCGGCTGCTGAACCGTGGCTGAACCGCGACGAACACGATGACGGTCGGTGTGATGCCCCAAGTGGCAAACCCAGCAACGCTCGCCGATGCGCCGCCCGATACCGCTGCAGCCAAATGTCTTCGAGCCGAAAGGGGTCTTCGATCTCACCCCCACGCATCTTGATGGGAACGCCTTGCAATCCTGTTACAGGTGTCGCTCACCTGCCGTGCATCGACAAGGCGAACCCGCACCTGACCGGCGTCAGGCAGCGCCCGTCTTCTTACCCACGCGGGGTTCGGTTCCCGCGCGTAGCCGGGCAATATTCTCGCGGTGCCGCCACAGAAGGAGGACGGCGAGCCCGGCGAGTCCGACCGCATAGACGGGAAAACCGAACGCAAGCGCGGCAAGGGGCGCCGATACGGCCCCCGTCATTCCGCCGAGCGACGAAATGCGGCTCGCGAGCACCGTCCCGAGCCACACGGCGGCAAAAACCGCACCGACCGGCCAGGCGAGCGCCAGCGCGAGGCCGAGCATCGTTGCGACGCCCTTGCCGCCGCGAAAGTTGAGCCAGACCGGATAGCAATGCCCGATCACCGCCGCTGCGCCCGCAATCATGGCGCCGTGATCGCCAAGTTCCGGCAGCCAGTGCCGCGCAAGCAGAACCGCCACCGCCCCTTTTGCCCCGTCGAGGAGCAGCGTCGCCGCCGCCAGGCTCTTTCGCCCGGTGCGCAGGACATTCGTTGCGCCGATATTCCCGGAACCGATCTGCCTCAGGTCGCCCGCTCCGAAGGCGCGCGTCAGAAGAACGCCAAAGGGGATCGAACCGAGCAGATAGCCTGCAGCGACCAGCAAAAATATCGTCATCCCTCTTCCCCTGTTCGCGTTGCGCGCCAATGTGGCGATACCGGGCGGCGCAATCAACGGGTTCGATTGGAAGGCTCGCCAAAATCGACCAACCGATTGAGCCGCGGCGCCGCGCCTGCTACGCGGTTCGCCATGCACGCCCCCTCCCCCGACGCCCCGATCCTCTTTTTCGACAGCGGCCTCGGCGGGCTCACAGTGCTCGGGCCCACACGCGCGCTGCTGCCTACCGCGCCCATCGTCTATGCTGCCGACTACGCCGGGCTCCCCTATGGCAAGAAAAGCGACGAGGAACTCGCCGCGCGCGTCCCGGCGCTGCTTGGGCGGCTGGTCGAGCGCTATCAGCCTCGGCTCGCGGTCATAGCCTGCAACACCGCCTCCACCATCGCGCTTCCACATGTCCGCGCCGCGCTCGATCTTCCCATTGTGGGCACGGTGCCCGCAATCAAGCCTGCCGCGGAAATGACGACAAGCGGTGTGATCGGTGTCCTTGGGACCGAGGCCACGGTGCGCCAGCCCTATGTCGACGATCTGAGCGCGCGCTTCGCGGCCGGCAAGACGGTGCTGCGACATGGAAGTCCTGGTCTCGTCACCGCCGCAGAGGCCAAGCTTCATGGCCTTCCCGTCGCCCCCGGGGCCGTTCGCGATGCTATTGCCGGGCTTCGCGACCAGCCGCTTGGCGATGCGATCGACGTCATCGTCCTTGCCTGCACGCATTTCCCGTTGCTGCGAGACGAACTGCAGGCGCTTGCCGGTCCCGATGTCGCGCTCATCGACGGCGCCGCCGGCATTGCGCGGCGTATCGCCTCGCTCACCCAAGGCCAGCGCTGGCCTGCAGAGGCAGGACCCGGGATCGCCGCTTTCACCCAGAGCAAAGCCGCACCGCCACCATCGCTGAGCGCGCTCGCACCCTATGGCATCGGGCATATTGAGACAATTTGACCTACCCATTGCGAATCGTTCGCACTGGATTCGGGTGGATTTTGGGGTTATCGCCCCGCCAAACACCGTCGCCGGAGGGGGCGGCGCACGCCGACCAACCCGCGGGGCTATAGCAGTGAATTACGACGACATCTTCGCCCGGGCCATTGACCGCCTTCACGAGGAAGGGCGCTACCGCGTCTTCATCGACATCTTGCGCAACAAGGGTGCCTTTCCCAACGCGCGCTGCTTTGCCGGCCACAACGGACCCAAGCCGATTACCGTCTGGTGTTCTAACGACTATCTGTCGATGGGCCAGCATCCCAAGGTCATCGCGGCGATGGAAGAGGCTCTGCACGACGTCGGCGCGGGCGCTGGCGGCACGCGCAACATCGCGGGCAATACCCATTATCACGTCGATCTCGAGGCTGAGCTTGCCGATCTTCACGGCAAGGAGGGCGCCTTGCTCTTCACCTCCGGCTATATTTCGAACGAAGCAACGCTCGGCACGCTCGGCAAGCTGCTGCCGAACTGCATCATCTATTCGGATGAGCTCAATCACGCCTCGATGATCGCGGGCATCCGCAATTCGGGCTGCGAGAAGCGCGTGTGGCGTCACAATGACCTTGCTCATCTGGAGGAACTGCTTGCCGCCGACGATCCGCAGGCGGCAAAGGTCATCGCCTTCGAGAGCGTCTATTCGATGGATGGCGACATCGCTCCCATCCACGCCATCTGCGACCTCGCTGCGAAGTATAACGCCCTGACCTATTGCGATGAGGTGCACGCGGTTGGCATGTACGGCCCGCGCGGAGGCGGCATAACCGATCGCGACGAGGCCGCGCACCGCGTCGACATCATCGAGGGAACGCTCGGCAAGGCATTCGGCGTCATGGGCGGCTATATCGCGGCTGACAAGAATATCATCGACGTCATTCGCAGCTACGCGCCCGGCTTCATTTTCACCACCAGTCTGTCGCCGGTGCTCGTCGCTGGCGTGCTTGCAAGCGTGCGCCACCTCAAGCAGTCGAGCGTGGAGCGCGACGCTCAGCAGGCAGCGGCTGCTTTCCTCAAGCAGAGCTTTCGAGATGCGGGCCTGCCCGTAATGAATTCGACCACGCACATCGTTCCGCTGATGGTCGGCGATCCGGTGCGCGCGAAAAAGATCAGCGACATACTCCTCGCCGAATATGGCGTCTATGTGCAGCCGATCAATTTCCCGACCGTTCCGCGCGGTACCGAACGCCTGCGCTTCACGCCAGGACCCACGCATGACGAAGCCATGATGCGCGACCTGACAGCCGCGCTAGTCGAGATCTGGGACCGTCTCGACCTCGAACTTCAAAAAGCGGCTTAAGCGCGGGCCCTTGGACGATCCGGGCACCACCGTGGTGCACGGACGACCCGGGCTGGCCGCCGCTCATTCTGCGTCGTCGGCCTCCTCCTTCGGGCCTGCCGCGTCCATCGCCTTCAGTATATCATCAGGCGCTGCCTTCGCCTCGAACAGCGCGGCGATTTTCGACAGCCTTTCATTTCGCGAGGCGTGCGGGTTGAAGAGGACGGGGGCGAGAACCTTCTGCGCCAGCGCAATATCCTTTTCGATCACCAGCTGGCGCCCTACCCGCATGCGGATCTCCGAGGATTGGGGAACCAGTTCGATCGCGCGCATGATCGCGGTGACCGCGTCCTTGCGCGGCGCCTCCCCTGCCTGCGCGAAACTATCATAGTAGAGGACGAGCGGCAGCGCGAAATCTGGGTCGGCATGGTTTGCCTTGATGAACCAGGATCGCGCCGCTGCCCAATCCTTCGCCTCCTTGCTTTCCGCGGCGCGCCGCGCAAGGATGCGCCCTTTGTAGATCATCGCCGGCACCATCTTGGGGTCGAGCGCAATCGCGCGATCGGCGGCCGCCTCCGCTTCGACGTCATTTTTGGCATCGAACTCGATCTCGGCCATGGTGCGCTGCACGAAGGCGTCATTCGGATAAAGGGCCGCCACGGGGCGGGCTTCGGCCACCAGGGCCGCCGCCATCTTCTCGGTCACACCGCGCTCAGAGCGAATGCGATAGGGCATGATCGCCGCTGCGCCAGGCGATAGCTCGGTTATTTCGATCTTGCCCGTGCGGAGCTTCTCGGCAGGAATGGTGAATACTTTCATCCCGCGCGTGCGGCGATAGCGTTCAAGATCCTGATCAAGCTTGCCCAGGTCTCCGAAGACCGCTCTTGCAGCCTCGGCCCATGGCTCACCCTTGTTGATCCGCGCTATATATTGGACCAATTGACCATCGCGTTCGCCGCCGAGCAAAAGATAATGGGTCATCAGCCAGCCGGACGCGTAAAGCTGGCTTTCGTCGAACACCGAAAGCTTCTTCGTGTCGGAGGCCAGCAATTCCGACGCACGCATGCGGCTGAAGGCGGTCAAGGCGTAGGAGCGGTCCTCGTTCGGCATGCCGATCGTGATGCTGCCGTCCCGGTTGAGGCGGCTCACCATGAAGAATTCGGCCATCCCTTCCGAGAGCCAGCGCGGATAATATTCGGTCGCGCTGCTCAACAACAGGTGATGAGCATATTCATGAAACATCACGGCCTGCGCAGAAAGATCGTCGCTCGACATGTCGGCGGGCATGAAGGCACGCGATCCTTCAAAGGAGGGAAGATAAAATCCCCCGACCGTGGAGCCGCTTCGACCGCCCGTATAAAGCCTGCGCAGATCGCTGAGGCTCGGCAGCAGATAGACGTTGACCCGGTTCCGGCTCGAAGCGCCCGTTTCGGGCTGGCCCGTAATGAGCCGCAGCGCACTATCATAATGTTCAAGACGTTCCGCGTAATCGCGCAGCTTGCTCGCGCTGACGTCGCCATAGACGAGGAAATGCGCGCTACTGGCCACACGCCATTCCGCCTGTGCCGGCGCCCCCATACAGAGTGGAATCGCCAGCATGAGGATATAGAAAAGACGGTGTAGACGCATGATTTCCCCCGGGAATAGCAGGGAGCCAGTCTAACGTGAGCATCGACGATTTCCACCCCTGATCAAGGCCGGAGGGCCAAGGTTACGGGCGCAGGGGCTCACGCACCATCCCCCAGAAATGCGGGCCGCCGCCCTTCACGTCCCATTCGGCCATGGTGGAGAAACCAAGCCTCTCGTAGAGCGCGACATTCTCACGCGTTGCGGTTTCGAGCCAGCAAGGCAGCGCCTGTGCATCAGCGGTCGCGGTCTGGGCTCGGATAATTCGTCCGCCGTACCCCTTGCCCTGCTGCGCGGGCCGGACGCCAACATAGTGGAGATACCAGAAGCGCCCCCCTGGCCGGTTCGCATCGATGCTCGCTTGAACCTTGAGCCCGCGCGGCAGGGCGGTACCGAAAGCTGAAAGGATCGGAAGCAGGGTGCGCAGCATCTCCATCGCGCCGCCGTGCGCGTGCCCCGGGGAGCGCCATAATGCAGCCGCCTCGTCGAGGGGTGTGCGCAGAACGACGCCGGAGCGGGCATCGGCAGGCACCAGTACCCGGAACAAGGCGCGCAAAGCCTTCGCGCGGTGATCGGGGTCGGGCAAGATCCAGGACAGCGCCGGGTCGGTCTGAAACGCCTGCGCGAGTGTCTCGGTCACGGCCGGGTGCTCAGCCGGTGCGGCCGCTGCAATCTTGGTCATTCCCCCTCCTTATGTCAGGATCAGTCGCGGCAATAACCCTCGCCTTCCTTGACGATCAGGCACTCCTTCTTGCCCGCAAGATATTTGAGCCCGGTATCCTCGCCATTGCCGCGATGGAGCGACAAGGCCTCGCCGCCACGCTCGAACTTGATGCCATGTTCGCTGTCGCGCCCGACATAGCTTCCCTTGGTGTCGAGATCGGACTGCATTTCCAGCGCATAGCGTTCAGGTTCCGTGGGCGTGATAGTGACGTACATGCCCTCGACCCCCGTCCATTTCCCTGCCCAGCTTGCAAACCGATGTGGTGCGGTTGCGGGGTCGCTTTCACGGGCAGGTGCGGTTTCGTCGGACGAGGATTCCACAGGCGCGTCGATCGAGGTCGCAGTGTCAGGCGCCGGCGCTTCTGCCTTCTCGCAGCCCGCGAGCAGCGCCATCGCCGCCCCCGCCGCAAGGATCATGCCCATTTTCATCATGCCTCTCCTTTCATCGTGAGAACGCGCGCGCAGGCATAAGTTTCCTCTATCCCGCGACAATCTCGGCATAATGCCGCGGATCAACATTTCCGCCCGATAGAGTGACGAGCGTCGCACGGCCAGGCGCCACCTTGCCCGCGAGGAGAGCCGCGAGCGCCGCCGCGCCGCCTGGCTCGACGACGAGGTGCAGCTTTTCGAAGGCGACGCGCATTGCAAGGCGCACTTCCTCGCGCGAGACCGCGACCCCGCGCACGCCGCGCGCCTGAAGCACGGCGAAATTGATCGGCCAGGTCTCGGGCGTCTGGAGCGCGTCGCATTCGGTAGGAAAGGAAAAATCATCAACCGAAAGAATCCTCCCCGCCTCGAGGCTTCGGGTGACATCGTCCCACCCTTCAGGTTCGACCGCGATGATTTCGGCATCGGGGCACGCGAGCGCGAGCCCGGCGGAAAGGCCGCCGCCGCCGCAGCAGGCGACCACCCTGTCGGGTCCCTGGATGCCGCGCGCGGCAAGCTGCGCGCGCGCCTCGATCCCGGCGCTTCCCTGCCCCTCGATGATCCAGGGATCGCCATAGGCGTGGACGAGCGTTCCGCCGCGCTCTTCGAGCAGTTTCGCCGCGACGGCATCGCGCGACTCCGTCACGCGGTCATAAAGCACCACCTCAGCCCCGAGCGCCTTTGTCGCTTGAAGCTTCATGCGCGGCGCATTGCTGGGCATGACAATCGTCGATCGAATGCCGAGCCTTCGCGCCGCCCACGCGACGCCCTGCGCGTGATTGCCGCTCGAGACGCCAACGACGCCAGCAGCCGCCTGTTCCTCCGTCAGGTCGGTCAGGCGATGCCACGCGCCGCGGATCTTGAATGCGCCCACCGGCTGCAGGCACTCGGCCTTGCACCAGACGGTCGTGCCATCGATCTCGAGCGGCAGAAGCGGCGTGGCTGGAAGCAATGCAGCGACTTTCGCCGCGGCGCGGTCGATCCCTCGAAGGGTCGGGGTGCGGGCCGGATCGCGCAGGGGATCGGGGCTTTGCTGTGTCATGGCTTCGTCCTATAGGGCAGCGCATACAAGGCAAGCCGCAACGGTTCGCGGACAGGAGATTTTCACGATGAGCAAGGTTCTGGTGATCGGCGCAGGCGGGGTCGGCTCGGTTGCGGTGCACAAGATGGCGATGAACGCCGATATCTTTCCCGACATCACGCTCGCGAGCCGCCGCAAGTTCAAGTGCGACGCGATTGCACAATCGGTGAAGGAGCGGACCGGGGTCACAATCAAGACAGCCGAGGTCGACGCCGACCATATCGATGCGACGGCGGCGCTGATCCGCTCAATCGGCGCAACGCATGTCGTCAACCTCGCGCTTCCCTATCAGGACCTCACAATCATGGAGGCGTGCCTGTCGACCGGCGCCCATTATCTTGACACCGCGAACTACGAGCCGCGCGACGAGGCGAAGTTCGAATATCATTGGCAATGGGCCTATCATGACCGGTTCAAGGACGCTGGGCTGATGGCTCTGTTGGGATCGGGCTTCGACCCTGGCGTGACCAGCGTCTTCACGACCTGGCTGAAGAAGCATCATTTCGAGCGCATCGATACGCTCGACATTCTCGACTGCAATGGCGGCGATCACGGGCAGCATTTCGCAACGAACTTCAACCCCGAGATCAACATTCGCGAAGTGACCGCGGTCGCGCGTCACTGGGAGAATGGTGCCTGGGTCGAAACCCCCGCCATGTCGGTAAAGCAACGCTTCGACTTCGAAGAGGTCGGGCCGAAAAACATGTACCTGATGTATCATGAGGAGATCGAGAGCCTCAAGACCCACCTCCCCGAGATCAAGCGCATCCGCTTCTGGATGACGTTCGGCGATGCCTATATCCAGCACCTCACTGTTCTCCAGAACGTCGGCATGACGCGGATCGATCCGGTCATTTACGAAGGCCGCGAGATCATCCCTTTGCAGTTCCTCAAGGCCGTGCTCCCCGAGCCGTCAAGCCTCGGCGAAACGACAAAGGGCAAAACCAACATCGGTGTGATCGCGACCGGTCTTGGCAAGGATGGCAAGGAAAAGACGCTATATCTCTACAATATCTGCGATCATGAGGACGCCTACGCCGAAACCGGTAACCAGGCGGTCAGCTATACAACCGGCGTGCCCGCGATGATCGGCACCGCCATGATGGTCACCGGCACGTGGAGCGGCAACGGCGTCTTCAACATGGAGCAGATGGATCCTGATCCTTTCATGGACATGCTGATGAAGCACGGTCTGCCCTGGCAGGTGAAGGAGCTCGACGCACCGCTCGGTTTCTGAATGCGGCGCTCCGGCAAAAGCCGGGGCGCTTATCGAACATCAACAGGGCCAGCGTTACCGCTTCCGCTGGCATGACGCGGGGGCATCATGACCGCCTATCTCCTCCCGATCGGCCTTCTCTTCGTCTCCAATATCTTCATGACCTTCGCCTGGTACGGCCATCTCGGCGATATTTCGCGCCCGATCTGGCTGGCGATCGTCATGGCGTGGGGGATCGCCTTCTTCGAATATTGCCTTGCCGTGCCGGCAAACCGCATCGGCCACGCCGTCTATTCGACCGCCGAATTGAAGACGATGCAGGAAGTGATTACCTTGCTCGTCTTCGCAGGCTTCGCGGTCTTCTGGCTTGGTGAGCGATTGACGGTCAATCACCTCGTCGGCTTCGCCCTGATCGCAGCGGGAGCCTTCTTCATCTTCAAGGGGCCGCTTCCGGCCTGACAGGAACGCAAGTCCATGGAAACCCGTGCCGGCGACCCCGGAGCCTTCGCCCGCTTCGACCTCAGCCGCGTCCCCTCGCCTGCCTTTGTCGTCGACGCGGCCAAGGTTCGCGCCAATCTTTCTGTATTGCGCAGGATCGGCGATGCATCGGGCGCGCGCGTGCTCGCGGCGCTCAAGGCCTTTTCGATGTGGTCGCTCGGACCTACAGTGGCGCGCTATCTCGACGGTGTCTGCGCGTCGGGCCTTTATGAGGCGAAGCTCGGCCGCGAGGAATATGGCGGGGAAGTCGCGACCTATTGTGCTGGCTACAAGGAAGCGGATCTGCCGGAGATTGCGGCGCTATCCGATCATCTGATCTTCAATTCGCCAGGCCAGATCGCGCGCTTCCGCCCGCTCCTCGATGCGCTTCGCGCGAAGGGCGAGAGGTTCGACATCGGCCTGCGCATCAACCCGATGCACAGCGAAGGAGAGGTCGCAAAATATGACCCCGCAGCGCCCTGCAGCAGGCTTGGCTTTCCGGTCACTCAATTGCTGCCGGAGCATATGGAGGGGGTCGATGGCCTCCATATGCACAGCCTTTGCGAGCAGGATTTCCCGCCACTCGAGCGCACCTGGCACGCCGTGCAGCCCATGCTGCGTCCCTTCTTCGGGCAGCTCAATTGGATCAATTTCGGCGGCGGACACCATGTGACCCGGGCCGATTATCAAGTCGACGATCTGATCGCCTTCCTCAAGGCTGTACGGGCCACAACCGGCTGCGAGGTGATGATCGAGCCGGGCGAAGCGGTGGCGCTCGACGCGGGCATTCTCATCGGTGAAATCCTCGATCTGTTCAGCAATGGCATGCCGATCGCGATCACCGATATCAGCGCGACCTGCCATATGCCCGACGTGATCGAGGCGCCCTACCGTCCGGCCATGCTGGCCGAGGAGGAGAGCGGTGTCGCGACCCGACTCGGTGGTCCCTCCTGTCTCGCGGGCGATGTGATCGGGGACTATCGCCTGCCCGGCGGCGCCGGTGTCGGGCAACGTTTTGCCTTCCTCGACCAGGCGCATTATTCGATGGTCAAGACCAATACATTCAACGGCGTTCCGCTCCCTTCGATCTGGCTATGGGACAGCGAAAGCGATGAAATCACGCAGATTCGCCGTTTCGGCTATGAGGATTTCAAGTCACGGCTCAGCTAGACGGCGGCGCGGCGGCCGCGCGATTTTTGCGATGCAAAGGGTCTTTACAGCCCGCCCCCCCAACCATATATGCGCCCCTCGCTGCCCCAGGGGGACTTCCAATAACCGCAAGGCAGCCCTTGTCGTTTAACATATTTTTTGGGGGTCCCTTGAGTTGCACCAGCACCATAGCGCCCACGGGCTGATTCAGGCACTTTCGCCGGTCGAACCTGTTACGCTTGTCCGCCCGCATGCCGCGCGGCGCGCAGCGCGTTTCTTCATCGAGCGATTTCCCGGCACGACCATGTACGCGGTCAAGGCGAATCCCTCGCCCGACCTCTTGCGCGTGCTGTGGGATTCCGGTGTCACCCATTATGACGTTGCCTCGATCGCAGAGGTTCGGCTGGTGGCGCGCACTTTGCCGCAAGCAACGCTGTGCTTCATGCATCCGGTAAAGGCCGAGGAAGCGATTGCCGAGGCCTATTGGAAGCACGGGGTGCGCACCTTCTCGCTCGACACGATGGACGAGCTCCAGAAGATTGTCCGCGCGACCGAAGGCGCCGCCGATCTCAATCTTCTTGTGCGTCTGCGGGTCTCATCCGACCATTCGAAGCTCAGCCTTGCAGCCAAGTTCGGCGCCGAGCCAGACGAAGTGGCTGAGTTGCTCATGGCAACCCGGCAGGCGGCCGATGCGCTTGGCCTCTGTTTCCATGTTGGCAGCCAGGCAATGACGCCCCATGCCTATGCCCAGGCGATGGAGCGCGTTCGCGCCGCGATCGTCGCCGCATCGGTGACCGTCGACATCGTCGATGTCGGCGGCGGCTTTCCATCATCCTATCCCGGCATGGAGCCCCCCCCGCTCGATGCCTATTTCGAAACGATCCACCGCAGCTTCGAAAGCCTGCCGATCAGCTATTCTGCCGAGCTATGGTGCGAGCCGGGCCGCGCGCTCTCGGCCGAGTATAGCTCGCTCATCGTGCGCGTCGAAAAGCGCCGCGGCGAGGAGCTCTATATCAACGACGGGGCCTATGGCGCTCTGTTCGACGCCGCCCATGTCGGCTGGCGTTTTCCCGTCACGCTGCTGCGTGACAGGGAAAGCGACGCCGAGATGCTGCCGTTCAGCTTCTACGGTCCGACCTGTGATGATCTTGACCATATGACGGGCCCCTTCTTCCTCCCGGGCGATGTCAAGGCGGGCGATTTCATCGAGATCGGGATGCTGGGCGCCTATGGCTGCGCAATGCGCACCAGGTTCAACGGCTTCGGCGCCGAAGATATCCACGTCGTCAGTGACGAGCCGATGGCGAGCCTTTACACCGGCGAGGTCGAAGAAGAACGCCGTTCTGCAACGGTGACCAAGCTGTTCTGAGACCCAGCGCGTGCATTTCAGGGACGGTTGACCCGACGGGTCGCCGTCCCTAATTTTTTGTCGCAATGCACAAAAGCGTCGATCTTTCCTTGCCCCCGCCTTTTGCCGGGCTCGCCGCTCACCATCCGCTCGCGCTCTTTCTCGATTTCGACGGCACACTCGTCGAGATCGCCGACACGCCCGACGGTATCCATGTGCCCGACGGCGTGCCCGAGCAGCTCATGGCTCTTAACCGCGCCCTTGATGGCCGCATTGCCATCGTCAGCGGCCGTGCGATTGCCGACATACGAACCTATCTCGGCCCTGTTGGCCTGCTGATGGTCGGCTCCCACGGCGCGGAAATGGGTGAAGCGGCGGAGACCTCTCCCATCTTGTCGGACGCGAGCCGCGCTGCCCTGACCGCGCTGGTGGCCGCCTGGCCGCAACTTCTCATCGAAATCAAGCCGCACGGCATCGCGGTGCATTACCGGCAGGAACCCGAAGCCGCCCCAGCCGTCTATACGGTCATGGATGACATGGCAGCCCGCGAAAACCTTGCCGCCCGGCGCGGCAAGATGGTGGTAGAACTCGGCCCGAAAAGTGCCAACAAAGGCGTTGCGGTGGCCCGTCTGATGGCCGCCCCGCCGTTTGCGGGCGCGATGCCGATCTTCATCGGCGACGACACGACCGACGAGGACGGATTCATCGCGGTGGCCGCCGCTGGCGGTCACGGCATTCTCGTAGGCGCGCCGCGGCCGACGGCTGCCCATTACCGCCTCGCCGATCCTGAAATGGTGCATCAATGGCTCATCCTTTGAGCTCGCTTGCGCTCTGGCCTATCGGCAATTGCCAGGTCAGCGCGCTCGTCGACGGTGAAGCGGGCTTTGTGTGGGGCTGCGTTCCGCGTGTTGATGGTGACCCTGTCTTCTGTGCGCTTCTCGGGGGCGACCGGCAGGACGCCGGCGTCTGGCGATTCCGGCTCGCAGGACAGGTCAAGGCCACCCCGCACTATCGCCGCAACACGCCAATCCTCGTCACCCGCCTCGAAGCCGAGGACGGCAGCGCGGTCGACGTAATCGATTTCTGCCCGCGCTTCGAGCGGTCCGGGCGGATGTTCCGCCCCGTGGCCTTCGTCCGCATCGTTCGTCCGGTTTCAGGCAGCCCGCGGCTCGAGATGGAGCTGGTGCCGATGCGCGATTATGGCGCCGAGGCTGCTGCAACAACGCGCGGGACCAATCATATCCGCTATTTGATCGGTCCCCAGCCGCTTCGGCTGACGACCGATGCGCCCGTGGGTTACCTCATGGAAGGCCGTTCCTTCCGCGTCGAGCAGGATCTGCATTTCTTCCTCGGCCCCGATGAGCCCTTCACCGGCAATGTCTCGCAGGCACTCCGCGCCATGGAAGAGGCAACCGATCTCTACTGGCGAAGCTGGGTCCGCGGGCTCGCAACGCCGATGGACTGGCAGGACGCGGTCATCCGCGCTGCCATCACGCTCAAGCTTTGCCAGCACGGAGAGACTGGCGCGATCGTCGCCGCGCTCACCACCTCGATCCCCGAAGCACCCAACAGCGGGCGCAACTGGGACTATCGCTTCTGCTGGATCCGTGACGCCTATTATACCGTGCAGGCGCTCAACCGCCTCGGCGCGCTCGACGTGCTCGAAAAATATCTCGCCTATCTGCGCAACATCGTCGATCGCGCCGCGGGCGGGTACATCCAGCCGCTCTATTCGGTGATGGGGGTGACCGAGCTCGACGAAAGTGTTGCCTCGAACCTCGCGGGCTATCGCGGAATGGGGCCGGTGCGCGTCGGTAACGCCGCCTGGACGCAGATACAGCATGATGCCTACGGCCAGATCGTGCTGCCCACGGTGCAGGGTTTCTTCGACCAGCGCCTTTTTCGCCTTGCCGACGAACGCGATTTCGAAAGCCTCGAGCGCGTCGGTGAGGTGGCGTGGAAGATGCACGACCAGCCCGACGCCGGCCTCTGGGAATTTCGCACCCGTCAACTGGTCCACACCTATTCGGCGGTGATGAGCTGGGCGGCGTGCGACCGGCTTGCTAATGTGGCAGCGCGGTTGGGCAAGCCCGAACGCGAAGCCTTCTGGAATGATCGCGCCGCGAAGATTCGCGCGACAATCGAGCGCGAAGCGTGGAGCGAGACTGAGGGGCATTATGGCGCGGCCTTTGGTCATTCCCACCTCGACGCGAGCCTGCTCCAGATGGTTGAACTGCGCTTCATTCGCGCCGACGACCCGCGCTTTCAGGCCACCTTTGCCGCGGTCGAAAAGGCGCTGCGGCGCGGCCGAAACATGCTGCGCTACGACAGCGAAGATGATTTCGGGCAGCCCGAAACCGCCTTCAATATCTGCACCTTCTGGCTGATCGAGGCGCTGCATCTGTCTGGGCGGTCGGAAGAGGCGCGCGAACTGTTCGAGACGATGCTCGCGCACCGAACGCCGTCGGGGCTTCTTTCGGAAGACATGGATTTCGAAAATGGCGAATTGTGGGGGAACTTCCCCCAGACCTATTCGCTGGTCGGCATCATCAATTGCGCGGGCTTGCTGTCGCGAAGCTGGGATACGGTGCGATGAGCCGGCTAATCGTTGTCTCCAACCGTGTGTCGGTCGACAAGGGGCGGGGCGCCGCAGGGGCGCAGGGCGGCCTCGCGGTCGCTATGAATGGCGCGCTGCGTCAGCATGGCGGGATCTGGTTCGGCTGGTCGGGCGAGGAAGTCGAGCATTTTACCGGCCAGCTCACGATGGCACGCAGCAACGGTTTCACCACGGCCACCATCGACCTCGAACCCCAGGATGTCGAGGAATATTACAACGGCTATGCCAACCGGACGCTCTGGCCGCTCTTCCACTATCGCATCGACCTTGCCGAATATGAAAATGAGTTCGGGATGGGCTATGAACGCGTCAACGAGCGCTTCGCGAACAGCCTGATCCCGCTCGTTGAGCCCGATGATCTCGTGTGGGTGCAGGATTATCATTTCCTGCCTCTCGGCGAACGTCTGCGGGCGCATGGCCTCGAGAACCGCATCGGGCTATTTCTCCATATTCCCTGGCCGCCGACCCGCCTGCTCGTTTCGCTTCCCTTTCACGAACGGCTGGTGACGGCCATGCTCCATTACGACGTGATCGGCTTTCAATCGTTCGAATGGCTCGAGAGCTTTCTCCATTATTGCCGCAAGGAGCTGAATGCCGACGTCGATGAAGAGAGGGGCACGGTAGCGCTCGGCGGCCGCACCGTTACAGCGCGCGCCTTCCCCATCGGGATCGATCATAAGGAATTCATGGCGCTCGGGGAGACCGAAGTCGCGCGCCGCGCGCAGGTGCGGCTCGTCGGCAGCGCGCGCAGCAGGACGGTCGTGATCGGGGTCGACCGGCTCGATTACAGCAAGGGTCTGCCCGAGCGGATAGACGCGATGGAGCGATTGTTCGCTACCAAGGACGATATGGTGAACCGCCTCTTGTACATCCAGATCGCGCCCCCTTCGCGCGAGGATGTGCGTTCCTATCAGGAAATCCGGGCGACCCTCGAACAGAAAACGGGACAGTTCAATGGCGCGCATTCAGACGTCGATCTCGTTCCGATCCGCTATGTCAACCGCGGCTTTGGCCGTGCCGAACTCTTCGGCTTTTATCGCGCGGCCAAGATCGGACTGGTGACGCCCATTCGGGACGGGATGAATCTCGTTGCCAAGGAATATGTCGCAGCGCAGGACCCCGAGGATCCGGGCGTTCTCATCCTCTCGCGTTTTGCAGGTGCAGCCGAGCAACTGACCGATGCGCTCCTCGTCAACCCGCTCAACCATGACGAGGTGACCCGCGCGCTTTGGACTGCGATCCATATGCCGCTGGAGGAGCGCAAGGCGCGCTGGAGCGCGCTTAACGCTGTCGTGCGCGACCGCGACGTCATCGGCTGGGCTGAAGATTTCATCGCAGCGCTGAAGGGCTGACGCGCCGCCTTGCATTGTGGCGGCCGCGCCCTAGCATCCCCCTCACGCGGCCCATCACCCAAGCGTCGCGATTGAAAGGGGGAATTATGTCACAAAGCATTCTTGCGCCTGGCGCGGTGCTTGTCCTTTGGACATTGATCGTGCTTTTCTGGGTCGCGGCGACGCGCTTTCCGGCGATGGCCAAGGCCGGGATCGACTTGAAAGCTGCGCCACCGGGCGGCCGAGGCGCCGACCTTGAAACCGTGCTGCCGCCCAGCGTCAATTGGAAATCCCACAATTACACGCATCTGCTCGAGCAGCCGACGCTCTTCTACGCGGTCATCGTCTTTTTGCACCTCTCGGGCGGCGACGTCAGCTACACCCGCTGGATCGCCTGGGCCTACGTATTGTTGCGCATCCTTCACAGCATATGGCAGGTGACCGTGAACCGCGTTCCGGTGCGCTTCATGCTCTTTTCGCTTTCCACACTGTGTCTGCTTGCGCTGTCGGTACTCGCCGTGATCGCGACACTGGGTTGAGGAGGCGGCCATGACCGATACGAATGCTATTCTGGGACCCGTTGCGACGCTCGCTCTCTGGTCGATGGTGATGTGGGTCTGGATGTACGCGACGCGCCTTCCCGCGATGAGCCGAGCGAAGATCGATGCCGCGAAGCTGGTCGGCGGCACAGGCAAAAATCTCGACGATGTGTTGCCACCCGAGGTGCAGTGGAAAGCGCATAACTATAATCATCTGATGGAGCAGCCGACGGTCTTTTACGCTGTCTCCATCGCGCTCGCCATCGCGGGCCTGGGGGGCGGCCTCAACGCCCAGATCGCCTGGGCTTATGTCGGCTTGCGGATCCTTCACAGCATCATTCAGGCAACGGTGAACCGGGTAATGTGGCGCTTTGGCGTTTTTGCACTCGCGAGCCTCGCCTTGTTCGCCTTGTGCCTGCACGCCTTCATGGCCTTCGTGCTGCACTGAGCATGGGGGGCGCCCCCCTCAAAAAAAACAGGGCGCCGACTACTTCGAGAAGCGCGCGGCCAGCTCGACATGCGTCGACCAGCGGAACTGGCCCACCGGCTGCACCCACTCGAGGCGGTAGCCGCCGGCGGCGAGCAGCTTGGCATCGCGCGCAAAGCTCGAGGGGTTGCAGCTGACATAGGCAATCGCCGGCACCTTCGATGCTGCAAGCTGCTTGACCTGTTCCTCGGCACCCGCGCGGGGCGGGTCGAGTATTACCGCGCCGAAGCGGTCGAGTTCACCGGGTATGAGCGGCCGCCGGAACAGGTCGCGATGCTCGGTCGCCACCAGCGCGCGCGCGCGGTTCGCCGCGCTGCCCAGCGCCAAAATGGCATCGCGCGCGCCTTCGGCGGCATAGACCTTGCGCCCTTGCTGAACCGAAAGCGCAAAGGTCCCTACTCCCGCGAACAGGTCCGCCACCGCCGGAGCATCGCCGATCGCCTCGCGCACCGCTGCGACCAGCGCTGCCTGCCCGCCAGCGGTCGCCTGCAAAAAGGCAAAAGGCGGCACTTCGACCGCAACGTCGCCGAAGCGTACCGTTGGCGGCTCAGGCTGCCAGATTGTTTCAACGCCCTCGCCCTGATCGATCGCGAGGCGTGCAAGGCGATTAGCGCCCGCAAAATCCTGGAGCGCCATCGCGGCGTCGAGCCCTTCGGCGCGCACGCCCTCGAGCACCAGCTCGGCACCCTGATCGAGCATCTGCAGCTTGACCTTCACCGGGCGGCGCTGCGGCGCAATCAACCCCAGCAGTTTGCGCACCGGCGCGATCAGCTCGAACAGCTCTGGCAACAGGAGCGGACATTCGCGCATGTCGATAATCTGGTTCCTCTGCGCGGCGTTGAAGCCGACAGCGATCTGCGGTCCTGTCCTCAAGGCAGTCAGCGCCGCGCGGCGACGGCTTTGCGGGGGCGAAAGCAGCGCCGCGCGTATGGCGTGCGAGCGGACGTCCTGTCCTGCAAGCGCGCCGGCGATGCGATCGCGCACAAAGTCGGCGAGCGCCGGCTCTGCCACATGCTGGAGCTGGCATCCGCCGCATCGCGTGAAGTGCCGGCAAACCGGTTCGGCGCGGTTGGGTCCCGGGTTCAGCGTCCCGTCGGGAGCAACGCGGTCGCCCGGCGCACTCCCTGTGACGTGGCGTCCGTCCGCGGTCACGCCGTCACCCCGCGCGGCGATGCGTTCGATCAAATCTTTGTCAGTCATGCCTTTACCAGATCATCGGCTATAAGGCCGGGGCCGATAGCCCGCGCGCGCGAAATATGCCAGCTCACCGCGGCAACCGCAGCATCGAACGCATCGCCGCCGCGCGCCAGCATCGCGCCGCACGCTCCCGCGAGCACATCGCCGGTCCCGGCGGTAGCGAGCCAGGGGCATCCTGGCCATGCAGCAACGATGCGTCCGTCGGGTGCCGCGATAATAGTGTCCGCGCCCTTGTATACAAGGACGGCACCGCTCCTGCGTGCGGCCGCACGCGCCTGCTCGATCTTGCTTCCTTCCAGGCCCGGAAAGGCGCGCGCAAACTCACCGGCATGCGGTGTCAGGATCGCCGGCGCATCTCCAAGCCTTGGCAGTGCTGATGGAATGGCTGCGGCGTCGAGGACGAGGGGCTTTCCGCTCTTCAGTGCCGCCGCCACATCGCGATCGAGCGCAGCGCCTGGCGGGTAGCCCGGCCCGATCACCACGGCACCCAGCCGCTCATCGAGAAGCCGCTCAGCAAAATTTTCGCCGCGCTCCGCGATGATCGCCGAGAAAGGGACGGAAGTCGCGCCGCTCAATATCGCATAGCCTCCCCCCGCGCGCAGCACAGCCGAAGCGGCAAGCGCCGCGGCTCCCGGCATGGGGCCAGCGCGCACGAGCGCCATCCCGCGGCTGAACTTGTGTGCCGCTGCCCCGGGAGTATCGCCTTCGAGGTGCGGCAGCGTCCGCAGCCGGGATTGCGCCTCGATCCCGATCGGCGCGAGCACGACCTTTCCGCAAGAGGCGGCGGGGGGTAAAAGCACATGCGCGGGCTTGAGCGCGCCGAGCGCCACCGTCACATCGGCGGGAAGCGCCGGCGTCCAGGCTTGCACGCCGTCGGCATCAACTCCGCTTGGCACATCAACCGCAAGGATCCGCCGCCCTGCAAGACCGCGCAGGCGTGCAGAAATATCTTCTGTGAGCGGCCGTGAGAGCCCCACACCGAACAATGCATCGATGATCACAGGTGCAAAAGCGAGTTCGTCCCCCAGCGCCTCGACGGGCCCCGCCCATGCCCGGCGCGCCGCGCGCGCAAGCTCGGTCCCCGGTTCCGCCAGCGCGGCCACCCGGACATGCACACCCCGCCGCGCAAGCAGGCGGGCCGCCACATAGCCGTCGCCGCCATTATTGCCAGGTCCGCAAAGGACGAGCACGGGAGCTCCTGACGCCATCCGCCACGCAAGATCCGCGACCGCAGCGCCGGCGCGCTCCATCAGCGTCGCGAGCGAGGTTCCTGACGCAGCGCACGCTGCCTCGGCGGCGCGCATCGCGTCTGCAGTGAGAATGGGGGCGTCGGCGGAAGACGGCATGGTTAAGCTTACGACATCGCCTCGGTCATGGGAATCGCCATTGCGCGCCGGCTATCTCGCCCCGGTCGTATTAGCCGGCAATCGGTAGCGGTCGCGGCCGACCGCGACCTCGATAAACCCCTCCTTGACGATCGTGACCCTTGCCGGCTCCGCGCCGTCGGCAGACACGACACCGCGCCCGTCCTTCGCAATCGCCAGACGCCGATAGCCGGTATCGGCGCGGCCCACGACCAGGATATTGGCTTGCGCCCCGCTCATTTCCTCAATCGTGCAGGTGCGGGCGAAGAGTTTCGCGCCTTCGAGCGCACAGTCGATGCGGCCGTCGAGCGCAGCCTTCTCACCCTGCCGCGCCTCGGCATGAGCAAGTGCGCTATTATCCGGGGCCGGGTCGCAGCCGCCAAGCAGCAACAGCGGTATTGCCAGCCTTCCCGCTTTCTTCAGCATCACCCTCCAGCTTTCCTCAGCTGCGAGAGGTCCCGCACCGCGCCGCGCGCGGCGCTGGTCGTCATTGCGGCATAGGCCTGAAGTGCGACCGAAACTTTCCGCGGGCGAGGTTTGGCGGGCTGCCAGGCCGCCTCGCCCCTTGCTTCCATCGCCGCGCGGCGCGCCGCGAGCTCCTCGTCGGGAATCATGAGGTCAATCGTGCGCGCGGGAATGTCGATCTTGATGAGGTCGCCATCCTCGACGAGCGCGATTGCCCCGCCTTCGGCGGCTTCGGGGGATACGTGCCCGATCGAGAGCCCCGATGTGCCGCCCGAAAAGCGCCCGTCGGTAATCAAGGCGCAGGCTGCGCCCAACCCCTTCGACTTCAAATAGCTCGTCGGATAGAGCATTTCCTGCATACCCGGACCACCCTTCGGCCCTTCGTAGCGGATGACGACCACGTCGCCCGCCTCGACTTGTCCCGTCAGAATCCCGGCGACCGCCGCATCCTGGCTTTCATAGACCTTCGCAGGACCTGTGAACTGGAGGATCGTCTCATCGACGCCGGCGGTCTTCACGATGCAGCCGTCGCGCGCAATATTCCCTGAGAGCACCGCGAGCCCGCCATCCTTGCTGAACGCATGTTCCGCCGAGCGGATCACCCCCGCTTCGCGGTCGAGGTCGAGCGAGGGCCAGCGCCTCTCCTGGCTGAATGCGGTCTGGGTCGGCACGCCGCCCGGTGCGGCCATGAAGAACTGCTGCACCGCCGGATCATTGGTGCGGCCAATATCCCATTTGCTCAGCGCATCGCCGAGCGTTGCACTGTGCACAGTCGGCAGATGCGCGTGGATCAGCCCCGCGCGCTCAAGTTCGCCGAGAATCGCCATGATACCCCCCGCGCGGTGGACATCCTCCATGTGGACGTCACTCTTCGCGGGCGCGACTTTCGACAGGCACGGCACACGGCGCGATAGCCGGTCGATGTCCTCCATCGTGAAATCGACACCCGCCTCGTGCGCTGCTGCCAGGAGATGGAGCACCGTATTCGTTGATCCGCCCATCGCGATATCGAGGCTCATCGCATTTTCGAATGCCTCAAAGCTCGCAATCGTACGGGGGAGCACGCGCTCATCACCTTCCTCATAATGGCGGCGGCACATGTCGACAATCATGTGTCCTGCGCGAAGGAACAGCGCCTTGCGGTCAGCGTGCGTCGCCAGGGTCGATCCATTGCCGGGCAGCGACAAGCCGAGGGCCTCAGTGAGGCAGTTCATCGAATTGGCGGTGAACATGCCCGAGCAGGAGCCGCAGGTAGGGCATGCCGAGCGCTCCACCGCAGCGACCTCTTCATCGCTATAATGTTCGTCGGCGGCCGCAACCATCGCATCCACCAGGTCGAGCGCGATTTCCTTGCCCTTGAGCACAACCTTGCCGGCTTCCATGGGTCCGCCGGAGACGAAAATCGTCGGGATGTTGATGCGCAGCGCCGCCATCAGCATCCCCGGGGTGATCTTGTCGCAGTTGGAAATGCAGATCATCGCATCGGCGCAATGCGCATTGACCATATACTCGACGCTATCGGCAATGAGGTCGCGGCTTGGCAAGGAATAGAGCATGCCGTCGTGACCCATCGCGATGCCGTCGTCGACCGCGATCGTGTTGAATTCCTTGGCAACACCGCCCGCCGCCTCGATCTCGCGCGCGACCATCTGACCGAGGTCTTTGAGGTGGACGTGCCCGGGAACAAACTGCGTAAAACTATTGACCACCGCAATGATCGGCTTGCCGAAATCGCTGTCCGTCATCCCCGTTGCGCGCCACAATCCGCGGGCGCCGGCCATGTTGCGGCCGTGGGTTGTGGTTCGCGAACGATAAGAAGGCATTTGGAGACGTCCTGATAATTTTATTTCATGAAATAGCGCTTGGGGGGCCTCTACACGCCTATGCCGGCAGTTTCAACGCCGCTTTCCGCAGCGTGCGTGCCAGGAGATCTGCAAAGCGCGCCTGCCCTGCCGCATCGCCGACCAGATCCTGACGCATTTCGATCCCTGCATAAGGAATCGCGTTCGCCTCGGCGTGACGGTTCATCGTCGCATTGAGGAGCTTGCCCGAATAGGGCTGCTGGTCTCCGACGAGGAGCCCCTCGCCCGCAAGCGCCGCGATCACGGGCTGTGCAAGGCGATCGTCGGCATTGTAGAGTATGCCAACGTCCCAGGGTCGCTTTTGCTCGGGATCGCTCGCAAGTTCAGGCGTGAAGCTGTGCAGCGATATTATCATCGCGGGCCGTGCCGCTGCGATAACCTCGGCGATATGGGCATGATAGGGCCGGAAGATGCGCTCAAGCCGCGCGTCCCGGGCAGCAGGGGTGAGCGCGTTGCCCGGAATGGCATGGCCGTCGCTCGCGATCGGGATGACCCCTGGCGCTTCCTCATCGCGATTGCAATCGACAACCAGCCGCGACACCCCGCCCAGGATCGCGGCATCGACGGCCCCGCTTTCGACGAGCAGCGCCGCCACCTCGGCAACGCCTATGTCGATCGCGATGTGCGTTTCGAGGAGGGCGGGATCGATTCCCAGGTCGATATCGGCCGGGACATGGTTCGCCGCGTGATCGCCGATCAGCAGGACACCGCCTGCGCGCGGTGTCCCAACATCGCGCCAGGCTTCGTTCATCTCAACGCTCCTGCCATCTGCCACCACTGCGGCCTGCGCTCCTTCAGATAGAGGGCCGCTGCATCCCGTTCGGCGGGCGCGTCAAACAGTGCAAAACAGGTCGCACCCGACCCCGACATGCGCGCGAGCCACGGTCTCAGCCCGCCGAGCTCGGTCAATATCTCGGCGATCGCGGGACATTGTGCGACCGCCGGGCGCTGGAGATCGTTGCGTGCGGCAAGAAGCTGCGCGCGATGATCGGCGCCGGTGAAGAGCGGTCCGCGATCAGTTCCGTCCCACGCTGCGAACACCGGCCCGGTCGCGACAGCTTGCCTCGGGTTGACCAAAAGCACCGGCGTTCCGGCAAGCGCGATTTCGGGCGCTGCGACAAGTTCAGAGCCCGTCCCGACGCCAAGGCAGGTTTCGCTGGCAATACAAGCAGCAACGTCGGCCCCGAGCGGAGCCGCCAGCCGCGCGAGCGCTTCATCGCCAAGTTCGGGAAGAAAATGCCGCCGCACAAGCCGCACCATCGCGGCAGCGTCCGCCGACCCGCCCCCGATGCCCGCCGCGACCGGCAATGTCTTGGTGAGCCGCACGGCAAGCGGCGGAACGCGCGCTGCACCATAGCGCTCGCGCAGCAAGGTGACCGCGCGGAGCACCAGATTGTCGGGACCCGTGCTCAGCCCTGCTGCGAACTCGCCCGCAATCGCAAGCGTATCGGTGCTGGAGATGGCCGCCTCGAGCGCGTCGCCCCCGTCGGCAAATGCGAACAGGGTCTCAATTTCATGATAATTGTCAGGGCGCCTCGCCCGCACATGCAGCGCGAGATTGATCTTCGCCCAGCCCGTTTCGGCAAAGCGCATCACGGTGCAACGGTTGCAGGCGTGAGCCCGTCGCGCAGCTTTGCGGCAATCCGCGTCGCCATGTCCGCCTCGGCGGTCAGCGAAGCTGCGCGCCAGACATAGCGCGCCGAAAAGCGGCGCCCCGCTTTCCAATAAGCGTCGCCCAGATGTTCCGCGATCACGGCATTTTCAGGATCACCGCGCTGCGCCTTCTCAAGCAGAGGCACGGCATCGTCGATCCGCCCTGTGAGGAAATAGGCCCAGCCGAGCGAGTCCGTGATGCTCGGGTCCTGCGGTTCCTTCCGCCAGGCCGCTTCGATCCGCTCAAGCGATCGCTCGACATTCTTGCGCCGTTCGAGCGCTGAATATCCCGCAAAATTCAGCACGGTCGCATCGTCGGGCCGCAAGGCAACGGCCTGCTCGATCAGCGCTTCCGCGCCGTCCCAGTCGTCCGCCTTCATGAGCAGGTCCGCGCGCGAGATCAGGAGGAGCGCGCGAAGCGCACGATCCTCCTCACGCTCGCCAAGACCCGCTTCCAGTCGCGTGTAGGCGCGCAAGGCCGCGTCGCCGTCGCCCGATCGGCGCGCGAGGTCGGCGAGACGAAGGAGCAGGCTGCGCGGTTGCCCCTCCCCCGCCACCGCGGCTTCGGCCGCACTCAGGGCGCGCGTCATCTCGCCGCCGTCGGCGAGCAACTCCGCGCGGCGCATTTCGAGCACCGGCGGGAGCGCTGTTCGCCCTCCGGACAGCAGAGCGAGCGCGCTCTCCTGCTGCCCGTTACGGTGGAGCGCCTCGACCAGGGTGACCTGGACCTGTTGATCCTCCTCGTTCAGCCAATGCGCCGAGCGCGCAAAGAGCAGCGGAACCGAGGGCCTGCTGTGCGGGGTGCGCGACAGGCCGTCGGCAAGCAGCCCGAACCAGTGCGCGACCCCTGCGCGCGGCGTCGAAACCGGTTGGTCGGGCAACAGCAAAAGCGGGTCATCGCGCTCCCCGGCGGCCAGAGCGATGCGCCCCCGAAGTCCCTTGGCGGCGGCAGCCTTGCCCGCCTGGTCGAGCGAGGCCGCGACGCGCAGCGCGACGAGCTGGCTTGAGCGGTCGCTCAGCGTGATCGTGTCGACCTGCGCGACGGCGTCGGCGGGACGCCGCGCTGCAAGTTCAACGAGCGCCGCCTCGAGCAAGAGCGAAGGTTCGGGGCGCGCGGCGGGACTGGCGGCAATGAGATGACGCTCGGGATAAGGCTCGCGCGCGCCCACGTCGATCCAGGCATTGACTGCGGGGGTAATGAGCCTTGCCACAGCATCGACCCCGGCCTTGTCGGGCCGCCCCGCCATAAGGGCGCGTGCACCCTTCCAGTCCGAGCGGCGGAACGCGTCCACAAGGAGCACAAGCTGCGCATCGAACCGGCGATCGCCGCTTTTCCAAAGCGCTGCCGCCGCGCCGCGGGCGGCGGCGAAATCACCGGCCTGGATCGCTTGTTCGAGAATCTGCCCCCGCACGCCCGGAAGATCGGGGGCAAGGCTCGCCACCGTCTTCAGCTCCGAAAGCGCAGCGGCTGGCTCGCCCGCTTCCTGGGCGAGCCGTGCGCGAACGAACGCATTCAGTGCCTCGCCGCCGCGATCGGCCGCCGCGCGCGCGGGGGGCGCCGCAAGCACGGCTGCAAGAGTGGTCAGGATCGCAATGGAACGAGCAGGCTTACATATTCGGGTAATTGGGGCCTCCGCCGCCTTCAGGAGTGACCCAGTTGATGTTCTGGGTTGGATCCTTGATGTCGCACGTCTTGCAATGGACGCAGTTCTGCGCGTTGATCACGAACTTCGGGTCGCCCTCTTCGGCACCGACAATTTCGTAAACGCCAGCCGGACAATATCGCTGCGCGGGTTCATCGTAGAGCGGCAGGTTATACTCGACCGGAATCGACGGATCTTTCAGCTGCAAGTGGACAGGCTGGTCCTCCTCGTGATTGGTATTCGAAAGAAATACAGAGGACAATCGGTCGAACGTCAAAACGCCGTCGGGCTTCGGATAGTCGGGCTTGGGCATCATGTCGGCCCGGTAAAGCGTCGTATTGTCGGGGTGATGCTTCATCGTGAACGGCATGCGAAGGCCAAAGCTTTCGAGCCACATGGTGATGCCCGACAAAATTGTGCCTGCAAGATCACCATATTTTTCAACAAGCGGCAGGACGTTGCGGACGATGCTGAGCTCTTTCTTGACCCAGCTTTCGTCATAGGCCGCCTGATAGGCCTCAAGCGTGTCGCCCCCGCGCCCGGCGGTGACCGCGGCGAAAGCTGCCTCGGCGGCCATCATGCCCGATTTCATCGATGTATGCGTTCCCTTGATGCGCGGCACGTTCAGAAAGCCAGCGCTATCCCCAATCAGCGCGCCGCCCGGGAATGCGAGCTTTGGTACCGACTGATAACCGCCGTCGCTGATCGCGCGCGCTCCATAGGAAACACGCTTGCCGCCCTTCAATATCTTCGCGATCTCGGGATGCGTCTTCCACTTCTGCATTTCCTGGAAAGGCGAGGTGTGCGGGTTGCGATAGTTGAGCCAGGTGACAAAGCCCAAAGCGACCTGGCCATTGGCCTGGTGATAGAGGAAGCCGCCACCATTGGTGTTGGAATCGAGCGGCCAGCCTTGCGTGTGAATCACCCGGCCCGGCGCGTGGTTCGCAGGATCAATGTCCCACAATTCCTTGACGCCGAGGCCATAGACCTGCGGTTCGCAGTCGGCATCGAGCGCAAACTGCGGCTTCAATATCTTTGTTAGGTGCCCGCGCACGCCCTCGGCGAAGAAGGTGTATTTGGCGTGGAGTTCAAGGCCGGGCGCATAATCGGGCTTGTGGCTGCCATCGCGCGCGACGCCCATGTCGCCTGTCGCGACACCCTTCACTGACCCATCCTCGTTGTAGAGGATTTCGGCGGCGGGAAATCCCGGGAAGATTTCAACTCCCAGTCCCTCGGCCTGCTCGGCAAGCCAGCGGCACAGATTGCCCAGACTGCCGGTGTAAGTCCCCTTGTTGTGCATGAAACCCGGGGAGATGAATTCAGGCAGCGCGAATTTCTTCTTCTTCGTCAGCACCCAGTGCTGATTGTCGTTGACCGGCACCTCGGCAAGCGGGCAGCCCATCTCCCGCCAGTCCGGGATCAATTCGTCGAGCGACCTGGGGTCGATGACGGCTCCCGACAGGATATGCGCGCCGACCTCGGATCCCTTTTCAAGGATGCAGACCGAGAGGTCGCTGCCAGCCTCGTTCGCCAATTGCTTGAGGCGGATCGCCGCTGAAAGCCCCGCCGGACCTGCGCCGACGATGACGACGTCATAGGGCATCGATTCCCGTTCGCTCACCGATAATACCTTTCTGCAGTCCCCGCGCCGATCATTCATCGCGTTCGGCGCTCACCTTGTCACGAATTGCGATGCCCGCCAATTGACGCGTCCGTCAACTGCCTGTTTGAAACAAATTCATGGGTGGGCAAAAATCGGCCTTGCTGGCGAAAAGCATCTGCGACTGGTGGTCGCTTGCGGGGGTAGACGCACTCGTCGGAGAAAAGCCTGCGGGCTGGCTTCTTGCGCCGCCCGCAAATGACCCGGCGCCCAGGGCGCGTCCGCCTGTCGCGGCCGAAACCGCCCCCCCGCCCCTGCCTCCCGCGCTGCAGCGCGCCGCCCTGGCGGACGCCGCCCCCCGAGCAGAGGGGCCCGTGACCTTCCCCGATGACTGGAACGGCTTTCAGTCGTTTCTGGCTGATCATCCGGACGTGCCGGGGAGCCAATGGGACAATCGCCGAGTGCTTCCTGTGGGCGCGCAGCGCGCGCCCTTGATGCTGCTTACCGCCTGGCCCGAGATTGACGATCAGCGCGAAGGCGCCTTGTTCAGCGGCGCGCCGGGAAAGCTTCTCGACGCTGCGCTGAAGGCGATCGGGGCAGCGCGCGATGACTGCTACCTCGCCAGTCTCGCTGTCACACGTCCGCCGGGAGGGCGCTGCGACGCGCGTGACCGCGCTGAACTTGAACGCTTGCTCGCCCATCATCTGGCGCTGGCCGATCCTGGAAAACTGCTGCTGATCGGCGGTGACATTGTGCAGATGGCGGCAGGCCTTGCGCTTCCCGATGCGCGTGGAAGGTTACTCGATATTAACCATTCAGGCGGCAGGGTAACCGCGGCAGCGATCGCGCATCCTGCGATGCTGCTCGCCCGTCCGGCCCACAAGGCGGCCGCCTGGGATAGCCTCAAACTGTTCAACCGGGGACGTTGACAGATGAAGACCTCGATTGCGGCCTTGACCGCTCCGCTCCTTCTTGCCGCCGCAGCGACCGCGTCGCCTGCGATGGCGACCGACGCCGGCGATCCCGCCCTTTACGGCGCGCCGCAGACGGTGCCGGGGATCCTTTCAGCCAAGCAAAGGCAATTTTATTCGCAGGTCCTTGCAGCGATCCGCGGCCAGCGCTGGGCCGATGCGAAGTCCATGCTCGCAGACGCGAATGACGGACCGCTCGACGATTTCCTTCGCGCCGAATTCTGGCTGGCGGCCAATAGCCCGCGCGCTGAAGTCGCCGACATCATGCCGATCCTCTCGCGTTCGCCCTGGCTGCCGCAAGCAGCCCAATTGGGACGTCTTGCCACGCGGCGGGGCGCGAGCGACCTGCCAGCCCTTCCGCCCGAAACGGCTCTTTCCTGGGCGGGTAGCGCGCCGCGGCGTCGCGGGGCGGACACGGTCAGCGACCCGTTCGCAGCCGGCCTTGCAACGAGCATACCCGAGCGGATCAAGAAGGACGACCCCGCGGGCGCCGAGGCGCTGCTCAATGCCGTGATCGATAAGCTCAGCCCGGAGGCCCGCGACGAATGGCGCCAGAAGGTCGCATGGTCCTATTATATCGAGAATGACGACGCGAACGCGCTGCGCCTTGCAACCGACTGCACGGGCGGGAAGAGCGCCTGGGCGACGCAGGGCGCCTGGGTGCGGGGCCTCGCCTCGTGGCGCATGCGCGATTATCCCACCGCGCTCGCCGCTTTCGACCGCGTTGCCAGGGAAGCCCCCGACAGCGAATTGCGAGCCGCAGGCTATTATTGGTCCGCGCGCGCCGCCATCGCCTCGGCCCGGCCCGAACTCGTCCAGTCGCGCCTGCGCGCTGCGGCTGCGAACCCTGAAACCTTCTACGGCCTGCTTGCGAGCGAAACGCTGGGGCAGGAAGCGGCGAGCCAGCGCGAGAACCTGCGCGCCGATCGCAGCGCGTGGCGCGCGCTTGAGAAACAGCCCAATGTCCGCGCCGCGATCGCGCTCGTGGAGATTGGCGAGGACAATTATGCGGGCGAAGCGCTCCGTCGCCAGGCCCAAATCGGCGATCCCCGCCAGCATGAGCAGCTGATCAGCATGGCCGAGGCATTGAGCCTTCCCGAGACCCAGCTCTGGCTTGCCCACAACACGCCGCAAGGCCGCAAGCTCGCAGCCTCCATGCGCTATCCGCAGCCCAAGTGGGAGCCCAATGGCGGCTGGAAAGTGGACCCGGCGCTGGTCTTCGCGCACACGCTTCAGGAATCACGCTTCCGCCGCACTGCGGTCAGCCCGGCGGGCGCTTATGGGCTGATGCAGGTGCGTCCCGGCACCGCGGGTGATGTCGCCCGCTGGGACGGCGACAAGATCAAGGCAGCGCTTGAAGATCTCAAAACCCCGTCGGTAAACATGGATCTGGGCCAGCGATATCTTCAGTATCTGAGCCGCGACGCCTCGACCGGCGGACTCCTGCCCAAGGTCATCGCCGCCTATAACGCCGGCCCCGCCCCCGTCGCCCGCTGGCAGACCGAAATTCGAGATCAAGGTGATCCGCTGCTGTACATGGAGTCGATTCCCTATTGGGAAACCCGGGGCTATGTCGGCACGGTCCTGCGCAACTACTGGATGTACGAGGCGCAGCAGGGCAAGCCCTCGGTCAGCCGTGCCGCCCTCGCACAGGGCAAATGGCCCCGATTTCCGGACAGCAAGGATCGCATCCGCCTGACCTGGGCAGGCGGCCTCGGCAATGCCGATTGATCCGGCCCTCCCCTTCAAGCCCGTCCGCATCGCCGTCCTGACGATTTCAGACAGCCGCAGCGCGTCTGACGACCGATCCGGCGATAGGCTCGAGCAATTGCTCACCGAGGCGGGCCACATCCTCGCCGCGCGCGCGATCATCCGCGATGAGGCCGACCTCATCGTCTCGCGCCTTCACAACTGGATCGACGACCCCGACGTCGACGCCGTGATCACGACTGGCGGCACCGGGCTCACCGGACGCGACGTGACACCTGAGGCGCTCCGCCGCCTCGACGGGAAGGAGATTCCTGGCTTTGGTGAGCTCTTCCGCTGGCTGAGCTATCAGGCGATTGGCACCTCGACGATCCAGTCGCGTGCCTGCGCCGTTGTCGCACGCGGCACCTATATCTTTGCGCTCCCCGGCTCGACGGGCGCAGTGACAGATGCCTGGGAGGGAATCTTGTCGACGCAGCTCGATAGCCGGCACCGGCCCTGCAATTTCGTCGAGCTCATGCCCCGGCTGATGGAGTGATCGCAGACCCCGGCATTTGACGGGGCCAAGAATGTTCTTTCTTTGTTCTATTTATTGCGATAGTCTTGGAGGGTGCCTGCCAAGCGCCTTCCTCCCCTCGCCGGCCGCGGCGCACCCGAAAATCGACCTCCCGTTCGCACAGGCTCGCTCGACCGCGAGGCCGACGGCGACTGGCTCGACGCAGCGGCCGAAATCGACGGCGCACCGCCCCGATTGCGCACCACCGTAACGATCGAGCATCCAAAGACCATCATCGCGCGCAACACCTCTCCCGACATCGGGTTCGACCGCTCGATCAACCCTTATCGCGGTTGCGAGCATGGCTGCATCTATTGCTTCGCGCGTCCGACCCACGCCTTCCACGATCTTTCTCCCGGGCTCGACTTCGAAAGCAGGCTGTTCGCCAAGCCTGACGCCGCCAAGCTGCTGCGGCAGGAGCTGACGAGGCCCAATTACAAGGTCGCACCGCTTGCCATCGGAACCAACACAGATGGCTATCAGCCGATCGAACGCGATTGGGGCATTACCCGGTCGGTGATCGAGGTCCTTGCCGAAACAAAACATCCGCTGCTCATCACCACCAAGTCCGACCGGCTTCTGCGGGACATCGATCTGCTGACGCAGATGGCGAAAGACGAGCTTGTCGGGGTCGCGATTTCGGTGACAACGCTTGACGCTGCACTCGCCCGCACCCTGGAGCCCCGCGCGCCGCATCCGCAGCGCCGCCTCGCGGCGATCCGCGCGTTGATCGACGCGGGCATCCCGACGCAGGTCAATATCTCGCCGATCATCCCCGCGATTACCGACCATGAAATCGAAGCGATCATGGCCGCCGCAGCCGGCGCGGGGGCAATCCGAGCTTCCTATATATTGATGCGCCTCCCCTTCGAGGTCGCCCCCCTTTTCAGGTCATGGCTGGCAGCGCATTACCCCGATCGCGCCGACAAGGTGATGCATATGGTTCAGGACATTCGCGGCGGCCGCGACAACGATCCCAATTTCTTCAGCCGTATGAAAGGTCGCGGCATCTGGCCGCAACTGATCCGTCAACGAGTGAAGCGCGCAGCGCGCGCGAATGGTATGGACCGGAGCTTTCCCGCGATCCGCACCGACCTCTTCCGACCGCCCGAACGTGGCGGGCAGATGGAATTATTCTGACCTCAAGCGAGGTGCATCCCCGGGGAAAAAGGGCGCGATCCTTCGCGCGTCAGGCCTGCCCAAACCAGGCGTCTCGCGTTGGCGTCGGGTATCCCCCGAGTGCGAGGAGGCGGGCTGGAATCAGGTCTCTGCAAGCGATTTCAGCTTGTAATCCTTGTAATCATCGCGAAGCTGGCGCTTCAGGATCTTGCCCGTCGCGGTGTGGGGCAAGGCGTCGACGAAAACGATCTCGTCGGGCAGCCACCATTTGGCGACCTTGTCTTTCAGATAATCGATGATAGCGGACGCGCTCACTTCGGCGCCGGGCTTGGGTACGATGAGCAGAATAGGGCGCTCATCCCATTTGGGATGGTAGACGCCGACCGCTGCCGCTTCCTGCACACCTGGCGCGCCGACCGCGGCATTCTCCAGCTCGATCGAACTGATCCATTCGCCTCCCGATTTGATCACATCCTTTGCCCGGTCGGTGATCTGCATGACCCCGTCGGGATGAATGACCGCGACATCGCCGGTGTCGAACCAGCCATCGGCATCGGCAGCGTCACTCTCGCCCTTGAAATAGCGCTGGATGATCCACGGCCCGCGGATCTGAAGCCGTCCGCTGGTTTGACCGTCGCGCGGCAGGACGTGGTCCTCATCGTCGACAATGCGCAGCTCGACCCCGAACGGCGGGCAGCCCTGGCGGCAGATGACATCGACCTGCTCGTCAAAGCTGAGCTCGTCCCAGTTCCATGGCCGCCGCCCCATCGTGCCGATCGGGCTCGTTTCGGTCATGCCCCAAGCGTGCCCGACATAGACCCCCGCTTTCATGAAGCGCTCGATCATCGCGCGCGGCGCTGCTGATCCCCCGATAATGACATGCTCAAGGGCGCCATAATCGATCCCGGTCGCGTCCATGTGCGCGAACATGGCGAGCCATACCGTGGGTACGCCAGCGCTGTGGGTAACCCCCTCGGCATGCATGAGCTCGCAGAGCAACTCAGCGTCGTTGGTTGCCGAGAATATCATCTTTGCGCCTACGGTTGCCGCCGCAAAGGGTATGCCCCAGCTATTGGCGTGGAACATCGGCACGATCGGAAGGACAGCGCTGCGGTTGGAAAGATTGAAGGCGTCGGGCTGAATCTCGGTCACGGCGTGAATGACGTTCGAGCGATGCTCGTAGAGCACGCCCTTGGGATTGCCTGTCGTTCCGCTGGTGTAGCAAAGGCCCACCGGATCGCGCTCATCAAGATCGACCCAGGCGAAGGCGGCATCGCCCCCGGCGATCAGTTCGCGGTAGGACAGATAACCCTCCTGCGCGGGCGCGTCGAACAGGACAAAATGCTCGACGCTCGCAAGCGACGGGCGCAACCGCTCGACGATCGGCAAGAAGGCGGCGTCGAGGAACAGCATCCGGTCTTCGGCATGGTTGATGATATAGACGAGCTGCTCGTCGAATAGGCGCGGGTTCACCGTGTGAAGCACCCCGCCCATTCCTGCCGTACCGTACCAGCTGACGAGGTGATGGCCATGGTTCATCGCAAGCGTTGCAATGCGGTCCCCCTTTTTCATGCCGAGCCTGGTCAATGCCGACGCGAAGCGGCGCGCATCGCCCCCCACCTCGCCCCAGGTCGAGCGCGTGATGCGGCCGTCGGCCCAGCGCGAAACAATCTCACGGTTCGCGTGCTCGCGCGCGGCATGATCGATCAGGCTGGTGACGAGAAGCGGCTGGCCTTGCATTCCCATATCGGCATCCTCTCATTGCTATGGTTTATGGGATAATCGCGATTGCGCGCTGTGCAAGCATCAAGCGCGTGGCGTGGAAGCCGTCTGGGCGCGCCGTGGGAGCTGCAAGGCTCAGCCGCGCGCCCGAAAATCCCGGGGGGTGTAAAGCGAGAGCGACGGCTGGGCGACCCCGGCCACGACCTCGAGCCGCGCCACCACGTCGGGGCCGAGGACAAAGTTGCGGCCCAGATTGATCCGTACCGGATCGCCGGTGAGCGGATCCTCGGTCGTGATGATAATGCGCCCCCGCGCGTCATCGCGGCGTTCGCATATCCGCACCATGTCGTCGATGGCGCTCGCTTGCTCGATACGGCAGGTCAGCTGCAGCGCGGCGGTTGCCGCCATGTCTGCGAGCGATTGCGCCCCGCGTACCGTCACTCGGGGCGTCTCCTCGCCTTCGAGCAGATCAAGTTCGACCGAAAGCAGAGCGCAGCCCCCGTCCGCGGCCAGGGTTTCCAGAACCTTGCCCGCCTGCTCGTCGAAGCAGCTTGACTGGAACTGTCCGCTGCGGTCCGAGAGGGTAAGGTTGAGGAAGCGATTACCGCGCTGCGAAACGCGCGGACGCGCGCTTTCGACCATCGCGGCCATCGTCATCGGAATTCGCGTGCCAGGCGTCATTTCGACCGTCTCGCAGATCTCGCCATAGGTTCGCGCGCCGCGCGCCGCTATGATCGCATCATATTGCTCGACCGGGTGCGCCGAGAAATAAAAGCCGAAAGCGTCCTTTTCCCTGCTCATCCGCTCGGCAAGCGTCCAGGGTTCCGCAGCGGGAAGCTGGAGGACGGGCGCGAGATCGATGTCGCCGCCGAACAGTCCGCCTTGCCCCGTCGAGCGTTCGTGCGCCGACGCATTGGCGCAGGCGAGCAGCGCCTCTGCGCCCGCGAAGACGCGCGGGCGGTCGGGCTCGATACCGTCGAACGCGCCCGCGCCTGCCAGCGCTTCGATCTGCCGGCGATTGAGCAATTTGGGATCGATACGGCTTGCAAAATCGTCGAGGCTCGCAAAATCGCCGCGCGCGCGCCGCTCGGCAACCAGTTCCTCCATCGCGCGCTCGCCCACGCCCTTGAGCGCGCCGAGCGCGTAGCGCACCACGAGCCCTTCGTCGGTCCGGCCGACCGAGAAATCCGCCTCGCTCTCGTTCACCGAAGGAGGCGCAACGGCGATGTCGAGCCGTCGCATATCGTCGATGAAGATGGACAATTTGTCGGTCTGGTGGCTGTCGAACGACATCGAGGCGGCAAAAAACTCATGCGGGTGATGGGCTTTGAGCCAGGCGGTCTGGTAGGCGAGAAGCGCATAGGCGGCCGCGTGGCTCTTGTTGAAGCCATAGCCTGCGAACTTGTCGATCAAATCGAACAGCTCGTTCGCCTTTTTTGCGTCAATTCCATTATGTTCAGCGCAACCCTTCACAAAGGTTTCACGCTGGGCGTCCATCTCGGCCTGGATCTTCTTGCCCATCGCGCGGCGCAAGAGGTCGGCGCCGCCGAGGCTGTAGCCCGCGAGGATCTGCGCGGCCTGCATCACCTGTTCCTGATAGACGAAGATGCCGTAGGTTTCCTCGAGGATGTCTTTCAGCAGTGGATGCGGGTAGGCGATGGCCTCGCGCCCGTTCTTGCGGGCGCCGAAGAGGGGGATATTGTCCATCGGCCCTGGACGATAGAGGGCCACGAGCGCGATAATATCTCCGAAATTTGTCGGCTTCACCGCTGACAGCGTGCGCCGCATGCCTTCGGATTCCAGCTGGAACACCCCGACGGTATCGCCGCGCTGGAGCAGTTCATAGACCGCAGGGTCGTCCCAGCCGAGCTGCCCCAGGTCAACGTCAATCCCTCGCAGCGCTAGGAGGCGCCCGGCCTCTTTCAGAACCGAAAGCGTCTTGAGCCCCAGAAAGTCGAACTTTACCAGCCCTGCGCTCTCGACATATTTCATGTCGAACTGCGTCACCGGCATATCCGAGCGCGGGTCGCGGTAGAGCGGCACGAGCTGGTCGAGCGGCCGGTCGCCGATGACCACCCCCGCCGCGTGGGTCGAGCTGTGTCGCGGCAAACCCTCGAGTTGCCGCGCCATATCGAACAGGCGCCGAACCCCGTCGTCCTGCTTATATTCGGTCATGAGCTCGGACACGCCGTTCAGCGCGCGCTCGAGCGTCCAGGGATCGGTCGGGTGGTTCGGTACGAGCTTTGCCAGCCGGTCGACCTGGCCATAGCTCATCTGGAGCACGCGGCCGGTGTCCTTGAGAACAGCGCGCGCTTTCAGCTTCCCGAACGTGATGATCTGCGCGACCGTGTCGCGGCCGTATTTTTCCTGCACATAGCGGATCACCTCGCCGCGCCGCGTCTCGCAAAAGTCGATATCGAAGTCGGGCATCGACACGCGTTCAGGGTTCAAAAAGCGCTCGAAAAGGAGGCCGAGCTTGAGCGGATCAAGATCGGTGATGGTCAGCGCCCAGGCGACCACCGACCCCGCGCCCGAACCGCGCCCCGGCCCGACCGGAATATCATGGGCCTTGGCCCATTTGATGAAGTCTGCAACGATCAGAAAATAGCCGGGAAACCCCATCTGCGTGATAACGCCGATCTCATATTCAAGCCTGTCGACATAGGCCTGCCTCTCCGCATCGCTGAGATCGGGATAGAGCGCCAGGCGCGCGGCAAGGCCCGCGTGGGCATCGGCCTTGAGCTGCGCCGCCTCGCCCTCGCGGTCGCCGGCCAGGCTGGGGAGGATCGGGGCGCGCTTTGGCGCCATGAAGGCGCAGCGCTGCGCGACGACGAGCGTGTTGCGTATCGCCTCAGGCAGATCCGAAAACGCATCTTCCATCGCCTCGGCGGGCTTCAGCCAGGCCTCGGGGCTCGATACGCGCCGATCCTCGCTTTCGACATAGGCCGATTGGGCAATGCAGAGCATGGCATCGTGCGCGGGATGAAATTGCGGCTCGACAAAATTGGCTGGATTGGTTGCGACCAAAGGCAATGCGCGTCGATAGGCCATCTCGATCAGCGCCGCCTCCGCGGCCGTCTCGACCGGATCGCCGCGCCGCGACAGCTCGATATAGAGCCGGTCGCCGAAAAGCGCCTCGAGCTGCTCGACATAATCCTCGGCCGGTGTCTTCTGATCATCCGCCAGGAGGCGCGCCAGCGCCCCCTCACCCCCGCCGGTCAGGCAGATGAGTCCATCGGTGCGCCCGGCAAGCGCTGAAAGCGCAACATGCGGATCCTGCTCGACGGGTCGATCAAGGTGCGCGGCCGAAACAAGTGCGCAAAGATTGTCGTAGCCCTTGGCGTCCTGTGCATAGAGCGCCGCCCAGTCGATCAGCGGCGCCCCATTCGCCATGCGCTGGCCAGGCCGCGCGATGCTCAAAAGCGCGCCGATGATCGGCTGTACGCCCGCGGCTTTGCACGCATCGCCGAAAGCCATGACGCCGTAAAGCCCGTTGCGATCGGCAACAGCAATCGCGGGAAAGCCCCGGTCGCGCGCGGCCTTGGCGATCGTCTTGGGCTCGATCGCACCCTCCAGCATCGTGAAGCTGGAAAAGACGCGCAACGGAACGAAGGGGCTGTAGGCCATGCGGGTGACGCTAGGCGGACGGGACGATTCGGAAAAGGCCCATCTACCCGCTCAGCGCGTCTTGAGGACACAGCATGGGGAGATTGCCGCTCGACCTTGCGCTATCCCCCGCTTGCCCCTCTATCCCAGCAGTGCCTCGATCTCGGCGCGAAGCTGCTCAGGCTTTGTTGTTGGCGCATGGCGCGAGACGACCTTGCCGCTGCGATCGACCAGGAACTTGGTGAAATTCCACTTGATCCCACTGCCAATCAGCCCGGTTTTCTCGCGCTTTAGATGCTTGAAGATCGGGTCGGCATCGCTGCCGTTGACGCTGATCTTCGCCATCACCGGAAAAGTCACATCATAGGTGAGCGAGCAAAAGTTCGCGATCTCGTCGGCGTCGCCCGGCTCCTGCCCGCCGAATTGATTGCACGGAAAGGCCAGCACCTCGAATCCGCGGTCCTTGTAATCGCGGTAGAGGGCTTCAAGTTCGGCATATTGGGGCGTGAAGCCGCATTTCGACGCGGTGTTGACGATGAGCAGCACCTTTCCGCGATAATCGGCCATCGACTGCGTGCCGCCACCCGGTAGCGGCGCGGAAAGATCGTAAAGCGCCATGGTTCCTCCCCTTCTGTCCTTGCCAGCCTAGGCCTCGATATGCCCCTCATGCAAGCGCAGCACGCGGTCCATCTTCGCTGCAAGTCTCTCGTTATGGGTCGCAACGAGGGCGGCCGAGCCATGGTCGCGGACCAGCTTTACGAACTGGTCGAACACGCGGTCGGCGGTGGCCTCATCGAGATTGCCCGTGGGTTCGTCGGCGAGTACCAGCAGCGGACGGTTCGCAAGCGCGCGCGCCACGGCAACGCGCTGCTGCTCCCCCCCCGACAACTTGCTCGGCTTGTGGTGCAATCGCTCGGCAAGGCCCAATCGTCCGAGCAAATCGGCAGCGCGTTCTTCCGCCTCGCGCTGCGGCGCACCGCGGATGAGCTGCGGCAGCACGACATTCTCGATCGCGTTGAAATCGGGAAGCAGGTGGTGGAATTGATAGACAAAGCCGATCTTTTCGCGCCGCGTGCGGGTGCGCTCGCCCTGGCTCAGCCGGGTGACATCCTCGCCATCGATGCGGATTGTGCCGCCAAAGCCGCCTTCGAGAAGGCCCACCGCCTGCAGCATCGTCGACTTGCCCGAGCCCGACGGGCCCAGCAGCGCGACGATCTCGCCGCGCTTCAGATGCGCGTACACGCCGCGCAGCACGTCGATCGTCACCTCGCCCTGGGTGAAACTGCGCTTGAGGCCGACAAGGTCGAGCACGACGTCACTCATAGCGCAGGACCTGCACAGGGTCGGTGTTGGCGGCCTTTAACGCGGGATAGAGGGTCGCGAGAAAGCTGAAAACGATTGCCATCACCGCGATGCCGACGATCTCGAAGGGATCAGGCTTCGACGGCAGTTCGGACAGGAAGCGGATCGAGGGATCCCAAAGCGGCTGGCCGGTGATGAATTCGGCGCTACGCAGCACACCCTGCCGGAAATAAAGGAGGCTGAAACCGATCGCCATGCCAAAGAGGGTGCCCGCAATGCCGATCGAAAGGCCGATCGCCATGAAGATGCGCAGCACTGCATCGCGCGGGGCGCCCATTGTGCGCAAGATCGCCATGTCGCGGGTTTTCGCGCGCACCAGCATGATCAGCGAGGACACGATATTGAATGCTGCAACGAGCACGATCAGCGACAGGATCACGAACATGGCAACGCGCTCGATCGAGAGCGCCTCGAACAGGCTCGAATTCATCGAACGCCAGTCGGAGATCACGGCTTGCGAGGCCAGTTTCTCGGCGAGCGGCTGCAGAATGGCGCCGACCTTGTCGGGGTCGGTGGTCTTGATCTCGATCATCCCGATCTGGTCACCGGTGAGCAGAAGAAGCTGCGCGTCCTCCATCGGCATGACGACATAGGCCTTGTCGAAATCATAGACGCCGATCTCGAACACCGCCGACACGCGGTAGCCGATTTCGCGGGGCACGGTGCCGAAGGGGGTCGAGCGGCCCGCCGGATTGATGATCGTCAACGTGGAGCCGACCTGCGCCCCCAGATTGCGCGCAAGTTCGCTGCCGATCGCAACATTGCCCGATCCAGGGGTCAGCGTATCGAGGCCGCCCTGCAAAACCTTGGCGTTGAGCGTCTCGTTGCGGCGAATGTCCGAGACCAGCATCCCGCGCGCCAAAATGCCCTCGACGCGGCCGCTCGACGTGGCAAGCAAGGGTTGTTCGATCAGCGGCGTCGCCGACACCACCCCCGGCGTGGCGCGCGCCTGTTTCAGGACATCCTGCCAGTCATCAAGTCGGCCGCCGAAGCCCTGCACGACCGCATGGCCATTGAGCCCGACGATCTTGTCGAACAGATCTGCGCGCACCCCGTTCATCACGCTCATCACAATGACCAGCGCGGCGACGCCGAGCGTAACCGCGATGAAGCTGAAAGCGGCGGCGACGAAGATGAACCCCTCGCCGCGCTGCGGCAGCATGTAACGTTTGAAGATGGTGCGCTCGTAAGGACGCAGAATCATCGGTTGGAAGGTCCTTCAGAACGCATGTGTAGCGATACACATGTCAGCCGCTTTAAGGGCGCGCTGCGCCGCTGGCAATGGCCGCCGAAGTCGCGCTTTTGCGAACGGTTCGCGACAACCTGTTGCCCATCGGCCACAGGGCGAGGCAAAAGCGGCAGACGAGCGCTTGCCGAGGGTGACAAAGCCCGGCGATCAACGTAGCCCATCACCATCTGGTTCAAGCGGCGAAAGGCCCGGTGCCAGGGAGTGCAGTCCATTCGCCTGGTCTGCGCAAAGGGGGATGGCGAGTGTTCGTCACAGGCGCCCGGGTCTCTTGCGAGGCCCGGGCGTTGTGACTCTCCCGCAAGCGATGTTCAGGCCCGCCCGCTGAGCACGTCAGGATCGACCCAGCCGCGTACATAAGCGATGTAATAGATGACGAAGCTGATCGTCGCGACGATGGTCATCTGCGCGAGAATGCGGAGCGGGCGGACTGTGGCCGGCGCCCCTGGTTCCTGCCCTTTCACCAAGGGCACCGCATCATCCTCAGCCTTGCGGCCGTGAAAGGGTAGCACGAAAAAGGCGCTGAACGCCCAGAAGAGCAGATAGATGGCAAGCGCCGAGGTCCATTTCATCGCAATCGCTACCTTTGCTGGTCAGATATCGACAAGCATGACGTCGACGACGGGCTTCTTGCCCGTCCAGTCGGTCGCGATCCGCCGCACGCCGAGCCGGATCGCCTCGCGCAGCTTTTCGCGGTCGCGGGCAGGTCCCGTGGCGGCCTGTTCCGCAGCATCGCGCATTTCATCGATGAAAGCCTCGCGATCATCCTCGACGGGTACGCCGCGATAGCTGATCGCGCTTTCAACGAAGCGGTTGCCTGAGAAGATCGTCGCCACCGAAATATGGCCATGGAGCGCGAGCTTGCGCCGTTCATTGATCGTATCGCCATCGGCGGGGAGGATCACGTCGCCATCGAGGATGAGGCGGCCCGAGCGGACGCGTTCGACGATCGCGGCTGGACCTGGGGCGAGGCGGACAAGATCACCATTTTCCTGTACCAGCGCGCTAGGAACACCGCTTTCGAGAGCGAAGCGGGCCTGCTCATGCATGTGCCGGATTTCGCCGTGAACGGGAACGATGAGCTTTGGCCGCAGCCAGCCATAAAGCGCTGCGAGTTCGGGCTTACCGGGGTGACCGCTGACGTGAATATGCGCCTGCTTCTCGGTAACGGTGAGCACGTCGCGCGCAGCGAGCTGGTTCATGATCCGTCCGATTGCGACCTCGTTGCCCGGGATCTGCTTCGAGGAGAAAACGACGGTGTCGCCCGCCTCGAGCTTGATCTGGTGCATGTCGTTTGCAATGCGCGCGAGCGCTGCGCGCGGTTCGCCCTGCCCGCCGGTGGCGATCACCATCAGCTTGTCGCGCGGAAGGCGCATGGCCTCATCGAAATCCACCGTCGCGGGAAAGTCCTTAAGATAGCCAACCGACCGCGCAACGCCAAGGATGCGGTCAAGCGAGCGCCCCGCAACGCACAGGCTGCGTCCCGTGGCTCTTGCAACTGCGCCGAGCGTCGCGAGCCGCGCCGCATTCGAGGCGAATGTTGTGACGACCACCCTGCCCTTTGCGGCGCCGACGGCTGCCTCCAGCCCTTTGCGCAAGGCGCCCTCGCTGCCCGAGGCTTCGACATTGAAGGCGTTCGTCGAGTCGCAGACGAGACAATCAATTCCTTCATCGCCAATCGCCGTCAGCGCTTCGGCGGTCGCGGGAACGCCGAGGATCGGCTCTTCGTCGAGCTTCCAGTCGCCGGTATGGAAAATGCGGCCATAGGGCGTGTCGATCACCACCGCGCTCATTTCGAGGATCGAATGGGCCAGCGGGACGAGCCGAATGCCGAAGGGACCGAGCTGGAAATTGTCGTCGATATCGACGACCTTGATCTCGACGTCTTTCTCCAGCCCCTCTTCGGCTAGCTTGTGCGCAATAAGCCCCGCGGTGAAGCGGTTGGCATAAAGCGGGACGCCAAGGTCGGCCGCGAGATAGGGAATGGCACCGATATGATCCTCATGCCCGTGGGTGAGCACGATGCCGATTAGATCCTCCTTGCGATCCTCGATGAATTCAAGGTCCGGCATGACGATGTCGATACCCGGATAGTCCTGGCTGCCGAAGGTCACGCCGAGGTCGAGCATGATCCATTTGCCGTCGCAGCCATAAAGATTTGCGTTCATGCCGATCTCGCCCGACCCGCCGAGTGCGAGAAAGAGCAGTTCCTTGCCGGGTGTCGTCATGCGCCAGCACTCCGCTGCTGATAAAGGTGCATCAGGCCGTTCAGCGTCAAATCGGGTTCGATTCGGTCGAACAAATGGGCATGTTCCTCAAAGAGCGTGGCAAGGCCGCCCGTTGCGATGACGGTCATCGGCCGCGCGACCTCGGCCTTCATCCGCGCAATGAGCCCTTCGATCATTGCGACATAGCCCCAATAGACGCCGATCAGCATCTGGCTTTCGGTCGTGCGGCCAATGACGCTTGCGCTCGCCGGTGCTTCGATCGCGATCCGCGGCAGCTTTGCGGCCGCAGCGACCAGTGCCTCAAGCGAAAGATTGACGCCCGGGGCGATGATCCCGCCAAGATAGCCGCCTTCAGGCCCGATATGGTCGAAGGTGGTCGCGGTCCCGAAACTTATGACAAGCTTGTCCACGCCGGGGGCAATCGCCTGCGCCGAAATCGCATTGCACGCGCGGTCAGCGCCAACCGACTGCGGTTCGTCGACCTTGAGCGCAATCCGCCAGCTCACCGGCTCGCGGCCCGCAATGAGCGCCTCGACCCCGAAATATTTGTCGGCCAGCAGGCGCAGATTGTGGAGCGCACGCGGCACGACGGTCGAAATGATCACCGCGTCGACATCGCCGCGGTCGTGGCCTTCGATGCGCAGAAGCTGGTCGAGCCAGACCATATATTCGTCCGCCGTGCGGCGGTCGTCGGTCGCGATCCGCCAGCGCGCGAGCAGCTCGGTGCCGCGATAAAGCGCGAATTTGGCGTTGGTGTTGCCGACATCAATCGCGAGCAGCACGGTTATTCCCCTTTATCGGCGGGACGAAGCTCGACGTCTCCCGCATGGATGAGCATGACCTTCCCGCCTGCCAGGCGCAAGCGCAGCGCGCCGTCAGGGGCAAGACCGTCGAATGTCCCGGCGACATCCGCCTCAGACACGCGAAGCGGTGTTCCGACCGGATGACCGAGCGGCAGCCAGGCCCTGACGATGCTTTCGACGCCTTCCTGCCGCCAGCTACGCAGCGCATCGACGAGCGCGATCGCCAGCGCCTCGGCGAAGCGGTCGCGATCGACCGCAATCCCTGCGTTCGCGAACGCAAAGGTCGGCCGGTCCGGCAGGTCGGGTGCCGAGACAAGATTGACCCCGACACCCACGACCACCGCGTCTCCGGTGCGTTCAAGCAGGATGCCCGAGCATTTCGCGCCATCGACGATGAGGTCGTTCGGCCATTTGAGCTCGAAGGCAACCGCCGGCGCCAATGCCTTGACCACTCTTGCAAGCGCGACCGCAACGACCAGCGCGAGCGTTGCCGGCGACGGATCGCCCGCCGTCAGCTGCACGACGGTCGAGCCCATGAAATTGCCCTCTCCGTCGCCCCAGGCGCGGCCGAGCCGCCCCCGCCCAGCGGTCTGCCGGTCGGCTATCAGCCAGTGCCCCTCGCCGACATGTTCGCCGCGCGCAAGCCGCGCGAGCAGATCGGCGTTGGTCGAACCGGTCTCGGCGATGCGCTCGATCGGCGCGATCAGAACAGCACCGACGCGGCGCTTTGAGCTGCCACCGCGAGCATCGGGATGAACAAAAAGCCGATCAGCGACAGCCACAGGGCGCTTGCCGCGATGACCGCACCTTCGAGTCTCGTCCCATCATTGCGGATCGCCGACTCGGCTTCGTCGTCGAAGAACATCGTCTTGACGATCGCGATATAATAGAAGGCGCCGATCACGGAGACCACGACGCCCGCGACCGCCAGCGGCACGAGCCCAGCATTCACTGCAGCTTCGAAAACCAGATACTTCGGCCAGAAACCGAACAGCGGCGGGATCGCCGCGAGGCTGAAGAGAAACACTGCCATGGCCGCGGCAAGCCCGGGCTGGCGCTTCGACAAGCCGGCATAGGCGGGGATGTTCTCGACCATCCGCCCGTCGGCATCCCGCAACTGCATGACGAACAGAAAGGCACCGATCGTCGTGACAACATAGACGAGGAGATAGGTAAGGACTGCCTCAACCCCTTGCTGCGTTCCCGCAGCGAGGCCGATCAACATGAAGCCGACGTTGTTGATCGAGGAATAGGCGAGCAGCCGCTTGATATTCTTCTGCCCGATCGCACCGACCGCCCCGAGGATGATCGAGGCGAGCGAGAGGAAGATGATGATCTGCTGCCAGGCGGCAAGCGCCGGACCCGAAGCGCCCATCGCGTCGATGAGGACGCGCGTCAGCAGCGCCATCGCGGCAACTTTCGGCGCGCTGGCGAAGAAGGTCGTGACCGGCGTCGGCGCGCCCTCGTAAACGTCAGGGGTCCACATATGGAAGGGAACCGCGCTGATCTTGAAGGCGAGACCGGCAATCACGAAGACGATACCGAACAGGAGGCCGATATCGATCCCGCTGCCCATTGCGGTCGCAACGCCAGCGAAATCGGTGGTGCCCGAAAAGCCGTAGAGCAACGAGATTCCGAACAGAAGAATGCCCGAGGCGAGCGCGCCGAGCACGAAATATTTGAGACCCGCCTCGCTCGACCGGTCGTCGCCGCGCAGGAAGCTCGCAAGCACATAAGAGGCAAGGCTATTGAGCTCGAGCCCGACATAGAGGGTCATGAGGTCGCGCGAGGACGCCATGATACCCATGCCGAGCGCGGCAAACAGGATCAGCGCCGAATATTCGGCGCGCATCGCCTCACCAAAATAGCGGGGGGCTACAGCGACGCAGATCAAGCTTGCACCATAGATGATGAGCTTTGCAAAACCGCCAAAGCCGTCAACCGCGAGCGTGCCTGAAAAGACCGAAGCGTCGGTACCGAACAAGGCGACCACTGCCGCTGCCGCCGCCGCGAGCGTCAACAGCGCAGCGAGCTGATAAAGTCCGACCCGACGATCGCCCGCGAAGGCGCCGAGCATCAGGGTGACGAGCCCGCCGATCGTCAGGATCAGCTCGGGCCAGATGAGCGCGAGATCGCCGGTCATTGGACGCCTCCGGCATGATGCGCTTCGCCGTGCGGCGCCGCGGCCTCTGGCTTGCCTGCCGTCAGACCGGCGTCGCCTTCAGGCTTTGCCGGGGCGAGCCGTGCGACCACTGTGGTCACATCGCCGCGCATCGGCGCAAGGAAGCTTTCGGGATAGACCCCCATCCACAGCGCGACCGCGGCAAGCGGTACGAAAATCGCCCATTCGCGGGGCGTGATGTCCGGCATGGCCTTCACATCGTCCTTGGTGAGTTCGCCGAACACGATGCGGCGATAGAGGTAGAGCATATAGGCGGCACCGAGGATGATCCCCGTGGTGCAGACGAACGCGGTCCAGCTTGAGGCTTCGTAAATGCCGGCGAGGCTGAGGAATTCGCCAACGAAGCCGCTCGTGCCCGGCAAGCCGATCGACGCCATGGTGAAAAGCATGAAGAAGAGCGAATAGGCCGGCATATTGACGGCCAGCCCGCCATAACGGCTGATCTCACGCGTGTGCAGCCGGTCGTAAATCACCCCGACGCAGAAGAAGAGCGCGGCGGAGACGACACCGTGGCTCAGCATGACGATCAGCGCGCCCTCGATCCCCTGCTGATTGAAGGCATAGAGGCCCGCGGTGACGATCGCCATGTGCGCAACCGACGAATAGGCAATGAGTTTCTTCATGTCGCTCTGCACCAGCGCGACGAGGCTGGTGTAGACCACCGCCACCATCGACAGTGCAAAGACGAGCCACATGAACTGCGCCGACGCGTCCGGGAACATCGGCATCATGAAGCGCAGGAAGCCATAGGAGCCCATTTTGAGGAGCACACCGGCAAGGATCATCGAACCTGCGGTTGGCGCCTGGACGTGCGCGTCAGGAAGCCAGGTGTGGACCGGCCACATCGGCATCTTCACCGCCATGCTCGCGAAGAAGGCAAGCCACAGCCATGTCTGCATTTCGGGCGGGAAGTCGTAGTTCATGAGAAGGGGAATCTCGGTCGTCCCCGCCTCGCGGATCATCGCGATCATCGCAAGCAGCATCAGGACCGAGCCGAGCAGCGTGTAGAGGAAGAATTTGAACGACGCATAAATGCGGTTCTGTCCGCCCCAGATGCCGATGATCAGATACATCGGGATCAGCACGCCTTCGAAGAAGATGTAGAAGAGTAGCAGGTCCTGGGCGGCGAAGACGCCGATCATGATGACTTCCATGATCAGGAACATCGCCATGTAGAGGCCGACGCGCTGCTTGATCGATTCCCAGCTTGCAAGGATGCACAGCGGCATCAGGAAGGTGCTGAGCACGATCAGCATCATCGCAACGCCATCGACGCCAAGCGCCCACTGGAAACGGCCGAACAGATCGGCGCGCTCAACAAACTGCCACTGGGCACCGCCGATATCGAAATTCGCCCACAGCGCGATGCCGAGCGCGAGATCGACGAGCGTCGCCGCGAGCGCCACGACCCGCGCAGGCCTTGCCTCAAGGTACAGGCAGAAAATGGCGGCGACCGCAGGGATCGCCAGCATCAGCGAAAGAATGGGAAGCCCGCTCACAGGAACCTCACCATCGCCCAGCTGGCGAGGCCGACAAGACCGAGCAGCATCACGAACGCATATCCATAAACATAACCCGATTGCAGCCGGACCGCGAGCCGGGTCCCCCCTTGGACGAGCGCCGCGACGCCATCGGGACCGAAGCGGTCGATGGTGCCTTCATCCCCGCGCTTCCAGAAGAAGCGGCCGATCGCGAAAGCGGGTTTCACGAACAGGAGATTGTAGAGCTCGTCGAAATACCATTTGTTGAAAAGGAACTGGTGAAGCAGCCCGAATTGCGAGACGAACCGCGCGGGCAGCGCCGTGTTGCGAATATAGCTGTTCCACGCAATCAAGAGCCCGATCGCCATCGCCGCGAAAGGCATCCACTTGATGATCGTCGGCACCTCGTGCGCTGCGTGCATCAGATGCGCGTCGAATGCGAGGCTGCCATTCCAGAACGCCATTCCCTCTTCAGGGTAGATGAACGGGTGGTGGAAGAGATAGCCTGCGAATATCGCGCCGATCGACAACACGCCGAGCGGGATGAGCATAGAAAGCGGGCTTTCGTGCGGATGATAGCCCGCCGTCCCCTCGTGCGCGTCGGCCGCGTGGGCGTGGTGGACATCGCCCCCTGCATGTTCGTCGGCCGGGTGATCGTGATGATCGCCGTGAACGGCATGCTGAATATGTTCGCTCGCGGCCCAGCGGGGCTTGCCGAAGAAGGTCAGGAAAACGAGACGCCACGAGTAAAAGCTCGTCAGGAGCGCGGCGAAAGTTCCGACCCAGAAGGCAATCTGGCCGCCCCCACCGGACGCATAGGCCGCCTCGAGAATGCCGTCCTTCGAATAGAAGCCTGCGAAGCCGAATATGCCCGCGATGCCAACGCCCGTGATTGCCAGCGTGCCCGCCATCATCGCCCAATAGGTGAGCGGGATGTGCCGGCGAAGACCGCCGTAGTAGCGCATGTCCTGCTCATGATGCATTGCGTGGATCACCGACCCCGCGCCGAGGAACAGGAGCGCCTTGAAAAAGGCATGGGTGAACAGGTGGAACATCGCGGCGCCATAGGCGCCAACGCCTGCTGCAAAGAACATGTAGCCGAGCTGCGAACAGGTCGAATAGGCGATGACGCGCTTGATGTCCCACTGCGTCGTGCCAACCGTGGCAGCGAAAAGGCAGGTCGCTGCGCCCACGAAGGTGACGACGCCGAGCGCGATCGGCGCAACCTCGAACATCGGCGACAGGCGGCAGACCATGAACACGCCCGCCGTGACCATCGTCGCGGCATGGATCAAGGCGCTGACGGGTGTCGGGCCTTCCATCGCGTCGGGAAGCCAGGTGTGCAGCCCAAGCTGCGCCGACTTGCCCATCGCGCCGATGAACAGCAGTAGGCAGAGCACGGTCATAGTGTCGAACCGCTGGCCAAGAAAGCCGATCGTCGAGCCCGCCATGCCGGGCGCTGCGGCCAGGATCTCGGGGATCGACACGGTATTGAAGACGAGGAATGTGCCGAAGATTCCGAGCATGAAGCCTAGATCGCCGACGCGGTTGACCACAAATGCCTTGATCGCCGCGGCGTTCGCGCTCGGCTTTTTGTACCAGAAGCCGATCAGGAGATAGGAAGCAAGACCAACGCCCTCCCAGCCGAAGAACATCTGAACGAGGTTGTTTGCGGTCACCAGCATCAGCATCGCAAAGGTGAAAAGCGACAGATAGGCGAAGAAGCGCGGCTGATCCGGATCCTCCTCCATATAGCCCCAGCTATAGAGGTGAACGAGCGCCGACACGGTCGTGATCACGACGAGCATCACCGCGGTCAGCGTGTCGACGCGCAGCTCCCAGTTGAACTGAAGGGCGCCCGAGGAGACCCAGTGAAGAACCGGCGTCACACTCGTCTCGGCATCGCCGCCAAGGAAAGAAAGGAAGATCGGCCAGCTCAAGGCGCAGCTTGCAAAGAGCGCGCCGGTCGTCACGATCTTCGATGCGGCGGTGCCGATGAAACGCTGGCCGAGGCCTGCCACGAGAGCCGCAAGCAGCGGCAGGAAAACGATCGCCTGAATCACCGGTTTACCCCTTCATCCGGTTGGCATCGTCGACGGCAATGGTGCCGCGGCCGCGGAAATAGATGACGAGAATCGCAAGCCCGATCGCCGCCTCACCGGCGGCGACGGTCAGCACGAACATTGCAAACACCTGCCCGACAAGGTCGCCGAGCGCGGCGCTGAACGCGACGAGGTTGATGTTCACCGCGAGCAGGATAAGCTCGATCGCCATCAGGATGACGATGATGTTCTTGCGGTTGATGAAGATGCCCAGCACGCCGAGCGTGAAGAGCACTGCCGAAACGGCGAGATAATGACCGACCGAAATCACAGTTCCATCCCCTGCCCGACACCCGGATCCACAAGCCGCGTCGCTTCGTCCGGACGGCGGCGGTTCTGGGTAGCGATTTTCTGACTGCGGGTTCCGCCGCGCTGGCGATGCGTGAGCGCGATCGCGCCGATCATCGCGACGAGAAGGACGATGCCCGCCGCTTCGAAGAGGAAGATGTAGCGCGTGTAGAGCAGTTCGCCGATCTGCTGGATATTGCTCTTGTCGCTCGCAGCGGGCGCGGCACGCGCTGCAAGGTCGATGCCGCCAGCACTCCATGCGCCCAGCGCGAAGACGAGCTCGGCCGCAAGGATGATCGCCACGAGCGCGCCGAGCGGCAGATAGCGGACGAAACCGGCGCGAAGCTCGGCGAAATCGATATCGAGCATCATCACGACGAACAGGAACAAGACCGCGACCGCGCCGACATAGACGATGACGAGCAGCATCGCGATAAATTCGGCGCCCGCGAGCAGCATCAGACCCGCCGCGTTGAAGAAGGCAAGGATCAGCCACATGACGCTGTGGACCGGGTTGCGCGCGAAAATCACCATCGCTGCAGAGGCGATGACGAGGAACGCGAAGAGATAGAAGGCGATGAGCTGAATCATGTGCGCGCGCCCTTACCGATAGGGCGCGTCGGCGGCAAGGTTGGCCGCGATCGTGCGCTCCCATTTGTCGCCGTTGGCGAGCAGCTTCGCCTTGTCATACAGCAGTTCCTCGCGCGTCTCGGTTGTGAACTCGAAGTTCGGCCCCTCGACGATCGCATCGACCGGGCAGGCTTCCTGGCAGAAACCGCAATAGATGCACTTGGTCATGTCGATGTCGTAGCGCGTCGTTCGGCGGCTGCCGTCGTCGCGCGGCTCGGCCTCGATCGTGATCGCCTGTGCAGGGCAAATCGCCTCGCACAGCTTACACGCAATGCAGCGTTCCTCGCCGTTCGGATAACGGCGCAGCGCATGCTCGCCGCGAAAGCGCGGGCTCAGCGCATTCTTCTCGAAGGGATAGTTGATCGTCGCCTTCGGCTTGAAGAAATATTTGAGCGTCAGCCAATGCGCCTGCACGAATTCCCACAGGGTAAAGGTTTTGACGAAGTGGGCGATGGAACTCATGAATACCTCGTCAGCATCAGATAGCCGGAGACCAGGAAGACCCAGATCAGCGAGATCGGCAGGAAGACCTTCCAGCCCAGGCGCATGAGCTGGTCATAGCGGTAACGGGGAACGGTCGCCTTCACCCAACTGAAGACGAAGAAGAAAAAGAGGATCTTCGCGAACAGCCAGATGATCCCCGGAACGGCATAAAGCGGCGCCCAGTCGAGAGGAGGCAGCCAGCCGCCCCAGAAGAGCACGGCGTTGAGCGTGCACATCAGGAGCACGTTTGCATATTCGCCGAGCCAGAAGAGCGCGAAGCTCATCGACGAATATTCGGTCTGATAGCCCGCGACGAGCTCGCTTTCGGCCTCGGTGAGGTCGAACGGCGTGCGTGCCGTTTCGGCGAGCGACGAGATGAAGAAGAGTACCGCGAGCGGGAAGAGGAGCAGGTTGAAGCCGAAGGCGTTGACGAGCCCGAGCCCGTGCCCGATCTGAGCCTTGATGATCTCGTTAAGGTTGAAACTGTCGGCGAAGAGCACGACCCCGATGAGGATGAACCCGATCGAGACCTCATAGCTGATCATCTGCGCCGAAGCGCGCATCGCGGAGAAGAAGGGGTATTTGGAGTTCGACGACCAACCCGACAGAATGACGCCATAGACGCCGAGCGAACTCACCGCGAGGATGTAAAGAAGCCCCACGTTGATGTCGGCGAGCACCGCGCCCGAATTGAACGGGATTACCGCCCACGCCATGAGCGCGACGGTAAAGGTGATGATCGGCGCGATGAGGAAGAGACCGCGGTTCGCCGAACTCGGGATGATCGTTTCCTGCAGAAACACCTTGAGACCGTCGGCGAAGCTCTGGAGCAGACCGAAGGGCCCGACCACATTCGGTCCGCGCCGCAGCGCCATGGCCGCCCAGATCTTGCGGTCGGCGTAGATGATCATGGCGACCGCGAGCATCAGCGGCAGTGCGATCAGCAAGATGCCGCAAACCGTCGCGACGCCCCACGCCCACTCATAGGACATGCCAAGCGATTGGAAAAACGCGGTCATTCCGCCGCCTCCGCATAGTCGACGCCGTGTAGCAATTCTTCCGAGCAGCGCTGCATCGTCGGCGAAGCGCGGCAGATGGCGTTGGTGAGATAGAAATCCTTGATCGGCGAGGGAATCGCGCTTGCCTCGGGCTTTGCGGGCAAGTCCGGAACATTCCAGCCGTAATCGGCGAGCCCTTCGATCCCGAGCGCCGGGACCTCGGCAATCATCGCGGCCCGGCATTCAGCAAAGCTGTCGAAGCCGACATGGACGCCGAGCGCATCGGCGAGCGCGCGGAAGATGCTCCAGTCCTCGCGGGCGTCACCTGGCGCGAACACCGCCTTCTCGCTGCGCTGGACGCGGCCTTCGGTGTTGACCGTGGTGAAATCCTTCTCGGTCCAGGCGGCCGCGGGCAGGATGACGTCGGCCGCGTGTGCGCCCTTGTCGCCATGATGGCCGACATAGACCTTGAACGTCTCCGCAAAGGCCGAAAAATCGACCTCGTCAGCGCCGAGGAAGAAAGCAAGTTTCGGCTTTGCCGCAATGATGTCGCGGATTCCGCCCGGCTGCGAATAGCCGAGCATCAGCGCGCCCATGCGCGCGGCCGAGAAATGGACAACGTTGAAGCCGTTCCACCCGTCCTTGACGGCGTTCACCGCCTTGGCAAGCCCAAGACCCGCGCCGTGGACGCCCGGTACCGAGAGGGCGCCGCCGCCGAAGACCAGCATCGGCCGCTCGGCGTTCTTCAGCGCGTCGGTCACATGCGACGGCAGCTTTGCGACCAGCGAGGCGTCGTCGCCAAGCCACTCGACCTTGTATGTAAGATCGATTTCGGGGCCGATGCCGAACACTTTCGCGCCCTTTTTCCACACCGCCTTGCGGACGCGCGTGTTGATGAGCGGCGCCTCCCAGCGCAGGTTGGTGCCCACAAGCAGGATCACGTCGGCATTCTCGGCCTCGGCGATCGTCGTGTTGAAGTTGACCGCCGCCAGGCTGGTGACGTCATAGTCGAGACCGGTCTGGCGTCCCTCGAGGAGATGGCCGCCGAGCGCCCTTACCAACGCCTTGGCCGCGAACATCGTCTCACAATCGGCGAGGTCACCCGCGATCGCGGCGACCGACGCGCCGGCGTTCGCGGCCCGGATCGCTTCAAACGCTTCGGCCCAGCTCGCTTCGGCAAGCTCGCCGTGCTTGCGAACGAACGGACGATCGAGGCGGCGGCGGATGAGGCCGTCGACGTGATGGCGCGTCTTGTCGCTCGCCCATTCCTCGTTCACCTCGTCGTTGACGCGCGGCAGGACGCGCAGGACCTGGCGTCCCCGGCTGTCGATGCGAACGTTGGTCCCCACCGCATCCATCATGTCGATGCCGAGCGTCTTGGTGAGTTCCCACGGGCGGGCTTCGAACGCATAGGGTTTCGACGTCAGCGCGCCCACCGGGCAAAGGTCGACGACATTGCCCGAAAGCTCGCTCGCGACCGCGCGCTCGAGATAGGAGGTGATCTGCATATTTTCGCCGCGATAGATCGCGCCGATGTCCTCGACCCCCGCGACCTCCTCGGCGAAACGGACGCAGCGCGTGCACTGGATGCAGCGCGTCATCACCGTTTTCACGATCGGACCCATATATTTCTCGGTCACCGCGCGCTTGTTTTCGTCAAAGCGCGAGGCGCCGCGGCCATAGGCAATCGACTGGTCCTGCAGATCGCACTCGCCGCCCTGGTCGCAGATCGGGCAGTCCAGCGGGTGATTGATGAGCAGGAACTCCATCACCCCCTCGCGCGCTTTCTTGACCATCGGGCTGTCGGTCTTGATTACCTGTCCATCGGCCGCGGGCAGCGCGCACGAGGCCTGCGGCTTCGGCGGCCCCGGCGAAACCTCGACAAGACACATGCGGCAATTGCCGGCGATCGACAGGCGTTCATGGTAGCAGAAGCGGGGGATTTCCTTCCCCGCCAGCTCGCACGCTTGCAGGACGGTCGCCCCCTGCGGGACGTCGATCTCTACGCCATCTACGGTGACTTTAGGCATTATTCGGCGGCCTCCAGCGCGCCGCCATTTTCGCGAATGCGGCGTTCGAGTTCGGGGCGGAAATGGCGGATCAGGCCCTGGATGGGCCAGGCAGCGGCGTCACCGAGCGCGCAAATGGTGTGACCCTCGACCTGCTTTGTCACGTCGAACAGCGTGTCGATCTCGCTGATGTCGGCGTCTCCGGTGCGCAGCCGCTCCATCACGCGCCACATCCAGCCGGTCCCTTCGCGGCACGGGGTGCACTGCCCGCAACTTTCATGCTTGTAGAAATAGCTGATGCGGCTGATCGCCTGAACGACGTCGGTTGACTTGTCCATCACGATGGCGGCCGCGGTGCCGAGGCCCGAGCCCAGTTCCTTCAGTCCGTCGAAATCCATGGGCGCGTCCATGATCTGCGCGGCCGGGACGAGCGGAACCGACGAACCGCCCGGGATCACGGCGAGCAGATTGTCCCAGCCGCCGCGGATGCCGCCGCAATGGGTATCGATGAGTTCACGAAAAGTGATGCCCATCTCCTCCTCGACAACGCACGGCTTGTTCACATGGCCGCTGATCTGGAAGAGCTTGGTGCCCTTGTTGTTCTCGCGCCCGAAGCTTGAGAACCAGGCCGCACCGCGCCTCAGAATCGTCGGGACGACCGCGATGCTCTCGACATTGTTGACCGTCGTGGGGCAGCCATAGAGGCCCGCGCCCGCCGGAAACGGCGGTTTGAGGCGGGGCTGGCCCTTTTTGCCCTCGAGGCTCTCGATCATCGCGGTTTCCTCGCCGCAGATGTAGGCGCCGGCGCCGCGGTGAACGAAGACGTCGAAATCATAGCCCGACTTCGCCGCATTCCTGCCAAGGAGGCCCGCATCATATGCCTCCCGCACCGCGGCGAACAATGTTTCGGCCTCGCGGATGAATTCGCCGCGAATATAGATGTAGGCAGCGCGCGCACGCATCGCATAGCCCGCAATCAGCGCGCCTTCGATGAGCTTGTGCGGATCGTGACGGATGATCTCGCGATCCTTGCACGAACCCGGCTCGGATTCATCGGCATTGATGACGAGGAAGCTCGGCCGGTCGGGGCGCGGCTCCTTGGGCATGAACGACCATTTGAGCCCGGTCGGAAAGCCCGCACCGCCGCGGCCGCGCAGGCCCGACGCCTTGATCTCCTCGATGATCGCGTCCTGGCCGCGGCTCATCAGATCCTTCGTCTGATCCCAGTCACCGCGCGCCTGCGCCGAGGAAAGATTCCAAGGCTGGAACCCGTAGAGATTGGTGAAAATCCGGTCCTTGTCGGCGAGCATCAGCGACCCCCACCCTTCTTGAGCATCGTGTAAGCAATATAAGCGAGCGCGAGGATCAGCAGCGGCCCGAGCAGCGCGAAAGTCACGCGCAGCACAAAGCCGAGCACAACGAGCGCGCCGATGATCGCAAGAATTGTGATGATTTCCTTCTGGGTCATCACCAATCCTTCCGGTAGTCGTGATTGGCCTCGACCATGGCTTTGAGCGTCGTGGGGCCGCCTTCGGGCTCGCTCGTGTGACGCTGCGGGTTCTGCGTCCCGGTCTTCGGCTGCTTGCCTGCCGCGAGATCGTCGAGGATGCGCGTCATGCTGTCATAGTCGAGATCTTCATAATTATCGTCGTTGATCTGAACCATCGGCGCGTTGGCGCAATTGCCCATGCATTCAACCTCGGTCAGCGTGAAGAGGCCGTCGGGCGTGGTCCGGCCCTTCACCATGCCGCGGTTCTTGCACGCAGCCATCACATCGTCGGACCCGCGCAATAGGCACGGCGTCGTGCCGCACACCTGGACATGATAGCGGCCTACCGGCGCCAGATTGTACATGGTGTAGAAGGTCGCGACCTCGTAGGCGCGAATGTAGGGCATATCGAGCTGCGCTGCGACATATTCGATCACAGGGACTGGCAGCCAACCCTGCGTGTCGGTCTCGGCCCCGACCTGGCGCTGTGCAAGATCAAGAAGCGGCATCACCGCCGAGCGCTGCCGCCCCGCGGGGTAGCGCGCGACAATCTGCTTGGCCTTCTCGGCATTTTCCGGCGTCCATGCAAACGCGCCCCAGCGCGCGCGGACTTCGGCTTCGTCGGGAATTTGGGGTGCGTCAGCCATGAATGAGCTTCCAGAAATCACGCATCGCCAGACAGGCGAACAAAAGAACCGTAGCAGCGCCAACGATAGAATTCGCCCTACCGAAGGCTACGCCGCACCTGTTCCGGAGCCACCCTGCGGCAAAGGCTCTGCCGGCCATCGAAAGCGGGGGGATGGCGGACGACCGAAAGCGCGTCACCGGTCGCACTCCCCGAACACGACGTCGATGGCGCCAATGATCGCGGTGGTGTCGGCGAGCATGTGGCCCTTCGACATCATGTCCATCGCCTGCAGGTGGCTGAATGCCGTCGGGCGGATCTTGCAGCGGTACGGCTTGTTGGTGCCGTCGCTCACCAGATAGACGCCGAATTCGCCCTTGGGACTCTCGGTCGCGACATAGACTTCGCCTGCCGGAACGTGGAATCCCTCGGTGTAAAGCTTGAAGTGATGAATGAGCGATTCCATCGACTGCTTCATCTCGCCACGCTTCGGGGGCACGACCTTGCGGTCGAGGCTCGCAACGGGACCGGAAGGCATGTCACGCAGACACTGCTTGATGATGCGCGCCGACTGATAGACTTCCTGCACGCGGACCATGAAACGGTCATAGCAGTCGCCCTTGGTGCCGACCGGGATGTCAAACTCCATCGCGGCATAAGCGTCATAGGGCTGCGCCTTGCGGATGTCCCAGGGAATGCCGCTGCCGCGGATCATCGGGCCCGAGAAGCCCCAGGCCAGCGCGTCCTCCTTGCTCACCGTCGCGATGTCGACGTTGCGCTGCTTGAAGATGCGGTTGTCGACGACAAGGCTCATCGCGTCGCCGAACAATTTGGGCAGCCGCGTCTCGACCCACTCACCGATATCGACGAGCAGCTTTTCAGGCACGTCCTGATGCACGCCGCCCGGTCGGAACCAGGCGTGGTGCATGCGCGCGCCTGACATGCGTTCGAAAAAGTTGAGGCAATCCTCGCGCAGCTCGAACACCCAGAGGTTCGGGGTCATCGCGCCGACGTCCATCACGTGCGACCCGATGTTGAGCATGTGATTGCAGATGCGCGTCAGCTCGGCAAACAGCGTTCGCAGATATTGCGCGCGTGCCGGGACTTCGAGATCGAGGAGCTTCTCGATCGCGAGAACATAGCTGTGCTCCATGCAAAGCGGCGAGCAATAATCGAGCCGGTCGAAATAGGGCAGCGCCTGCAGGTAGGTCTTGTATTCGATGAGTTTTTCGGTGCCGCGGTGAAGCAGTCCGACGTGCGGATCAACGCGCTCGATGATCTCGCCGTCGAGCTCCATCACCATGCGCAGCACACCGTGCGCCGCGGGATGCTGCGGCCCGAAATTGATCGTGTAATTGGTGACGACCTGATCGCCCGCGGTGTCGGCGGTATCGACCGGGTAGCCCTCGAACATGTCGCTGCCGTGATGCTTGACCTGGGGAGAGTCGGTCATGCGTCGCCTCCTTTAGGCTTGCGCGGTTTCGCGGGCGTCGTGGCGGGAGCCTTTTCGGCCTTTGCCGTGGCCGGCGTCTTGGCCTTTGCCGCGGGCCTTGTCTTCGCGCCGTCCTTGCTCGGCCGGGCGGCCGCCTTGTTCGCGCCTTTTCCCGCCCCTGTTTGCGCTTCGCGGTCGGTGGTCTTCGGAGTCGGCGGCGGCGGGGCCTTCGCCTCGTCAGCCTTCTTGACCGCATCCGCGGTCATCGGGCTCGGCGCGCCCTTGCCAGGCGCCTCACCCGTGCCGCCAGCCTTCTCATCGCCTGGCAGGATGTAGTCCGCCCCTTCCCACGGAGAGAGGAAGTCGAAGTTGCGAAAGTCCTGTGCCAGTCGCACCGGCTCATAGACGACGCGCTTGTCCTCTTCGGAATAGCGCAGCTCGGTATAGCCGGTGAGCGGGAAATCCTTGCGCTGCGGATGGCCCTCAAAGCCATAGTCGGTGAGAATGCGGCGAAGGTCGGGATTGCCGCTAAAGAGCACCCCATACATGTCGAACACCTCGCGCTCGAGCCAGCCCGCATTCGGCCATACCGGCACAACCGAGGGCACAGGCGTCGCCTCATCGGTCGAAACGCGCACGCGCAGCCGGTGATTCTTCGTGACGCTGAGCAGGTGATAGACCACCTCGAAGCGCTCGGGCCGATCGGGATAGTCGACCCCGGCCATCTCCATGAGCTGCTGATATTCAAGCGCATCGCGAAGCTGCAGCATCACCCCGGCGATCGCGTCGCGGGTCACAGTGATGCTGTCTTCGTCCACAGCCCGCACATGCGCGAGCAGGTCCCTGCCAAGCAGCTTTTCCAGCGCGGCGGCGAGATTTTCGCGCGGCGCAACGAGGGGAGCGGGATGTGTCATCAGCGTTCAATCGTTCCGACGCGGCGGATCTTCCGCTGCAATTGCATGACGCCGTAGAGCAGGGCTTCAGCGGTCGGCGGGCAGCCAGGGACATAGATGTCCACCGGCACAATGCGGTCGCAGCCGCGAACCACCGAATAGCTGTAGTGATAATAGCCGCCACCATTGGCGCAGCTGCCCATCGAGATGACATATTTGGGGTTCGACATCTGGTCGTAAACCCGGCGCAGCGCCGGCGCCATCTTGTTGCACAGCGTGCCGGCGACAATCATCACGTCCGACTGGCGCGGAGATGCGCGCGGCGCGGCGCCGAAACGCTCCATGTCGTAGCGCGGCATGTTGACGTGGATCATCTCGACCGCGCAGCAGGCAAGACCGAAGGTCATCCACCACAAAGAACCGGTGCGCGCCCAGTTGAACAGATCCTCGGTCGAGGTGACAAGGAAGCCCTTGTCCCCGACCTCGGCATTGAGATCGTCAAAGAAGCCCTGGTCGGGGTTGGTGCCAGGGGCGACCGGCATCTGGCCGGGGGTCAGGATCGTTGAGCTGCTCATTCCCAATCCAACGCGCCTTTTTTCCACGCGTACACAAGGCCGATCGAAAGCTCGGCGAGGAAGACCATCATCGTCGCCCAGCCCGCCCAGCCAATTTCCTTCAGGCTGACGGCCCAGGGAAAGAGGAAGGCGGCCTCGAGGTCGAAGATGATGAACAAAATGGCGACAAGATAGAATCGCACGTCGAACTGACTGCGGGCGTCTTCAAAGGCGGGAAAACCGCATTCATACTCGGTGAGCTTGGCCGGGTCGGGCTTGTGCGCGCCAGTGAGGCGGGCAACCCCCATCGGCAAGAAGACGAAGGCCGCCGACAATCCGAGCGCGATGGCCAGGAAAATCAGGATTGGCAGATATTGCGTCAGGTCGACCATGGGAGCTCGCAGTCATGTTTTCGGGTGTGGGCCACCCATTTGTGCGGGCGCTTTAGGCCAGCACGTCGCGCCTCGCAAGCATTGCGGGCAGGAAAATGCGGGCGCTGCTGACAAATGCGCAAGAGCGGCTGGCGGCGGGTGTTGCCGCTGTGTTACGCGTGCAGCGGGGTCGAGGAGCCGGGCAGCCAGCGCCCGGCCGAGAATGGGGAGTTTTCATGCCGAAATCGATGCTCGGGGCGGCTCTCGCCCTAATCGCTGCCACGGGGCTGGCCGCGACACCTGCCCAAGCCGAACTTGTCAGCGCCCAGAACCCCGCGGCGATCAGGGCGATCCTCGAGTCGCGCGGCTGGCCCGCAAGGCTTGTCCTGGAAGACGGCAAGGACCCTTATATCGAAAGCACCCGGAACAATGTGCAGTTCCTCGTCATCTTCATGAATTGCACCGACAACCGGCGGTGCAAGACCCTGCAATATTATATGGGGTTCAGCGACGCGAAGAATCTCGACCTTGAGCGTTTCAACGAGTGGAACAAGACCAAGCGCTTCGCCCGCGCCTACAAGGACGACGAGGGCGACCCGGTGCTCGAGATGGACGTTGATCTCGATTTTGCGGGAATCCCGCGCGAGAATGTCGGCGAGACGCTCAATACATGGGCATCACTGATGGACTCGTTTCGCGAGCACATCTTCGAGAAGTAGGACGGCGCGGCCCTTGGAAGGGAAGCCTCGTTCCTTCCGGGTCAGGCGCCGCGCAGGGCGCCGGCAACCAGCTTTTGCAGCTTGGAATGGACCGCGCCGCTGCCTGCGATGAATTCGCGGCGCTCGACCGCTCGGTCGCCGCCGCGAAAATCGCTGACGAAGCCGCCCGCCTCGCGCACCAGCAGCATGCCGGCAGCCACGTCCCAGACGTTGAGATCGCTTTCCCAGAAGCCATCGAAGCGGCCGGCGGCGACCCACGCAAGATCGAGGCTCGCCGCCCCGAAGCGGCGAATGCCGGCGACTTCGGGCGCCACCGCGCCGAAAATGCGGCTCCACTGCGCCATGTCGCCGTGTCCCATGAAGGGGATGCCGGTCGCGATCAGACATTCATGAAGATGACGGCGCGATGCAACGCGCAGGCGGCGATCGTGCAGCCACGCGCCGCGACCACGTTCGGCCCAATAGCTTTCATCGGTCACCGGCTGGTAGACGAGCGCCGCGGTAATATCGCCCCAGCCTCCCCCGAGTTTCGGCTCCTGCACCGCGATCGAGATCGCGAATTGCGGGATGGCGTGAAGGAAATTCGAAGTGCCGTCGAGCGGGTCGATGATGAAGCGCGGCTTGCCCTCTTCGCCCGCGATTTCGCCCGCTTCCTCCATCAGGAACCCCCAGCCCGGGCGGGCGTGGCTAAGTTCGTCGTAAAGGGTGCGCTCGGCGGCCTGGTCGGCCTTCGACACAAAGTCGGCCGGGCCTTTTTGCGAAACCTGAAGATGCTCGATCTCGCCAAAATCGCGGCGAAGCTTGGTTCCTGCCTTGCGGGCCGCGCGTTCCATGACGGTGATGATGCCGGAAATGGCCATTGCTCTTTTCCTCCAACATGTCGTCCCGGCGCAAGCTCAGGATCGCAGTCGGCATTCTAAAATGATTGCGGCCCCAGCTTTCGTTGGAGCGACGTTATTCAGTCGGCGCGCCGCACATATTCGCGGTCATAGACGTTGACCACAATGCGCGTGCCGCTCGTGATATGCGGCGGCACCATGACGCGCACGCCATTGTCAAGGATGGCGGGCTTGTAGGAGGATGACGCTGTCTGGCCCTTCACCACCGCATCAGCCTCGACAATCGTTGCCTCGATCTGTTCGGGCAGTTCGACCGAGATCGGACGCTCTTCCCAGAGCTCGAGCACGACGTCCATGCCGTCCTGCAGGAATTCATGCGCCTCGCCGACGACTTCCTTCGCGATGTTGATCTGTTCGAATGTGTCCTTGTCCATGAACACGAGGTCATCGCCCTCGGCGTAGAGGAACTGGAAATCCTTGGTGTCGAGCCGGACCTTCTCGACGGTGTCGGCGCTGCGGAAACGGTTGTTGAGCTTGCGTCCGTCGATGAGGTTCTTGGCTTCGACCTGCATATAGGCGCCGCCCTTGCCCGGCTGGGTGTGCTGGATCTTGGTGACCTTCCAGATGCCACCTTCAAACTCGATAATATTGCCGGGACGGATTTCAACGCCGGTGATCTTCATCGCGCACACTCGCTTCAACAAGGATGGAAAGAGCCGCCGGCGCACAATTGCGCACCGGTCACAGGAGCGCGCCCTTAGCCGCCGACGCGCTCAAGGGCAAGCGACTTAGGCCGTGCCGTCGGTCATGGTCCGCGTCCGGCGGTAGGCGTAGGCAATCACGCCGGCAAACAGCAGCACCCCGATAACGATCGCGGCCGTTTCGAAATCGGCGCCCATGACACCGAGCGGTGCATCGCTTCGCGATCCAGCGACAATGCCTGCAAAGAGCACCCCGAACAGGCTTTCGCCGACGATGAAGCCGGTCGCAAGCAACACGCCCATGCGGCTGCAGAATTCAGGCTTGCTGCTGCGCGCGGCGCGTTTCTCCCAGAAATGGCCAATGAGCGCGCCGATCGGGATCAGGAGTGTCAGCGACATCGGCAGATAGATACCCATGCCGACGCCGAGCGGCGGAAGCCGCATCTTGCCCAGGCGGCCGAGACCCACGTCGAGCGCGATCACGCCCACACCGATCAAGGCGCCGTAGCCGATGAGATCCCAGCGCAGATCGCCGCCGAGCACTCCCTTGGCAAGCGCGCTGATCAGCGCCGCCTGCGGTGCGGGAAGCGCATTCTGGCCTGCTCCGGCGGCGCCGGCAAAGCCGAATGCCTGATTGAGAAGGTCGAGCACGGGCGGAATGACCAGCGAGCCGAAAGCGACGCCGATCACGAGCGCGAATTGCTGTTTCCAGGGCGTTGCGCCGACGAGCTGTCCGGTTTTCAGATCCTGGAGATTGTCGTTCGAGATGGTGGCGACCGAAAAGACAATCGCAGTGGTGAAGAGCGCATAGGCGACAAGCGCTGCAGTGTCGGCCTCGCCGTGACTGCGGCCGAAGAAAAGGAGCAGCATCAGCGAAGCGGCGATCACCGCGAGGATGCCCACGCCCGACACCGGGCTGTTCGACGCGCCGATCAGGCCGGCCATGTAGCCCGTGACAGCGGCGATGATGGCGCCCATGATGAGAACGAAAAGCAGGGTTGCGAAAATCACCCCCACCGGATTTTGCGCGATCGGACCGCCTTGTGCGAAGAACCAGAGCAGTCCGGCGATCGGGATCAGCGAGCCGAAAATCGTGCCGGCGACGATGCCGAACGACAGGTCGCGCTCTCCAAGTTCGACGACCTCGCCGTGCCCGCGCGCCCGCGATGAGGCGATCGAACCCTGGATTCCCTTGATGATCGGTCCGACGATCTTGAGAAGGGTCCACAGCGCCGCGACGCCGATTGTTCCCGCGCCGATAAAGCGCACCTGCTGCGAGAAGACCGCTCCGACGACATCGTCGACCGGCCCGGCGACGCCCTGGGCTGCAGTGAGGGCTGGCATCAGCCCGCCCCAGGCGATCAGCATGCCGATGAACATGGCAAGGCCCACTGAAAGCCCGACGAGATGGCCCACACCGATCAGCGCGAGCGACAGGCTGGCGCTGACCCCGCTGGCGCCTGCTCCCAGCTTGAAATTCTTGCCCACTTCGGTCGCGGCGACCTTCATCGCGCCAAGCAGCGAGAAACCCGCCGCAATGACCGAGCCCAGGATGATCGTGTGCAACCCGCGCTGGTTCTCCTCAGCCCCGTCCCCGGCTCGCGTGCCGACTTTCAGCACTTCCGCCGCGGCAACGCCTTCGGGATAAGGCAGGTCCGATCCCGCCACGAGCGCGCGGCGCAGCGGCACTGAGAACATCACGCCAAGCGTCCCGCCGATGAAACAGACCGCGGCGGTCGTCCAATAAGGGAAACCCTGCCACCAACCGACAATCACGAGCCCGGGCAGCACGAAGATAATCGCCGCGAGTGTCCCTGCCGCGCTGGCGATCGTCTGGACGATATTATTCTCAAGGATCGTCGAGCCCGGCAGAAAGCGCAGCAGGGCCATCGAGATAACTGCCGCGGGAATCGACGTCGCGAAGGTAAGACCGACCTTGAGGCCGAGATAGACATTTGCCGCGGTGAACAGGAGGGTTATCAGCCCGCCGAGGATGATCCCACGCAGCGTGAGTTCGCGCAGTCCCAGGGCGGATTGATCGGTCGTTGTCATAAAATGTCTCCCCGGCGCCATGCTGTTGCGCCGCGAAGCGCATTGCGCAAGCGAAAAGGCGACGAACCGAAGCCGATTTGTCGCATCGATCCAATCTTGCCCCGCACGCCGCTGTCATAGCGGCGCGCATGATGAGCATCGATCATAGCGACCAGTTTCGCCCCCCGCGCCGGACGGCGCCCAAAAACCCGCGGCGCGCAACGCCCTGCGCGGGCCTGTTCGGCTGGCGCAAGGACGAACGACGGCGAGACAAGGACAGCGACGCCCCCGACCGCGACTATCCGGCCCCCTGATCCTCGAGCAGAGCAGCAAAAGCGCGCACGGCTGACGCGGGCCCGTCCTTGTCGTTCCAGACCGCGCCCGAGACCGCGAGGAAATCAGCGCCGGCGTCGACAAGTTCCCCGGCATTGGCGGGCGTGATCCCGCCTATCGCGACGCAAGGAAGTTCGAACAGGCCTTGCCACCAGCGCAGGATCTCAGGGTCGGCGTGATGCTCGATCGCCTTGGTGGTGGTCGGAAAAAAGGCGCCAAAAGCAACATAGTCGGCCCCCGCCTCACCCGCCTCCATCGCAAGGTGGCGGCTGGCATGGCAGGTTACACCGATCTGGGCATCGGGTCCCAGCAGGCGCCGCGCCTCCCTGGGGTCTCCATCGCCCTGCCCCAGATGCACGCCGTCGGCGCGCAAACGCTTCGCGAGCGCCATATCGTCGTTGACAATAAACGCGGTGTCGTGCGCCGCGCAGATCGCCTGCAGCGGTGCGGCAAGGCGCGCGGCTTCATGCTGGTCCACGCCCTTGACGCGAAACTGGAAGGCCGCGACAGGAGCGGCGGAAAGCGCCTCCTCAAGCCTTGCGGGAAAATCGCCATCAACCTTGAGCGGCGAAATCAGATAAAGCTGGCAATTCGGTCTGGTCATGGCGGGTTCATAGCCACGCGGGCATCGCCGGGCAAATGCAGAAGATGCCGCATCATAAAGCCCTCCTGCTCGTCCTTTCGCTCGGTGTTTCGGCCTGTGCCGCAAGCCCCGCTGCGCTGTCCGGGTCGCCGCCGCTTGCCGAGGCTTCCAGTGTCGCGCTCGGACAGAGTGCCTATGCCGAGGGACCGGTGATCCAACCGGTGGAGCTCCTCGAAGACAGCCGCTGCCCCGCTGATGTCCGCTGCGTCTGGGCCGGAGAGGTGCGTCTCAAGATGCTGTGGATCCGACCCGGGGCCCGGGCGCAGCCGTTCGAGGCAATTCTGGGGAAGCGGGTCCCACTTGCGGACGGCACGCTCCTGCTTGAAAGCGTCACGCCGCCAAAAGAGGTCGATCAGCCGATCAGGCCTGAGGACTATCGCTTTTCCTTTCGGTTCGACGGCGGTCTTTGACGCCCTCGGCATCAGCTATGCGCGGGCGCCTGCTTGCTCAAGGGACCATGAGGCAAGGCCTCGACGCGCCCGGTGAGAAAGGCTGATCGGCCTATCGCACCCGCGCCAGCACGAACCCATCCCATTTCTTGGCCCCCACGGTCTGCACGGCGGTTGCGTCGAGGCGCGGCTCGGCGCTCAGCATGTCGAAAAGCGCGCGCGTGCCGTCAATGCGCAAATCGCCGCTATTCGCGTCGAGAATCCCGCCCTCGCGCACGACATTGTCGACGACAATAAGCGTACCGCTGCGACCGAGCCGGATCGCCTCGGCGACATAATGGGCATTGCCCTGCTTGTCGGCATCGATGAAAACGAAATCGAAGGGCTTCCCGGCGCTCATAGCAGCAAGGCTATCGCTCGCGGGGCCGACCCTGATCTCGACCTTGTCCGATACGCCTGCACGCTCCAGATTTTCGCGCGCGGTCTGGGCATGCTTGCGATCGATCTCAAGCGTGACGAGGCTTCCGCCCTCGGGCAGCGCCCGCGCAAGCCAGATCGTCGAATAGCCGCCAAGCGTCCCGACCTCGAGGATATGGCGCGCGCCGATCGCGTGCGCGAGTAACGACAGCATCTTGCCTTGCGCCGCCGATACATCAATCGGGGGCAAGCCTTGCGCCTTGTTGTTGGCAAGCGCAGCGGACAGCGCCTCATCCTCGCCGAGCAGTTTTTCGGCGATATAGTCGTCGACGGCTTTCCAGCCGCTCGCCATCAGGCCACCGACGCGGCGTGAATCTCGTCGATCGCGCCAGCGAGCGAGGCGTTGAATTCCTCGTCGCTCATCGAGGCGCGAAGATCCTCGAGCAAGGCGCGGCTGAAGCTCGCGATGATGCCGGGGTTCTTCGCCAGCTCAGCGCAAGCCTCGGGACGCGAGAAACCGCCCGACAGCGCGACCACCCTGAGCACCTTGGGGTGGTCGACCAGCGGCTGGAACAGACCCGCCTCGGTCGGAAGCGACAGCTTCAGCATCACCGGCGCCCCGTCCCATGCGTCGAGCGCGGCGAGAGTTTCCGTCAGGAGCAGGCGGTCGGCGGCGTCGCGTTCTGGGCTCTTGATGTTGATCTCGGGCTCGATGATCGGGACAAGGCCGTGCGCCGCGATCCGGCGCGCCTCGGCAAACTGCTGCTCGACGATCGCTTTCACGCCCGCGGGATTGGCGAGGTTGATGACGCTGCGCATCTTCGTCCCGAACACGCCCTTTGCCACCGCGCGATCGCACAGCGCATCGAGGTCGGGCATCGGCTTCATCAGCTGAACACCCTGGGCCTCGGCCTCCAGCCCCTTGTCGACCTTCAGGAATGGGACGACGCCGCGCTCCCACAGAAGCGCGGGTACCGGTTTTCCGCCGGCTTCACCGTCCATGGTGCGCTCGAAGAGAATTGCGCCAATGACCTTTGCGCCATTGAAGCAGGGCGCCGTGACGATGCGGCTGCGCATCGCGTGAATGAGGGCGAACATCTCCTCGTCGTTTGAAAAGGCGTCCTCGCCGATGCCGTAGCCTTTCAATGCCTTGGGCGTCGAGCCTCCGCTCTGGTCGAGCGCGGCGATGAAACCCTGCCCCGATTTGATCTGGTCGAGCATGGCGGCATTGGCGGTGGTCATAAGATCTCCGGTAGTTTGCATACGTATGTGGCCGGGCGCATAGCGGTCCCGCACGCCGGATGCAATGGCACGAAAACTCTATGCTTTCAGCGCATCGACACCGGGCAACGGCTTGCCTTCCATCCACTCGAGGAAGGCGCCTCCCGCGGTCGAAACAAAAGTGAAATCATCGGCGACGCCGGCATGGCGGAGCGCGGCGACAGTATCGCCGCCGCCCGCGACCGAAATGAGCGATCCCTCGCGGGTCAGCGCCGCGGCCGTCTTGGCAAGAGCCACCGTCGCGGCGTCGAACGGGGCTGTCTCGAACGCACCGAGCGGACCGTTCCACACAAGTGTACGGCAATTCTTGAGAACATCGGCGAGCGCCTCGACCGCCGCCGGGCCGACATCGAGGATCATCTCGTCGGCGGCGACCTCGTGAACATTGACTGTGCGCGTCGGCGGATTGGGCGCAAATTCTTTTGAAACCACGACGTCATAGGGCAGATGGATCGTGCAGCCCGCCTTGTCGGCGGCGTCGAAGATCGCATTCGCGGTCTCGACCAGGTCATGCTCGCACAAAGATTTGCCGACACCGACCCCGCGCGCTGCAAGGAAAGTGTTCGCCATTCCGCCGCCGATGATCAGATGGTCGACCCGGCCGACCAGATTCCGGAGCACGTCGATCTTGGTCGAGACTTTCGCGCCTCCAACCACGGCTGCGACGGGATGCGCGGGATTGCCAAGCGCGGCATCGAGCGCTTTGAGCTCTGCCTCCATCGCGCGCCCTGCATAGGCTGGCAGCCGGTGCGCAATGCCTTCGGTCGAGCCATGGGCGCGGTGCGCCGCCGAGAAGGCATCGTTGACATAAAGATCGCCCACTTCGGCAAGCGCATCGGCAAAGGCGGGGTCATTCAGTTCCTCGCCCGCATGGAAGCGCGTATTCTCAAGCACGGCAACGTCGCCCGCGGCGAGCACTGCCACTCCCGCCTTGGCGCCGTCGCCGATGCAATCGGGAATGAACATCACCGAGTGACCGAGCACATCGGCGACGCCGTCGATCACGAGGCTCAAGGACTGGGTGGGGTTCTTGGCGCCCTTGGGCCGCCCGAAATGGGCGAGCAAGAGGACGATCGCACCCTTGTCAGCCAGTTCGCGAATCGTCGGCATCGCCGCGCGGATGCGCGTATCGTCAGCAACCGCGCCCTCGGACATCGGAACATTGAGATCGACGCGCACGAGCACGCGCTTGCCGGTGACGTCACCGATATCGTCGAGGGTCTTGAAACCGCCCATTGCTATACTCCGCCCACGCTGAACCTGCCCAGGGATTGCCCCGCCCCGGCGTCGACAAGCTCAGCCCGAGCGGGATCGAGGATCAGAGGAGCCCCGCAACCACGGTCGCGGTGTCGACCATGCGGTTCGAGAAACCCCATTCATTGTCGTACCAGCTCACGACACGGACGAGCTTGCCCTCGAGCACTGCGGTCTCGAGGCTGTCGACGGTCGAGCTTGCCGGACAGTGATTATAGTCGATCGAGACGAGCGGCTCATCCGAATAGGCCAGAACGCCCTTCAGCGCACCTTCCGACGCATCCTTGAGGATCTTGTTCACTTCCTCGACGCTCGTGTCGCGCTTCGGCGTGAAAGTGAGGTCGATGAGACTGACGTTCGGCGTTGGAACGCGGATCGCCGACCCGTCGAGCTTGCCCTTGAGTTCGGGCAACACTTCGCCGACCGCGCGCGCCGCGCCCGTCGTGGTCGGGATGATCGACATGCCGGCTGCGCGCGCGCGGCGCATGTCGCTGTGGATCTGGTCGAGAATCTTCTGGTCGTTCGTGTAGGCATGCACGGTCGTCATAAGACCGCGCTCGATCCCGAGCGTATCGTTGAGCACCTTCGCGACAGGCGCGAGGCAATTGGTGGTGCAGCTCGCGTTCGAGACGATCTTGTGATCGGCGGTGAGCTTGTCGTGATTGACACCGTAGACAACGGTCTGGTCGACGCCCTTGGCCGGGGCGGAGATGAGGACGCGCTTCGCACCGGCAGAAAGGTGCTTGCCGGCGCTTTCGGCGTCGGTGAAGAAGCCGGTGCATTCAAGTGCAATATCGACCCCGAGTTCGCCGTGCGGCAGGTTTGCGGGGTCGCGTTCCTTGGTCACGCGGATCGCCTTGCCGTTCACGAACATCTGGTCGCCCTCGGCCTTTACCTCGCCGGGGAAAGGCCCGTGGACGCTGTCGCGCTTGAAAAGAAGGGCATTGGCCTTCGCGTCTGCTAGATCGTTGATCGCAACGAGTTCGAGCCCGCAATCGGGGCGTTCCAGAATGGCGCGCGCGACGAGGCGGCCGATACGTCCGAAACCGTTGATTGCGACTTTCACTGCCATGACGAAACGTCCTTTCTGCGTGGGAGCGGCGGGGTCCTTACTGGCCCAGCCGGGTCAGGATTTGGGGAGCGATAGCATCGGCAGTAAGGCCGAAATGCTTGAATAGGTCTTCAATCGGCGCCGACGCTCCGAAGCTGTCGATACCGAAGCGCAGGCCGCGACGTCCGGTATAGCGTTCCCATCCGAAGGTGGTCCCTGCCTCGATCGACACGATCAGCATGTCCTCGGGCAGAATATCGGCTTGATAGGCCGCGTCCTGCTCGTCGAACAGCTCGCACGACACCATCGAGACGACGTCGGCACCCTGCCCCGCCGCCTCGAGATGGTCAGCGACCTCGATTGCGAGCGCCACCTCGGAGCCTGTTGCAACAAGGACGACCTTGCGCGCGGCCTTGGCATCGCGAAGACGATAAGCACCTTTTGCGCAAAGATTTTCCGTGACGTCATGGCGCAGTGACGGCAGGTTCTGGCGCGTCAGCGCGAGCAGGGTCGGACGATCCTCCTGCGCCAGCGCGAGCGCCCAGCACTCGGCGGTTTCAATGGCATCGGCGGGACGCATGACGACGAGGTTCGGCATCGCCCGCAGCGACTGGAGATGCTCGATCGGCTGGTGCGTCGGCCCGTCCTCGCCCAGTCCGATGCTGTCATGCGTCATGACATATATGACGCGCTGACGCTGAAGCGCCGACAAGCGGATGGCGCCGCGGCAATAGTCCGAGAAGACCAGGAATGTCCCGCCGTAGGGGATGATGCCGCCGTGCAGGGCCATGCCGTTCATGGCCGCGGCCATGCCGAATTCGCGAATGCCATAATAGACGTAGCGTCCAGAATAGTCGTTTCTTGTCAACGGCTTGGTCGAAGACGTTTTCGTATTGTTCGAACCCGTAAGGTCAGCGCTTCCCCCCACGAGCGCCGCGATGTCGGCGGTGAGGGCGCTCAGCGTATTTTCCGACGCCTTGCGGGTCGCAACCTTCGGCGGCTCGGCGACGAGCCCGTCGAGATAGGCCTGGAAGGCCGGCCCTGGCGTTACCTTGCCTGCAATTCGCGCCTCAAAATCCTTTTTCTTTTCACTCGTTGCAAGGCGGTCCTTCCACGCAGCATGAAGCGCCTTGCCTCTGTCGCCGAAGCCTTTCCAGGCGGCGGCAATATCGTCGGGAATCACGAAGGGCTCTGCGCTCCAGCCGAGCGTCTCGCGCGCTGCCGCGACTTCGTCGGCGCCGAGCGCAGCGCCGTGCGTCGCTGACGTGCCCTGCTTGTTCGGCGCGCCAAAGCCAATGATCGTCTTGCACGCGATCAGCGACGGCCGCGGGTCCGCAAGCGCGGCGTCGATCGCCCGGCGGATATCGGCGGGGTCGTGCCCGTCGCACGCCTCGACGTGCCAACCGGTGGCCGCGTAGCGCGCCTTGACGTCCTCGCTCGTCGAGAGATCCGTCGATCCGTCGATGGTGATCTTATTGTCGTCCCACAGCACGACCAGCCGCGAAAGTTGCAGATGCCCCGCGAGGCCAATGGCCTCATGGTTGATCCCTTCCATCAAGCAACCGTCGCCCGCGATCACAAAGGTACGGTGATCGACCAGCGCGTCGCCATAGATCGCGTTGAGGTGCCGCTCGGCCATCGCCATGCCGACCGCAGTCGCAAGCCCCTGCCCCAGCGGCCCGGTTGTCGTTTCAACGCCGGCGAGCTCGAAATTCTCCGGGTGCCCCGCGCAGGGGCTGCCAATCTGGCGAAATCCACGGATTTCTTCGATCGTCGGGTGCGCATAGCCTGCAAGGTGAAGGGTCGCATAGGCGAGCATCGAGCCATGCCCTGCAGACAGAACGAATCGGTCCCGATCGGGCCACGCCGGGTCGGCGGGATCGAACTTCAGATAGTCGGAATAGAGTATGGTCGCGACGTCGGCCATGCCCATCGGCATTCCCGGATGACCGCTGTTCGCGGCTTGTACGGCATCCATCGCAAGCGCGCGGATGGCGTTGGCGAGCTGGCGTTCGGGCAGTTTCATTCGTCCCCCGGAAATGGCTGGGCTGGCGTGCGCGACTGCCCTTTGCGGCGCGGCGGGCAGGAGTCAACCGCCCATGGCAAGAAATCCCGCAAAAAGCTGGTTTCGCGCCCCGACCGCGTTCTGCAGCAGCGACGCAGTCCCCACCATCAAATGCCCCTTCCTGAGGGGAGCTACGCTGAATCAGCCCAGCACGTCCAAGCCAAGTCCCCTTGGCAAGAAGCGATTGCCCCTGCCAGGCCGGCTCGGCAATTGCGCCCGCCGGGCGCCGCTGCTACGTCTTCGCCCATGGAACTCGATCTCGACGAATCCAGCCTCGCCATCGGCCGCATCGAACGGGCGCTGAGCCGGATCGAGAAGGCGCTGGCCGAGCGGGCCGCGCGGCCTGCCCCCTTGGCACCAGCCTCGCCCCCGGAATCCTCTGCGCTGAAGGCCGAGGTCGCGGCGGTTATCGGTGAACTCGACCGGCTGATCGCGGAGGCGAAGCATGGCTGACGTCCGCCTGAGCATTGCCGGGCGCGCCTATGACGTTCATTGCGCCGACGGACAGGAGGATCGGCTCCGCCAGCTCGCTGCCGTCATCGACGAGAAGGCGCGTAGCGTACAGGGCGGAACCGAGGTTCGCCAGCTTCTCTTCGCCGCGCTCATGCTCGCCGACGAAACGCAGGAGGCGCGGGGCAAGGTCGAAAAGGCGACGCCCCAGACCGATTCGCTTCGCGCAGCGGTTGCGCTAGCCGAAAGCCGCGAGGCGGCAGCGAAGGATGAACTTAAGGCCGCACAGCTACGCGAGACGGAGGCACTGGCCGAAGCGCGCGCCGCTGCCGAGCGGGAGGCGGCCGCCCTTGCCGAACTCGAAAAGCTGCGCCAGGGCGCGCCAGTCGTCCCCACCCCGCCCTCCGGGCGTCACGACCGCGCGCTGATCGAGATTGCGGACCGGATCGAGGCGCTTGCGACGAAAGTCGAGCAAATCCCTTGAGGCGCCGCCCGCGCGTCCCTAAATAGGGGGCGGCGGGCACTGCCCGGCACGAGCCGCTGCGAATATCCCTGAGGCGATACATCATCCAAGGGAGCTGTCCCTGCCCGGGCCCTGGCCCGACGTATATGGCCCCCACCTGACGTTACTGGCGTCAGAGGATTTTCCGGCAAACGACCATGGCGGTCCCGCCAACCCGCCGATAGAAAGAGCCAGGAACGGCGATGACCAACATCCCCGCCGACCCTGTCCGGCAAAAGCAGGCTCTGCGCGAACGGCTCCGCTTTCGCCGCCGGCATTTTACGGCAAATCTGGATGGCATGGCACGTCTCGCTGCCTTCCGTACCATCCCCCAGCTGCTCACCCACCTCATCGCGAGCCGCGATCCGGTCGCGGCCTATGTCGCCTGGGGCGATGAGCCCGATATCCTCCCGGCGCTCGCAGGCTATTCGCTGGCTCTTCCCTTCCATCGCGAGCGTAGCGAGACCATGGAATTTCGGCGCTGGGCTCCAGGTGAGGCGCTGGCGAAGGGGCCGTGGAGCACGCATCAGCCTGCTGACGAAGGGCGCCCTGTCGAGCCCGCGCTCATTCTCTGCCCGCTTCTCGGCTTCGACCGGACCGGGGGCCGGCTCGGCCAGGGCGGGGGGCATTATGACCGCTATTTCGCCACCCATCCCCACATCCTTCGTATCGGCGTCGGCTGGTCGGTGCAGGAAGTCGATGCCATACCTGCCGAATCGACCGACGCGCGGCTCGACGCCGTGCTGACAGAGCAGGAATTTATCGTCTGTGGAGACCGCTTGTGAGTGAAGATCCCGCCAGTCCTGAGCAGCCGAGCTGGCGCAAGCCAGCGGGCATTTTCCTGATCCTGCTGCTGATCGCGGTCTGGGCCGTCCTCATCGTCAGCCTGTCGCCGTGGGTCGGCGCCTGGCCGATCCTTGTCCAGGCGATCTTCTATCTCGCGGCGGGTATCGTCTGGATCCTGCCGCTGAAACCCTTGCTTCGCTGGATGGAACTGGGGCGCTGGCGCAGCTAAGGAGCCGCGCCCGCGCGGGGCCTTGCCGCATGACATGAGCTTCCCAAGCTGCGGTTGCCATTTCGTCCAGAGGGACAAGAAATGGCGCGAGTGACGGGGCTCGAACCCGCGACCTCCGGCGTGACAGGCCGGCACTCTAACCAACTGAGCTACACCCGCGTGTGCTTGGGAGCCGCGCCAATATGCGCCGCGTCGCGGCCTGTCAACCGTCGCTTTCGGTCTTGTCGCGATTTAAACGCGCGCGCATCTCGTCGGCAGTTGTCAGCGTGCCGCGTTCGAACAGGAATCCTGCGAAATCGGGCGTTCCGGTCGAGTGCAGGATCGTCTGGAGGATGAGCAGCAGCGGCACGGCAAGAAGGGCCCCGGGGGTGCCCCACACCCAACCCCAGAAGCTCAGCGACACGAGAATCAGCAGCGGATTGACGGTCAGTCGTCGGCCGAGAACCAGCGGGGTGATCAGATTCGCCTCGACGAGATGGACGCCGATGAAGATCAGGGCAGGCAGCAGCGCAAATCCAACCACATCAAAAGTCATGAGGCCGCCAAGCGCGAGCAGAATTGCCGCGACAATAGGCCCGAGATACGGCACGAAGTTGCAAATCGCGACGATGCCGCCCCACATGAAGGGCGACGGCATGCCAAGCGCCCACAGCAAGAGCGACACGATGAGCCCCAGAAGCGCGTTGATCATCGAGATGGTCGCCAGATAATCGGCGGTCGCATCGACCACGTTCTGGATGACCCGTGCAGTCTGCATCGCACCGTCAAAGCTGCCGCGGCGGCGAATCGTCCCTTTGCGCAGCCTCGTCCAGCCCGCGAGAAAGAAGAAGACCACAAGGACAGCGAAGAAGAGCTGGATCGCCGCAGCAGGCGCCGCCGAGATGAAATAGTCGACGACTGAGGTCGGCGCGGTTGCCGCCATCGCCTGCGCGGTCGCCTCACTCCCCGAGGCCACCGAAGCGAGCGTCCGATCGACGAATTTCTGGAGGGTGGAATAAAAGTCGATGAGCGGCGCGAGATTGCTCTGGATACGCGGAATCGACTCGGGGAGCCGCGTGAACCATCCGGTCGCGGGCACGACGATGATTGCGAGCGCCGCGTTGATCCCGAGCAAGAAGGCCGCAAGCGACAGAAAGGACGCGAGCGCGGACGGCACACCGCGCCGCTCGAGCCACTCGAGCACCGGAACGAGCGCGATCGCGATCACGATCGCTGCGGTCAAAGGCAAGAAGAACTCTGCGCCCGCCTGAAGCGCGAAAGGAAGGCCGAGGCAAAAGGCGGCCCCGATAATCAGCGTCAAGGCCGCGAGAAGGCGGTCGCGCCGAAGGTCGTCGACTTCGATCTGATGCAGGGGATTGGCGCGAGGGCCGCGAGCCTCCCTTTTCCCCCCGTCGTCCGCCACCTTGCCTGTCTCCCGGTCAATCGCCTCTTCTTACGCGAGCTTTGCTCGCCGCGCCAGCCGGGTGCCAAACGGGGCAGCTGAGCCGGCCAACAAAGTAACCGCGATGTTAACCATAAATTACCGTTTCGGTTCCAGGACATCCCGTGGGATCAGCCATCGGAGACGCGATCATTCCAGCCTTCCTGCCTTTCGTGCGCGCCGCCGGCGCGAGCCGGACGCACGCCCTCGCCCCTTCCCTGCCGCCTCGCGCGCTCGTCGTGCGGATGGCCGCCCTCCTTGCCTTCGCGGCGCTCGCGCCAGCGGAGGCGCTGGCTGCGGACCAGATCGCGCTCGATAACAATATATTCGTCGAGCGCGTGACAAGGGACGGCGCTGGAAGGACGCGCATTCGGCTCGAAGAACCAAAGGCCGTCGTTCCCGGCGACAGGCTGGTGTTCGTGCTCAATTATCGTAACGCCAGTGAGCGCGCGGCGGACCGCTTCGTCATCACCAATCCCCTTCCCGCGGCGGTGCGATACGCTGATGCCGGCGACAACACCGCCCTCGTCTCCGTCGATGGCGGACGCACGTGGGGCCGGCTTGGCGAAATGACTGTCACGCTTGCTGACGGTACGCGCCGCCCTGCGCAGCCCGCCGACGTCACGCATCTTCGCTGGGCGATTCAAAAGCCGATTCCGGCGGGGGCCTCGGGCAAGCTGATGTTCCGCGGCGTGGTCCGCTAAAGACGCGCGCGGGGCGATAGCCCCTCGCCTCACCCTTCCATCACTCAGCGAACAGGAGAACCGGCGTTTCGATGAGCTTCTTGAGCGCCTGCACATAGCTTGCAGCGTCCCAGCCATCGACGACGCGGTGATCGCAGCTGATCGACAGGTTCATCAGCTTGGCGCGGCGGATGTCGTCACCGTCGAAAACCGGGCGTTCGACGATCTTGTTGGGGCCGATGATCGCCACCTCCGGCCGGTTGATGACCGGCGTTGTCGCGATGCCGCCGAGCGGGCCGAGCGAGGTCACGGTGAGCGTTCCGCCCGTCAGTTCCGCGGACCTCACCTTGCCGCTGCGCGCCGCTTCGGCAAGGCGGCTGATCTCGGCTGCAAGCTGCCAGACATTCTTGTCCTGCGCGTCGCGGATCACGGGCACCATGAGCCCGGCATCGGTCTGCGTTGCCATGCCAAGGTGCACCGCGCCGTGGCGCGTCACCACGCCCGCCTCGTCATCGTAGCGCGCATTGATCATCGGAAACTGCGGGATCGTGCGGCAAATGGCAACAATGAGGAAGGGCAGCATGGTCAGCTTGGGACGCTGGCCGCGATTGGCGTTGAGATCGGCACGCATCTCTTCGAGCGCCGTCACGTCCATTTCCTCGACATAGGTGAAATGGGGGATCGCGCGCTTCGATGCCGCCATATTCTCCGCGATCTTGCGGCGCATCCCGATAACCTTGACCGGCTCGTCAGCCCGCGCACGGCTCGCGCCCGGCGCGTGATAGCCCTCGCCGCTATTGTAGCGCAGGAATGCATCGAGGTCCGAGTGTCGGATGCGTTCGCCCTCGCTGTGAACCTGCGACAGGTCGATGCCCAAATCCCTGGCACGCGCGCGAACCGCGGGGGATGCAAGCACCGGCTTTTCCTGTCCTGCGCTCTTTGGGGAGGGTGCGACCGTGTCCGTCTCTCGAGGCGCCTGGGCGGGCTTTTCGGCAGGCTCGGCGCGCACCGGCTCGGGCGCGGCCTTTGCAACCTCGGCCTCGGACACCTCTTCCGCGCCCGGCGTTTGCGCAGCAACCTCTTGCGCTTCCTCGTCGGGGACCTCGTCCACCTCGCCGTCGGTCTCGATCACCGCGAGCGTCGATCCGATTGCAATGAGATCGCCGACCTCGCCCGCAATTTCGACTACCGTTCCCGACACCGGCGACTCCATTTCGACGGTCGCCTTGTCGGTCATCATGTCCGCAAGCTGGGCATCTTCCTCGATGCGATCGCCGACACGCACGTGCCAGGCGACAATCTCGGCCTCGGCAATGCCTTCACCGATGTCGGGCAGACGGAATGAGTAGCGGGCCATGACGTCAGTCCTTCAAAATCTTGGTCAGCGCCGTTGCGATACGAACGGGGCCGGGGAAATAGGCCCATTCGAGGCTGTGCGGGTAGGGCGTGTCGAAGCCCGTGACGCGCTCGACCGGGGCTTCAAGGTGATAGAAACAGCGTTCCTGCACCAAAGCGGCAAGTTCGGCGCCAAAGCCCGAGGTCCGTGTCGCTTCGTGAATAATGAGGCAGCGGCCGGTCTTCTTCACCGACGCCTCGATCGCCTCGACGTCGAGCGGCAGCAAGGTGCGCAGATCGAGGATTTCAGCGTCGACGCCCATTTCCTCGATGATCGTCTTGGCCACATGAACCATCGTGCCATAGGCGAGTACGGTCACCGCCTCACCCTCGCGCACGGTCGCAGCCTTGCCAAGGTCGATGCGGTAATAGCCCTCGGGTACCGCGCTTGCGGCATGCTTGGACCACGGCTCGACGGGGCGGTCATAATAGCCGCTGAAGGGGCCGTTGTAGATGCGCTTCGGCTCGAGAAACACGACGGGATCATTGTCCTCGATCGCGGCGATCAGCAGCCCCTTGGCGTCATAGGGGTTCGAGGGGATCACGGTTTTTACGCCGCAAATATGTGTCATGATGCTTTCGGGCGACTGGCTGTGCGTCTGGCCGCCGAAAATGCCGCCGCCAAAGGGCGTGCGCACGGTCATGGGACAGATATAGTCATTCGCCGAACGATAGCGCAGCCTCGCCGCCTCGCTCACGAGCTGGTCGAGGCCAGGGTAGATATAGTCGGCAAATTGGATCTCGGGCACCGGGCGCAGCCCATAGGCGCCCATGCCGACCGCCACTCCGATGATGCCGCATTCGTTGATCGGCGTGTCGAACACGCGCGTCTTGCCGTGCTTCTTCTGCAGCCCCGCGGTCGCGCGGAACACACCGCCAAAATAGCCCACGTCCTCGCCCAGCACGACGACCTTGTCGTCGCGCCCCAGCATGACGTCCATCGCGCTGTTGATCGCCTCGATCATGTTCATGGTCTTGGTGTCGTGCGCCATCATTCAGGCTTCCAGTCGGGTCCGAACTTCGCTTCCTGTTCGGCCAGCATCTGCGCGCATTGTTCCTTGAGGTGCCATGGCATCTCCTCGAACACGTCCTCGAACATCGTTTCGAATGGCTGGTGCATACCATGGCCCAAAATACCAAGCTTTTCTGCCTGTTTCTGGGTCGTCTTGACGAGGTCGTCGAGCTCCTTTTCCTGCGCCTCGTGGCGCTCGGCGTCCCATTCGCCGAGCCGCTCGAGATGCTGGCGTAGCCGCGCGATCGGATCGCCGAACGGCCAAGCGCTTGCCTCCTGTGCCGCGCGATAGGCGCTCGGGTCGTCGGAGGTGCTGTGCCCCTCGGCGCGGTAGGTGAAATGTTCGATCAATGTCGGGCCGTTATTGGTCCGCGCCCGATCCGCCGCCCACTGGGTCGCCGCATAGACCGCGAGCGGGTCATTCCCATCGACGCGCAAGCCCGCGATACCATAGCCGACGGCACGCGCCGCGAAGGTGGTCCGCTCTCCCCCGGCGAAGCCTGAAAAGCTCGAGATCGCCCACTGGTTGTTGACGACGTTGAAGATGACGGGCGCATTATAAACGGTGGCGAAGGTGAGCGCTGAATGAAAGTCGCCCTCGGCCGAGGAGCCCTCACCGCACCAGGCGGTCGCGATGCGGGTGTCACCTTTCGATGCCGACGCCATCGCCCAGCCCACGGCCTGCGGATACTGGGTGGCGAGATTGCCCGAAACGCTGAAAAATCCGTGCTCGGGCGCCGAGTACATGATCGGCAACTGCCGTCCGAGCAGATGATCGCCGCGATTGGAATAAATCTGGTTCATCATCTGGATCAGCGGATAGTCGCGCGCGATCAGGATCCCCTGCTGACGATAGCTGGGAAAAACCATGTCGGTCCGGTCGATCGCCATCGTCGAGGCGACCGAGGTCGCCTCTTCGCCGGTCGACTTCATGTAGAAGCTCGTCTTGCCTTGGCGCTGTGCCCTGAACATGCGGTCGTCGAACGCGCGCAGCAGCATCATCGTGCGCAGCATCGAGCGCAGCCGGTCGGGCGCGAGGTTGGGGTTCCACGGCCCCTTCGCGGCGCCATCGAAGTCGAGAACCCGCACGAGCCCGTAGCAAAGGTCACGCATCGCATCGGGCTTGGTCGCTTCGCCGGGGCGCGGTGTCGCTTCGACCGCGGGGATTTCGATGTCGCCGAAATCGGGCGTGTCGCCGGGGCGGTAGCGCGGCTCGGGAATGTGGAGCGACAATGGCGGCAAATTGCTCGCTGGCCGGCTCCCCTCACTGCGTTCGGGGGGCGTTTCGGGCATATCTTCGTCCCTTCGAGGCGCGAATCGCCGCGCCGTTATATTTCAATTTTTCGACATATTATTGCTTTCATGCCGCCAATGCAATGGCTGCACCTCAGACCGCCACGGGCGCCGGAATATGAGCCTGCGGTGCATAATGCTCGACCGCGAAATCTTCAAACCGGTAATCGAAAATCGTCTCTGCACGCCGGAGGATCCGCAACTTCGGCGCGCCGGCGGGAACGCGGGCGAGTTGCGCTTCGACGAGGTCAGCGTGATTGAGGTAGAGGTGCACATCGCCCCCCGTCCACACCAGTTCATGCGCGTGAAGATCACATTGCTGGGCGATCATCCGCGTCAGCAGCGCCGCCTCGAAAACGTTGAAGGCAAAGCCGAGGCCAAGATCGCACGAGCGCTGGAAGAGCAGGCACGAGAGACCGCCGTCGCTGCGAACGTGGAACTGATAGGTCATGTGACAGGGGGGCAGTGCCATCCGGTCGAGATCGGCGACGTTCCAGCCCGTGAAGATGTGCCGGCGCGAGCCCGGATTATGGCGCAGCCCCTCGATCAGCGCTGCAATCTGGTTATGCCCGCGCTCGGCACGCCGATAGAGTCCGCCCTCCACGGGCTCATAACGCGGCCAATCCACCCACTGATGCCCGTAGACGGGCCCGAGGTCGCCCCAGGTCGCGGCGAACTCCTCGTCAGCGAGAATGCGCGCCTCGAAATCGGCCGCGCTGATCGCCTCGCCGCTTTCCCGGCGGTAGCGCTCGAGCGGCCAGTCGGTCCAGATGCGCACGCCCTGCGCGACGAGCGGACGTATGTTGGTGTTCCCGGTGAGGAACCACAAAAGCTCGCGCAGCGCGGTTTTCCAATAGACGCGCTTGGTGGTGAGCAGCGGGACGGCATCGTCCGCGAGCGAAAACCGCATTGTTTCGCCGAACAGCGAGCGCGTCCCGACCCCGGTGCGATCAACGCGTTCGTCGCCTTCACTCCAGATCCGCCGCATCAAGTCGAGGTACTGGAGCTCATAATGAGTGGAATCAGGCAAGAATCGCTCCCGGGTTGCCCGACCTAGCTAAGGCCCGCGCGCCGAGGCGGCAAGCTCCGGCGGGCGACGGCCAATTTAAAGGTCGGCTGCGTCCCGGCTCTCCGTCCGGTTTGGAGCGCCGCGTGCCTGCGTCAGCCTTCTTCCACCCGCCTCGAAACGGCAATCACAGCCAATGTGCCGATTGGCGCTTGAAGTTCACGAAACGCGCGTCTAGAGGACCGCCCTGCCTTCGCGCTGGTCCGCCAGCGCAGGATCGGTCGGGGAGTAGCTCAGCCTGGTAGAGCACTGTCTTCGGGAGGCAGGGGCCGGAGGTTCGAATCCTCTCTCCCCGACCAGTTCCTTTCGCAATCACTGCTCTTGTAACCTGCGCGCGGAACACCTAGATTGGTGTCACGCCGTTCTGGTTTACCCCCTTTCCATTACGGCGAGTGCCCCGTCGCATGACGTGGGCGCGTCCTCCCTGGACCCTGGCCACCTCGTACCCTGGTACGAGGTGGTTTTTTATTCAGCGGCAAGCGGGAGCGAATCGTCGCCCGCCTCGGCAAGGCGCGCGACCAGATGCGCGAACCAGTCGGCGAGCCACGCGGCCCGGGCGCGATCCGGCACCCGGTCGGAGGCAAGGTAAAGGCGCCGGTCAATCTCGATCTGAACAGCGTGGACGCCGCGCTCGGGCGTCCCGTGCGTCCTGACAATATGACCGCCCGCATAGGGCTGGTTGCGGACCACGGGCACACCGAGCCCCCTCGCCGCCTCCATCACGAGATCGACGAGTTCGGCGTCCGCCGTCGTCCCGAATCTGTCGCCGATAACAATCTGCGCGCCGTGCCCCGGCTGCCCCTCGGGGATGGGGGGCATGCTATGAAGATCGATGAGGACCGCGCGGCCGAGCCGATCCCGCGCGGCCGCGAGCTCCTCGGCGAGTGCGGCATGATAGGGCCGGTGGAACGCTTCGAGCCGCCAGTGCAGCGCCGCGCGATCGATGGGGCGGCGCCAGAGCGGGCCGCAGCCGGCAAGCCGAGTCGGTATGACGCCAAGGCCGGCGCGTTCCTTGCGCCCCGGCGCCGAGAACTGCGCGTGCAGCGAGGCGTCGACCTCGCCCGGCGCCATCTGTCCCTCGCCGCGGTTGCAGTCCGCGACGGCGCGGGCCCAGAGAGCCTCGACAACGACGGCCCCGGCCTCGCAGGCCCGCGCAGCAATCGCGTCGCACCAGCTATCCTCGAGACGCTCGAGCTGTTCGCGAGACACCCGCATCGCAGCCAGTATTTCGGGAGGGTAGATGCGCCCGGCGTGCGGAACCGACACGATCACGCTTCCGTTCGCCGCGGGGCGGTTGACAGCGATGGCAGGCGGCGGAATGGAGCGGCGCGGCATGGAAAGAGGCGTGCCAAAAAAGCGCGCGCGAATCCAGCCGCGCGGGGTCAATTTGTTAAATCTCTCGCGCTATATGGGCCGTCACTTGAAGGCTTCGCCCCAAAGGCGGCAGCACGGGACCAGGGGCATGAAGTTCACATGATTCGCATCTTGCTCGCCGAGGATGATGATGTGATGCGCGAATATCTCGCGCGCGCGCTGACCAGCGCCGGCTATCACGTCACCGCGGTCGACCGCGGCACCGAGGCGGTGCCTTATATCGATTCGGGCACGTTCGACCTGCTACTCTCCGACATCGTCATGCCCGAGATGGACGGAATCGAACTTGCTCAGCACACGGCGAAGGCCGCCCCGCAGACGCAGGTCATGTTCATTACCGGTTTCGCTGCGGTCTCGCTGCGCGCCGAGGAAAATGTTCCGCAAGCGAAACTGCTGTCGAAACCGTTTCACCTCAAGGATCTGGTGCGCGAAGTCGACAATCTCTTCGGCCGCGCCGACCGGTCAAGTCAACAATAACGCCGCCTCGACGTGCGAAGGGCTTGCCAAGCCGCGTCGAGGTGATTAGGGGGCGCGTCACCCCAAGGGATGGGCGTGTAGCTCAGTGGTAGAGCACTGTGTTGACATCGCAGGGGTCGCAAGTTCAATCCTTGCCACGCCCACCATTCAAAACGCCGCCGACCCTTTCGGGGTTGGCGGCGTTTTTGCGTTTCGTCGTCCTGCGCCCAGATCAAGCCATGCCGCGCGCGAGGTCGCCGCGCGAGGCGTCGCCGATCTGGCTGCCGCCATCGCAGTCGAGGATCGTCCCTGTGATGTAGCCAGCGGCAGGCGAGCAGAGAAACACGGCCGATTCGGCGACTTCCTCGATCCGGCCCCAGCGCTTCATCGCGATCCGGGCATAATGCGCCTCGCGCGTGGCGGCATCGGGGGCCAGACGTTTCATACCCTCGGTATCGGCGATCGGGCCGGGCGAAATGCCGTTGATGCGCACGTCGGGGCCCCATTCGAGTGCGAGCACGCGGATAAGCTGGTTGATCCCCGCCTTCGCGGCGCAGGCGTGCGCCTGCAGCGCCGAGGCGTTGACCGCCTGCCCCGCCGTGATCGCGATCAGCGAGGCGCCCGGGCGGCTGAGCAGATCATGGCAGCCGCGAAAGACATTGAAGGTGCCGTTAAGGTCAATGTCGACAACGGTGCGAAAGGCGTTCGCCGACATGCCAAGCACAGGGGCGAGAAAATTGCCCGCCGCACCTGAGATGACGAAGTCCAGCGCGCCAAGCTTGCCCGCGGCCGTCTCCATCACGCCGCGGATGGCGGCGTAATCGCGCACATCGCCCGAAAGGCCGATCGCATCATGGCCGATTTCAGCGGCCGCGCGCTGGGCCTTGTCAGGGTCGCGGCCGGCGACCGCGACCTTGGCCCCCAACCCGGCAAAACGCTTGGCAATGCCGAGGTTGATCCCGCTCGTCCCGCCGGCGATGAATGCCGTCTTGCCCTCGAACAGATTGTCGCGAAAACTCGTCATGCTGCTATCTCCCCTGAAGCGCACGATCCGGGGTTGACGGATCGGATTCGGTCGCCTTTTGAAACCCAACCAGACAGCAAGGACGAACCGATGGCAAGAGGCCCCACCTCCAACAGCTTCATTTCGCAGCGATTGAAGCTGCACTACGTCGATTGGGGAAATGAAGGCGCCCCGCCGCTGCTGCTCGTGCACGGCGGACGCGACCATTGCCGAAGCTGGGACTGGGTCGCCGAGAAACTTGCTGACCGCTATCATGTCATCGCGCCTGACCTTCGAGGCCACGGCGACAGCGCCTGGTCACCGGACGCCAATTACGACATGGACGCCTTCGTCTACGACCTCGCGCAGCTCATCCACCAGCTCGACCTCGCCCCGATCACGATTGTCGCCCATTCGATGGGAGGCAATATTGCGCTGCGCTACACGGGCCTTTACCCGGACCATGTCCGCAAGATCGTCGCGATCGAAGGCCTGGGGCCTTCCCCAAAGGAGCGTGCAGAACGCGCGGCGGTGCCGGTTGCCGAGCGCTTCCGCAAATGGATCGAGGACAAGCGCGCGGCGGCGGGCAGAATCCCCAAGCGCTATGCGACGCTCGACGACGCCCTCGCCCGGATGATGGCCGAAAACGCGTATCTCACTCCCGAGCAGGCGCGCCACCTCACCGTCCAGGGAATCAACCGAAACGAGGATGGGAGCTGGAGCTGGAAATTCGACAATTATCTCAACGTCTGGTCGGTGTTCGACATGCCCGAGGCCGATATCGAGGCGCTGTGGTCGGCCATCACCTGCCCCACATTGCTTCTCTACGGTGCCGACAGCTGGGCCTCGAACCCGGAAAAGGACGGCCGGCTCGCCCATTTTCGCAACGCTAAGGTGATTGAATTTGAAAATGCCGGCCACTGGCTGCATCATGACCAGTTCGAACGGTTCATGTCCACGCTAGACGAATTTCTGTAGGCTCAGCCCCGAGGCGCTTGGCCGCCGTGGATGGAACGATGAACTACAGCGGTCAGATTTCGGGCCGGCAACGCGGGATCGCGGCAACTGCCACGGTGCTCGCCGTCGCGGCGGTGGGAACAGGTCTGGTAAGCGGGCTCGATCTCTCGGTCGTCCGTGTCGCGGAGGCCGCGATCAGCGCAATCACCATAGCAGCACCCCCGCCACCCCGCGAGGAGCCTCCATCGGAGCCGCGCTTCGCCGAAAAAGCGAGCGGCAACGAGGGGGCTGCAAACAAGAGAGCCAAGGCCGCCCCGGTCGCGGCGCCCAAAGCCAAGCTGAAGCCGTTCGAGCCGACAGTCCCCGCCGCGCCAGCACCCGGCGCGGGTAGCGAATCCTCCGCGGGTGCCGCGCCCACCGCCGGAACGGGTTCTGGCGCGGGCGGCCGCGGTGACGGACTCGGCGCCGGCGGATCGGGCATCGGCACCGGCGGGGGAACACGTCCGGCCTGGATTAGCGGTGCGATCCGCGATTCCGATTATCCGAGGCCCGCGGCCCGCGCGAAGGTCGGTGGCGAAGTTGAGGTTCGCTTCACCATCGAGACAACAGGGCATGTTACCGGTTGCCGCATCGCTCAGTCCAGCGGCGATCCGTCGCTCGATGCGACGACGTGCCGCCTGATCGAAATGCGCTTTCGCTTCAAGCCCGCGACCGATGGCCGCGGAACGCCTGTAGCGACCCCTTATGGCTGGCGCCAGACTTGGTGGCTTGAGCCCCGCCGCTGATCTCACCTCCCCGGCTGCGACTATATCGCGAACGATTCTCAATTTCATTGACACTGCGATCGATTCGCAATAGCGGCCCTCTGGTCAAAGGACACACTCGAAATAAAAGGGGAAATTGATGTCGATCTTGCGTTTGCGCGAAACCATGTCCGCGGCGGCGCCGGCCTATCTGGCGCTGAGCTGCTTCGGTGTCGCCATCTATCCTGCAACGGCGCAAGAGAGCGGACAACAAGCCAAGCATCCCGTGCTCGGCGGCGTCACCGTTGTCGACACCGCGATCGAGGAAGACGGCTACAAGGTCGACAAGCCCTCCTCGCCCAAATTCACCCAGCCGCTGCGCGACACGCCGCAGACGATCCAGATCATCGACAAACAATTGTTCACCGAACAGGGCGCGACGACGCTGGCCGAAGTGCTGCGCAACAGCCCGGGCGTCGGCACCTTCTATGCCGGTGAGAACGGCAACACGACGAGCGGCGATTCGATCCGCATGCGCGGCTTCGACACGTCGAGCAGCATCTTCGTGGACGGCATTCGCGACCTCGGCTCGATCTCGCGCGATGTCTTCAATACCGAAGCGGTCGAGGTCGCGAAGGGGCCGGCAGGCACCGACAACGGCCGCACCGCCCCGACCGGGGCGATCAATATGGTGACCAAGCGCGCTTCGCTGGAAAACGCGCTTTCGGGGGCGCTATCGATTGGGACCGACAGGCAGAGGCGCGTGACGGCGGACGTCAACCAGACGCTCGGCGCCTCCAGCAACAACGCGCTGCGCCTCAATCTCTTGTGGCAGGACAGCGACGTTCCGGGGCGCGACCATGTCGAGAACCAGCGCGTCGGCCTTGCCGCCTCGCTCGGCCTCGGGCTGGACACCTCCACCCGCGCCTGGCTCAATCTTCTCTACGTCGATCAGGACAATATTCCCGACGGCTATGTCCCGACGATCGCCCTCCCCGGCTGGCAGCCGCAACCTGGACTGGAGCCGCTGGCCGGCCATCCGGTCCGTTCGGAGAATTTCTACGGCACGCGCAAGGATCACGACGATGTGACAGCGAGAATGGCAACGCTCATCATAGAGCATGATTTTTCCGACAGCGTTCGGCTTACCAATATCGCACGCGCCGGTGAGACCCGGCAGGACTATCTGCTGACCGCCTTCATGTCGACAGGAGCCAATATTAGTGGCGATCCAGCCAATCCTGACGACCTTTCAGCCTATCACATGACGCGCGGAAACCCGACGATCCGCGACAGCAGAAATCGCATCCTCACCAACCAGCTCAACCTTCGGGCCGATTTCGCGATCGGAGCGATCGAGCATAATCTCAGCATCGGCGCCGAGATCACCGGCGAGAAGCAGGTCCTCTACAGCCACAGCTCCACGGGCACACTGCCGGTCGCCAATCTCTATAATCCCGACTGGAACGACACGAGCGACTACACCCATTCGCGCAACGGCGCCGCGGCGCGGGGTAAGACGAACACCCTCGCCTTTTATGCCTTTGACACCGCGAAATTCTTTGACGGGCTGTTGCTGGTCACCGGCGGCGTGCGGGTCGACCATTTCAAGACGACCTATTTCACCAATGCGGTCTGCAACAACGGAACCGGCCGCGGCGCCGTGCCTTGCGGCACCGCGCCAGTCGGCACGATTGTCACCACTGCCGACCTGAAGGCCAAGGATACGCTCTTCAACTGGAAGCTCGGCGCCGTCCTGAAGCCGAGCGAGCCGGTCAGCCTCTATGTGAACTACGCGCTGTCACAGCAGCCCCCAGGCGGCGAGACCTTCACGCTCGCGACCGGCAACAACGCCAACAACCCCGACTTCGCTCCCCAGAAAGCCAGGACGATCGAGGCGGGCCTGAAGTGGGACCTCCTCGATGGCGCACTCGCGCTTAACGCGGCCGTGTTCCAGACCAAGGTTCTGAACGAAATCAACGCCGCCGACCCCTCTGACATCCAGAGCGGCTCGAAGCGGGTGCGGGGCTTCGAACTGTCAGTGGTCGGCAATATTACCGACGCCTGGTCGATATCCGCCGGATACGCGCATCAGAAGACCAAGGTGACCAACGGCGACGCCGTCGCGGTCGACGGCAGCAGCGGCCTGACCTATGCGCCCGACGACAGCTTCTCGTCGTGGACCAGCTACCGCACGCCCTTCGGCCTCGAGCTGGCCGGCGGCGTTCGCTACACCAGCGGAATGCGGCGCGGGACTGATGGCGCGGTCGGGACGCCGCCACGCACCCAAGGCTATACGGTCGTCGACGCGATGCTCGGTTATGCGATCAACGACAACGTCAAGCTGCGCGCGAACGCCTATAATCTGTTCGACAAAGATTATGTCGCCGCGATCAACAAGAGTGGCTACCGCTACGTCCCGGGGCAGCCGCAAACCTTCCTGTTCAGTGCCGACTTCCGCTTCTAGGCAGGAAGGGCACCGGGGCATGGCGGGGGGCTTGCCTACCGCCTTTGCCGTGTGAAAGATATTGGAGACCGGCATGTTGCTGCACATCCCGAAAGTTCTGACGCCCGACGAGGTGGCCGAGTTCCGCCGCCGCCTCGACGGTGCCGACTGGACCGACGGGCGTGAAACGGTCGGGGCGCAGGGTGCCAAGGTCAAGCGCAACGAACAATTGCCCGACACCTCTCCGCTCAAGGTCGAACTCAGTGCTGCGGTCCTTGCCGCATTGAAGCGCAATCCGACCTTCTTTGCCGCGGCGCTTCCGCGCAAAATCCTGCCGCCGCGCTTCAATCGCTACGCCGGCGGCGGCGAATATGGGTTCCACGTCGATGGCTCCGTGATGCAGATGGCGAACGGCGAACATCTGCGATCGGATTTGTCCTGTACGCTCTTCCTCTGCGATCCGGAGGAATATGACGGCGGCCGCCTGATCATCAGCGGCAGCCCCGGCGGGCGCGGGATTGCGCTGCCAGCGGGCGACGCCATCCTCTATCCTGCAAACAGCCTTCACCGTGTCGAGCCGGTGACCCGCGGCGCGCGGCTCGCATCCTTCTTCTGGATCCAGAGTCTGGTGCGCGACAACGAACAACGGCGGATGCTGTTCGAAATGGATACCGCGATCCAGAAACTCACGCTCGACGGAGCCGACGACGATGCTGTCCTCCAACTCACTTGCGTCTACCACAACCTCCTTCGACACTGGTCCGAGACCTGACGAGGTCGAAGCGCCGCGTCGCAGCGAGGCCGGGGGAAGCGCTTGCGCGACGCCCGCCGGCACGCGCCTGGCGCCAGGCCGCTATGGCGAGGATCGCAAGCCGAATCTGCCCGCAGCCACGCTAACGCTGCTGTTGTCGGCGATATTGCTCGCGGCGCTAGCCCAGACGAATTATCGACGCGCACAGACCGGGGCTGCAAAGTTGGCGGTGGTCAACCTGTCTGCCGTCCTGCCCCCGCCGCCGCCCGCACCACAGGATGTGCCGCAGCAACAACAGGCGCCGGTCGCCGCGCCCCGCCCGCTCGTCACATTGCCGAACGAGCAGCCGCCGTTGCTGGTCACGCCGGACCCGACCCCGGCCCCGCCGGTGCCGGTCGCCCTTCCCCCTGCTCCTCCGGCCCCTCCGGCGCCACCCGCGACGGTCCAGACAGACGATCTGGGCACGCGCATGATCTCGGGAGCACCGCCAAGTTATCCGCGGGAAAGCCGGCGTCATCGCGAGGAAGGCACGGTGGTTCTCGCGCTGACGCTCGATGTCGATGGTTCGGTTGCGGCGATCTCGGTTGCGGAAAGCAGCGGCTTTCAGCGTCTTGACGAGGCGGCCCTTCGGGCTGTCCGGAAATGGCGCTGGGCGCCGACGATACGGGGCGGACAGGCCGTGAAAGTCAAGGGACTGGTCGAAATCCCCTTCATGCTGCGCGGGAAAAGCCCCTAATCGAGCATCGCACGCCACGCGCGCGAGATATGTTCCCGCCCCCGCGCCAGCACACAGGCGGCGAGCCCTTGTTCATCGGCGAGTTTGATCGCGGCCTCCGGGCCTACCACCGTGAGCGCCGTCGCCCAGCCGTCGGCCATCATGCAGCTGCGGTGGATCACCGTCGTCGAGCGCACGCCGTTGACGATCGGCCGGCCGGTGCGCGGGTCGAAGCTGTGCGAATAACGCTGGCCATCGACCTCGAAGCCGCGGCGATAGTCGCCCGAAGTCGCTACCGAGAGGTCGTGCAATGCGATCCGCCAGCCGGCGCCGGACCAGGACGGCGGCAGCTCGACATCGACCCACCAGGGCTGGCCATCGGGCCTTATGCCTTCGCCGCGCAATTCTCCACCGACTTCGACGAGGAAATGGCGCGTGCCCCCCGCCAGCAGCCATGCAGCCACTGCGTCGACGCCATAGCCCTTGGCGATTCCCGAAAGGTCGAGTAGCGCGTCCTGGCTTCGCCGCGCTCTCCGTTGCGCGGTATCAAGCTCGATCCGGCCGGTTGCGGGGGTGTCGTCCGGCGCCTGATCGACCGGCCCCGTGCTTCCAAAACCCCATTGCTCGGTGATCCGGCCCAGCGCGGGCTCAAACGCGCCGCCGCTCAATCGTTCGATCGCGAGCGCAGCTTCCAGAACATGGGCAAGCTCCGCCGGCACGTCGCGCCAGGCGCCGGGCGCGGCGCGGTTGAAACGCGAGAGGTCGGACGCCGCTTCCCACTGACTCATCTGCGCGACCACGCGGTCAAGTACCGACTGAACGCCCTGCAATACCCCTACCGGGGGCGAGACAGCCTGAAGCGACCAGCGCGTCCCCATGGTCTCGCCGGCGAAGGTTTCGATCACCGCGCCGCTGTCGCGGGCAGTGAAAGCGGCAGGCGTCAGCGCCCGCGGGATCAGGATACGGTCGGTCAGGGCGCCATCACTTCGAGCGTCGTGACATAGCTTGCCCGCCGCTGCGGCTCCGCTGTCTCGGCCGCCCCCTCGTCACCCCCGGCGCGCGGCGTCGTGACATTGAGCCAGTAGAGGCCGGCCTCGGGCCACGTCACGTCTACCTTGCCCTCGGCATCGGTCGTCAGGTCGATCTGGCCGAGCTGGTCACGGTAGCGGATACCGCCCGGAATTACTGTCACGGGCAGCCCCGCGGCCGGCTTGCCGTCGAGAAGAAACTGGAAGATCGCGGTTTCGCCCGCGAAGAGGTCGTTGGGGTGAGTGACCGGCGCCAGCTCGATGCCCTTGCCGGTGGGCGTGAACAAACCGGTCGTCGGCTCGCCCACGGTCACAAAAATCTCGTTTCGGCTGTTCGATTCCACCGTCTTCACATTGGTCGCGCCTGCGGGAAGTCGCTCGGCGAGATTCGCACCCGTCGTTCCACGCGGCAGCCGCTCGGTCTTGCCGCCAAGGTCATAGCTGCCCATCAGCCCATCGGAGACCGAGGCAATCCGCCAGGTTCCCCTTTGCGTGAGATGCACGTCGAAGGTGCTGCGATAGCGCCCGGTTGAGGCATTCTCGATCGGCGCCTCGCTGCCGTCAGGTGCCCACGCCTTCACCGCATTGAGCCGGAGCGGCTGGTGCTCGAAATAGAAAAGGTCGTTCGACACTGCCGCATCGACCGTCACCCAGACGTCGTCGCCCGACACGATGGTCGACGAGGGCAGTAGCCATTGCCGGTGCGCGCTTGCGGGCACCGCCGCCAGAACCGCCAGCACGGCCGTCGCCGCGAAACCAATAATATGCTTCTTCATTGCTTATTCCTCTCAGCTTAGCGGAAGGAAATGGAGACGGCGCCGAGTTCGGCCTTGCCCACTGCGCGGCCCCCGGCGCCCGCCTTGCCGGGCCAGCTGAAGGGGATGCGCAGCAGTTCGCGCCCGCCAACCTCGCGAGCAGCCTCTATCGCGAGAATATATTGACCAGGCGCCAGCGCGCCGAGTTGCGCGCGCGAAAAGGAGATTTTGTGCGTCCCCGGCGCGCGCGTGGCCCCGGTGATGCCATCGGCGGGGAAACGGAGCGACCGGCCCGACACACGCCACCATTGGCGCACGTCGCGGAGCCATTTGGTCCCCTCGTTGTTCTTCATGTCATAATCGTACCAGATAGCGACACTCTTCGCCGCCCCCCCGGCCTTCTCGACCCAGATCGCGACATAGGGGCGGTGATATTCGGCCACCTTCAGCCGGGGAATGGTGACGGTCACGTCCATCGTCGCGGGCTCGGCCGCGAGCAGCGGAGCCGCGAGCGTCCCGCTCAATCCCAGCGTGAGGCCAGTGAGAGCGGCACGGGAGAGGGGCTGCATGCGATATACTCCTAATGGATGAACAGGATGGCGAGCGCGGCCGGGAAGGCAAAGCCGGAGGCGACCAGTGGCCAGGTGCTCTTCCGCTTCGCTGCGTGAAGCTGGAGCAGCAAGAGTCCGGTGAGCGCAAAGATCAGGCAGGCGCCGGCAAACACGTCAATGAACAGGCTCCACATGGCGCCCGAATTGCGGCCCTTGTGAAGGTCGTTGAGATAAGAGATCCAGCCGCGATCGGTGATCTCCGCTGTCACCGCCCCGCTCGCGCGGTCGATCGCAACCCACGCATCGCCGCCGGGACGCGGCGCGGGGAGATAGACTTCGCCTTCGGACCATTCAGCCTCTGCCGACGCCCGGAGAGGCAGCGCCTCCTCGACCCAGGCGGCAACGGGCCGCGGCAGGCGTGCCCTGCCTTCGGGAGGACCCGACGCGACGGCGCGGACAAGTGGCGGGGGGAGCTGCGCCGACCGCTCGGCGATAATGGGCTGCCCTTCGATATCCGCGGCGTGATTGAGCGTGAGTCCCGTGATCGCGAACAGCAGGAGGCCAACGAGGCTCACCGCCGAGCTCATCCAGTGCCACATGTGCAGCTGTTTCAGCCAGAAGGCCTTCCGGCTCTTCCTCTGTGCCGGTCGCGGAGACAAGGGTGCATGCATCGGATCGTCTGACTGAGATGGGAACGAGCGGCCTCTATCGCGAACGATTATCAATTACAATAATAAATGGCGCGAGCGATCGAATGTCCATGAGCGAACCCTCAAAGGAGAGGCGGCGCGCCGGAGCGAAGCACCCCGGCGCACCGCAGTTTGGCCGGCGCTTTTGCTGGAGGAGAGGCGCCTTCGCGCCGGCCTCATTCGGTCAGGCAGGCTCGTAAGTGACCGCCTTTTCCTGCCGCACGGTCCGGCTGCGGCGACCATCGATCGCAACGGGGGCCTCGCCGTGGATGGTGGCCCTGCGCAGTGTCCGGCGCTGGAGCCCGAAATCGGCGGTCGCGCGGTGCTGCGTTGCCTGATTGTCCCAGATCGCAACGTCGCCGGCACGCCAACGCCAGCGCACGACATTCTCCGGCTTGGTGATGTGGTCCTGGAGCGTCTGAAAGAGCCGGGCCGAATCGACCGCATTGAGACCGACGAACTGTTTCACGAAATGGCCCAGCAGAAGACTTCGCTGCCCGCTCACCGGATGGATACGAACCACGGGGTGCTCGGTTTCGTAAACCGTCGAGGCGAAGACGCTGCGGTGCTGCGCGATCCGCTCGCGCGCTGTCTCCCCATCGGGTGCCGACTGGAGGATCGAGGCATAATCGTAGAGATTGGTGTGCGTCGCCCAGAGATTGTTGACGAGCTGGCGCAGCACCTCGGGCAAGCCTTCATAGGCCGTCTCGCCATTGGCCCATTGCGTATCGCCGCCCGCCTCCGGGATGGTGATCGCGCGCAGGATCGAGGCTTTGGGATAGGCATCGACGAAGGTCACGTCGGTATGCCAACTCGACGCGGCGTAGCCTTCCTTGCTGTCGAGCTCTAGGAGGTAGCGTGATCCTTCCGCGACGGGAACGGTCGGGTGTGCGACGGGATCGCCAAGCAGGGCCGCGAAGTCTTCATGTTCCTGGTCGGTGAGATGGTGCTGGTCGCGAAAGAACAGAACCTTGTGCCGAACGAGCGCCGCCTCGATCGCCTGCACCACCGCCGCGGGCAGGTCACCGGACAACTCCACACCTTCGACGATCGCGCCGATGGTGCCGGTCACCGGGGTGATGTCGAGGGGGATGTTCTTGTCGCGTGCATTGGCGTAGCTATTGTGCAGATCACTCATGTCAGTCTCCTTTGGGGTTTGGTAGGCGGGGTCATTCGGCGAAGGCGTAATCCGGGGGTGCGGAATCGAGCCGTCGGCGAATTTCGGCGTGCGTCGCCTCATCGAGCGGAAAGCGCGCGATGAGGGCAGCGGACAAGGTGTGGGCGATGGCGGGGCCAGCCGCGAAGACAAGCAGCAGGCCGCCGAGCGCGTCAGGGCCATTGGCCGACTTGGGGTCAAAGCCGAGCCAGCTGACGAGGGGAAGCGCGATGCCGACCGCGACCGCGGTCGCAGTCTTCCCGGCAAGGCTGAACACCGAATAATATAGGCCGGTGCGGTCCTCGCCGCTGTCGAGCCTGTGCTTGTCGGCGACATCGGCAACGATCGCACGCAGCATCAGATTGCCCGACCCTTGCGCGAGCCCCTGCGCGAGCGTCAGCGCCAAGAGCAGCGGGAAGGTCTCGGGCGTGACGAGCAGCAGCGCGAAGTTGATCGCGACCTGCAGCAACTCGCCCGCAACGGCGGTGCGATGCTTGCCGTAACGCCGACCGATCCTCAGCCAGATCGGCCCTGCAAAAATGCCGAAGACGAACTGGAAGAGGAACAATCCACCCGCCCATTCGGGCCGGCCCATGTAAAAGGTCACGAAGAAGACGATCAGCGCGGCGCGAATATTCTGCGCGAGGGTGACCGCGAAATCGGACGCAAGGACGCGAAGGAGGAGGGGCTCACCGATGATCGCGCGAACGACGACGCGAAGGTCTGGCTTGCTGGGCGGGCGCGCGGGCAGCGGCGGTTCGTCAAGGGCGGTCAGCGACAAGAGGAGCGCAGGGCCGATCGTCAGCAGTACAAGGCCGCCCATCAGGCTGAGCTGCAAGCGCCCATCGCCGGGGCGAAGCTGGTCGGCGATCGTCGGCAGAACGAGCGTCAGCAAGAGGGCGCAGGCCGCCACGACCTGATGATAGGTCGCGATGCGTGTCCGCTCGTGATAATCTCCTGAAACCTCGCCGGACCAGGCCTGGAACGGGATCTGAACTGCGGTCCAGCCAAGATAGAGGAAAAAAAGTACGATCCCGAGCGACAGCGGCGTCACGCCGAAGGGGGGGAAGAAAAGGAAAGCCGCCGAAATGGCGAAGATGACCCCGCCTGCCGCGATCCAGGGCTTTCGCCGGCCAAATCGGCTGCGGGTCGCATCGCTGAGGGAGCCCATCACCGGATCGGCGAGCGCATCCCACAGCCTTCCGATGAGGAAGATTACGCCGATCACCGTCAGCGAAAGGCCGTAGTCGCGCGCATAAATGGCGGGAAGATAGACGCCGAGCGGCAGGCCAGCGGCGGCAAGCGGTACGGCCAGCGCCGAAAAGCGGATGAGCTGGCCAGCGGTGGGCGGAGCGGCGCTCACAGCTTCGTCCTCAGCGTGAGGCCAAGGGTGCGCGGCTCGCCGATCAGCGCTGTGACGAGGCCGGTCGCACCAGGCGACAAGGTCTGGAAATATTTCTTGTCGAACAGATTTCGCGCCCAGAGTGACAGATCGAGGAGGCCGTCCTCGGTGCGCAGCCCGATCCGTGCATTGGCGATGCCAAAGGCGGGCACATCGGCATAGGCGCTGTTGCTCGAGGATGTGTTGAAGCTCGAGCGGTGCGAATAATCGGCATGGCCATAGACCGCGAGGTCCCGTCCGCCGAGCCGCCCGAGCAGCGCCGAAATGTCGCCGCCCACCGTGTAGGTGAATTTCGGGACCCCCGGCAGCTTTTCGCCCGTCAGGTCCTGGAGCCCGCCCTCATTCTGGCGTTCGGGCGCCTGGGGGGCGTTGGGATAGCTCAGATATTCGGTGTCAGCGTAGGCAAGCGAGACATAGAAGCTCGCCCGCTCGGCGGGTGCCACCGAGAGATCCGCTTCAAAGCCGCGCGAGCGAACGCCGGGGATATTCGCGATATACTGGCGCGATATCGAATCCGAGACCCGTTCAAAGATCGCGGTCTGGTAATCGCGGATCCTGGTCCAATAGGCCGCGGCATTCAATGTGATCGCCCGGCCCCATAGCTGGCTCTTGACGCCAATTTCATAGTTGTCGACGGTTTCGGGCGCGACGTCGAGCTCGACATCGGCGGGCAGGTTCGTGAGATTGAGGCCCCCCGACTTGTTGCCGCGCGCATAGCTTGCGTAAATCAGCGCGTCGTCGGTGACCTTCCAGGCGAGGGTCACCAGACCCGAGAGGCTGTTGTCGGCAAAGCTCGTCGACCGACTGGTGACCGGATTGAAATTGCCGCGGATCGCGATCACTGCGGCGGCGAGCGTATCCGGGAGGGTCTCCGGGTCGATACCTGCGGCCCAGAATTGGTGGAACGACCCAGCCTTCCTCTCCCGCGTATAGCGAAGCCCCGTGGTGAGGCTCAGCCGGTCGTTGATCTTCCAGTCAAGCTGACCAAAGAAGGCGAGGCTCTTGGTCGATGGATCGGACGTGGAATGGGCCTCGAAGCCGACGAGCGCGGCTTGGGCAGCGGCCGCCGGCACGGCGGGTATGAACCATGCCGGCGCAGCACTGCCATAGCCGGTCTTCCCATAGCCGCGGATTATCTGCCAGAAATAATAGGCGCCCACGACATAATCGAGAGGGCCATCGCTGTCCGAGGCGAGGCGGAACTCCTGGCTGAATTGCCGCTGCCGGTTCGATTGCTCGGCGAGCGTGACCACGGGAAGCGCGGTTGAATCGCCATCGTTGGCGGGGTTCCAGTTCCACCCGCGGTAGGAGGTGATCGATGTCAGTTTCGCGGGGCCGACATCCCAGTCGACCTCGGCCGACACACCATAGCCGTCCATGTTCGACTGGTAATGACCGTCGGCCTCCCCTAGCCGCGCGAAGGGGACGATTGCAGGGAAGGCATATTCTGGAAACCGGGCGGCGCGCTCGGCAAAATTGTTGGGGATGGCAGCGCCGTTCGCATAGGTGCCAAAATAGTCGGCGAAGACATTGAGCACGTGGTTTTGCTTCTGGCGCGAGAAATCCCCGATGATCCGGACTTCAAAGTCGGGCGTGGGCGTGATCAGCAGCTGCCCGCGCACGCTCCAGTTCGAATAGTCCTGCGCGCGCGCCTTCTGGACCGTATTGTAAAGAAAGCCGCGGCGGCCCGTAACCGCACCGCTGAGCCGCACGGCCACAAGCTCGTCCACCAATCCGCCCGACGCCGAGGCGCGCAGTTGATAGTAGCCGTAGTTGCCAACGCTCGCCTCGCCCGCGAATTCCGGGTCGAAACTCGGCCGCCTGGAGGTGATGTTGATCGCCCCCGACGTCGTGTTCTTGCCGAACAGCGTCCCCTGCGGCCCCCGCAGAACCTCGATCTGCGCAAGATCAACCAGATCGAACTGGGTCTGGCCAACGCGGCCGTAGTAAACACCGTCGACGTAGAAGCCGACGCCATTTTCGAGCCCGTCGTTCGTCAGCGACACGTTGCTGCCGAGCCCGCGAATATTGATATTGGTGTTACGCGGATTGAAGCTGAAGACCTGAAGGCTCGGCACGATCTGCTGAACCTGGGCCAGCGTGTAATTGCCTGTTGTCTCGAGCGTTTCGGACCCGACCACCGACAAGGCGATGGGCACGTCCTGCGCGCTTTCGTCGCGGCGGCGCGCCGAGACGATGATTTCGGCCTCGTCATGGCTTGCAACCGCCGTATCCGCGGCGGCTGCCTCGGCCCGAGCGGGCGCAGCCGGGACCATCAGCGCGGCCCCCAGCAAAAGCGTCAAACGATGATCGGGAGAGACTCTGGACATCATGAAAATTCCCCGGGCGGCAATCCCGCCCCCTTTTTTGTGTGATGAATGGCGGCGCGAGGCGCCGGTGCGGACCGGACAGCCGCAAGCTCTGCCCCCCACAGCGCACGGGCGGCGCTGCGCAAGGACGCAGGGTAGCGGGCCAGGTCCGACAGGTCGGATCGGGTCAGCGAAGGCATGATTCACCTGCTGCCGGCGCACAGCGGCGCCGGACACAAAACCGCGCTATGCTCGCGTGAGGAGGCGCAGCCTGGATGAGGGACAGGCCGATGAAAAAGGGCCAGGCGCGGTGGGTCCGCTACCCGGCGCCCGATGCCATCGGCATTGGATTAAGAACTGGTGCTACACATACGCATCGCAATACCCCTATTGGGGGAACGCAATGCCTGGCGCTGTCGCCCGAGCATCACGCGCTTTAGCCGTTGGTAACGCGGAGCAAGCTGCTTCCCGGTCAAAAGCCGCGGGTCGAAGGAGGAGAGCCTGTCATCGACATCGACCATTTCCCGATGACAAACTCAACTTAAATGATAGATATTATCCGCGTCAACCCGGCACCGCGATACGTGCGGTGAAGAAAATCTTTCTCGTGACGAATTGCGCCTAAACATCGTTTCAGACACACTGATTTCGCCCCGGTCGCGTCGCAACGCCGACGTTGAGCCGCACATTCTGTCGCGCCTGCGGCAAGGGCATCTCATCGAAAGTGACAGTGGGCCGCCTCAATGCTATCGGCCGCGCATGGCAATGAAGGCGGATACAAAGCAGCGCGATCCCGCGGGCGCGCGGGCCAATGTCGTGCACTATGGGTTGACGCCCGACCAGCGGCGCGCGCTCCCGCCCTTTGCTGCACTAAAGGCCTTCGAAGCGATCGGCACCTGCGGCGGAATTCGGCGCGCGGCGGAGGCACTGTCGATCGACCATGCCGCGATCAGCCGGCATTTGCGTGCGCTTGAAGAATGGGCCGGCACCCCCCTCTTCGATCGCGCCTCGGGCTCCAACGGGCAACTTACCGAGGCGGGCGCCCGCTTCCAGAAGGCGATCGCGCAGAGCCTCACCGACATTGCCTCTGCTGCAATGGAATTTATCCCGCAGCTCGACGACAAGCATTTCGTGCTCTGGTGCGCACCAGGCCTCGCGTCCGAGTGGCTGACGGGCCGGATCGGCGAATTTTCCGCAGCCTTTCCCGACATTCAGATCGAGTTGCAGCCGATCGAAATCCTGCCCGAGGCGGTCGACAATAATGTCGATGCGCACATTCACTATGTCGTCGATGCGACCGGATATGAGGAAGGCCCGGCTTTTCGCTCGGTCGAGCTCTTGCGCCCGCCAATTCTCGCGGTGGCCAGTCCGGCCTTTCTCGCGAGCGTGCCACTGTTCAAGGAGCCTGCCGATCTTCTCGGCGTACCCCTGCTTCACGAGGCGAGCTTCGACCAATGGCGCCGCTGGTTCGAGCTGTCCGTCGTCTGATGGGGTGGACGCCCCCCGACGGCATCTATGTGCCAAGGTAGGTGTTGCAGAACACCTATGAGAAGGAGGCGTCCATGGCAGAGGTTATCACGATCGGGTTGGATATCG